>CEAB01048341.1_pt1 | contig 327421 bp, 313 predicted proteins | sample 557651 | NCBI WGS metagenome assembly CEAB01 (sample SAMEA3182046, study PRJEB8094) | gut metagenome | biome: human; feature: gut; material: Stool; isolation source: human stools | place: Canada | collected 2011-11-15 | reverse complement strand
CCCTGCCGCCCGCTTTTGTGCCGATACAGCACCAGTTTTAACGAAAAAACACGCTTCCCACAGGAAGCGATATAGTTTGTGCGGGCCGCACAAAGCAGGGGAAAGGCTTAAACGTCGATGTGGTACTCTTCGACTTCGAGACCGGAAATGAGGCTGAGGTTGAGTTCCTCGTGATAGAAGGGGAAGTCCTCATAGGGAACGACCCGAACGGACTCGTGGACGCGCTGCACCGGATACTGGCCGAGCTTATTGTTGTGCTTGAACCAATAGAGGCTGCGCAGAGACATTGAGCCAGCCGGACGGGAAGCGGATTCATCGCCGTCGAAGATGTGGATGATGGCATCCCTGAGCGCCTCGGCGTCTGCTTCGGAGAAGCCGGTCTTGGCGGACTGAATGGCGGAGATGCTGCCCTTGAAGACGTAGGCGGCACCGTCGACGCGGTACTTCTTGCCCATGGTATCAGAGCCGCGCTTATTTCTATCCTTCTCGCTGTTCGAGATGCACTTCGTAATACCGACGGTGATGGGCTGGATGGTCTGAACGCTCTTGGCGGTGGTGATGGTCACGGGGCCGCGAACGCCGACGGACAGTCCCTTAGCGCCCTCTTCCTTGCCCTTGAGGGCCAGAACATAGCCGAAGCTTCTGACATCACGGAAGCTCTGGCAAAGGGCGCGTGCCTTGTCGTTGAGGGAGGCGGGTTCATCCTTGCTCTTCGTGGGGAAGAGGATGCGGGCGAGCTCGCCGTCGAACTTGTATTCGAGCTTTTCCTCGATACAGGCGGCGCGGTTCTCCATGTAGTCGTCGTCAATGACGAGAACATCGTTCTCGGGATGACGGCCTTCGTCCTCTGCGTATCTCATAATGAACTGGTTGCGGATTTTGTGCTTGAGGCAGACGTCGGAGAGCTCGCCGTAGCCGCGGGTATCCTGACGGGGCAGGCCCTCGCCGCTGGGGTCGCCGTTGGGGTTTGCACCGTCGACGGTGACGATGCCTACGAAGTCGATGCGGTTGGGGAGCACATCGCTGAAAAACGCGGGGGCAGTTTCCTTGAAGTCATAGACGGCTTCAATCTTGGTGGTTTCCTTGCTCATTTTTGATATCCTCCTATAGTGTTAGGCGTTTTGAGATTTCTCTTGGGCTTCGCGTTCTTTCTTAGCTTTCGTGTTGCGGATGCGGGCATCTTTGATGGCCTTGACCTGGCAGGCATAGCCGAGTATGGCGTTCTTGCCAAGGGGCTTTTCCGTGCCGGAGGTCGGGTCGTGATTGGGGTCACTCATCTCGATTTTGCTGATGGTCGAGAGAATCTCGTTGACTTCATCGAGCTTATAACGAGAGACGGGCCAGTTGTTCTTCACATATGGCTGGATGGCACGCATCAGGAACGCGGTCGTGCGGGCCGGCGCATGGTAGAACGAGCTGCTCTGTTTGTAGGCGTTGGTCATACGCTCGAACTCGCGGCCCTGTGCACGCATGGTCTCGCTTTCGAGCGCATCTAAAAGCGCGAGCACACGTCCATACAGGTAATCGCGGTCCTTGCATTCAACATCAAGGGCATCCATAGTAATGTCCTTACTTCCGTTATCTTTTCTGGTCTTGCAAATCAGGGCGCAGGTCAGGCCGACCTGTCTTTGATAGCGATACCAGATGTTTCTCAGCTCTTTCGAGCTGCCCGACATCTTCCAGTGGCAGGTGTTAATCGTGCGAAGGAACGCAGCGTCGGCAATGTTGCCGGGCAGCGGGATGCCGTAGTTGATAGCGCGGAGAATCTGCTGTGCGGCGGTCCTGGCTTCTGGTTTGATATCTGAGCCGACGGCTTTTGCCGTGATGTCTCCGTAAGCCGTCATGACGGCCTGACGGACAGACGGTGCGAAGTAATCGCCCCAGGCTGCGGTCTCGTGCCACTTGAGAATGGTCTCGTAATACTGAGCTTTCGTCAGCTTTTGATAGCCGACAACGGAAAGACGTCCGATGGAGGGCTTGTCCAGCGTCAGGAGGATGGCTTCGTCATCCACGTTGTCGAAGCCTTTGACCCAACGGCCTTCGCTGAGTGCGCGGATGTTTTCCTTCTGCTCTTTGCCGATGGATGTGATTTCTCCGGTCGGTTTGTCTTCAGCGGGAGCCACGTCATCTTCTGCCAGCGTGAGCTCTTCGTCCTCGCCGTCGGATTCTTCTTCCTCTTCGCTGATGGCGTACTTTCCGGGGTCATAGATGTCATCTGCAGAGAAAGCGTCCGGAGCGTGCTTTGCCCAAACAATCATCTTCGGCGTTGCCGTGCGGAGAATGCTCCAGCTCTGATGGTCGATGAGCCAGCGAAGCATGGCCTGCACCTTTTCTGCGGTATCCGCGCCGACGGTGAAGGCATCTGAGGGTTTAGTGAAGATGGTGCTGTGGCGATAGGTGAAGTATCCGGTACCTGGGTGCTCGTTGGACCAGTTGACCGGGTAAATCTTGGCGCTGTCGCCGGGGCCGAGGATGCACTTTGCGCCGACTTCCATCGCCGGCTGCAGCGTACCGGTCGCCATGCACAGGTCCTTCGGAAGGTCCTTCTGCAGCTCGCGGATACGGGCGATGTGGAGCTCCCAAAGAAGCGGATTGAGGCTCAGGTCGGCGGGACCGTACTCTTCTGCCATGCCGGCAATGCAGAAACGGACCGTGCCGGAAGGGGAGGCTCCCTTCTTTTCGTCGTCCGACAGACACGAGGAGATGTCGTCTGCCAGCGTGTGACGGCAGAGGTAGTGGTAGACCATCAGAACGAGCTCTTCAGCATAGACATCGCCGGCTTTGAAGCTGTCCGACGTGACCCAGTTGGTGAAGTTCTCCATGTAAGGGTTCCGATAGTTTTCCCTTGTGATGTAGTCGAGGCGCTCTGCAAGCGCGTGCGGCACGGCATAGGCTTTGACGCCGGTGCGTGCGCGGCTCGTAGGCGTGCACGGGATGATGGTCGTCTGCTCGCCTTTGCTCAGGACACGCGCGGCCAGAAAATCGCCTTCGGAGTCGAGATGGACCTCGTAGGCACATTTGACGATGTCGTGATAGATAGGAGTCAGCGGTCTGAGCTGGCCACGGAAGTTGCCGCGTTCATAGATGTCGATACGGCCAAGGAATCCGGGCGTATTGGCACAGATATCATAGGTCTCGACAAGGTCGGTCATCCAACTCATTCTGAACACATCTCCTTCCACGTCTCATTTACCGGCTGGACCGGTCTTTTGAGATGCTCAAGGCTGCGGGCATTGGAAAGCTTAATCTTGCGTCTGAGCGCCGAAGGGCATTCGTCGACGGTAGGGAAGTTGATGACGCCGTACTCCATCTTCGGCATCCAGAACTGAGCGTAGGCGTTCTTGTCTTCCTTCGTCGGATAGATGATGCTGTGGAGCATCAGGCCGAACGATATTTCCTTGGTGTAGTCGTACGCACCGGTGCCTTCGCCGAATTCGCACGGCGAGATGTAGCCGTAGCATTCATCCTCGCGTTTGCCGAGATACGGGTAATGGCGACCGCCTTTGAAGAGCGCGCGTCTGAAGACATCCATGTGCTTGCGCATATCGCGGTCGTCCATCAAATCGGGGCGTTCCTCATTCCAGATGATTTCCCCCTCTATCTGATAAGCAACGTCTCTCAGATAAGTGGTAAACGCGCGGTCGGCGTCGCCGGGCTTATCGCAGGTGTAGAGTCGCGGGTACAGCATGGCCTTGGTCTCCATCTGAATCGGCTTGAGAACGCGCACACGCTTTACCCTATAGGATATGGTTGGTTTCCAATAATTCGCGCTGCATACGCCTACCAGAGCGCTGTATGTGGGCACCAGGTACGACAATCTTTCGCCGCCGCCTCGGGAGATGGGTTCCGTGAAGATTGCTTCAGGAGCCGTCACAAGCAAGGAGAAGGTGTTGTTTACGCCGTCGTACTGCCCCTGGGAGTTGTTGTCAAACAAGCAAGTTCACATCCTTTCTAATGGCGTATTTTTGACGACATTCTTAATATGACGCCATTATACCGTTATAGGAACAATGTAGCAAGCGGTAAACGCAAGTTTTCCCCAAATTTGCTTCTAAAAATGGTGATGAAGGCTTTGGACGAAATCAGCAGCTCGGACTGGAGAGATGCGATGAAGACCAACGACTGGTTAAAATGAAGAAACCGAAAAGTCCATAGAAAGCAAGGAAAATCAAGGCAAAGAAAAGAATCGACGCTGATGCGAAAACAGAAAAGCAAATCTGGGAAATGTAATTTGAATTGAGTCAAAAGGTCGCTGCGTAGCTGGCGGAGTAAAACTGGAATCAAAAAGAAAAACGCAGCGCAGGATTTCAAATTGCGTTGCGTTAAAAAACATATATTGTAAGACAAAATCGCACAAAACTGCGCAGCGGCTGTCAAGACCCAAAACTGGGACAAAAAACGGCCATTTTCGAGGGAGGCTATCGAAACGCGGTAAAACGCGGCAAAACTATCATTTTGCCGCGTTTTTTATGTGTATGGCTACGCCCCTTTCCCAAGCTATCCATCTCTGGTTTTTTGCAAATTCGGTTTCAAGCATAAGGTCTTTGTTGTTGTAATGATTGACGGACTATATAGACATTCTCATAGATTAGCCATGTATGTCTACATAGTCCGGCGTTTTCGAGCGATGCCTCAGTTCACGCCATCGGCGCTCAGCGTTTTCTGAATTTCGGTTTTGGGACCTTCACAAAAGCCTCCAAACGCCGGATGCTTCGGATAAGCCTTTTCCAGCTTCACCCGGATTGTCTGAGCGTCTTTGTATGTGCTCTCAGTCATGAGATATCGATAGTCCTCAATGGTTTGTCCAAAGGTGCTGTAATGGCTTCTGGGGGCGCTCTGCATCTCCTTATACCAATTCACGAATGAGGTCCGTGCATCGCTTCCTGTGGCTTCCTGGAGCGTTCTTGGGATGTTCAACGCTGTCGGGTCGAAGAGCATGAAACCATTTTGGTTCTCGATGACCACGACCGCGTGATGCGCAGGTATCAGAACGCTGCCGACGAAGAGCCAACCACAGAAAAACTTCGCTGGATACCCGGCATCTGTCAGCTGCTGCCGCAGTTTTTCTGCGTTTGCATAGCACTTGCCGGTCTTAAACTCAATACTATCGTAGATAGACCGTATGGTTTCGTCTTCGCATGGTATGGTGTTCTCAGAGAAAAAGCAATAGTCCCTCTTCCCTTTCAGTGGACACATAGCCGACGGAATCTTGATACGAGTTCCGTCATCTCCGATGATTTTTGCTGTCAACCGGTTCCCCTCGATAGAAACCGTGAATTTCTCGATTTCAGACACTTTGTCCATCTCCTTCGTCAATAGGCTCTTTGCTCGTAGTTCTCCCCTGCCCTTTTCCGTCAAAACAAGGAGATACCGAATGTACTTGCGGCTTCTTTTAGTATCTTGCCTTTGGCGTTCAACTCACGTTTTTTGTTATATGCCTCGCCTATTCCGGCGCGGATGGCTAACTCCCGTGCGTATCCAATCCCAAAGAACTTCTCAAAGAATGCCTTCAAGCGTTCGATGATGTTCTGCTTCTTTGCCGCTCTATTGCCGCCGCCAAAACGAGATACCGGAGGCATCAATTTATCAATATCCGTGCCAACAGTCCGAATCTCGCCCGCCTGCATCGAGGCTTCGATAAATTTCCGGGTCTCTTCTGGCTTGAGTCTTTCTTCTTTGATTATGGTTTCCAGTTCCTGTTCTTTTCGCTCCGCCACAAAGGAGCGCCACTCCAGCATAACATCATCCACATCGTTGATGCCTTCGAGGAATGTCTCGATGAGTTCTTTTTTGCTGCGGAGTTCCGGGCTTGCGTCTACCGCCTTTCGGATGGTCACAAGAGTTTCCTTATCTTTGCAATGGGAATCATGGTACTTCTTCACCAGCATGCAACCTTCCCAATGGTTGCTCCAACTAATGCAATAAGTGTTGTTCCCTTTCCCATTAGTTTTGCAGAAGACTCTGCAAGTCCTTTTTCTGTGATGTAAGCAGTTACCGTGTGAACTACCCTCGACTGAAGTCGAAGGCATCTGACCCAGGGACTCCAAGAGATGAAGCGTGAGCCATCATTTATTCTCGACTGACCAGACTTATAGGACGATTTCTGAACGTCCACGCTGTACATAACTGAACGAGCTAACCCCAGCGTTCCAACCGGTTATTGTATGTCTTAGAGGTCTACTTTTACGCAGGAATCCTCTCTGCGTAAAAGGTTCTCAGTCCTTCGTTTCGGATATTGATAGCCGCGTTGAGGTCACGGTCTATAACCGCCCCACAGTGAGGGCACACCCATTCCATTTGTCCAAGTTGGACATCCGGGTTCTTACTTCCACAGTGCCGGCAAGTTTTCGTCGAAGGATACCACTTATCGATGACAATGTAGTATTTCCCTTGTTCGGCGAGCTTGTACTGGAGGAAAGTACGGAACATACCGAATCCGTTGTCAGAAACAGCTTTCCCGAATTTGAGCGTCTGTGCCATAGCACTCAAATCGATGTCTTCCACACATACAGCATCATAGGAATTGGCTATCTTCCTGCTGAGCTTATGGCAAAAGTCAAGTCTTTGATTGGCGACAGTTCTGGAAAGCTTGCTGACTCGTGCTTTTTGCTTGAAGTACCGGTTGGACCCTTTCTTGCAATGAGATAGCTTCCGCTGCTCCTTAGCGAGCCGTTCTTCCAACTTTCGATACCAGTGCATGACATCGGCATCGTTGCCATTCGAATCAACATAGAATTTCGGACTGCTGTAATCAAGCCCAAGCGTTGTTTCTTCCGTAGGCAAAGGTGCTTGTTTGATGAGGGTATCCGGCAACTGGTAAAGCACTGAGATATAGTATTTCCCATTGACCTGCCTGGAAACCGTAGCACTCTTCAGTACCCAGTCTTTCTTCGGTACACGATGGATAGATGCAGGGACCTTACCGACTTTCGGAATCTTAACAAATCCTCGGTTGCCTTTCCGGGTGATGACTTCGATGTTCCCATTGGTATAGTTCGTTGTGTAGGATTGTTCTTCCCCACGTCTCGATTTGTACCGAGGATACCCAGTGCGGCCTTCGAAGAAATTCTTATAGGCAGCGCATAGCGCATAGAGGCTGTTTGTGAGAGCAAACTTGTCTACTTCCGTAAGGAATGGGAATTCGTCCTTCCAGACACGATTACAATATGCGTTCAGGGCAGTCTGCCCAAAGGTGGGCATCCCTGCTTCATAGAGTCCTCTTTGCATAGAGAGCGCATCGTTATAGACTTTCCGCGCACAGCCAAAGGTCTGACTGAGTTTCTCGCTTTGAGCATCGGTAGGATACACACGATATTTGATTGCTCGATAAACGGTATTATCGTCTGCCACGGCTCTCACCTCATTCCTTGGGTTTCTGTTCTCTGATGTATTGTTTGACCTGTTCGATAGACCGGTCGCTTACGGATACCGCACAGTAGGACGGGTTCCATAGATGCCCACCCCAAAGCGACTTCTTGATATCCGGGAACAGCTCAAACAGCTTCTTCGCTGTTTGTCCCTTCAGCCGTTTGATAGCATCCGGAATAAAGAACTGCGGCGAACAGTCTACCAGTAAATGTACATGGTCCGGCATGACTTCCATTTCCATGATAGTCCCTGGCAATTCGTCCATGACCAGTTGAAGCTGCCGCTTGAACTCGGTTTCGATATTCCCGACAAGAACTTGCTTTCTGTACTTCGTACACCATACCAAATGGTACTGAAGGGAATAGACGTATCCGCGACCATATGAAAGGCTCGAATTGGTTGCAATAATCATCTTTTATCACCATATTTATTATACCATACGTGCAACAAAAAGTCCAGAAAAATCAGCATTTCTGCTGATTTTCTGCTGATTTTTGAAGGAATATTTGGCCGGCTAACTCACGACTGAAGTCACGAGAATGCGCCGGCTGATTTTCAATATTCTTTTGATTCTGACATACAGTAGAGCCAAGCCATTTGATTGTCCCATGCTCCCAATAGGAAGCATCTTTCTTAGATGGTGTACCGCCTGCAACCACAATACATACTTCTCCAAGGGTCCGCCATACAGCTTTACTTGTCCCCCTCCCCGAGGACATCGAATGTCAGCAGCTTATCCCGATAGAACTCATACTGTTTCTTCCGAGCGGTCAGCTCGGCGGTAAGCTCGGCGGTAAGCTCGGTGAAATTGTCCAAGATTCGGACAATTTCACGCTGGACTTCCAGCGGTGGAACGGGGATACGCACATTTGACAAGGTATCTGGAGTAACTTCAATGACCTTTGTTCCATGCGCCAATTTTCTCTTTTGAGCAAAAAACATCTCGGAGTGAAAATAATATGTTAAGAACTTAGGATTCTGGTCATGGTGAATAATTGCGGAATGTCCACTTACTGCAACATCAGCATCACCAAGCCAAGCAAGACACTTACAGACATCTTCGATGTTTTCACTCGTTACGGACATGATAATGTCATTTTTTTTAGCCATTTTTTGCTTTTGAGCACACTCCTCACTGATGTAAGTAAATGTACTGTCGGCAAATAACCCATAGCGAGTATAGATTTGCCCATAGTGAATACATGGTACTCCAGAAGATTCAAAGTCTTTCTTTTGAAAATTGCCGCCTCTTGAAATAGTAGCAATATCACCCAGTTTTTTATTTTCTACCCCATTCGGACAAAGTTCCCGAATCAGTTCATCTAATTTACTCATACATCATCCCTCGATTTCAGCGATGATTTTCCGAATCTCGCTCCGCAGCACATCCTCCCGCGCCACGATTTCCTCAATTTCGGCGTTCAGCTTCACGATATCCACTTTTTCCCTGGTGTCTTCGGCCTCCACATAGGTGCTGACGGAGAGGTTGTAATCTTGCTCCACGATTTCCTCGTAGGCTGCCAGATGCGCCACATGAGGCACTTCCTTGCGCTCGGTAAAAAGCTGCACGATATGCTCGATGTTATCCTGAGTCAGCTTATTGCTGTTCGTGACCTTCACGCACTCCTTGGAGGCGTCAATGAACAGCGTGGTGCTGTCCTGCTTGCCCCGGCGCAGGATGAGGATGTTCGTGGCGATGGTCGTGCCGAAAAACAGGTTGTCCGGCAGTTGGATGACACAGTCCACATATCCGTTGTCGATGAGGTACTGCCGAATCTTCTTCTCGGCACCGCCCCGGTACATGATGCCGGGGAAGCAGACGATAGCTGCCGTGCCGTTGGCCGCCAGCCAAGACAGGCAGTGCATGATAAAGGCCATATCCGCCTTCGACTTGGGAGCCAGTACACCAGCGGGAGAAAAACGAGGGTCATTGATGAGCAGCGGGTTGTCGTCTCCGGCCCATTTGATGGAATACGGTGGGTTCGTGCAGATGAGTTCAAACGGCTCATCGTCCCAATGCTGCGGATTCGTCAGGGTGTCCTCGCAGGCGATATCGAACTTGTCAAACTCAACACCGTGCAGGAACATATTGATGCGGCAGAGATTGTACGAAGTCAGGTTTATCTCCTGCCCGAAGTAGCCCACGGTCACACCCTCATCGCCCAAAATCTTCTTTGCTTTCAGAAGGAGTGAACCGGAGCCGCAGGCCGGGTCATAAACCTTGTTGACCTTGGTCTTGCCCACCGTCCCCAAGCGAGTGAGCAGTTCCGATACCTCGGAAGGCGTGTAGAACTCGCCACCGGACTTGCCTGCGTTGGCAGCATACATGGTCATCAGGTACTCGTAGGCATCGCCGAACGTATCATTGTTATGGTCATTGATGTCGCCAAGGTTCAGTTCTCCGATGCCGTTCAGGAGTTTGACCAGCCGCTCATTTCTGCGCGGGACCGTTGCACCCAACTGGTTGCTGTTCACATCGAAATCATCAAACAGACCAACAAAGCATTTCTCGGACTCGTGTCCACGAGAGGAATCCTCGATGTGCCGGAACACCTTTTCCAGCGTTTCATTCAGGTTCTCATCCTGCGCGGCCCGGGCACGGACATTGCAGAACAGTTCCGACGGCAGCATGAAGAATCCCTTTTCCTCAATAAGGCCGTCACGAGCCTCCTCCGCCTCTTCATCAGAGAGTTTGGCATAGTCGAAGTCCGCGTCGCCCGCTTCGATTTCGCCCGCATTGATGTAGTTGGTCAGGTTTTCTGATATGTAGCGGTAAAACATGGTGCCAAGGACATAGCTTTTGAACTCCCATCCGCCAATGCTGCCGCGAAGCTCGTCTGCCATCGCCCAAATCGCCCGATGGAGTTCGTTCCGCTCCTGCTCTCTCGTCATGTCTGCCATGTGGGTATCTCCTTTTCAAGAAGAGTGTCCCTCTTCATTTGGTACTATACGTTTTGACCTGGAATGTTTTTGGCTAAAATCCGCATCTTCCGTAGAAGATGATGCGCCGTGCTTTGTTGCCGGCTGAATTGTTTTGTCGGACCTTTTCCCCGCTTTTCGCCAAGAGCGGAGTGTCCAACAGACCGCAGAGACTATGACTCTCGTGCTGAAATTCGCACTCCCCGCAGGGAGTGAAACGTAAAGCGTCGCTTTTCGACTGCCCACATCGAGGCTTAAATCCACACTCCTCTCAGGGAGTGAAACGGGGACCCAGTTTGTGGCAACGACTCGCTCTGGCGCTTAAATTCGCACTCCCCCCAGGGAATGAAATATCGTGTGCATTTCTGCTGAGCTACTCCGCAATACCGAGAATTTTTGCTCGACGAATGCACTCTTCTTCGGTATGATTTGGAATGAGTGCAGCGACGCCAGCTCCGGCAATCGGATAAAATAGGTCTTCCGGCGCAAAGAGCAATTTCATGGTAGGGCGGGACACGCCCGAACCTATACGCTTTTGGAGACTGTGTAATTCCTCGTGTTACTTCTGTGACGTGAGGTTGCGGTCGTCGAACCAAGAATCCCCTGGCTTTAGCCATGGGGAGTGTCAAACTGCTCAGAATAACCGGAATACCTTGTCTGGATAATTTGCCATCAGGAGTTTCCATTTCAGGCGGAAAGTCTCCGTTGTCAGGTATTTGCCAGTTGCATTGTCAAGGGCCTTTACGTCTTCGACGACCTCTTCTCCGCTCTGCTCCCTGTAGACGAAATCCGCTTTGTAGTAGACCGCTTTGTGAAGCACACCGTCGCGGCTCCGAAACTCTTCGTGGAGCAGGAACGGCACCTGCTTTTGCAGGGCAGATATCTTGCCGGCACGCTCCAGCAGACGGAGCTGGCCCCATCTCGCGTATTCCTTTTTGCTGTCGTATTTGTCAGTTATACGTCCATGTGTTTTGGAGTCCTCTTTGCTATTACTGACGAAACCGTCTGCGAAGACATAGACGATGTGGTTCCGGTGTTTGGGACCTTTTTTCTGACTCTCGGCGGCCACGTACATCCGGTACTCCGCTGCCGACATGTGAAGCGTCGCCATGTGGTTCTCCTTCTTACCCAGAATCATTTCGGTGTGCGGTGTCGTTTTTCCTGTGCCTGGGCTTTTTCTTGCCCATGAATCCCGCAGCGAGGAATCCGACGAAGGCTTCTATCTTGTGGGTCTCCTCCCGTACTTCTGCTTTCCTGACCTCTCCATCGCGTTTGGCTTTCCCAAGGACCACATCCGGTGCCCGCAATTTGGGCAAAACGGCTTCGGTACATTGAGGAGTTCTCCGCAGGCGCTGTGGCGGAAGGCGCGACGCGTGACGTGGGAACCCGCCGCTGTCTGTACAACCTCTACGGTCTCCCAATCGTCTTCCGGCTCCGGCTTCTGGTTGACCGCCGGTTCGCTGCGGATGATGGTCATAACTTTGTCCAGCAAGGCAAATTCTTCCGGAGTTTTTGTCAGGACTTCTGCCTGATTTTTAAGGCGCTTGAGGAGAGCGTCGCTGCTGATATACTTCTCTTCATCCATAGTTAATCAATCTATCCGAGTATGTTTTTTGCAAGCGCCCAGTGCGTCGCGGAACTCCATGTGAGGGGTGTACCCGCATATGGCCAGGCGCTGCACAGAAGCGCTGTTCGTTCTTTTGCAGAGACATTGGGAACGGTCAGGGCAAACAGGGCGTCTTCTGTGGAGTGCTCTCCCGTAGCGGCCATCTCGTGAATGGCCGCGCCCTCGTCGATGCCGAGGCTTTCCGTCACAAGTTTTATAGGAGAGACTGGATATACAAGCTCGTTGCATCTTGGACAGCGAAACTCCCCGGCTCCCGGGGAGTGCTCGGAGACCAGTTACGCTGAAACAATGGCGCTTTTTCCTGGATGCTTTGCTGAGCGATACTTTGCTACAGGCATATCGCTTCCTCCTCTCTTCCGCCGGCCTCTTGTATCCTTCCTGCCTGCTGCACGGCGGTAAGTGCAGTTTGGATTTCACGCTGCAGTGAGTAAATGCAATAGTTTGCGGTGTCGAACGAGCTTTTTATCTTGTCTGCCGCAGCGATGGTGTCGTGATAGAGGGATTCCTTCTCCCGCATCGTGGCGCTGACGCCGCGAGAGAAGATGGATGTGACCATGATGACCTCTGCTCTGTGGGCTGCGTTCCAGACGGCATCCGTCCATGCGGCCCAATCATGTCCATATGCAGTGTCGATTTTCTCACAGAAGTGATTTGCACCGACTTGTACGGCTCTCAAGGAGGCCTCAGTCCCGGTTATCCTGTCTTTTAGGAGTGTTGCGCTGATTTGAAGCAAACCAAGCGAAAACTCTTCCTCTTCGGGCAGCCTGACGGCATCATCCGCTTCGCCTGTCAAAAGCTGTCGAAAAGCGTCGGCTTGCAGGAGGCCTTCGCACCGTATCTGCATCCTGCGGCACAGAAGAAGAAATTTATCCAGCGTCTTAAGCTGCTCTACGCAGAACGCCTTCTTCTTTTTGAGCAGCGCGGTATACTCATTGAGGTGCTTGTTCATAACATCATCTGCTCGTGTGAGCCACTCTTTCAGTGTGTGCGCAGAAGTGCTTCGCGGGGATGCAAGCTGCTCCGGTATGCGCTGCTCCGCAAAGATGAGTGCGTCTTCCTCAGCCTCGTTTCGCTCTCCTGCCGCGCTGTTCCAGCGCTCCAGAAACTCTGCCGCAGCAGCCATCAGAAAAAGAAATGACTCTTGAAGGTCGGAATAGACGACGGCGAGCTCGCCTGGCAGACGCTCGCACGCAGGAAAGCTATGTGTGTGTATTTTTGCGCTCTCCAACTGGCCCACCGCCTTCCATTCTTAATTTGGCGATATTATACCATTATTAGAACAAATGGTCAAGCGAAGACGACCGTTTTCAGCAAAAAGAAAGAGCCTTGCTTCGCTGGTTCAGCGCAACAAGGCTCTTGAAATTTTCGATTGTGAGTTGTGGGTCAGCGCGTCCTTTTCCCCTTGGGCGGCGCTGCTTTGGGGGCTGCGCCCTTCACCCAGGCAGTACACATCTTGTTGGCGGTCTCGTAGGGGTCGTACCCGTCGATGACTACGCCGGCTTCCTGCAGTTCTTTAATCCAGTCATTCAGCGTATAGGGCTTCTTGTCTGCGTAAACGATGCTGTTGCGGAATGGGTTGACTTCCTTGATGCCGGCGGTCCAGAGACGTTCCAAACTGCTGAGCGTGTCGCGTGAGTAATAGTTCACGCTGTCGAGGCGGAACACAGAGATGTTCGTCTCAAAGAGGCACGAGCCAAGGAAGATGATGCTGTTATGATACAGGATGAAGGCGTCTCCATCGAAATCGCCTTCGTCAAGGTTTCCGGAGCACTGAATGGGGCCGTTATTGATGAACTCCATATCGAAGCGGATGGCCGGCGAACGGTGGCGCTTGCCGCCGTAGGACCCCGTGGGACGGAACGGCACAAGGGATGCGATTTGCTGTGCCGTATAACCGACGATAGAATAGACATGGATGGGTGCTTTCTGGTCGTTCTGCTGCAGGAACAGTCTTTCCCGAGAGATGGCGAGCTGATTCTGGTATTCCTGAATGAACACAGCGTACCAGAGGCCGCAGAACTGGAGGAAAACGAATTGCACCGGCTCAAAACCGAGGGCCGTAATAGCCACTGCTGCTTCTTCCTGTGTTTCAAAGCCGTCGCCGTAGCTGTAATTGAATTCGATGGTATCCGGGTAATCCATCAGGAAATAATTGCTGAAAGTCTTTTCTACCGGGAATAATTTGACCATGGGAAAATGCCCCTTTCTTCTTGCTTTCTCAATTATATTTTCCATTTTTCGGTTTGTCAACGAGTTGGCGAAATTATACCATTATCGGAACAAAATATTTGCTGCTCCCTTGCAGCGGAGGGACGATGTGTGATAAGATGAAAAAAATAGTGAAGAAGGAGATGGCATTTGGGCAGCAAAGGGTAATGTGGTAAAGAATCTTCCCGCGTCCGAAAACGGGCGCGGCGACCTTTGCACACCGAGAGAAAAGGAGCAGTATGTGGTGTCCCACGACCTTGCAAAAGACAAATTCACCTTGTGGAAGGTCGTACCGGAAGGCTATGAGAAAATCAAGGCGGGAGCCGACTCCCCTTTTGAGCTCTACGACTTGATTCCCGCGTTTCGAGACAAAGAATAAAAAAGAGGCACCCGGTGGGTGCCTCTTTTTGCAATCATAAGGTGATTTCCGAAAGAAGCTGGGAGATGATGCGGGCGTTGCTGTCAAAGATGCAGCTCACATCCTTCAGCTTGTCTGCGTTGTCTCCCGTAGATGCCGCGGCGGCGTAGCCGACAAGCTTACCCTTCATGGTGATGCGGGAGAACAGATAGGCATTTCCGCGCGGAGGCGCGAAGATGTCGACTCTTCTTCCGGAATACTGTTTGCGGGCGTTCTGCAGGAACGGAATGACAACATCCCTATACTCGTCATCTGCATAGAGAGACTTCAGACTCGTATCGGGACTGTACCCAAGCTCAAAATAGCTGATTTTGGGCGTGCCATCCGCCGTCACATATGCGACGCGGCATTCCGCGGGAACGTACTTCGTCAGGATGCGCATGTAGGGCAGCAGCTTTTTTAGCAAGCGCTCCTCAGGGTTCTTTTCTCTCATCGGGGTGATGAGCACTCCATAGGAGCTTTTACCTTCGACGTTAACGACGCACTCTTCGAGTATGTCGCCTTCGTCGATTTTCAGCATCTCACGGATACGCTTCGGAATCACAACGCGGCCAAGGTCGTCAATACGGCGAAGCTCGGGCGCAACTTTTATATCAACAGTGATATTTTCCATAGTAAAAATCCTCCTTCTAAACAGTAACAACTAATTGAGCACTTTGTCAACGAAAAAGATGACTCCGTGGTAGGTCAGCATGCTCTGCGCGATGTTGTACCCGAGCAGTTTGCTGCCGACGATTTGTTCGGAAACATGCTGTGACGGGTCAAGCGTGAGCTGAGCAGAAGAGTCCTTGGTGACGGGATAACCGCCGTCTTCCGGAGCGTCGTCTTCGCTGCCATACTGCTCGATGAGCGATTTGTAGCGCTCGTTGATATCACGAAGCGCACTCTCGTTGCGCTGGCCTGTCAGGAAACTGGTCTGGAATGAGATTTGGATGCTCCAGCTTTCGTCGGCGCTGCCGCTTTCACAGAGGCACTCTTCCCCAAATGTCTCCTTGCCCCATTTTTTGAGGAACTCATCGAGTTCATCCCAGGTCACAAAAATCGCGGTTGTTGCTTTCATAAGATATCCTCCTTCATTAAGAGGGACGCGTAATTACCGCGTCCCTCTCCTCTTTTCTTTAGTTTTGCATCAGGCAGAACGCGGCAATGTCATTTGCCAGTGCTGTGCTATCCTCACTTGCGTACGCCCTGGCACCCTGCCACGTTTTGCGCGTGTCGTTGATGCCGTTGCACAGCTTCATACCGCGGCTGCACTTGCTCCAATCGAGAAGATTATGCGTGTAGTCGTCGAGCAGGACATCGCTTGCTCGATTCCCACCGGGCACGATTTCTGACTTTTGCGAGCCGCAGCGGCTGTAGAGCCTGTGTGACGTATCGAGCTCAGGAATGTGAGCTGTCAGCCACGCGTCCTTCTCCTCGATGGCGTACGGATTCTCTGCCAGTGTTGCCGAGAGCGTGTACACCTCGATATCCTTGCGGTTCGAGATGATTTCGCGCACGGCGGCAACAACGCTTTGATTCTCCTCCATGGAGAGGAAGAACCCCTTTTCGAGTAGCTTTTCAAACTGCTCGACAGGCTGCCACTTACAGAGCGTGCCGTCCATGTCAACGAAGAGGCGGACCTTCTGGCCCGCCTTTGTGCGAAGGTCGCTCATCGCTCAGTCCTCCTCTCCGAAACGGTGGACACGTCCATCTTCGTCTTCGAAACAGATGGCCTCACCGTCGATGTCAGAGAGTTGACCGAAATCGGCGTCGGAAAACAGAGCTTCCGCAGCTTCGCGGATGGCGTCCTCATCCTTCGCGTCATCGACTTCCACTGAGCAGTAGAAGCGTCCGGTAACGCGCATCTTGACGGTGATAGTCTGCTTAGACTTTGTGGCCGCCCTGCCGGTGACTTGGAACTGTGATGCGTTCATGTTGAAATCCTCCTTGAGTTGTTTTGTTGATTAAAGCGTTGCCTGCTGTGCGCAGTTCTCATTGTAGAAGCGCTCAGCGATGGGTTCGAGGCATTTTCCAAATCCTGAATGCTGATTGCGCACGGGAAGATACAGACGGCTTGAAAAATTCTTGAAGATTGTTTCGCCCGAGATGAGCGCAAAGCCGGATTTCACATCGGAAAGCTCCGTCAGCGCATGTTTGATTCGCCCTGCGTTTAATTCGAGAGCATCTCCCATTTGCTGCAATTCTACTTCGCTCATCACACGGTTTCCGAGAACCGTCTCAGCCCTGTCGATAGAGCGGCGGATTGCATTATCCGCAAATAGCAGCTCACAGAAGGCGTCCTGCTTTGGCAAATATGCCTTCAGCTTTCTTGCAAGAAATTCCTTTGCCGACCGTGGAGAGAGTGTCCCTCGAATCGCTTCAATCGCGAAGTGTGGGAAAATGGTGTCGCCGGTATAGTGCGAGTCCCACAAATTCTTCGTAAGTTCTACGGTGAAGCCGCTTCTCCACGTGTAGTCGTCGTCATTCCGCTGCAGGTAGTAGACAGCCAGCTTTGTGTTATTCCCCCATTTATAGGAGACCATGTGGAATTTGGGATTCTGAGAAACAGCCTGCATGATTTCCCCGAAGCCAGCGCCTTCCTCGATAAGGTCTTCCAACGCGCAGATTGCTTTGGCTTCCGGCATGAGCCGGAAAGTGTCCTTGTCGATGGCTATGGAAGTAATGATGGTCTCCCACTGGCTGAAAATGTCTTTCATCAGAGGAAAACGGTCTGCACTTACAGAAATGAGTTTCTTCCCATTCCTGTATACATCGAGCGACTTCCGTCGTTTGCGGAAGACGTAAGTGTAATCTTCCACGCAGCTTACAGTGAAGCTTTTGCCGTCGATGTCGACATCAACGCCTTTATTGATGCAGCTTGTGCCGGCTTTCTTTACTCCTGCGAGGAAAGTATCCCACGAAAGATAACTGCCGTCATTCCAACACCGCTTCACTTCCTCCTGATTTTCGGCGACATAGTGGAGTGCCCCCTGATAGGGGTCGCCAGACTGACTGGTGAGTGCTTCGAGAATTTTAACGCCTTCATATGAAGGGTACGCGCCGCCATTGATGTAAATGACAGTCTCGATTTTCGTACCATCTGCGACAACAAAAAATCCACGGGTCATAATTGAAATCCTCCTTATATTTTTTGATTTTTAGATTGCTTTTTTGAACGGGTCTCTCGACACATCCAGATGTTTGCCATAGGGCTCTTGCAGGAAGGCATGAATGCGCTTGGTGTAGGCAGAAAACGCCGGCTCCTTTTCAAGGAACCTGGCATAAAGTCCTGCATTTTCAAGCGCAATTTTCAGCTTTGAGCACGCATCCTCGATGCGAACAGCATCTTCTGCAAGAGTATCCCAGAGCTTCTTTTCTTCCTCGGCGGTCATTGCTCTCTGCCTCATTGTGCCGCGCGCATTTTTAATGCTGCTCTGTACGCGGTTTTCTGCATCCATCAGCTCACGAAATGCCTTTTCATCCAGCAGACACGGCGTCAGCAAATCTGCTACATACCGTGTTGCTGCGCGAAGACTGAGCTCCTCTTTGGGGTTGAACATGGAAAAGTTCGGATAGTAAATTCCAAGAACATACTTGTTCTTTGCTGTATAGGTGCTCTTTACGTCAGCGTGGAAGGCGTTGAGCCACACGTACTGGCCGTATGACCGCCACAGGTAGTGCACATACAGGGTCTTTCCCAGATTGCCACGGTCGAGGCAGTCAATGTACACTTTCGGTGAAGCCACTGCGGTCTGCATGATTTCGCTGAATCCAGCGCCATCGTCGAGCAGTGCGTTGAGCGTGTCAACGGTGCTGCTGATAGGCTTGAGCGTGAGACTGCTTTCGTCGATAGAGAGCGCCGTCGTGATGAACTCCCACTGCTCGAAAACATCCTTCATCACAGGGAAATCAGCATCCTTGATGGAGATGAGTTTCTTGCCGTCGGTGAACATCGTGAGGCGTTTCTGCCGGCGGTTGTAGACGTAAGTATAGTCTGCAATACAGTCAACCTCGGTGCCGTTGACCTTGACCGTCTTGCTGAGGCATTGAGTGCCGACGCTCTTTACGGCGTTGCAGAAGTCATCGTAGTTATCAGGGTTTTCACTCTGGTAACCGGAGATGCAATCTGCAGCCGCCTTGTCAAGGTCTGGAGAGCCTTTTGAAAGGGCCTCCAGAATGCTGGCACCCGCATTTTCCGGGCGTGTGCCGCCCCAGATGATGGCGACATCTGTGATTTTTGAGCAGTCAGTGATAACAAAGTATCCGCGGGTCATAATTGAAATCCTCCTTTTTCTTTGATTCGTCAGTTTTAGACGTTCGAACTCGAACTTGTAATACTGACGAAAGTTGAATTTGTATATAAAAAGACACCTACCCCCGTTAAAAGGGTAAGTGCCTTGATGACATGAATTGAATTGAAGACTGACTCTCTTACAAGAGCCTGGATGATGACGTTCCGCGCATAGCACGGCAGAATGATGACTTTAATACAGGTATAATGTACACCAAATCAGAATGAACGTCAATAGCATTTTAGGCATTCGCGAGACGTTTTTCCCGTTCCTTCTGTTTGACCATGTATTTCGTTTCATCGACGAGCTCCTTGCGGCAGGTGTTCCAACCGGCGGAGTGGAAATAATGCAGCTCCTTTTTGTAGGTGGCGGCGCGGTCTGATACACGGTAGAACGTCTTGTGCGCGATACAGTTGCTCTGAATCCAGATGGCATCAGCATTGAGCAGAACATCATCGTCGATTTCACGGAGAGACTCACAGTCAAAGACGCGGACATTCTTGTGGATGTTGCGCATGTTGTTTGCCCAGGTCATGTGGCCGCCGATGATAGCGACGCGGAAATCATCAAAGATAGAGAAATCGAGCGTCTGTGCCCTTTCGGCTTCGGCGATGAGTTGGCTTTCCACAATGGCTTGCAGCGCCTCTACTTCCCGTTCGAGTTCTGCAACTTTCTTTGTTGCTTCATCTGCGCCCATCTTGGACGAGGAAGAGTGCTTCTGTGCATCGTCCAACCGTTTTTGCAGGGTGTCCACTCGCTGCTGTAAGAGAAAGATTTTGTCATCTCGCGCAGCAAGCTGTTTCTTTGCCGTCTCTAACTCTTTGACGGCTGCCTCGTATTTCTGGTTGGATGTTTCCTCCTCTTTCCATTTTTGCTTGGAGAGGCCCTTTGCTTTAAGGCGGGCAAGTTCTTCTGCGTAAAAGAGGCGCTCTCTGTCCAGAACGGCGCGGAAAGCAATCGCGGCCTGCGCCATCGTCGGGTCGTCCGGGTCCAGAAGACAGTCGAGCATCCCGTTGTATACGCCAATGAATTCCGAGATATCTTGCGTAGAGGTGTGGAGAGCATCATCTATCTCCCCTTCTACCAGCTCGTTGATATCAACGCCGTTGATGGCTTTCTCCGGCTTGAGCATTCGTGTGTCGACCTTCTTGATGCCAGGGGCGCAGGTGCCAACGGCATCCACAGAGAGGATGTCCGGGAGCATATCCGGCATCAGGAATGAGTATTTGTTTTTCAGCAGGGCAGATTTTATCACACCGGTGTAACTCAGATAGATGTTCTCTTCGCGGGAGTTTTTCATCATCGGCGTTGCCCTGCGCTCATGTTCGACGCAGAATTCGTGCAGATACGGCAGAACATCATTTTCAGATTCCGGCAGCCTCGGCATGACCGCGTAGGAAGTCACGAATCCGTTGAGATAAGCGTTTCTGACCTGGCAGACGATACGGCTGCAAATTCCTTCGGCAAGGTACAGCATGTGGCTCGTGTCCATATCTTTGACCTTTTTCGCCAGCCAATTTGCCCGGATGTCATTGTAGAATACTCCGGTGATGGGGAGAATCCAGTTGTCGTCTATGAGCTCCCTTTCATAGTCAAACTCGCCGTAATATGCCATGAAGGTCTCAATTTTCTCCGTTTCGGTGCTGGGGGTATTGCGGAGATAGACGCCAAACAGATAGCCGACCCATCTTGCGCGGTCCATCCATGTCGGCAGCGCTCGCCCATGGCTGACCTCGCGAATGATGCCGCCAAAGGCTTTTTCAACGCTATCGTTGAGCGATTTTTCGAGGGATTGGGCGAAAAGTACACTGGCGTATCGTAAGTCGGCGGGCTGCCGTTGGTAGGACATTCTCGGTGCTTCATCCGTTTCACGGATTTCTCTTAGGTAAGCATTTGCCTGTTCTGCAACGGGCGAATCCTTGATGAGGTCGAATAGGGATGGCTGCTTTTTGGGGATTTTCCGCGGATTGGTCTTCGCTTTTTTCTTAGCCAAAGTAGAATCCTCCTTGCTTAGTTTTACAAACGATGATGCGTTATATTAGCGAGATAGTCTATTTGAAATCCAGTAAATCAATAATATTTTGCATCCAAATTGTTCTGATAATGGTATAATACCACAACACTAAAGGAAAGACAATCAGACATACGACATTTGCAAAGCAGAACAAAAAAGAATCCCTCGCCCATAGGAGCGAGGGATTCTCTGCCGAAATGAGTTAATACTTAAGTCCTGCATCCGCAAGGTATACGGCGCAGTAGATTTCTTCGTCGGCATCGCGCGTGTCGATGTCGAGTTCCGCTGCCTGTCGGATGGTCCCCTCGGGCAGTTCTACGTCGTCTGTATCCTCCGGGGCATCTTCTTCGTGCTGAGACATAAAGGCAGCACGCGCTTTGTATGCTTCAGAGCTATTGTGATAGCGGTTGAGCAGGAGCTGCAGTTCCTCCTCGTCTTCCTCAAGGCACATGAGCAGATAACCGGACGCATCGCCCATCTGGCGAGAGCATTCGTTCATCGCGTAGTGGATGAGCTTTGCGATGGTCATATACTGCACGTAGCCGTTCTTGTGGTGGATGAGTAAGAACTTTCCGTCGCCGCGTAAAGCAAGGGAGCAACCCGTCTGACTGATGTATCGAGTAAGCGTTCCGAGGACACGATGGTCGCCGGTATCGAGTGCCGGATACTTTTCGAGGATAGCAGCAGGGACACTGTCATTGGGAATGACGATGTAGGTGCTGTAGTTGATGTTGTTTTTCATCATTTGAATTGCCTTCTTCCTTAAGAGATAAGTTCATAGAGCTTCTGCAGAACTTTTACCATGGCGAGCGTATCAAGGCCGCAGTACATGAGCAGGCCCTTGCGGATATCCGCAAATTCATCCCGTGGGATGCGTCCGTCTGCCATGTCAGCAAAGATGGCCATGGCCTCTGCCCCGTTGTGTACAACAGGGAGCCGATGGTAGTCGATGCTCGGGTCATTGCCACACAGTGCCGGCAGAACTGCCTTGATGCTGTAAGAGCCGTGCATCGACGGAGTGCTGACCCAGCGGTTCCGGAACGGAATCATCAGGTCGACCATATTATCCGCGATGTTGCGCAGATGCTCTGCATACTCAGGATACTGCGTTGCAAGTGCTCGGCATACCATTTTCTCAAACGCGTTGTTGTACGCCATGCTCATGACATCCATGGGGATATCGTGGTAAAGCTGCTCAACGAGCTTGTCGCGCGGGTCTTCGTCCGGGTCCGCAAGGTATTCTTTGTGGATGAAAGGCCCGGTCGGCGACATCATGATATGCAGGCTGTACTGGAAAGGCACCTGCTGATACGGCGTCGTCCCGTTGTACTTGGGGATGGCATACTGCGCTGTCTCGAAATCGAGATGGTACAGTGGAAACTGCAACCCATCGAGAAAGTGTCTCACGTTTTCAGTCGAAACGCTTGGTGCGCTGCCCATAGGGCCACGCATTCCGCGGACGCAAGCCGCCTGCTGCTTTGTAAGCAGCTCATCGCGGCGGCAGAGGTCCTCCAGCGTGACGATGCCCTGCGCGTAGAACGCATACTTTTTGGCCGCCGTCATGCCAGAAACGGAGAACACGCTTTGCTCGGGAATGCCCTTGCACTGACGGCAGTAAGCCTTTGCGGGGCACTCATACGGGCGCTCGCAGTTGAGTGAAAGCTCGTGGTCCGGCTCTGCTGTCTCCGCGAGGACTTCCCTCGCCTGCTCAATGAGCGGTGCAGTCATCACGCAACCCTTTGCACGGACAGTGACATCCTCCTGGCAGAACAGCTCGTATACGTCGAGGTCCCCCTGACGGACATAGTTGCTGTTGAGATACATCAGGATGACCCGATTGACACGGTAGCCGTCTCTCTCCAGCACGTAGGTCTGGAATGCCACGTCATCGACCTGATGGTCTTTGACGCTGGTCGTTGCCTTCACCTCAATGATGTCGACGCCAGTGATTGCTTCACCGCTGCGGTAGATTCTGAGAATGTCGACGGCGCAAGAAAGACCGTCGACGCAGAAAGTTGCCTCGCATATGATATTTTCACCGGCTGCGATAAGCGCGCGGGTCTGTTCGGCCATGCGCTCCACGGTGCCCAGCTTGACGGTGACATTAGGCTGGTAATACGTGCGCGCAAGCGCACCGACCGCGTCGCCTTCCGCCGTCTGCTTGGTGACCTTATCGTCCAACACATGCGGCTTGTACTTTTCAAGCCACAGCAGCTTTTCGCACTGTTTGCAACTGATGTAGTTCGACTTGGTAATGTTCATCATACCGTATGCCCCTCCTCTCGGATAGGCGCGGATTCAGCTCCGGCGACGATAATGCGGTATTTGAGAATCTTATTGCCGGGGATGCGCTCATCGCGAATGCGCGGCGTGTCGTCCTTGGCATATACGAGGCTCTTGCCGCATTTGGTGCCGCTGAAGAGATAGGACATATCGCCGTCGAAGAAGCGCTTCTCCTGCCAGTAGGTCGAGCTGCCGTCTGTCAGTGCGTCGATATCGGAGCGGCGCTGGAACTCATGCGAGTTCTGGATAGCACGCCAGTCGTCCATCTTTGCCGTTTCCTCTGCGTTGAGGGGACGTTCGCCGGGGTCGAAAAGCGTCAGATAACCGTCTGCGATTTTGCAGAGCGAGGCTCTGCGTATTTCCAGACGAGACGTCTCGTACAGGCTGCCAGCGATTGCAATATCAAAGCCGTAGGAACGGGCTTTGACGATGCGGCGCTTCCCTCTTAGCTTCTCGGGGATTTTGTCACCGCGAGCGCCGTAGCGCTCGACCAGCTCAACGTATACGGGCTGCTGCCCCACCAGTGCCTTGAATGCCGTAAGACTCATGTTCGGCAGAGTTTTGCTATTTTCGTTCATTATTGAAATCCTCCTACAAATTATTTTTTTTGTAAGCAGGCCGCCAATATTATATCGGCAGCCTGCTGTTTCGTACAGAAATATAGAGTTACCTGTTGCTCGGGATGCGCTCCCAGCCGTTGCCCCACTGTCCCATGGCCGACTTTGCAGCCCGATGGGAACGGTAGGCCTGTGCAGCAACCAAAGTGCCGCCGGCGGTCGTGATTCTGAGCTTAGCTTCTCCCGTCAGGTCGTTCGTTTTAATGGATGCACGGCACCCATAAAAGTCGCGATATCTTTCTGTTGCCATGATGCCGCCTCCTTGTTACTTCATTCCGCGCACTTTCCAGCCATAGACATTGGCAATATCTTTCCCCACAGCGTTTGTGTAGCGACCGTAGAGAGTTGGCGTTGCATGTCCGGACAGGATAGCATCGTGGAGCTTTTCGCGGAGATGGTCCGAGATGCCGTCTTTCCACACACGGACGAGATGGTGGTTTGTGCCGTCGTGGTGGGTATCATCGCAGCGGAGATTCCCGTACATATCAACGTACCATTCCACGATTTCACCGCAGGTGCAGGAAAAGCAGTCCGTCAGCTTGCCGCTGTCAACATCCTTGTATCCGGGAAAACGGCCTCTCCAAAGTCCGAGGTCGGAGATGATGAGCAGCGGTTCGTTGTACTGGATTTTGCTGAGGTTTTCCTTCTCGTCGGAAAGCCACAGCTCGTTTTCTTCGCACATGCGGGAAGTAAGTTCTTCGTCGGTGAGGCCGGCGATTTCTTCCGGCGGCATCGAGTTACGATACTCCTCAAGGTCGAGACGGTTGGTCCAGATGGTGTGCTTGTTTGTGTTTTTCATGTTGAAATCCTCCTTGTTGTGTTTTTGTTATGTCAGTATTAGGACTTCGAACTCGGAATTCTAATACTGACGATAAGATTGTAAATAAATAAAAAGACACCTATCTCTGGAAGAGATAAGTGTCCTGATTACAAAAATGGGTTGTTGACTTGGCTCCTCGGGGAGTCGAGATGATGACGTTCCGCAGAAACTGCGGCAGAATGATGACTTTAATACAGGTATAATGTACACCAAATCAGAATGAGCGTCAAGATATAATTTTCGATGTGCGGACTATAGCGTTTCTTGGTTTGGCGCTATCTCGATGATGTTTTGGATGGGGAGCTTTGAGCCGTCGGCCAAGATAAGCTCGCTCGTATATCTGTCTATCTTTTTGATTTGTATGGTCTCCGTCCGATACGCTCCACCAGCCTTGCGAGTATCCGGCTCAAAATAGGTGCATGTCGCTGTCGGCGATTCTCCCCTGTCAATATAAGCGGCCAATTCTTGCAAGGTTCTGTCGGCCTCCTCGATGACCGTTGCGTCCAGCGCAGCAAACTCGTCCGTTTGCCGGTGAGCCTCGCCGATGGACTCTGCATATCCTGCGAGAGCTGCGAATGGGGCAAACTGCGCGGCGCGCTGTTTCATCGTCATGTGTGGGTGCTTGTCTGATTGATGGTGTGGTAGGTTAATGATGTCGTCGTATTTTGAGCTCAAGATATCCCCTCCTCTCTAATAGAAGAATCGTGGAAAGAGGTACTTAGCAATGCTTATCCTGCATCGTGCAGGATACCGGTAAGATAAGCCAGACTCCCTAAACCGATGTACGCGCCTTTTGTGCGTGCAATTTCGGCAACTGTTTGCGAGTGTTCGATGAGAGACTGCGTACGGTCGCTGTTGTCGTGCGATACTCTCGCGATGATATCCTGGCACAAGTTGGTTCACCTCCATTGACTGGCTTTCCTTCATGCTCTGATTATAAGTGCGCGCGGGTGACGGTTGCAAACGGGGAACGCATGTTTTTAAGGTGTGCTTTCCCGACCGGTGTGCTTGTCAAGCGGTGAACGCAATTTTTCGAAATTTTTTTCTGCGAGCAGTGAAACATGAAAGTGCGGTTATATTAGTTGCCATCATAAAGCGTTGCGCTATCCCGATTGATTCACTCTCGTTTCGCTGTAATTGTACCATCATCGGAACAATGCTGCAAGGTCCCTTTTGGGGTGATTTATGACCGTTGCACGTGATTTGCACTGTTGCACGTTCCTTGCTGTAAGTGTAAGCGTAAAATTCGGCGTTTCTGGTTGTGCTTTCGTACTGATAATGGTATAATAGACCTTATATTACGGGAGCGCATATACGACTCCCCATTCGGAGGGCTTTATGGTTGTTGACTTGAAACAGGTCGGGGGAAAATATGATGAGTTTCGCACCGGCGACACGCTTGTTCGGGCGGCGTATGACGATGGGTACTGGTCTCTTACGGTTGGTTTTCCCGATATCAACAGCGCCGAAATAGATAATTTCAGGAATGGTGCGTTTAGTTTCACGTATACCGTCATCGACGATGCGCTCTTCCTTCTGGTCAAGTTCGGCGCTATCCCCTGGATGGATGCTCCGTTTGAGCCTCGCGGGTACATCGTAGACCGCAAATACGAGACGGAGTATGAAAAAGGCCAAGGCGCGGCCATGACGGTGTTCATCGTTGACTCGAAAACCGGTGAGTTGAAAGCAATTCGCAGCATCGGACTCGGTCACGTCGTCAGCACGAATCTCGGGAAAGAGTGTAACCGTCTGCTGTCCATTCAGCCGTTCTCCCTTGCTGAGTACCACAGCAAGGTCAATCGCATCTATCGGCAGTACACCCTCAGCGAGTATATGCTCCAGACCGTTAAGCCGGAAAACATGTTCATTATCGCGACGGAATAAAAGAAAGGACCCCTTGAAAGGGGTCCTTTGAAATTTTGGGCATTTCGCATATCCTATGCGTAGGAGATAGGTTTCTATTTCCTACTTCGCTAAACGATGACGAGTGACGGTTCTGACTCGTCGGTAAAATAAAAATTGACCGAGCGAAGGAATTAGCAGGGGTGACCTATGATTGTGGGTCACCCCTGTTAATTCATTGAAGGTGTCGTTTTTTTAGAGTATTGTATAAACATTTCACTTTTGGCCTCACTCTGGAAGATACCGTTCCGTTTTGTAACAAATGGGGAACACATAGTTGTGAACACATCTCGATTATTTGGCTGGCTAACTCACGACTGAAGTCACGAGAATGCGCCGGCTGATTTTCAAAAAAGAAAGGCAGCATAAGTGCCGACTTTCTTCATATTGTTCAAAAATCTTCGTTTTGGTCCATTTTCAATTTTTAAGTTTACTCGTGAATATTGTTCATTTTTCTGTTCATTTGCTCGAAAAAAATTTTCGGTTATGGCGCAGATTCACAGGTGCATTACCCGGTCCCTGATTTCTTCAGTGCGCCCGGCATTCCACCATTGACTACCAATGTAGCCGCACGTACGACGCGCAACATTCATTTTCGTCTGGTCGGTGTTGCCGCAGTTGGGGCACTTCCAAATGAGTTTCCCGTCTTCCTCCTGAATCTTGATTTCTCCATCCCAGCCGCAGACCTGGCAGTAGTCGGACTTCGTATTGATTTCAGCATACATGATGGTATCGTAGATATACTGAATCAGCGAGATGACCGCCTGCAGATTGTTCTGCAGATTCGGCACTTCGACGTAGCTGACAGCGCCGCCGGGAGAGAGCTCCTGGAACTCGGACTCGAACTTGAGCTTGGTGAAGGCGTCGATATGCTCGCGCACATTGACGTGGTAGCTGTTGGTGATATACCCATGGTCGGTGATGCCGGGGATGATGCCGAAACGACGCTGCAGGTTCTTTGCGAACTTGTAGGTCGTCGACTCCATCGGGGTGCCGTAGAGGGAGAACGCGATGTTTTCCTTCTCGCGCCACTCAGCACACTTGTCGTTCATGTGCTGCATCACCGACAGGGCGAATCCCTTGCCGCCTTCTTCGGTGTGAGAGTGACTGGTCATGTGTTTCACGCACTCGTAGAGCCCTGCGTAGCCAAGGGAAATCGTCGAGTAGCCGTTATAGAGCAGCTTGTCGATGGTCTCACCGGGCTTCAGACGCGCGAGAGCGCCGAACTGCCACAGGATAGGGGCAACATCACTGAGTGTGCCCTTAAGACGATTGTGGCGGCACATGAGTGCACGGTAGCACAGGTCCAGTCGTTCATCGAAGATTTTCCAGAAATCATCCATGCTCTGCTTCGAAGAGAGCGCGACATCGACCAGATTGATGGTCACGACGCCCTGGTTGAAGCGGCCATAGAACTTGGGCTTTCCGTCGACGAGGTCTGGGGTCAGGAAGCTCCGGCAGCCCATGCAGGGGAAGCAGTGGCCGACACCGTTAGCATCTTTCTTCAGTTCAAGCATCTTCTTTTCGCTGATGATGTCCGGCGTCATGCGTCTTGCCATGCACTTGGCCGCAAGCTCCGTCAAGTAGTAATACTTGCTGACAGGGCGGATATTATCTTCCTCTGCGACATAGAGAAGTTTCGGGAAAGCAGGCGTTACATAGACACCCTGCGGGTTCTTGACGCCCGTATAACGCTGCTTCAGAACTTCTTCAATGACGAGAGCAAGGTCCGCTTTCGTCTGCGGGTCTTCTACCTCATTGAGGTACATAAAGACCGAGAGGAACGGAGCCTGACCGTTCGTGGTCATCAGGGTGATGACCTGATACTGGATGATTTGGACGCCCTTTTCGATGTCCTCGTGCACGCGGGATTCCGTGATGCTGCGCACCTGCTCTTCCGTAAACGGGATGCCGGCGTTTTCGAGTTCTTTGATGACTCGACCGCGGAAGCGTTTGCGGGATTCGTTGACGAACGGAGCAAGATGCGAGAGCGTGATGGTCTGTCCGCCGTACTGGTTGCTTGCGACCTGCGCAATGACTTGCGTTGCGATGTTGCAGGCCGTAGAGAACGTATGCGGCTTCTCGATGAGCGTGCCGGAGATGACCGTGCCATTCTGCAGCATATCCTCAAGATTGACGAGGTCGCAGTTGTGGATAGTCTGCGCGTAGTAGTCGGTATCATGGAAATGGATGATGCCGTCGCGGTGCGCCTGCACAATGTCCTCAGGGAGAAGGACACGCTCCGACAGGTCACGGGATACCTCGCCCGCCATGTAGTCGCGCATGACAGAGGCGATTTGCGTGTTCTTGTTGGAGTTTTCGGTATTAGCCTCCTCGTTCTTGTGAGCCAGAAGAGACAGAATCTTGTCGTCCGTACTGTTCGCCTTGCGACGGAGCTGATGCTCGTAACGATAGGTGATGTAGTTGCGGACGAGATTTGCCTTGTTCTTGCCGATGAGAGCGTTTTCTACCAGGTCCTGCACTTCCTCAACGTGAGGGATGTGCCCGATGCTCGTGCACTGGTTCTCAACGTCGAGCGCGATGGACTTGATTTCCTCGCTCGTGATAGCGTCGACAGGTGCGACACTGGTGTTGGCCTTTTCCAAGGCAATTTCGATTTTGCGACGGTCGAACGTAACCTGCTCGCCGTTGCGCTTCTGGAGCTTCATAATTGTTCGTCCTCCTTTTATGACGATGATTTTTGTTAATATATTCTAAAGGGATAAATGCTTTGCTGGGATATATAAAAAGACACCGCTCCCCCCGCCGACTGACAGGGTTTTGGTGTCTTGATAACAAAAATGGGTAAGTGACTGGCCTCAAATACGAGGTCTGGATGATGACGTTCCGCATGGTGCGGCAGGATGATGACTTAATACAATTATCAGTATAGTTGCAAGTCAGGGTGGTGTCAATACTCCAAAGACAAATATTTCGATTTTGTTGGTTTTATGGCAATTTTTGAATTTCAGCGCAACAATAGCATAAAATCACAAATTCGCTGTTGACGTGTCTTGCTCTTAGGAGTAATATAATATCTGTATTAAAGTCATCATTCTGCCGCCTTATAAGCGGAACGTCAACATCTGTCTCCCCTTGCGGAGAACGTCATCATTTTAATCAACACAGGTACTTTTTTCTTTTTCTTTCGAGAGGGTATCTGTGATTTTTTTATTTTCAGGAGGATTTTAACAATGAAAGAAAGCATCAAGCGCGTCGCGGTATCGGCCTTCGGGTTCCTGTTTGTCTATTCGATTTCGGATGCACTCCTCGGCTGGTTCTTCCAGTCCTGGATGCCTTTGAAGGCGATTTGGGCAGCTACCTGGTTCGGCATCGCCTGTTTCACCGTGTTCGTCCCCGCTGCAAAGCTCTGGAAGCCCTCTCCTGCTGATGAAGCGGAAGAATCGGACATTCCGGCAAGACCTGTGACGATTCTGGAAGAACCCGCTGTGAATGCGGCGGTCGCCGACATTCGCGCCATCCGCACCCCGGACATCGAAGCGTGTCTTGCAGACAGTGGATGCGTCTGGTATTGGGCTAACACCTCTACCATTGACCGCATCTACGTCCACCCCGCTGACGATGTCAGCAAAGCAACGGAAGCTACGTTGGTATTACAGGGCAACCGCATCCCCTACATCGACCTTTCTGCGTCGGTAGATGGTATGCCTTCCCGCTTTACCAACAAAGTATTCGTTGAATCTGTGCGTGCCGCACGTGCTGAGAAAGATGCCCCCATTTCCGATTTCCTTGCCACCTGTGTTCCCGATGCGGAATGGACGTGGAAAGATGTCGAAAATGGGCTTATTTGTATCAGCTCCAAGGCCGCCGGTCTGAAGACCGTTACCGGTAAGCTGCTTGCAGCGAAGGGTGACGGTCATTTTTATGCGGTCGAGCTTTTCAACCACACGCGTAAGCGTCTGGTCCCGAAGAAGTCTCATGCCACATCCGTCCCTGCCCGAGAGAAGAAGGCCGCTCCTGCATCTGTGGCTGTTTCCGCCGCCGATGTAGCCGAGCCCGTAAGCTCCCCTGTGGCAACTGCCCCTGCGGAGCCCACGGAGCCTGCTCCTATCGCAAAGGTCGACATTCCCGGCACTGCTGTTACCGCCAATGAAGGCGGGCACAGTGCTTGCGTGAGTCGCGGCGCAGATTACAAGGAGACGCCTATCGAGACCAACATTTCCCCGGAAGAGGAAATCGGTGACGAAGGTCTCCTCCGCCCGACAGAGGACCCCGGCCTTACGCCGGAGCAGCTTACGAATCATGCACGCCTGACTTGGGCAGATAATGCGGACACCTACACGGAGTACGCCATGTCTGCTATCGAGAACGGCGAGATGTCGTTTGTTGCAAAGTGGCCGGAAGGCATTCAGACTCTCAGCGAAGCGACTGCGCTTGCCCAGTATATCGTGAAAGATGGCGCTTACCCGAAGGTAGACGTCATTGCCAACGATAATATCGGCAGCGACGGTCGCGGCCTGCTCCGTGTCTGGCTTTCCGAGAGCGACCTGATGTAAGGTCACCTCATTATCAGCGAAAAAGGGAGGCAGAAATGCCTCCCTTTTTCAAAACAAAAATACAAATATGAATGTAGGAGGATTTCAATATGAACACTATCTGCAAAAAAGCGTCTGCCCTCAAGGCAAAAGTCAAAGCCATTATCGCTAAGAACGAGTACAACACCGTCCGTTTCTGCGGCGTCGGGAATATCACCCGCTCCGACCTCGATACGATTTGTCTGTACTGCGACGCCATCGCGACCTACGGCGGCTACTCCGGTGCTTTAATGCAGCCGCGCGGTCCCGTTGCCGATGTGCTTGCGAAAAACGGCCTGCTTGAAGCATAAAGCAGATGCTGCAGATACCGATGTGCGACGCCCCGACCATCTGGCCGGGGTGTCGTTTGTCGGTCTATTTTTTTCAAAAGGAGGATTTCAACTATGTCCTATTTAGGAACTTTTTATCGTGATTTTGCCAACGATGGGGCTGCCCATTTGGCTGACCTCTACGAGACCCTTGTCGAAGCCACTTCCTGGATTGAGCACGCTGTAGAAGCGCATTACGGTCCTGCAAAGGAGCCGTGCCGCTTCGAGCAAATGCCGGGCTATGCGTTAGGCCTTCGCCCGCTGGAGATTCAGGTATACAAGAAGACAAACAAAGAGCCTACACTTTCTCATGGGTGTGATAGCCAAGGTCGCCACTGTACTATTTGGAATGAGCCGACGTTTGCATATCAGTCCATGTACGGCGGCGAAAGCGGCACCGCGAAAATCACCAACGATATGATTCACACGTTGGATGAAGGTGGGCGCGTGGGAGCCTTCTATTACAGCGGCGATGTTTCGGAGCGTCTCACCTACTTGAAGGCGCGGGACTTGTATGACAAGTTTTTGCCGAAGCCGTCTGAGAAAATCTTCACGCGTACACCGACGGGAAAGCGCGTATATCTTCCGCTCCTCTATTCCTTGGAGCTCGGGGAGACCTACTATTTCTACGTAGATAGTATTTCTCTCCTGAAGCGCGGCGGCGGTACGGTGTCTATCAAGCTCGCTCCTTCCTGCATTATCGCAGTAAACTGGATAACCGGTCAACTGCATTGGATTGGCTACGAGCAGAAGCTTGGCTCATTCGCCCGTCCTGATGTATATGATAGAGCGGTCTTGATTCCGCCGGAGAAGCGGCAAGACATAGAAAACGCCATTTTCCGTAATTACTATTATGGGGCCTGTGCCAAAAGGGCGAATGCGCTTGCGGCACTTGTGCCTAATTCCTACTATCTTCCGTCTGACCAGGAACGGGAAGACACGAAAGATGCCGCAAAGATGGATGCGCAGCAGATGCTGAGCAGCTACCCTTTGCCGCCGCTCGGAGAAGCTGTGGCTTATGATGAGCAAATGGTGGCCGTTGCCCCGTTCGCGGTCTATGATACGTTCATGGTGCAGCGTGCGGTTGGAAACCGTGATGTCACACCGTTTCTGGAAGCCTTATATGACCTTCCGGCAGGAAGCCTTGAGTGGGCTCCGTACAAGGTGAATCATGGAACAACGATGCAGAATTTCTTGTGGACGATTCACTACACAGGGAATCTGTTTCAGTCCATCCTTCAGACCACGGCCTATTCGCCGTGGTTCCTGAGCACGGTTCTCAACAGCATTTCCGCCGGCGGCACGTCGCTCGACCCGTCTATTCGCTCGCTTTCCCAGTGGTTCGGCTTGACAAAGCCTGAGCTGAAGGCGCTTCTATCCGAACCGAGCGGAGAGAAGTTTATCTTTTCTCTCGCGATTCGGCAGTTTAAGCCGTACTCGCTGAAAGAGTGCGAGCGGCTTTATGCTCGTGTCGTCGGCGACTGCGACGCCAATAATATGAGCCACCGAAACGACACTGCCAGATGGTCTCATGAAATGGCCACGATTCGTGGAAAGCACGGACGTGCCCTGCTGAAGACGAACCGCCTTCCGCGAGCCTTTATCCTCTACATGAGCGAGAACCTGCAGAAGAAGGTCCCTGTGACAGACTTTATCAAGTACATGTCCCAGGAGATTCAGCCCGCCTATCCGGCGCTTGATACTCTGGATAAGGTCTGGCAGTTGCTTAAGGACTATAATCGCATGGCAAAGGAAATCATTCCTTCCTGCGGCTTCGTCCTCCCCCATCACATCCTGCAGGCGCATGATGCGATGGTCAGCAACTACAACCAGATTCTTGAAGAGAAAACGCTGCTGAAAGCCAGAACAGAAAAAGAGGGGTACAATGTTCAGGAAGCGACCAGCTTTACGAAGTGCTATTCTGGCAAGCCGACGAACGTCTATTCAGACGGCAAGTTCGTCATGCTCGCGCCGAAAGCGGGAGCAGACCTCTACGAAGAAGGCATCAAGCTGAACCATTGCGTCGGCGCGTATACGCGCGATGTCATGGCCGCTCGTGGGTCGATGCTGATTTACTTCCTGCGTAAGGCTAAGAGCCCGAAGGAGCCGCTTGTGACCGTGCAAATTAACCGCAGCAAGGAGAAAGGCGGCGATGCCTTCTATCTCTTTGAGATTGCAGGAAAAGGCAACCGTCTTCCGACGGACGAGGAGCGCGCGTTCGCAGAAAAGTGGCTGGTCGAGCTCAACAAGTACATCGAAGAGAAGAAGGCGGCAAATGGCTCGATGTCTAAGGCATTTGTCGATTCCTTTGACCCAGAGATTTACGACTGGCTGACCATCATCGGCGCGCCTTATGAGTATCTTCCGAGCTACTCTGTTTCGGACGATGTGGACACGAACTACGTTCGTTTGTTCCGCGCGGCAATCGAGGGTGTCTCCGAGATGACATCCCTGCACTTCGTGCAGGCCGATATCGACAATATTGAGCGTCAAATCGCCCGCTATTGCAAACGGCTCCGTTTATCGAAGGAGGCTACGGACAACATCATGTCGTTCATCCCCGGAATCCCGAAAACGGCTTAAAAATCACGAAAAAAGAGGTTCGCTTATGCGAACCTCTTTTTTTATTTCTTCTGTTTTCTGGGCTTCTTGGCGGGCGCGGCGTCGGCTTCTTCCGGTGCTGCGGTCTCCTTTGTGGAATATGATTTTTTAATGACCTTGCCTGCGACGGGTGCCAGGTCCATTTCTTTGTTTTCCGTCTTAAATGCGGTTTCGAGCTCGCTTCGGTGCTCTACGATATACTTGAGAGAAGGAATCTCATCGAGCATTTTCTCGGGATGTGCTTTTGCCTCTTCTTCTGCGGAGCGGATATAGCTGCCGTCGATATAGTCGTAGCCGCCCGCAAAGATAATCTCGTTGCGCAGGGCGCGCTTTTCACGGTTGAATGCAACAGAGGGAGAAATGCCGAGCATTTCTGCTATGTCAGCGTAAGAGAGGCCTTCTTTTCTTCTCTCCAGAATGAAAATGCTTTGGCGCAGGCCTTCGATAACACAATCGGCGTACTCGTTGAAGGAGCTTCCGGTAAACTTTTCGCTCAGCTTTCTTGAGCATTCGTAGCAGATGCCGGATTCGTTTTTGGTGAGAGCGCAGCCGCAGACTTTGCAGATAGCACCGCTTTTCTGCGTTCTTCTACATCGTGAGCAGAGTCCGGACGGGTGCGTGGTCTTAACTTTACCGCATTCTTTGCACATGGGCGCATAGACAAGGGGCATGATTACTCCTCCTTATAATAGATTTTTGAATTTAATGCGCGTCTCCTGGATTCGGGGGGGTGGCAAACGTTCTTTCATGATATATGCTATGATTGTATTATACCATTATCGGTAAAAAAGGCAATTCGCTAAATGGCTGATATTGAACTTTATTACTTCTCAGATTTGATAGTTTTCGACTAAATTATAGCAAAACGCCGTGCGTTAAAACATGGTATTAGTAAAATTGCAATAAAAAATTGAAAGAATGCGCAGAAATCAGAATGCGCACTCTTTCAATGCTTGTCGCTCAAATTGTTATTCGCATGTAGTTTTCAGATAAATGTTACAACCTCTTTGCAGAGGAGATATGGAGGCACTTTGCTGTCGCGCAGAGTATCCATGTCTGCTGTTTATTGAGAAAGCACGTCTCGCATGCCTTCTCCTTTTCGTAGCTGCGGCAAGTGCCAAAGCACGTCCTCCCTGTGTCTTTTCTCACGTCGGCAATGAGCTTGGAGAGGATTTCTCGGTCGAAGGATGCCCCGCCCGCCAGCCGCTCGTTGACATCATGCTCGCACTTCAAAAAGGCGATGGCGTCCGGGCGCATGTCCATCTCCTTAAATTCGAGGAAGGAGGCCGCGTCATTCGCATCCCGCAGGAATCCCACTTCGTCGTACTGCTGGATGTCTTTCCGCGAAAGCGGAGAGGCTCCGGTCGCGGATGGAGATATAAAGATGAGTTCGTGGGAGTCCTTGTTCTGGAGGATTTTCCAGTACGTGTTCTTCTCGAATTTATCCAAGGTCGTTCGCCTCTTCCTCTAAGCATTTGGGTTGCGCTTTATGGCAGCTCTGCCGGCCATCGCTTGGCTTCGGCGTATCGCTCGGCATGAGCCAATAGCGCTCGGACAATTTTACTGCGCCGGGCACGCGCCCGTCCTGGCAAAGGCGGCTGACGCGGCGGCGGGACAGGCCCCACTTCTCAGCGGCCTGCTGAACGGTCATAACGGAACTTGCCGTGGTTGGCTCTGCTGCCGTTTTTTTGCTCCGATGTTGCTGTCGCATGTAATGATTCACCCTTTCTGGTATTGTCAAAAGCAAGTGTTGGTTTCCGATAGATGTTCTTTCTTCCTGGCAGAGATGGCTGGATTTGAACCAGCGAATGAGGGGGTCAAAGTCCCTTGCCTTACCGCTTGGCTACACCTCCGTGTGCACCTGATAATGTTATTCTGATTTTGTAGACATTATACCAATATCGGTACATTATGGCAATGAAAATCGAGGAGGTAATTTCAAAATTGTGCGTTGCGCCAAATCGTGCCCATGTGTTCCGAAAAATCCATATTTTCCATATTTTGCAGGAAATACGCCTTGCGAACGAATTGGCTTTCACACGTTAAGCTGCTTTTTGAAGATATCAAAATTTGCCTGCTTTGGGCATTTTGCACAACACTTGTGTTGCGCTACAATCTACAAAAAATAAATGCGCCGCTCTTCCGCGTCCATTCCGATTTTCTTTTTCCTCGCTATTTCTCCCCTCTCGATGCGTTTTCTGCCTTGCCCTGTCACGCTTTTTCTCAAAACTTGGCTTTCCGCTGTAAACGCTGCATTTTGCGCAATATGATGTTACACGCAAAGGCGTAACATGCACGGCAACCGTGTGAAGACATGAAAAAGCTGCCGCGCGATGTGCGCAGCAGCCTAATTTCTATATGAGAGCGTCTCCTGCGTGCATCATTCCCACTCAATGATGTCCTTTGCCTTCTCGGCAAGCAAGTCGTCGTACGCAGCGAGGACTTCTTTCTTCATCCTCTTTGCAGTCGAGAGGATGAGCCATTTCTGAGTTTCTTCGTCCAGTGGTTTGTAGGTCGGCTGGATTTTTGTTTTGATTCCATAGTAGGAGAAGTCGAAGACATCCTTCTTCTGAGTGTCGCTTTGAGCAGCTCCATAGAACAGCAATACCCCGACGCCCTTCGGAATAAGGTCTTTCACCTCAGGATAGAGCTCTTTTGGCATCGCGTAGTAGTTGCAGTTTCCGCAGAAGTTGTGCCCATGCTTGCTCTTGAAGTCGCTCTTCGTAATTTTAATTTCCACGCAGGTGATGAGGACGCCGTTGGTTGCCTCTTTGACGTTCATGTGGCAGCGGCACGCCGTATTGTCGCAGAGCTTATCTCCCGCAGGATAGGTCTCCCTGTCTCCCTCCGGGCAGCCGGCGTTTCTGGCAGCGTTTCTGCGGAGCTCCAGGATGGCTTCGACGTCGTTCTTTTTTCTGTGCGGCAGATAGAGGGCGCACTTCCCTACCGTTTTCACATCCAGCAGACATTCCGCGACCCACACGTAGTCGACAAGGCCTCCGGTCGTTGTCCCATTCTCAACGGGGACTTCCGTTGCCGAGAAGCCTGGGCGCATCGTGTTGAGTTTGATGTCTCCGACGGTGGTAGGATTCCATGCGAACAGTGCCTTTTCAATTTCCTTGGTTAGAGGTGTCTTCACGAGCATCCCCTCCTTTGCTATTCTCGTTTTGCAGACATTATACCATTTATCTGCGTTCTGCGGCAACCAGACGAGGCGATATGTGGCGAAAATTCAGAATTCCATCTTTTCAGCGCTTTTTCTTTTTTCAAAATCCCAACATAGGCGTGCCAAAGCGATGCCAATTTCGCGCCAATGCTTTCTCCGCTCTTTTCTGGTATGTTTTCCGGTTCCTTTCCGGCCTTGAGAGCCCGCTCTTCTAACGCGGCTCACAGTGGTGTGAGACGCCGCCGGTCAAATAAGGTCAATTTCGGGTCGGTGACGCAGGGCTGTTCCTCTGTATACTCAGCAGATTTCCGCTGTTCTGCGGGCAATTTCGCGCCAATTCCATTGACTGGTGCTTGGCGAGAAACTACAATATAGGCAAAGGAGGCTGATGGTCTGGATGTGAACAAAGAATCTGCTGACATTGGATTCGGGAGTGCAGGCGAACTCCGCGCATTAGGCCGAAATGTCAGTGATGCTCCGAACAAAAAGACGATAGGGGCTATAAATGAGGTACAGCGCATGAAGAATGGTGTATCTGGCGGCAAAGCCTATTCTGATGTTGATAAGATGATAGAAGAGCTGCTTGGGTGAGCCTTGCGCTTTCCTGCAACTTCTGCGTTTCCCTACGCTGTATACGGCAATTTGCAATCCTATAGTTAAATAGACGGCGGAATATTTTAATTACGGAGCTCTCGGGACACCGTAATTAAAGTGCGCTTGTATTGTAGGAGCCTTTTGCGACGATGAAATTTCTTTGCCAATTTCGTGCCAATCTGATGCCAATGGCGAAGAGCGGATTACGGACAACAAAAAACGGCGGCACCCCATGAGGGAATGCCGCCGCTTTTCACTTTTTAACTTTTCTGCTTGGTGCAGGGAACCTCGGGGACTGCTTCACCGATAACCCAGCGGCATGTGTCCATGCCGCTGGGTTATCGGTGATTTCGTTGTCCGTGATGGTAAGCTCGTGCTCGTCATCTTCGACGCCCAGGTCGCCACATGCTTTCTGGTACTTGGCAAATTCTTCCTTCATCGCCGTGCGCGCGGATTCGATGGAAAAAATGCCGGATGCTGCAGCAGCTTGCGGGGTCGCCGGCGTCGGAGTTCTCTGCGAAGAGCAGATAGAAGAGTTTGTAGTCGAGATTCATTTTGAAATCCTCCTGAAATTTTTGTATTTTGTGAGTGCTGACGATGGAGTCAAAACTCGATTTCACGGAACCCAATGGGTTCTACGAAGAATGCCTTGGTACCACCCTCCCCCTTAAACACGATGACGTCTGAGACCGACATGGACGGAGCCATGTAGTCGATGGGCTTGTCACAGTTAAAGCGGTCATAGAGATGCGCACGAAGCGAGATGCTGGGCTCAGTTGCGTCCAGAGCCTCGCGGTATACGCAGTTGTAATACTCCTTGGAGACGTAACCCTTCTTGTTCGCCATCTCGTGGTTGAAGAACTTGTAGCCGTGAGCCCAAGGCTCATCTCTCATCTGCCAAATTTCAAACAGATTGGCCGGAGCGGGCACCTCTACGATGGTGCAGCTGTCGAACGCGTGTGTGGCATTCGGCAGCTTTTTCATCTGCTCAATGGCCAACTGCGCCGCGGCTTTCGTCTCGTAGAGATTGTTCAAGGGCGTCTTTCCGTGAATTGCATAATACATGATAGTTCCTCCTTTGTTTCCTTTCGCCAGTATTAGGGATTCGAAGTCGAAATCCTAATACTGACGAAAGTTGTACTTGGTAATACGAGAGAGCCTGTGGAGTTAATCCGCAGTCCTCCTGGTATATCTATGTCAGGTTCCCGCGATTTCTGCCACTTTCCCGTAGCAGCAGTCATCGCCATAATTGAGGGAAAAGCCATCCTCGGTGAATGACACCTCGCAGCCGGCGATGCTTTTCTCAAAGGACTTGTCGTCCATAGAGAAGTCCTCGCCGGGCATGATGGAATGCTCATTCCCCACCATATCGTGCAGGGCGGTGTTCATTTCGGCAATCATATCGAGGAAAGCGCTTTCCTTCTTGGCATAGCCATTGGAAACCGTAATCTCATAGTTGCAGTTATTAGAGATTGCATAGACGTACATAGAAAAATCCTCCATTCGTGTGTTAAAAAGTCGGAGAGCCTGCGGATTTTTCTCCACAGGCTCTCTTGATGTATTGAATCGGCTTTATTTGGCAGTTTGCGGCACAGAACGCGGCAGAATGACTCTCTTGACAGCGCCGTCCTCCACTTCGCGCAGCGCTACGCGATAGGGCTTGCCGTCAGACTCACCCTTGTTCTCGTAGCGATACTCAGTGACGGTGTGAGTGTCGTCGTTATAGTCGACCTTCACGAGAATAACGCTGCAATTCATGAATCTTGTGTCTGTCGGCAGCGCCAGAGCATCCCACGCTTCTTTCGACAGAAGCTTTTCTGCCTTCCTGTAGCAGAAGACGACGGTCTGATTCGCATAATGCCCTTCAAACTCAACGCCGCGATAGGTTCTGAGCCAGGACAGATACTCCTTCTGTCTTTTGCCGAAGGCGTAGCGGCTCGTGCCGCCCGGTTCCATCACCTTGTAGTGATAAGGACTTCCGTTCGCGGGAGCCTCGGTCGAGCTGACGTAGAACATATCCCAGTTCTCGGTGCTATAATCGCCGAAGCACGGGTTAGGCTCGCGGTAGCTCCAGAGATGGACGCGGGCCTCAAACTCGACGCATCCGCTTTCCGAAGGGCCGCAGGAACCCCAGATAGAGAATCTGCGCTTTTCAAATCCTTCGTAGATAAAGTCTTCCGGCTGATGGAGACCGAATGGGCCGCCGCTGGCACTGACATGAATGGCTCCATTCTGTTCGGACACGCTTGTGCCGAAAGGAGAGAAACAAATCTCAGCCTTGCCGTCGCCGAATTCATCGAGTTTGACGAGCAGCGCGTTTCGGTAATAGATGCCGTACCGGTCGGTGTAGTGGATAATGTCTCCCTCCATCGGGGTGGAGACGTTTTCTCGTGCCTTTTCGATGCACTCGACCATATGGTTGACATTATCTACATCGACCTGTGTTACCCGGTGCTTGTAACAGTAGGCCGGATTGATAGCCGATAACAATTCAATCGTATACATATTTTCCTCCTTTGGCTTCGCCAGTTTCGATTCTATCATGCCTGTGCTGCTTGAGCAACCCGCAGGCTGTAAAACTGACGAAATGTGATTTAGTACCAGTCCGCGACAAGAGTGACGTTCTCATCGAGCCATTCGTCGATGTCTTCCACGTCCTCGTAAAAGCCGAGGGGGAAGCGTTCGTTGTTGGTCGTGGTGAGCTGAATGGTCGCTCTTGCCTGCTCATCTTCGTCAACGTAGTCCCAACTTTCTGCGGTCAGGAACATGTCCTGGACCCACGCGTCGACGTCGTCGACGATGTCAGGGAGTGTAACGAGAAAATCCAGTCCGTATGTCGGATGAATTTTGATTTTGCGGATTTTGGTGCCCATATTGAAATCCTCCTTTTTTGAAAGTTAAATGACTTCCGTGATAACGCGGTCGCTCGCTTCTGCGAAGTCGGTGTAGGAGCCGTGGGCTCTGAGTTCCTGCAGTTCAGCAAGCTTCAACTCAGCGATTTCGCGATTGAAATATGCGGTCTTGCTGCTGAACTTCACGAGCTGAATAAATGTCCCGTCTTTGGCCTCTTCAACGAGGCGGTCGACGCGGTCCTGCGTCACGGACTTTGATGTGACAAAACCGGTGGGACTATCCTCGCTACGCTCGAAAAGGTCGAGCATCTGGACGATAGCCTTTCCGGCATATGTCATGCCGCCGCAATCCTTCGGGTCTTTACCTCTGTGGTTGAGCGGGTCATCGCACATGAAGGTGATGCTGTCGACTTTGCCCTTGACCAGGACAAGACGCTTTGTATCGTACGGGAAATTGTTTGTCTGAAGCTTGCGTCCGTAGGTGATGAGGTAGACCTCATCGTTGCCTACTTCCTCGCAAGAGAGATGGATTTCCTGGCCGTCGCCGCTGAGAGCATGAAACATTTTGAAACCTCCTTAAAAATGAGAGGAGAAACCGCAACGTGCGCGGCTTCTCCTCCTTGAATTTTGGCTTTTGGAAATTTGCTTTAGAACGGGAGCTGGTTATCGACAAGACCCTGCTCTTCCTCTGTGTACTGAACACCGCTGTCGTTCGGCGAAGAGACCATTTCCGGCGTGAAGTTGGAACTGTAATTCTCACTGCCATAAGCCTGCGTGCTCTGCGGATTTGCATTGGCGGACGCGGAGGACGCGGGAGCGGGATTGGCATAGGAATCCTTTTTCACGGGGGTCAAGAAGTCAAAACCAGCTTTGATTTTGAACTGTACGTTTTTGTAGACGGTTGTGACCCCGTCCTTTACTTTGGTATTCTCGCTGAAGAGTAAGTCGGTGTCTGCGGTCAGGTAGTCGCCTTTCTTTACGGCGCTTGCCAAGGCGTTTGCGACTGTACCGAAAGCGATGCAATCCAACCATACAGTATCGTCTTTCTTTTCTGCTTCGCCAGTTGTCTGGCTGGCCGACTTGCGCGGGTGCATACCGATGCGGAAGCGGCAATAATTTTCGCCGCCCTTTTCGGACGTTTCGAGGGTAATGTCCTTGGCGACATACCCTGCAATCTGCGCGGTGCATTTCCCATGTGCCATAATGATTTTATCCTCCTCGAATTATTGAAAAGTAATTTACACTTGACCAATCTTAATACTGTGATTTTATCACTTTATCGGAAGGATATCCAGAAGTTTTTGCGGTATCCTTTTGATAAAGCGCTTTGGCGCTATCCCTTTGCCCAAGCCACGAGAAAATTCATCTCGGCGGACTTATCGTTGCCAGAGCTGATAAAGTCTGCCGACGGATATAAGTCTGCGTAGCTGCTAAAATCTGCATGGCTACGCGGACAGTAGAACCACTCGTTTCCGAATTCGTTGGGCAGTCTTTTGAAGAATTCTTCTTCGTTGCCGTTCACCTTTTCGAAAAGGGCAAGCAAACGGCTTTTATCCACGACTTCAATTTCGAAGCAGCCTTCACCGGAATCGCCGCCGGATTCGTTGTAGTAGATGATGTATGCCTGGTCTTCACATCCGTGGATTTTCCCGGGGAGAAAGATGGCGTCATATCCGCTTAAGAAGCTCGAATTCGCCATAGTGAGTCACCCCTTTAAGAGAAGAAACGCACATTGCCGATTTGCATGACGAAGGTCTGGGATTCATGCCAGGTGCCATCCTGCACGGCGGGGTTGTAGAAGCAGTGCAGACGCTCGTTGACGGCCTTGTAGTCGATAACGTAGCTGACGGCATCCTTCACATCGTCAGAAACATTGCTGTTCGAGGGGTACTGCCATTCAGTCAGGACCTGAGAAACGGACATGCCGTAGTCCTCACAGGTGTTTCTGATAGCCTGAGCTGCAGCCTGCTGGCAGAGAGAAGACTCGCCGCCGGCAACTGCCATGACAGCAGCTTCCACTGCCGCACGCTCATCGTCTGAGAGCATCCACGTGGTGATTTCACGCTCGGGCATAACGGCCCGTTCCTTGACGTCGGCGGGCTTGCCGCCGGCGAGTGCGACGGCCATCGTAGAGATGGCGAGCACGACGGAAATAACGAGGGCGATGATGCGATTGCGCTTTGCCACAGGGTTTGCGGAAGCCATGCGGCGTTCGATGCCTGCCTTGATGGCCTCGTTGCTCTTATTGGACGTGAAGTTCTCGGGGACAGAGATAGTGATGCGCTTTTTCATTTTGAAATCCTCCTAATAAAAATTTTTTGTTTTTGGTGCCTGAGTATATAAAAAGACACTTGCCCTCAAAGAGGATAAGTGCCTTGAAAAACAAAATATGTGAATTGATGACTGACTCCCTTGGGAGCCTGAATGATGACTTTCCGCTGATGCGGCACAATGATGACTTTAATACAAGTATAATATAACGCAACGTGCAAGCTCCGTCAAGAGGAATGTTGTGTTATTCACTATAATTTCGATTCATTACTTGCGATACTATTCCACTATTGGTATAATAGGAACGTCGAAAGGAGGTGCGCGCTGTATGCTGAAAACAAGCTGCCGATGCCGCTGGTGCGGAGAAGTCTATCCCGCCGGGGCTGAGGTCGATGTGGACAATGGCGGTTTCTTCTGTGAAATGTGCGACGGCTTCACCTACTTTTCGGATGAGGATAATGACCGGCACAGGATGCTTTTGCTCCTTGAGTCGGGCGGAGCCGCGAAAGAAGCCCCTCGCACGGGCGCAGCAGCGCCTCTGACGCTTCGCAAGCGCGTCTCCCCTCTCCGTTATCCCGGAGGTAAGTCTCACGTCATAGACCAGCTCTTCGAGCGAATGCAGGACGAAAAGCTCGATACGTTCGTGGAAGTATTCGCTGGCGGCGCGTCGCTGGGCCTGTCCCTGCTCGATGCCGGCATTATCAAAAAGCTGGTCCTGAATGATATCGACCCGCTCGTCTATTCTTTCTGGAAGACGGTTCTCGACGACCCGGCACCGATTCTTGAGAAGCTGCGCGGTCCGTCTCCAACGCTGGAGGACTTTTGGGCAGCCAAGCGCTTTGCCGCGGGTTATACGGCGTTCGAAGCCGCCAGGTGTGCAGACGCCGCTTGGGCATTCTTCTTTTTGAATCGGACATGTTACAGCGGCATCATCAAGGCACACCCGCTCGGCGGGAAGCACGACGGCGGAGAGAAATTTCTCAGCCGATGGAATCCTCCGGCGCTGGAGAAGCGCATTCTGCGCGTCCATTCGCTGCGCGGCAACATCGAGCTTCACGCGATAGATTGCTGTGAGCTCCTGGAGAGCATCGCCTACTGGTATCCTGCCGCGACGCTCTTCGTCGACCCGCCCTACGTTGCAAAGGGAGATGCGCTCTACACCTCCTCTTTCGCAGAGGAAGACCATAGAAGGCTTGCAGAGATGCTCAATGCCCTATATACTGGCTTTGGCGGACCGGATATCATCATCACCTACGACGATACGCCTCTTATTCGAGAGCTCTATCCTCTGGCGGATGTTGAGCCGCTGCGGCGGGCCTACTCGATTGCAAAGTGAACTACCCCGACTTGTAGAAGTCGGAGTAGTTCACCTTTGAGTACGACCTGCTCGGGCTCCCTGCCCCGACGCTTGTCTTCTATCTTGATGTGCCGACTGGGCTCACGGAGAAGATGATGCGCGAGCGCGAGCAAGCAACGAACACGAAAGCAGATATCCACGAGAAGGACGAAGCCTACCTTCGTTCCTGCCGTGAAAACGCCCGCAAGGTCGCAGAAAGATGTGGCTGGCAGCGCATCGACTGCTCGCGTTGCGGGCAGATGCGTTTCATAGAGGACATCCACGAAGAAATCTATCAGCGTGTGAAAGCGCTGCTTTAAGGAGGAATCACATGAACGGCATTCTCATCGTATTGCTCATTTTGCTGGCCATCTATGCTTTCGGGTTCACGAAGCCGAAAACAAAAGGCGCTCGTGGAAAGCAGAACACTTCTGCGGCGGATATGGACGACGGGGCCGCCGAGGACGAGCCCGGCTTGGACTATGCCAACGCCTATCAACAAAAGTGGCTTTTCTCGTATCACGAGAAAGACTACTATTACAAACTGAAAGAGTTCGCTGACCGGCAGGGCCTGTACGTCTTCGCGAAGGTCCGCCTGCTCGACCTTTTGGAGCCGCGCAAGGGGCAGAAGAAGTATCGGACGTTCTTCTACAAGGTGCAGTCGAAACATGTCGATTTTGTGCTCTGCAATGAAAAGCTCGTTGCAAAGTGGGTCATTGAGCTCGACGATGCAAGCCATCAGCAGAAAGACCGTGCCCAGAGAGATTCGTTCGTCGATATGGTGTTGACGAACACGGGCTACAAGATTCTTCACACGGAGAATTTCAATGAAGCAGAGCTTAAAGAGTTTGTCTCTTAAGTGAGTGCGGAGCAATCAGCTCCGCACAATAACCGGGATTAGCGCAGTTGGCAGCGCGCATGGTTTGGGACCATGAGGCCGTGGGTTCGAGCCCCACATCTCGGACCAAACTTTTGTTAACAAGCGAACAGGCATATCCATGGACACGATTAGCTAAAACATAGTTATTTCAATGGCTTTTTCAATGTCGTTAATCGTGTCCACGAAAAACCTGTTCACTTGTTAACAATCCTACAACGATTTTAATTAAGGGGAGGGCATACGAAAATGCTGGATTCTTCCGACATTCGTAACGCTGTTCTGGAACTCAAAAAATCCATCCTGTTCGTCAATCGCTATGAGAAGGCGGCAGACGCCGTTGCCGCAATCATGGGGAAGAGCGCATCCCTGCAATCTCGCCCGCTGTTATCTGACCTGCCGCAAGACGCGGCGGAGCTGGCTCTGCGAAAGCGTGAACTGGCTGAGTTGTATGGTTTCGTCGAGCAGAACTACGCCCAACTCATGATTTCCGGGCTCCTGTTTCCCGGCGACAATGAAAGCAGACAGACTTTCACCACCGCATACCACGCGCTGTACCTCGCGCTGCGCGAGTATATCATTCATGTCACGCATGGTATGGAAATGCTCTATGTTGTGGAGGGGTGGAGCGATAAGCCTATGTGGGTTTGGGAGAACGACGACGACACATTCACAACCTTCTGGACCTCTCAGCATCATGAGGATTTCGACAGCACCCTCTTCGATATGGTCAAACAGGAAAAGGACTTTCTTCAGACCATTTCCCGTAGTGCCACGATGGCGAGAGACGCCTTCACGGAGTTTGCCGTCGATTACCGCAATGGCTCCTGTGGGCGCGGTCAGCAGGTCCTACAAGAGTACAAGGAGAGCTGGGTCAGAGAGGATTTCTGACCCAGCATATTCGCCGGTGTGGTGGAACAGGCAGACGCACGGGACTCAAAATCCCTTGGTAGTAATACCGTACGGGTTCGAACCCCGTCACCGGCACCAGCGGAGAACGATAGAGCCGCATTGTTAAACATGCTTGGGGAGAGGAGCGCCAAATTGGCGCTCCTCTCCCCGTTTTTGCATTTATTCTGTTTTTTCGCCAAGATTCTTTTTGAGCTTTAGCACTCTTCTGATGAACGGCTGCACGTATGTCTCGTTCGGTGCAAGCTCGTATCCAAGTGCCTCCGCTCTGGCAACCGCTTCCAGTGACGGGGACTTCCCTGCGCCGACACGGCGGATAAAGCCCTGAATCGCCTTTTCCTCCGAGCCGTATTTGTCGTTTCCGGCACGTTTTCCGGTTGGAGAGGATACCGACTCATTGCGCTCGGGGTGGTACATATTGAGCAACTTGCCGCCCTTGCTGAACGGGGTAGCGTAGATAGGCATTTCCGGGTCAGCCTGTTCCTTGGCGGCGTAGTAGAAAAGGCTGTTCTCCTCTGCCCTCTTGAGCATTTCTGCGCCGTCTCGGCAAACCATGCAGGCGTAGAGATACAGAACAAGGCTTCGGAAGTTGTTATACAAATCGAAGTCGGGGGCGTCTATCAGTACGGAATAGAACATTCCGTCTTTTGTGTCGTAATATCCGCTGATATCACCAAAGTAAGTGCAGACTTTATAGAGCATGATGACGGTATCATCGTATAGGAGCTCTTTCAAAAGAACGGAAGAGAGAATGTCGCATTTCGCTGGGTCTGGGTCTTCCCTTTTCTCTTTGGACTCAAGGTGAAATTCGACACCGTTCGTCGGCAATGTGCGGGCGCGGTGACGCAGTTTTTCGACAAGCTCATCTCCATCGATTTTCTCATCACGGAAAGCCAACAACTTGCTAATTGCTGTTGTCAGCGGATGGTCTGGGTCTGGAAGGATATCGTAGGTATATTCGTTAATATACGGGCAGAGGGAACAATGGTGATTTGTATAGATTTTATCTTCATTGAAGAGGGCTTCAACGTCCTTAAACGTATGTACTTGGAATCCGTGCCGGCGATAGGTGGCGCAAATGAACTCCTTCATTTCTGCATGTGAAGAAATCTTCTTTCCTGAGTATGGAGCGTCCTGAATCTCGTAGCCCGGGACATCAAAGTCGGGCAGCGTGTCCTTGACGGTCATCAGTTCACCATCTGTCGTCTGCCCGCATAGGACAACACTGAAGTCAAACTTGTTTGGGCGGAGGTATTCCAACTGCTGCATCAGAATGCTCTGGAATGCGTCGATGACAGCAAATTTTTCGTCATCACGGGCCCCGTTCGCGAGGATTCTCTCTCCGCGGACGCGCATGGAAAGTGAAATGAACTCGAAAAATTCCTGGTACAGGTTCTCTTTCTTGATGCGTATTGCGGTCTCGTTATAGAACTTGTGAAGGCCCTTGATGAATTTCTCTTCGTTGATAGACGCCAGTTCGATTTGAGCCTCGTATAATCTCGTAAATTCCTTTGTTCGCAGGTCGCTGCAGAAGAAGAACAGATTTTTAGTCAGTTCCTCAAACGGGATTTTTTCGACGCCGCAGCGCACAGCGATAGCAGTGTTCATTGTCCGACGCATCAAGAGCCGGACCTCGCTGCCCTTCCCCTGCAGTTGCTTTTGCAGCCACTTGTGGTATCTATCTGTAATAAGGGGGACTTTGTCCTGGTCCATAGCAATTTCTCCTTCTCGTTTCTGTGCCTATTGTACCATTACTGGTACGATAGATGCAAGTGAGTGGAAGCTGCGGAAACGTATATTTCCCGGGGAAAGGGAGGTCCGCAAATCTGCGGGTCTCCCCTCATGCCTCGATTTTTGGCATCCAATCCTCTGCGGACGGTCTTCGGAGTTGCTCCGGTACACAGTTATAGAATGCTGAATTTTCCGCGATGGCCATGTCGATGAGATGAAAGTCGTTACCGTTCTGCATCACGTCGATACTCCACTGCCCGTGGAGGTCAAGCTGCGGCAGGATTTCGCGGATGTGGTCGACGACAGAATCTTTGTTTTCGTGGTAGCGCCGCATCAGCGCCTCTTCGTGTGCCTTGTAGATGACATAGTCGTGCATCTGGTGCGGGATATTAGCATCCTCTTCCCCGCTGAACCGTTTCAGCATGGTCTCCGGCTCCAAATGGGGTGAAATGCCGATGACATCCTTTGTGTCGCAGTCGGCGAACACGCGATACTCCGTGTGTAGCGGCAGCCCGTGATAGATGCAAGGGTTATTTTCCAAATCGGGGATGAATTCTCGGACGACCCATTCGTTCGTAGTCGAGACTCCGTAGATGCGGGGTTTGCTCAGAGGGTCGGCCATTTGGAGTGCCTGGAAGTGGATGTAGAGCAGGTATTCGCCGAGCTCCTGTACTTCCTTTTCGCCGTGGATATGGCAATTACGGAAGTCGAATTTGGAAGAATACGTGCCTGTCTTCACGAAGTAGTCCTTTGCGTCGTCGAGGCGGAAGACCCGATGTGCCCAGGCGTCAACGATTTGGATGGTCGTAGGTTTGACTCCTCCCACCCCTTACGGAGTGGGATTCCGAAGTACGGGACAGTGCCGCGCGCTTGCCGAAGCAAAACGCCGGAGGCTGTCTATCTTTCGGTTCTTATCGCGGCAATGGCAGCAACCTGCACATTAGCGCCGCAGTAGGCGGGAGCCTCTGCCTTTGGATAATGGTTATGCGATACTGCGAATGCCCGTGCTGCTGGGTGTCGCAATTTCGGAAAGTCGCTCTATCTCCTGAGTGTGGAGACGCAAGAATTGTTGGTAGGATTGTTCGCACAGAGAGCGGTCTACAGATTTCAGGGTCCCATCCACATTCTGAATCAGGAATGCAGAATACAAATCCCGCTGGACCGTCGTGCCGTCCGGCATGATGTTCCATCTCTGGTTTAATTTCTTCTTGGTGTAGGTATCTTCGATATGGTTGTACTGACTTGCTTTTACGGAATAGGTGTCTACCTCTTGGAATGAACCTCCTGCGGCAAGGACCTTGCGCCGGAGGATGGAAACAAACAAAGCAGGGGCCTTATTGGAGATAGACTTTCCGAATCTCTTTTTTCGGGCAAACCTGCCGGATTTCGTGCGCTCGGTTTCTTTCGCTCGTTTCGCCAGTGCCCGAAACCTCATTTCCTCGATATAGTGCTCATCGCCAAAGGAAATCAAACGGTTCGCCAATTCGTTGTGCTGTTGGATACGCATTTCTCTCTGACGACGAAAGAGTTCTCGCCTTTTGGACTCACATCGGATGTACTGCCTTGACTTTACCCATTTGCGACTACCTCTGTGGGTTAGACAATGGGAAGGAAGCTTGTTCTTCGGAACAACGCTGCCGTCGGAGCCAAACATCTCAGGATTCGTTGCACGCCGCGAGCGGTCCATAGCACGGTTGAGCTTCCAAAGGGCTGCGTCGATGCCATGAACTCTGTTCGCAAGTTCGGCAAGGAGGACATCTTCGCTCCCCACGCTTGCAATGGTTTGCGGTCCTATATCATGGCCTACTCGCCCGGTCCCCATGGGATGCAGCAGCTCACCGGTGTCCCGTTTTACCTTCACGGGAGGCAAACCATCCAACGTGAGCTGCACAAAGTATTTCCATCCGTTAGCATACCAGCGGCGGCAGATGCCGCAGTAACGGATACCTCGCTCCATCGCCTCCCGCTGGTATCCGTAAGGGTCCTTCTTGTCGAAGGAAACCTGGAGCCGCATCCCATTGAAGGAAACGGTGCCATCCGCATAGCGGATGCCGGAAGCATTTGTCTTTGCTGCAATCGTGGTAAACTCGCTCCATTTGGAAAACCAGACCTGCTTCCCGTTGCCGAATAAGAGTTTCTTGTATCCATCCCACACGGAGGACGATATCTTCTGCGCAACGTGTGCAGGGATAAGATAGCCTTTACCACCTTTGCCACGATAGTGCTTCCGGTACTTGTTTATCTGCTTCTCGAACTGGTATTGCCCAAATCCGGCAGCAGCGAGCATTTTGTTTCTCTGCTCACAGAGCGCCCTGACACGCGCAGTGTCCTTTTCCTCATACGCTGACCGCAATGCTGTTTGCGTGTCTCGCCACTCTTTTCTGGCAACGAGGTTATCGTACTGCTTGCGCTCGTAGGCAATCAGGGCATTCTTGATATCGTTGCCAACTTGGAAGATGACGTCCAGCCTATCCCGCTGCCATGCTTCACACCGGAGAGGCAGCGTTATGACGAATACGTGCTCACTTGGCGATTGTCGTGCCATTCCGCTGCCTCCTTTTTTTAGCGAGTCTTTTGCTCCTCTACATATCGCTGTATCGTTGCGCTGGATACATTGCCCGCTGTGCTTACAAAATAGCTGCGAGTCCAGACCGTCAGACTTTTTAGGACATCAGAGAATTCCTGCAACAAAATGCGAGAGGTATTCCCTTTCACGATACGCATGATGTCCGCAGGGCTATACTTGGGCAATGTGCTCAAGAACAGATGAACATGGTCTATGTGGCATTCCATAGCTAACACTTCGATTTGATTTTGCCTACATATTTGGTAGACAGATTCTTTGAATCTTGATTCCAGACCATCTATAAGGAAGATTTTCCTCCGATAGCGTGGGCAAAAAACAAAATGGTAGTTCAGCATAGAGACTGTTGTACTGGTGCGCTTGTACTCATTTTTCATGTTTCAATTATGACATATTTTTGAAAAAACAAGCCGAATTCTCATAAACGCCCGCCTAACCCACCCCTTACGGAGTGGGCTTGCGGCGGGATTCTTCTGTCAATTCGTGATACTCAAGGCGCGTGAGCTGCAGTAGCGGCATTGGGACTCGTGCGACAACGGTCGCTGGAATGCGGAAGCAAGAAGTCCCTCTGCAGGCCTCCACCATCGGCGGCAGCCAGTCCCCCATAGAGTTCCGGTTCGTGCCGATAATGGCATAGGTCAGCGCGTCGAGGTCAAGAATATCGAGCCCCTGACGGAAGTGGTCATATCCTGACTGCGCTGGTTGAGAATGGCGTTGAGCGTATTGCCCAAGACGTTGAAAGTCATCGAGTAGGCACACGGCGCGAGGCCCATCTCCGATAGGTCATGGTGGTTGTAGATATTAGTCAGGATACGGCGGGATGCCGGGTCCTCCTTGAGGTCTTTGAGCAATCTATCGACCTGGTCGTAGTCGCCGTCCTTGTAGTGATGCTTAACGCCCATCTGATAGCCGTACGCCTTGCCGATAGAACCGGTCTCATCTGCCCAGGCGTCCCAAATGTGGGAAGAAAGGTCCTGCACGTTGTTAGACTTCTTCTGCCAAATCCAAAGCACTTCGTCGAGCGCGGACTTCCAATAGGTGCGGCGGATGGTGAGGATAGGGAACTGTTTTTTGAGGTCATAGCGGTTCACGACGCCGAATTTTTTGATGGTATGCGCGGGCGTGCCGTCTTCCCATCGTGGACGCACATGCAAATCCTTGTCGGAAAAGCCATTCGCAAGGATATCCTTGCAGGTTTCGACAAAAATCTTGTCTGCGTAGCTCATGCGGGCCCCCTTTCGGCGTAATGTAGAATCACTTTATAGACATTGGGAATTATACTATTTATACTTTCCAAGTATCACAGGTGATTGAATTTTCGTGAAGTAAATATACTTGCGTGTTGAAAATGTCGAGCGCTGTCACTTTCTGACTTCCAATCCGTAGTTTTTGGTGTCACAGGCGAAGAATGACTCTGTCGGACGGAAGAGATGTTGCGCCTGCTTGTACGCGCCAAGTGGAATCGAAGTGCCTATCTCGGTCAGGTCAGATTCTGTGATGGCACGGAACGGCGAGGCGTGTACGATGAAGAATTTTCCGTCTCTTTCAAGATAGATTTTGCTCGGGTCGTCCCCGAGGTAGATGTCCTGTACAATCATGTTTGTTCCCTCTTTCTTATCCTTTGTTGCCCTTATTATATCATCTGACCTGGGTCCTACGCAAACGGTGAATGCAGAAAAGCAGCGATAGAAGAATCAATTTCCTCTACCGCTGCTCCAATTTTTTGTGGTTTATTTTGCTGGACTCCAAGCAAGGCTGTCTTTGTCGACCACGGTAAAGCCATCCTTGTCTCCTTGACCCAGTTCACAGAGCCGATGCAGTAGACCTTCTCCTCTGCTGCCGGGACGTCTATGGCGTTCTGGTTATGCGGGGTTCTTGTAGTTGTCGACTGTGACGGTGCACGGGTCATCGTCTACGAGTTTGCCATCTTTCATCTCAGAAAACTCGTATGTCGCTCCCCACGGGCGTGTAGCGATGAAGTGAGCGCCGCATTGGTAGCAGAAGTGAATACTGGTTCTCGAAATGCGAACAGCGATTGTCGATGCAGACCGCAACGACTTCCGATTTACCCTTTCCGATATCCATAAAACCGTCTTCCCCTCTCAATGCTTGCTATTTCTCAGTTGGGATACCCCGCTCTTCTTTGCTCTTCTTTTCGGCTATTCATCTCCGTGCTTTGTGCACCTAATACTGACGATTACGCCTTCTCACCTTTGAAATCGAGCCGCATTCCCGCCGTCGGTAATACATCATCGCTTAAAGATGCTGCATCGACCGTCTCCGCCGAGAACTTTTCCCCGGCTCTTACGACCCGCCACAGGTTGCCTTCCGACGCTGTAAAGAGGCTCCTGATATCGACCTCATTCGTCTCCGCGGCGGCGAGGCGCTCTTTCGAGAGCTGCACGAGAAGCCAGCAGTCCGTACCCTCTGCGCTTGGTTCGCTTACTGCCAAGTATAGCCTTCCGTCCGCGTCGACGCAAGAGAAGATTTGCGGCTCTTCGTAGAAGAGATAGGTGCGGTAGTAGTACAGGTCTCCTACCTGCTGGATTTCGCCAAACGGCACACGCATCGTGTATTGAGATATCCACCAGTGTTTTGTGCCGGTCTCGCAGTTGTACGGGACGCTGTTTCCGTCTTCATCCTGCGCGAAGTCCTCCCAGTCAGAAGCGCAAAGGCTGCTGCCCCAACCGAAGGCAATGTACTTCCCGCTCTTGAGCAGCTCCTCTAATACATCCGCCTGCTCTTTGAGATTTGCCCCCTCAAGGTCTGCCTTGCGGAACGCGGCAATGACTTCCGGTACATAGTCCGCGCGCACGAGCGCGTGGTCGAAGGTCGAGCTCAAGGCAATGCGGTCTTCGATGGAGAGCTTGTCGGTGTCTGCAAGAGCCCACACTTCCTTGATAGGCGAGTCCTTCGGGTAGAAGGTCATCGTCGTGCAGCGCGTCGGCTTGTAGCCGTTGTGGCGCACGATTTCGTCGAAGCTCATGCCGGGTCTATACCAGTTACAGTATTTTACATGGTCGGGGATGTAAGGTGGGAGATATTTTTCCTCTATCGCCGCCCAAATGGCCATTGTGCCTGACCATGCGTTTGGGATGCTCGTGCAGAGCTCGGCGAGATGGTCGCTTTTTCGAAAGCCGTAGATGTCCGTAGTGCTCATGCTGGGCCGTTCCTTTCGTCGTTACCATATTTCTTGAGAAGTGTGTTGAATCCGCGCTTGGAAAAGCCAATCATCAGAGAGAATGTGACTTTGCGCAGCGGCTTCATGCAGGACGGAAGACTGCTGTTAAAAAACTGCTGCTTGAGCGCGTCTCTGTCTTCTCCGTTGCCCTTTTCTCCAAACATACGAGAGCTCATCAGGTAGTCCGACCACTTGTCACACGACCAGTATGAGCGGTTTTGCGCGAGCTCCGTCTCTTCAAACGGCGTGCCGACGAAGGTAACGGGGTCCGTCACGGAGAGGAGAGGGTTTCCGACACCGTTGTGTCCCCTTCTGCGCCAGCCCTTGAGAATCTTCGGGATGTTCTCTTCCCCGACGAGCAGCGCGAGGTCGTGCCAGTTCTGTGGGCGGATAGCGAAGAAAATCGACGCGGCGTTTCCGGTGATGGGGCAAAGATACTTCTCACGGTAGGCGGGGCCGTCTTCCGCGTTGAAGAACGCTTTTGTGCGTTCCGGATAGTGCGCAGCCGGTTCTCCTCTCTTGCATCCGTCGATGAAGCTCACGAAGCTGAGAGCATCGTCTGGCCGACCGCAAAGGAATCCCGGAGAGCTGACGTTTTCCTCTGTTCCGTTCTGCACGGCGTTGTACTTATCCACGCAGAGCCGCAAGATATCGTCCTTGTTTCCTTTGACGGCGGTTTCCCACCATTTTTCGACGCCTTCTGCGCCGCCAAACGACATGAATTCTTCAAACATCTTTTGACGGATGTGGTCAGCAAGCTGGGCTCTGCCCTGCTGATAGGCGATGAGGTCCATATCCCCTTTTGTGCCAATGAATTCGCAGGGTGTCTTCGTCTTTACTTCGATTGCTCCAATGTTCGACGGTATGAGCTTGGTCGTCTCCGTTTTGAGGAGCGCTTCGGTATTGAGTTCGAACCCGTCGCCGTATAACTGAACGAAGAGGTCTTCGTCATAAAGCTCATCTTTCCCCGTTGGCTCGCCGTAGCGAGCAAGACGTTTCGGCTTCGGACCGTGAAGGACGTCCTCTGCTGTGAGCGACGGCACGTAGGAGGCGTTCTGCGAGGCAACGAGGCTGCCGGTCGGGATGATGAGTTCCTTCGTCTGCTCTGTTTTTGCCACGATGTTGCGCTTGAACAGAGAGTCGACGAGCTGAAGCTCCATATTTTCTGTGCTTACGCCGTCGTATTTTCGGTTGATTAAGACCATTGCCAGAAGGATGGGCATATAGGCGCTTGCACCGAGGCTGAAGAACGCGAGCTTATCTTCGTCGATATCCTGCTTTCTCGGGTAGCCCTTGTAATCGTAGTCGCTGTACGACAGGATTTGCTGATACGGGAATAAATTCGTTTTTAAGCTCTCCTGCCACCTCCCGTTTCTGGTATTCTGGTGCTGGCCGGGATAGGTCTCGGGCACGCGCTCCGACAGAGCGAGAAGATTGCCGTTGCTTCGCAGGAAGAAACTGAAATAGCTGTCGGAGGAGCCGCTGCAGTTAATATAGCACAGGTAGAGGCCGTCCTCTGCCACCTCCAGCGCCAGCAGGCAGGCCGCAAGCGACGGATACACCATGATGCTCGTGCTGAACTTGGAAACGCTCTGGATGGGCTTGGGACCACGCAGGAAGAGCTCGCAGCGAAGCCCTGTCATTTCCTTCACAACGGTCACGATGCTCGTGTAGAGCGTCTTACGCTCCTGCGCAGGGTCTCTTTCACCGAGCTGCTTGGTCGGAACGGCCTGGCTGACCAGTGCGTCGATGGAATCGAGCAGTTCTGTCTCGACGGCTACGATGTCATTCGAGTGCAGAAGAGACCACATCTCCATATCCTCGCGGAACTCTTCGGGATGCTCCAGAAGTTCCGACATGCGGACCCGGACATCTTTGCAGAGGTTCTCAAAAGCCTGCTTAACGTACAGGACGCCCATGGTGCCGGTCGGGTCGAATTCATTGATGGCGGCCACGGACTTCGAGATGCGGTTCATCTCATAATTGGTCGAAAGAAGATTGAAACTCTTCTGTTCCGGGTCGTAGTCGCTGTACTCTGCCCAGCGCGCGAGAATGTCGATTGCATTCATGGTCGGTGCTCCTTTCACGGGGTTCTTTTTTCTGGCGTCATTATACCATTTGCGACACATCAGGCGCAAGGAGTGAAGCACTGTTTCTGTTGCGCTGGATTCGATATGATATGGCACCCATATAATCTGAAAAGTGTATATATTATCAATATTTTTGCGATTGTTGATTTTGTGATATCATATGATTAACAGAAATGACACAAAGGCGAAAAGAGCGGTTCCTATGGAGCCGCTCTTCCTTTGCTTTTTCTCTTGCGTGGGAATAGGAGAAGGCAGGAAACGGTCGATGGCCCGTTCCCTGCCGCGCGATGAATTCTACGAAACGCTGACGCTGTGAACACTGTGTAGGAAAATGATGGACTTACTCACAACGTCCTCGTTGTAGATGTGTTTGAGGGCCTTTTCGTAAAGGGCGAGCTGGCTCGCGTAGTGCTGAGCCTTTTCGTTTTCTTCATCCGTATTACTGACGTAATCAGTCTTGAAGTCAACGATTTCGATGCCGTCATCGGTCATAAGGAACATGTCGATGATACCCTGCACCATAATGTCGTCGTCCGGCGCATCATTGCCAAGGATATCCTTTGCCGGCAGGAGCAGCGCGAACGGGAACTCTCTGCGCATACGGTTCGGAGCGATACGACCGAGCTTCTGCCCGATGTCGCTCTTGAAGAGATGCAGCAATTCGTCTTTGTAGACGCCCTTTGCTTCATCCGCGGTGATGAACTTTTCAGAGACCATGCGGCGGATTTCCGCCTCAATGGCCAGATAGCCGTCGTGTGTGCCTTTCAGGCAGGCCTGCGCGCAGAACGCGTAGTTGGCATACTGCATGAAAGAGTGCGTGGCGGTGCCGCGTTCGGCGGCGGTGAGGCCCTTTTTCTTTGCGAAGTCCGGGCGGTTGATGGTGACCTTCCGCTTGCGGGCGGTCAGATTCGTCGCGGCGAGCTTTGCGGGCATTTCCACGGAATCCTGATACTGGTAGGTGAATGAGAGGCCTTCTTCGACCGCTTCGGCGTCGAGCTCGGGATAGACCTCTTCACCGAGGACCTGTGCCTCTTTCGTTTCATCCTCTTCCATGCTGCTCTCGATTTCAGAGAGTGTCATCGTCTTTCCGCCGATGTCGGACGCATTGATGACCTTGATATTCCACGGATGGCGGGACGGCATCAGCGTGTACGGGATAGTGCCCGCGACGCGCTGCAGAGGCACGCCCTCTTCGCGGCAGAGCGCGGTCAGGAGAATCCAACTGCCGGGATTGACAACGGACTGAGAGATGGCGGACGGGAGCGGATAGCTCGCTTCTGCGCCGAGGCGCTGCAATGTGCGTCCGAGCTTATCGCAGTAGGTCATAATGAGCTTCTGTTTTGCGCGCGTCATGGCGACGTAGAGGATACGGAGATATTCGCTCTTTGCCTCTGCCCCGTTCTTGCTCGAAATGGCGTTACGTGCGATGGTCGGATAGCGGTGATGGATGCCGTCCTTTGTCACGGCGACAGCCTGCACGCCAGCGCCGAGCTCCTTGTGGAGCAGTGCGGACGCCTTTAAGTCGCTCGAATTGAAGCGGCGGGAGGGATCAGTGAGGAATACGATAGGAAATTCGAGGCCCTTGCTCGAATGGATGGACATGATAGTGACGGCGTCGTCCGTTGTCGAACAGGCCGCCTGCGGGAGCTCGGTCCCCTGCTCACGAAGCGCTTCCATATAGCAGATGAACTCGAACAGGCCGCGTGCGCCGCCGGCCTCATAACCGGCAATCATTTCAGAGAAGCGATGGACATTGGCCATGCGCTGCTCGCCGTTGCTCATTGCGCCGAAGACGTCCTCGGCGTCGGTGCGGTAGAGAATTTCCGAGAAGATTTGGCTGAGCTTGTAGTGCGGGATGAGGCTGCGGAGCTCCGTGACCATCTTGACGAAGTCTTCTGCCTTTTTGCTCTTCTCTGCGTAAACCTGCAAGGCTTCATAGAATGTCGCGGCGTTCTTTTTCGCGATGCGGACCTGTGCAAGCTCGTCTGCCGTAAAACCGACGAGCGGAGACGCGAGCATGGCGACGAGCGGAATGTCCTGCGTGGGGTTATCCAGGACCTGCAGGAACGCATAGAGCGTCGCGATTTCGGTCGTATCCATGATGGAGCCGTTCTTCGCCGACTGTGCGGCGATGCCGACGTCAGCGAGCGCCTTGATGTAGTGCGCCGCCGGGCGCTTGGGGGCCTGCATGAGGATGGCAACATCCTTTGCCCGAATGCTGCGCATCTCACCGGTGGCCTCGTCCATGATGGTGCCGTTATCGAGCATATCGCGGATGCGGGAGGCGACGTATTTCGCCTCGATATCGACCTTGGCGACCGACTCCATGTCTTCGTCACCGGACGGCGCTGTCGCTGCGGACTCGGTGTCGATGGCAACGAGCTCGATGGGGTCATCCTCGGTCGGGACGAAGTCGGTGCGCCCCGCCTTGAGCGCTTCGGCGTCGCCGTAGGTGAGGCCGCCGACTGTCTCGGACATGCACGTTTCCATGACGGCATTCGTCGCGTCGAGGATTTCGGGACGGCTGCGGAAATTCTCGCTCAGCAGGATGCGGCGCGGCTCCCCGTCCGCCGCCTCGGTGTAGTCCTTGTAGGTGTTGTAGTGACTGAGGAAGATGGTGGGGTCAGCCAGGCGGAAACGGTAGATGCTCTGCTTGACGTCGCCGACCATAAAGCGGTTCTTGCCGTTGGAAATCGCGTTGAAGATAGCTTCCTGTACGCCGTTCGTATCCTGAAACTCGTCGACCATGACTTCCGTGATAGTTGCGGAAACGGCCTTGGCGACGTTCGTCTTCTCATGCGTCGTTTCATCGAGCAGGAGGCGGATGGTCATGTGCTCCAAGTCGCTGAAATCGAGCACGTTGTTGGCTTCTTTTTTCGCCTGGAAGCGCGTGTCGAAATCGGCAACGAGCGCGAACATGCCGCGGATGGAGCTCTCTGTGCGCTGGAGGTCTGCGAGGACTTCCTTGGATGGGCCGTAGATGCCCTTGAGCTTTTCATCGACCGCCTTTTTGTAGCGCGTGCGGATGCTCTTGATTTGCTCCTGCAGCGCCTCAGACACGTTGGTGTTCTTGCGGATGGACTTGAGCTTTGCCCAGCCGCGGTCCTTGATAAGGAACACGGAGTCCCAATTCGCATTCAGGATGTCTTCGAGCTTGACAGCGTCCTCGTGGATGGCGGGGCTGTAGGCCGTGGAGAGCGCTTCATCGCGGTCGCAGATGTCCTGCGCTGTGCGGATGAGCGGAAGCTGAGAGCGGATGTACTCTTTCGTAGAACTGACGATATAAGCGCCCCAGGGTGTCTCGGCGGCGTCCGTGTACTTGGTGACATCCATGTTGTCGAGGCATTCGGCGACCCACTGAGCGGGCCACGGATGTGCCTGGATGGTATCGTAGATGGAGTAGATGATGGCCGGCACGGCGGAGTCGTCTCTGCCGTAGGCGAGTTCTTCGACGAACGCCTTCTTGTCAGGGTGCTTGTCGATGTCCTTATAGAGCGCTTCGAGCGTGTCTTCCATCGCGGCGGAGCGCAGGACCTTTGCCTCTTGCTCTTCGGCGACGCGGAAGTCGCTCGGGAGCCCAGCCTCGGCGCTGTGCGCACGCAGGAGCGTTGAGCAGTAGGCGTGGACAGTGGAGATTTTCGCGCTGTTGATGCGCAGAAGCTGATGGCTGATGTGCTCGTAGCTCGCATCACGCATGTCCGTGCTGCTCATGCGCTCAGAGAGGGCTGCCATGACCTTTGCACGCAACTCCGCAGCCGCCGCCTTGGTGTAGGTGATGACGAGAAAAGAGTCGATGTCCTTCCCTTCCTCACAGACCTCTTTCATAATGCGGTCCACGAGCACTTTCGTCTTGCCGGCACCAGCAGCCGCTGAAACGAGCAGATTGCCGCCGCGGTCATTGATGACAGCTTCCTGCTGCTTTGTGAGCTTGACTCCTGCCATGGTAAACTCTCCCTTGCGTTTTTCTTGATGGTGTTATTATACCATTATAGGAACAATAGCGCAAACGGTGAACGGTAAAAATGAACCGTCTGTGTTAATTTCCTTGTTGCTCCTTTATGGGAGCTGTGCTATGGTGAGATATAATGGCAAGAAAGGTCGGATGCCGCAAAAACGTTGATAATAAAGCGTTTTGCGCGCTGCTTCTGAGCCTTTTTCGTCTCTGCCTTGTGCGCCTATTATAGCATTTGCCGTCGTGGTTTCTCAACCGGAGAGCGTGACTTTTCTACAAACATTCTGTTGACTTATTTTTAACACGCCATGAGCAAGAAATCCCCCATCTTCTATAAGTGGCGGGATGAATTGCGGGGCACATGGCGATAGTTTTTGTTGACCATATCGAACAGGTGTGCTATAATCGTATCATAGTTCAGTCGTATTTGCAAGGAAGGCTGTGATTGCGATGCAATTAGACACAAACAATCACTCGGTTTTCATGTTGCATTATCATCTTATCATGTGTGTGAAATATCGGAACAAAGTGATAGATGATGCGATATCTGAGCGATTAGAAGAACTGTTCGTCAAGATAGCCCCTAACTATAACATCACTTTGGAAGAATGGAACCATGATGTTGACCATGTTCATGTGCTGTTTCGAGGCCAACCTAATACCGAAATCAGTAAATTCATCAATGCCTATAAGTCCGCAAGCAGCAGACTTATCAAGAAGGAATTCCCTCAAATCCGCAAATCTTTGTGGAAGGAAATGTTCTGGTCTCAAAGATTTTGTTTATTGACTACAGGCGGTGCGACAGTAGATATCATCAAACAATACATTCAGTCACAAGGTAAAAAAGATGGCAAATAAAGCAATCAAATATCGGCTGTATCCAACCGAAGAACAGGCGATTATGTTTTCCAAGACTTTTGGCTGTTGCCGAAAAGTCTATAATCTTATGCTTTCAGACAAGATTGCCAGTTATGAAGCAACGAAAACCTTTGGGAAGCAGACACCCGCTATGTATAAAACCGAATATCCTTTTCTTAAAGAAATCGACAGCCTCGCACTGGCAAATGTTCAGTTGAACCTTCAGAGCGCGATGAAAAACCACTTCGACAAGATAAGAAAGAAGCGGAATGGTTTCCCCAAATTCAAGTCCGCGAAGCGCAGCCGGAAATCTTACACGACCAATAATCAAAAAGGGACCGTTGCCATCATCGACTGTAAGTATATCAGACTTCCGAAAATCGGCAATGTAAAGGCAGTCATCCATCGCGTACCTGATAGTAATTGGACCATAAAATCCGCTACAGTGTCTCAATCCAGTGACGGAAAATATTACGCATCTGTGCTCTTTACCTTTCAGGATTCCGTCATTACATATATCCCGGATATTGACAATGCTATCGGCTTAGACTATGCCTCTGACGGCCTGTATGTGGATAATAACGGCAATGTCGGAAGCAATCACAAATATTACCGGGAAAGTCACAAAAAGCTTGCTAAAGAGCAAAGAAAATTGTCCCGCAAAAAGGGCTCTCTGAAAAATGAGGAAAAGTCCAAAAACTACCTCAAGCAATTACGTAAGGTAAATAAAATCCACACGCATATTGCAAACCAACGCTTAGATAATCTACACAAGATATCTACCGAGATAGCCAATCGGTATGATGTTGTATGCGTAGAAACTCTAAATATGCGGGCCATGTCCAACAAAGGATTTGGGAATGGGAAAGCAACGCTCGACAATGGATACGGGATGTTTTTGTCTATGCTTGCTTACAAGCTGGCAGACAGAGGCAAGTATTTGGTAAAGGTGGATAAGTGGTATCCTTCTTCGCAGATTTGCCATTGTTGTGGGGTGCGACATCCTGAAATGAAAGACCTCAAAATCCGGAAGATGAAATGTGCGTGCGGTCTGGAAATGGGACGCGACCAGAATGCCGCAATCAATATCTTGCACGAAGGGCTACGAATGCTGACATCCGTGGCCTAACAACAAATTACAACTCATAGTAGGGATGGAATAGCCCGAACTTATACGCCTGTGGACATTATGTAAGACCTATGGCTGCGTTTTACCACGGTCATAGGCAGTGGTGAGAGAAGCAGGAAGCTCCGACTTCTACAAGTCGGAGTAGTTCACTAAAAAGTATAATAACGACAGAACGGCGGGAGAGGTCGGTCACTGAGTTCCTCCCGCTGCCGCAGGGCAAAATCTTTTGGGCTTTGTAGCTCAGTGGACTGGGACGTTTTCACGTCAGGGCCCCTATTCCGAGGCTCATAAAAATTGGGAATTTCCAAGAGATTTTGCGCCGTTCTCGGTTTCTTATTTACTCAGTCATATGTGCCGGAGCCCGTACGGTTTTCTGTCTTGACTTTTTCCATTTGGGAAAAAAGAATCGGGAGTGTCTGAGCGGATTCGCCTGTTTTTAATTACGTGCAAATGAGAAAAGCCCCGGCCTATGGCCGGGGCCTTTCTTTGCTTTTGGATATCAAAGGTACTGAGAGACATCAACGCCGATAAGCTCGCCAAGAGCTTTCGCGGCGTCTTCGAACGTCGAATAGGTCCCATCCGTGTCATACTCGGTCGCGGAGCTTTCGAGCACCGCTTCTGCGAGAAGGCCGGGGAACTCAGGGCTGTCGAGAGTCTCTTCGTCCCAGCCGTATTCGCAGATGAACTGCTTGACCTCGTCGTCATCGACATCTCTGTCGAGATAGATATGGCCATGTGCAACACGGAACAGGCTATCGCCGTACTGGTTGACCTGTGCGAGTTCGAACACAGTCTCCCCTGCACCCAAAATCTGGCGGCGGTACTGAACGCAGTCCGGGTCCGTGCAGACCCAGGGCGTAGCGCCGGAGACGTACGCGGAATAGTCGAGAGTTGCGCCGCACTTGGGGCACTTCTCCGGCATATCCCCGGTCTCCTTATCGCAGAGAATCTCTGCGCCGCAGGCGCAGTGAAGCATACCGTTGTTATCCTCAGTCAGTTTTACGATTCTGTTTTCCATATTAAAATCCTCCTTCTTTTCGCTCTGGCTCACTTTTCATAAGACCATACAAAACTCTCTTTGTCGACGGTGAAAATGTGCGGCTCACGGCTGCCCCAAATGACATATTTGCTGGGCTCATCCGTGCGGACCGCCGTGTCGATGTGGAGGACGGACGTCTGCTCCTGCGAAGTGAGAAACGCATCCATACTCGTATACTGCGAAATGCAGGAATCGACACGAATGGCCGTGCCCTGCGGGATGCCGTTGAGCTCAACGTACATACGCAGAGTATTGGTCAGGGCATCTTCCACATCGGCGACGGACTTCACCTTTTCAAGTTCGAAAACGGAGGGGTCCGAATTGCCCTCGTTGGATTCGCCGAGCTCCGTGAACTCGAAGCGGATGCGCAAGGGATGCTTGCCGACGAGGCGCGTGCCGCAGCCATAGCAGTAGCCGATGTCCAGCTCGGAAACCGCGTCAAGCGCAGAGTCGGTAGGAATCGGTGTGCCGCAGCGGCTGCAGCAGTTCTTCTCGATGTTTGCATAGACCGCTCTTCCCTTCGGCGCGCGGTCCGCTTCCTTGTGCTCGGCCTCGTTGAACTCGCACTCACACGGCCAAATCTCAGAGCCGAACCCACGGTCGGAGACCCACTCCTGGAACAGCTCCGTGACCGGCGTAGCGATGCGGTCACTGTCCTCTGGGTCGTCGTACTGCATATCCTGCAGCTCGCACATAAGCTCTTCGAGCGTGTGTCCGTGGTCCATCATCCACTGAAGCTGATACTTTTCGAAATCCGTCATTTTGAAATCCTCCTTATTTTTTAGTGAGAGGGAGGGCTCGAAAGAGCCCTCCCGTTTTTTGGGGTATTAGTCTGTGATGCCGAGTGCGCGGGACAGAAACTCTTTCGCTTCCGAGACCGTTTCGCAGCCGAACATGCTCGTGCACTGCGGGATGAAGTCGGAGAGGGACTTCTCCCCCGCTTCAAGAGCGGTGAAAGCCTCTTCGGCTTCCTTGGCAGTTTCGAAGGGGAGGTCCATGCGAAATTCTACACCCGCCTTGAAGATATTGCGGCCCTTGTCGGCATGCCAAATGGTCTTGGCCGCCTTCGGATACGCTGCAAGATACGCACCGGGCTCATAGAGGCCGGGATAGTTCTTGCTCCAATCTTCGAGTTGGATGTCACACTTGTTGATTTTCGACTGACCCTTTTTCACGATAGTCATAGAGCCCTCCTTAATGCCGCGGGCAGTGCTTGCAGCGCTCTTCGCTCGCATAGCAGATACTCTCATCTTCGACCTCGAACGGATGGCAGGTCGGTAAACCGGCCTCGACCATTGCTTCTTCGAGGATGTCCGTCATATCGCCGATGGGGCCCATGTTCCAGTCAATAGAACCGTCCGGTCCAGGGGTGATACTATAAAATTTGAGCATCGTATCGAGACGCTTGGCGAAGTCGGACTCTCGGTCCATAAGCGACTGCGGGATTTCCGCGGTCTTGTCCGCGAGAAGCTCTTCGAAAGCACTTTTCAGTGCGTCCGTTGCCGGCTGCTTACGCAGCGTTGCAGAGATGTAGTCGAAAACCGCGTTGTCGATGCGGTCGCCTGCCTCGCACAGAAGGTCAGAATCGGTGATGGTGGTGTTCATTTTGGAATCCTCCTTATTTTTTGTTCATGAAAAGGGAGGGCTCGAAGAGCCCTCCCTGCTGGTATGAAAGTCTTGTTACACCGTGTAGACGTCGACGATACCCGGCGCGTTGTCACAGGCATCCTTCACAGACCATTCTCGTTCGTTGCCAAAGCGCTCAACGCATTTGCGGTGTTCGCTGGCAATGAGGCTGATGCGGTCTGAATCATTAAGAACGGCTGTCTTTGTCGTGCCGCGGCAGGTGAAGTAGTGCTCACCCTGAGCGCGGAGATAATTTACGACATCGGTGGTCCACATGTCGTAGCTTTCCTCAAAGGTGTAGTCGAAGTCTTCCGGTTTATCCGCCGTTACGAAAATCCGGTTCAGCTCATCAGTATTGTCGAGAAGAGCGGTGTAGGCGTCTCTCGACTCCGGCGCGATGATTGCCAGATAGTCGGCGATGCGGCTTGCGACCGAGTCACCGTCGCTGTCACTCGCCTGGATATCCAGATGCTTCGGATTCAGCATAATGGACGGCGTCGGGAATGCGAGCAGCATACGGGCCCAGAGCTGATACTCAAGAGCCCAATCCGTCGTTTCCATGTCCGTGTTGCTGTATGCCTCATCCAGAAGGTGCAGGATGTCGCAGAGGATGGCGGCGGGTGCCTTGTCGGGCGACTTCAGTTCGAGGAAGAAGAGCGGCTCATCCTCGTACTCGTACACATGGTACGTGTAGATGTGATGTGTCTGCTCTTCCGTCTCCGTCTCGTGCATCGCCGTATCCTTAAAGTTCTCAAGCGATGCGTCGAACGACTCGCTTGCTTTGTCGATGATGGCCGTGAGATAGTCACAGTCGCTCATTGAGAGAAGTTCCACGCTCTTTTTCCAGGAGTTCTGGAACGTGAGCATCGTCATAACGGCGTACATCGCCTCATTTAAGAGGAGCGGAGAGCCGTTCGCTTTCACGGCTCTCTCGTACTTTTTGAGAAGCTGAGACGCGATGCAGGCAGTCAGGGCCTTATCCGTCTTCTGAAAATAGGGCGTTTCGGCGAGTTCCGCCTTGAGGCGTTCGAGGCAGAGATTGCGTTCCTGCGCGTCGATAATAGCATTGATGAAAGACATTTTGAAAAATCCTCCTTAATATACGATTCTTTTTTGTTTAGATTAGCTGGCTTCGCTCTTGCCGATGCAGAATGTAAAGTCTTCGCTGGCCGGACTGAGCTTGGAAAGCTCCCACTTTCAGGATATCCTTTCAATCTTGTCAGCGAGGAAGATAACTCCGCTGTACGTCGCCACTGCCGACCGTGTGCAAAAGCCCGGAAATGTCGAAGCAAACACTTCATTCATTACGCCAAGAGCGACAGCCCCGGGCAGAATCTCACGCTTCCCATCCATGTCCGGTTCGTAGTTCTTCTCAGCATCGTATTTCTCGTACAAAGCGAGAATTTCTTCCTTTGCTTTATCTATCGGGAGGGAAAAGCTCAGGTCAACCAAGAACGATGTTTCATCTCGTTCGCCCCAGGCATCACATCCATTGGCAAACTTATCTTTCGCCCATTCTCCAAGTGATGTATCTACATCTGCCCAGTCGAGGTACAGGCCGCCAGATATGATGCTTGCCTTTTCTTTCATATCCACCATTTTGTGCAGAATCCCTGTGTGAGACGTCTCATCTTCGAGCACGTCCCCATACTTGAGGTTGGACAGAATGTCAAGACCGCTCTGGCCGACTTCCTGATAGTCCGTAGCATAGATGCTGCGCTTGTGTTCTGCCGCAGCGACCACCGCCATGAAGAACTTGGTGTCGTCCAACTTCATCAGAGCGCGGATGTCGAGCGGGTCGTTCCAGTTTGCGAGGGCGTCCACATAGTCGTAGAGGGAAAAGCGGGGTTCATCGCTATGCTGTATCATATCAGCGATGCGAGTTACCGTTTGCTTTGCCTCTGCCTCCGTGATGCCGTAGGACGACATCAAAAGAAGCGCCAGACCATGCTGGATAGACTCTTCTGCGCGGGTCAACAAAGTTTCGTTCATCATAAAATCCTCCTTTTACTGTGAGCTTTTGAGCTCGTTGAGCTTCTTCGCAGCCTTCTCAGCATCCTTGCGGCGCTGATACTCTGCGAATACACTGCCGTACATCTTGCGACCCGGGAAATACGGGTCATCCTTCACCGGACAGAGCGCTACGCGCCCTGCGTAACCGGCGATGGGAATCACTTCGACCCTGTATCCGGGGTCGGAGAACCGGAACCTTTCCCATGCGAGCTGGAATTTGCTTTTTGACATTTTGAAATCCTCCTTGTTTTTGATTTGTCAGTATTAGGACTTTGAACTCGAATCTCTAATACTGACGATTGGTGCGTTTATATATAAAAAGGCACCTACCCCGAGCGGGATAAGTGTCTTGATAACATATTGGTGTTGTGATGACTGGCTCCCTTTCGGAAGTCGAGATGATGACGTTCCGTGCATAGCACGGCAGAATGATGACTTTAATACAGGTATAATGTACACCAAATCTGAATGAACGTCAATGCTTTTTTCTTGAAATACAAAAAGAAAAAAGGAGCCGCCCGCAGGCGACTCCCTTTTTTAATGATAAACTGTTTTGTTCAAAGCTTTCCGTAGGTGTTCGGCACCTCGATGATGCTTCCGGGAAGCAGGATGTGTGTATCCGAAGAGCGCCCGAGACGCTTTTTGCACTGATAGGCAAGATTGACGCGCGCACGTTTCTCCGATGTTGCATACGTCTTCCCCTTCCACCTGGAAATGACGATGTCGTCGAAAATCTTCACAGCCCCTTCGTAGAGGTAGAGAGACTTCTCAGCCACATTAGTCACCTCCCGCAAGGATGTCGTTGACGGCATCCAGCACGGTGTGGAAATCGCGGTAAGCATCGACCTCTTCTTCCGATGCCTTCTTGACGGAAATAGTATCCCGGCGGTCGTTCTCGATACTGAGAATCACCTGCTGCTCTATCGTGTATCCGCCGTTGCCGTCCCCGCAGAGGATGATGCGCGAAGGGCCGGAACGGTAGATGTCGATATACTCACCAATCGCTTCCAGAGCGTCCTTGACGGAAACGCTTGCCTTTACGCATCCGTTTGCGTCCGGTGCTTCATAGAATACGATGTCGCCGCCGAGAATCAGCGTCGGAGGATAGACTTTGCCGCCGCTCTTCTTTCTCACGAGTGCATCAAGCCACCTGATGTAGCTCGGCTGATTGTCCTTCAGGAACGGTCTGAGACGGTCGACAGCCTTGATGTCAGTCGAGTTGTAATATGCCCAGGAGACAATGTCGCGGAACATGGTCAGAACATCGACACAGATGCCGGCCTGCATGGACGAAGCCATGTACGTGAAAGTGACCTTCGTTCCTTTTACTACGATGGAATCAGAGGGACTTGTCATTAGGTAGAGAGACATGGTCAGACCTCCTTCCCTGCGTCTTCCGCGCAGAAGATGCAGACGGAAGTCTTGAGCATGATGACGGCGAACACAACGAGGCTGACATAGATACCGCCGTAGCGGATAAAGCTGTGGTCTGCCATCGTGACCATGAAGCATCCATACGTGAGACCAAGGCTCACGAGCAGGACCCATAAAATGGTCAGCGTACAGATAATGGCTTCTTTGCCGAACAGTTTGCGAAAATTGTACTTCATATTGAAATCCTCCTTATATTTTTTATTGGTCGGAGGAGAGAGCTGCCTCTCCCCTCCGTTATGGAATCGTTGGTTATTCCGGCTGGCCGCTGCGCCAGCGCTTGTAGGTCTCCCACACGCAGTGGACGCATTCCTTCGTGTCGCTGGAAGAAAGGATAGCGACGCCGCAGTCGTCGTCTGACAAAGCGTCAGCGACCATAGAGCGCAAGTCCTTGTTTTCCTCGCGGCGCAAGGCATTCAGGTCGACTTCGTCGGCGTTGACATCGGGATACTTGTCCGGGTGCCCCTCGACTTCATCGGCGGCCATGTCGATGAAGTTTGCCGCGAGCTCCTGATAGAAGCTGCTGCGTTCCTCATCGCTCATTTCGTCGACGCCATATCCGATAGTTTCGGCCTGATTGACATTCCAGACGAGGGAATCAGAAACGGACGAGGCATCGCCCGACCAGCAAATCCCGTGCTTGTTGAGAAGCTCGGTCGGAATCTCCGTACACCAGTCTCCCCAGTTAAAGTCGTTGCATGTTGCGCTCCACGCCTTCTGTCCGGCAACCGTGCTCATAAACTCCTTGAGAGGAGCCATGAAGCGGTCACGGAGGTAGGACTCCGTCATCTGGGTGCCGGAGAGACTTGCGGGGACCGTCATGTAGACTTCCGTCACATAGGTCTCGATGCGGAAGCCTTCCTGACGGGTGCGCCATTGCCGGACACGGACGAGAAGCGTCTTTTCTTCTTCCGAAGAGATGACCTGCTCTTCGTCCGGAAGAGCGCCGACCTTGACAAGAAGGTCATGTGCCGACCATCCGGTCAGCGCAGTGAGGAGCTTATCGGCATCGTTGGAAGCAAGTGCCTCCAGGATGGCGCGGCCCATCGCTGCGTACGAAGTCAAGCTATCTTCCGCCTCCGAGAGAATGGTGCGGGCGAAATCCGCCGCGTTGTCTGCCTTGCTGTTCAGAACAGCGGAGGCTTCTTCGTTCGGAAGAAGCGTCAACGGGCAGATATCGACTTTTTCCGGCGCGCATCCGTACTCCTCGGCAATGTCCTTGCGTGCTTCCTCCATGTCGGCAGCATCGCGGAAGCGGCGGATGCCGAGATACGGGGTGACATGCTTGATGTCGTCCCATCCGTCCTCGTCATTCCAAGGTTCCGAAGATGTGCCGCAGTAGAGCTGCGCATCGCGAATCGCATTACTGTTGAGCGTGATGACGTAGTGGTTGAGATAACCGGTTTCCATTTTGAAATCCTCCTTGAATTTTTGATTTTCTTGTTTCGTCAGTATTAGAACTTCGTCTCCGAAATCCTAATACTGACGAATTGGTTTGTTCTGTCTTAAATCTTGAGCGCCTTCAGGTGCGGCAGCGCCTCACGGATGCGTTTTGCACGCACGGCGAGACTCTGCTTCGTGGTCTCTTTCGTCGATGCGCTGTTTAGGCGATTTTCTGCGATTGCAAGGGCCTTCTCCATCTTGGAGGCAAGGCCCTTGAGCGGAGCGCTGACGTAGTTCGCGGCGCGCATGATTTCCTTGCTGCCGTCTGAGCGAATCGCCTTGAGGGTGGACGGGTCAATGGCCGTCGCGCCTTCAAAGGGCTGCGACGCACAGAGGCGGCAGAGCGGAAGGTATCCGTCCGGCATGTTCTCGCCGATGTTCCACACATGGTAACCAAGCGGAACACGGTCGACGATTTCGAACTTGTGCGTCGGCATGTTGTGCTGCTCGACGATGAGATGCTCTCTGCCGCCGGCCTGCTCCGTGTGGAAGTGGACGCTCTCATACATGGGAGGCACCTCCCTCGAAGCTCTCGGGCTTGTCAGTCCAGTGGTATGCGCTCGGCTCACAGTAGTAGAGGACCACCGTGACACGGTCGCGCTCCTTTTCCGGAGTCAGAGCGAGCAGCCAGTGCTGATAGGCGGAGTAGCGGAATTCATCCGCGCCCTTCCCTTCCGGCACATAGACGTACAGGTTGCCCTTGGCGTCAAAACCGGCAGGATGGGAGTCGATACCGTCATTGCGGAAGCTGAGCACATGGCAGAGCGTCTTGTCATTCTCAGCGGCGTCGAAGAGCGTAGAGAGCTCATAGTACATATCGCTTGCATAGCGGGTGGTGTACTTTGCCGCCAGACGAATGAGCTTGTCCGCAATGTTGGAAATGTTCTTTCCGCCGGAAGAGTGGACGAAGAATCCGCTCTTATAGGCATCGCACGGGTTGGCATACACATCGGACATACGGCGCGGCGCGAGCCCATCCGTGCGGGTCGTCGCGTCGGCGACCTCCGTCGTGCAGTTGTTCTTGACGAAAGCGAGATTCGTGCAGACATCGAAAACCATAGACATAATTGAAATCCTCCTGATTTTTTATTTTCAATTTTATGCGGGCCGCATATCCGGCTCGCTGCTGAAAAACATGGTGCTCACGCTTTAGTCGTGGGCAGAGACTCGTAATACGCGATGAGTGCGCGCAGCGCACCGGCAGAGATGTCGATGGTCTTGACATCGCTGTGCCAGTGGGAAAGTTTTGCCCCATAGTGCGTTTCCCCTTCTGCGGTTTCTTGAGCCAGCATCATGCGAAGCTGCTTGAGCTTGTACGCGCGCGTACCGGAGTCGATGTACTCATCATCTTCCGCTGTCTCGCTTTTCTCGCCTTCCTTGGATGTGCAAGGCTTTTCGAAACTGGAGACAAAGTCCTCGCAGGAGATGTCTCCGTCGGCAGAATCAGCAGTAGCGCTGAAACTTACAATCTCGTAGACGGTCGGTTTATCCGGCCAAGACGGCAGATGCAGCTCCATCGGGTCAAAGTCAAATCCGCTTGCCGCAATAGCCTTGCGCATGCGCTCGGTTAGTGCATCGGTCATGTTTCCGAGGAGAACGACCTCAAGATAGTCTCTATAACCGTCGTCGCGAATACCGGCGTAGCGGAGCAGTGTATTCTTCTTTTCCATTAGTTGAAATCCTCCTTATTTTGTGAAAATTTGCCTGTTGTTACAGAATAGAGAGCACTTCCTCAGCAATCGCCTGAGAGGTTTCTTCGTCTACCCCGTGGGAAACGCAGATGTCGAAGATGTTGCTGAAGCGTTTGTCCGCCTTCGCGCCGGCAAGACGCTTCTCTTCACACGGTTCGATGCGGAAGGCGATGTCACCCATCTCGTAGGTCAGCTCCGGGTCGCCCATAGAGCGGCGGTAAAGGAACTGCGCAAGCTCTTCTTCGTCGATATCGCCGCTGTCGACGAGTGCCGCCGGAAGAAGAACAAACAGGTGCGTGTCGCCGCTCATGGTAAGAGGCACGAAATCGTTGGTCTCGAAGTCCTCACCGAGCTGGTCGAGCATGCGGACCATGTCGCTGTCGGAAAAGCTGTTGTCTGCCGTTTCCTTGATGATGATAGTTTTCATTTTGAAATCCTCCTTGTTTTTGATTTGTCAGTATTAGGACTTCGTGCTCGAATCCCTAATACTGACGATTAAGTAGTGAATATATAAAAAGACACCTACCTCGTAAGAGATAAGTGTCTTGATAACATATTGGTGTTGTGATGACTGGCTCCCTCACGGGAGTCGAGATGATGACGTTCCGCAGATACTGCGGCAGAATGATGACTTTAATACAGGTATAATGTACACCAAATTGGAATGAGCGTCAACAGAAAATCAAGAAAAAGCGCAGAGATTTTTCTCTGCGCTTTTGTGCCTCATTCAATCATAGATTTGAGCGTGGCTTCGTCGATGACGGGGATGCCGAGCTCGTTTGCCTTCGTAAGTTTGCTGCCGGCGGCTTCGCCTGCCAGAACATAGCTCGTTTTCTTCGATACCGAACCGGAGCACTTGCCGCCGTTGCCTTCAATGAGTGCCTTGGCTTCATCGCGGCCCATGGACGGCAGCGTGCCGGTGATGACGAACGTGAGGCCGGTCAGCTTACCGGGCCCCTCCTCTTTCCCATACTTTGTCGATTTGGCATTCACGCCGAGGGAAATGAGTTCCTCAACCATCTTGCGGTTCTCTTCGCTTGTAAAGAAGCTGCAGATGGCCTCGGCGCTGATATCGCCAATGCCGTCAATGGCGCAGAGCTCCTCTTTCGACGCCGCGGCGATGGCCCAAATATCGGGGTAGAGCTTTTCGAGATTCTTCCCGATGTGCTGACCGATGCCGGGGATACCGAGCGCCTTGATGAAGCGGGCCAGCTCGCGCGTCTTCGACTGCTCAATGGCATTGAGCATTGTCGCAACGGACTTCTCCCCCATGCCCTCAAGCGTCTCGATTTTGTCTGCGTGGTCTTTGAGGCGGTAGATATCCGTCACAGAGTCGAGAAGGTCTGCTTCAATGAGCTTGTCGACGATGGACGGGCCCATGCCGTCAATGTCCATGACTTCCTTCGAGCAGAAGAACTGAATCTTGCGGGCGTGCTGCGCCGGGCAGTTGATGTTCGAGCAGCCGACAACGCCGCTTTCCGTTCCGTTATCATCCGTGTATTCGACCGAAGGAGCGCCGCAGACGGGGCACTTCTTGATTTTGAAGACCTCTTCTCCGCGCTTGACGACCGTAGAGATGCGCGGAATGATTTCGCCGGACTTGTAGACCCGGCAGGTGCAGCCGATGCCGATGCCAAGCGAGTCGATAAAGCCCTGGTTATGGAGCGTGGCGCGGGTGACGGTCGTACCGCAGAGCTGGATGGGGTCAAACACGGCGACCGGCGTCAGGACGCCGGTGCGGCCCACCTGTACGGCGATATCGCGGATGACGGTCTCCTTTTCCTCGGGCGGATACTTAAATGCCGCCGCATGGCGCGGATATTTGGCCGTGCTGCCGAGCGCTGTCTGCAGTTTCTTATCGTCAGTCTTCACGACAGCGCCGTCTGTCCAATACGGAAGGTCTGCGCGCGTCTCGCCGATGGTGTTGATGGCCTGTACGATTTCATCAAAAGACGCGCAGGGATAAGCCTTTACAGGATTGAATCCGATACGCTTGAGAAGTTCAAGGTCAGCCGTTTCGCTGACGCCTGGCTTTGGGAGGACTTTTTCGTCGACAGCATCCCAGCCGTCCGCGTAGAGGATGCTGAAGCTGATGGCTCCGAGTTTTCTGCTCGCGGTGACGCTGGCGTCTTTGACGCGCAGGCTGCCGGCTGCGCAGTTGCGCGGGTTCGCGAAAAGCTTTTTACCTTCCTTTTCAAGCTCGGCATTTACGCGCTCAAATTCCTCTACCGGCATATAGACCTCAGCGCGAACTGCAAGGGTGTTCTCCTTGTCAACTCCTGCGATATCAGGGATATTGAGAAAGTGTGGGATGCCGTCGATGTGCTGCGCGTTGGCAGTGACATCTTCCCCGACGAAACCGTCGCCGCGGGTCGCAGCCTGCACGAGCTTGCCGTTCCTATAGATGACTGCCATGGAAAGACCGTCGATTTTCTGCTGGACGGAGGTCTTTTCCGGCGCGCCGATGCTTTCGTACCAGGCTTTGACCTCGTCAAAGGAGAAAAGGTCGTTGAGGCTCGCAAGTTGCACACGGTGTAGCACCTTCTTTGCACCCTCCATGACGGCTTCGCCGCCGACATGCTGCGTCGGGCTCTCGCTGACGACCCAGTCGGGGTGCTCTGCTTCCACGCTCTTGATGCGCTGCGTGAGCTGGTCGTACTCGAAGTCCGAAAGCTCGGGGTTATCCTGGTTATAGTACAAAAAGCTGTGGTGCGCAGCCTCTTTGACAAGCTGGAGATACTGTTCTTTGGTCGCGATTTCCATGCTGAAATCCTCCTTGTTTCGATATCTGTATTATACCATATCGCGGCGCTCTTCTCAACCGGACAAGGCCGTTTTTGCAAAGCAAAAGCGCCGGGTGCTCCGGCGCTTTTGAACTATCGAAGGTAACCTCGGATGAGGTAGAAGAACAGGAAGAGACAGGCGATTTTCAGCAGATTGATGGCAAACTTTTTGAGGTGCTTTTTAAGGAACTTCCGCCATTTCTCAACGTCTTTTGGCGCATCCTTCGGTTCTGCTGGTGCGCTATTACTGACGGTTGCTTCTTTGATGCCGTGCAGGACTTTCTGCTTGCTGCTTTCACTCATGCAGTTCCAGTCCTTCGCGGCTGCGTGTAGGCGGTGCGGCGGTTACAGCGCGGGCAGAAGAACCAGTAGGAGTCGCCGAGCTGCTCTTTTGTCGCGCGAATCGGCTTGTTGCAGCAAAGAGGCAGAATGGTGACGAGGTCATCGTCGTTGAGAGCCTCCGGGCGGTACTTCTCGTTGAAATCGACGTAGTACGTCCATTTGGGCGAGTCGAAATCACGCTCCGCGCAGCGCTCCAGCGCCTCTTCGAAGATATCGTCAGCGGCGCGGCTCCTCGCTTTTCCTGTGCTGAGATATTCTACCATGTGGGCGAGCATCCCCTCCCCGCATTCACGGTCGACGATTTCCGAAGCGACGCCCTTCCAGAGCTCTCGCTCGATATTGCCGATTTTCGTGGTGATGCCATGACGGTAGGTCACGACCTTGTTGTCTCCGCTGCCGGTGGCGGTGCTGCGGACCGTGCGGGAAAGCACGGCAATGTCGTCAACGCTGAGCGTCGCGATATCCGGCAACTGCTCTCTTGTATCAATGTCCGGTTTGAAGTGCATTTCTTTATTTCTCCGTTCTATATAGTGGATTGGCTACGCCGTACAGCGCTCACGTTCGTCTGAGTCCTCATCTTCAAGAATTGCCCCGCTTTTTTAAGAAGCTCGTTTATAGCTCCCGAGAAAGCCGTTATCTTTCTGCGAAGTTTTGCAGTAACGACTGTTTGCTGTTACAAGAGACCCATCTGTCTTTCTGATGTCGAAATAGCCACTTGCTCGCGTTATGACACGACCGACATGCTGCCCCTGATATTTGCCTTTTGGAACATCCGCACGAACAATATCGCCGTTCTGGAATCCGAAGCGGCGCTTTGGGCCTTTTTTGAGCTTCAAGGTGATGATGCCGCAAGCGTTTATCTTTCCGCGGAAGCGAGAGCCTCTGCCGATTGCTTTGGCATAGAAGAAGTAGCCGTTCGTTAAATCGGTGTATCCCCCTTTCGGCACAGTGCCGACGCACAAGGCATCGTAGTGATGGTCCTTCGGAAGCCCGAGCCTTTCACGGTTATACTTCGTTCTTCCACCAGTGGAGCACTCAACATCGCCGAATATCGCAAACAGAGCGGCTTCGGTATATCTGCGGCTGGCAGACACCCATGCGCAATAGCGGTTGCCGACACCAGATGCTTTTCCACTCAGAACCCGGTGAATACCGTTTTGTCTGGCTTTATCGAGCTTTGTGTGGCCCTTAATCGTAGAAAGCCACTCCTGCGGGGTCATGCTGCCCTTTGCCTGATTGCAGCATCGACATGCCAGCGTAGCGTTCTTTACGCTGTCGCTGCCGCCTTTGGACTTAGGAACAATGTGCTCCCATTCCAAAACGGGGTCGCTGGATGCCCCGCCGCAATACTGACAGGTGTGGCCGTATTTATCGAGCAGATATTCTTTGACTTCGTAGCCGAAGAGTTCTCCCTGCTGGTACTGCACACCGCCGATGTCGGGATTATCTATGAGCTGTGTATCGAAGCGTACTGCTTCAAAGGAACAGCTTGTGATATTGAACAGCTTTCTGAGGCGAATGACCCAGGAGATGATGTTGTCCGCGACGGACTTCACAGACGGCGGGAGCCATCCTTCCGGCCTCTTTGTGTCATATCCCGGCTTCTTTCCTTTGGGAAGCTGCTTGCTGCCCCACTTAGGACGGCGGTATCTCGTTTCTCTTGTTCTGCGATTACGCCGGGTCATCCTTCTTGCGTCAAGATTGCTCTTCACCTTTTCGCCCCGGTGCTCGATTTGCTCGAAGAAGACAGCGGCATTGTCACTCGTTCTGACGACTGCAATACCGGTCGTCTTTGCGCCGGGGTCGATTTTTATTTGGTATTCCTCCTTTTTCTCAAGAGAACGAACATCGGCATCTTTTACGATAATCGTAAAGGGATAGTACCGATATACGCAGGCTCTTCTCTTGCTGAGAAGAATCCTCGCTCTCCGCTCTGTGCATACGCCCAGAGGCTTTTTGTTCTTATCCACTGTAATGACCATCCGGGCATCCTCCTTTTTTAGCCCCTGTTACGGGCTTGTAGTGGGAGAGTTTATCTCCCGTCTCCTCGCCAATGTTGTAAAACGTCACTGAGCGCCGCACAGAGCAGAGTCTCGGACTGCTCAACTTAGCAAATGCCCCTCGGATACTGCCGTGCTGGAGAAGCACACGGCTCCGCCGATTTTACAACGTAGCCTTCCTCATGAAGGCTGAGGCTGCTCAACCAATCTGCTGAACATCGAGCACGTCGAGAAATTCCCATAGAAACTTCTTTTCCATGCTCGGTTATTCAATAGCCGAGTAGTTGACCGTTTAGAGCCGCTCTGCTGCGTTTTCCGGATTCGTCGTCCGGCAGCTCCCTTGCGGCGTTCCAAACGCGCTGACGCCAGTTGCAGGCCGTCGGGACGGCGATTTGCGCGGCAGCGGCGCAGTGCTGTAAGTCTTCACCGTTAAGCACGGCGTGGATAAATGGCTTCCAGCGCTCGGGGCCGTAGCGGCTGTCTGCGATAATGGGACCGTTTGAGATTTGAAAGCCTTTGCGGCACTCACGGCAGAAATACCGTCTGGTCGTCATGGTTTTCCCACGGTATCCGCGCCGGACGATATGGGAGCCGCCGCAGTTCGGGCAGAGAAGCTCCTTTTCCATATCCTCAAAGCTCTCAAAGCCGTCTGCCTGCGTGATGTGCTTGAGAAGGTCTTCTTCGAGCTTCGCGCTCTCTTCTTTCGTGAGTCCGCTGAAGTGGCTGGGAAAAGTGTCGTGCTTGCTGTGTCGCACTATGATTCCCCCTTTGCGATGTATTGCATTTGTTTGTTACGACCTATTTGTTTTCCGCATCCGGCCCTGCCTTTTCGGCAGGATTTTCTTCCGTGGAGTCTACGTTGCTGTGTCTTCCCTGCTCGGAGAGCATAGCGTCCCACTCACTCTTGCGCGCGGCGCGGAACCAGGAATGTGGGTGCTTGCGATTGAGCAGCAGGATGATGATGTTGATGGTCCAGTTGACGAAGGCGATGCCGCTGATGACCGCGCCCCCGACCAGGATGGTCCCGATGATGACGCAGTAGATGTTTCTGGTGTCGACGTAGAAGTCCAGAAGGCCTGTCCCTACGACAAGCAGAGCGAACTCTGCCACGGCCCATCCGAGCTCAATGAAGATGGTGGAGAGGATTCCTCGGGGCGGTTGTCCGTCGGCAATATTCTGTTCTTCACCGGCAGCCGCCGGGGCCGAAGCCCTCTTTCTCATACTTTTCTCCCTTTGTTAATCCCATACCATGTCGCATTTAAGGCGCACACAGTCTTCGAGGATGGCCTTGAAATCACGGAATTTTGCGCAGCTCGGAAGTCCTGCATAGCCGTAGCAGACATTGTCGTCGTAGTCGCCGATGGCCTTGAGGATTTCCTTGCAGGCCCCGTAGTGGATGGAGCCCTCGATATCCGACTGAAGGCAGAAATCGACGATTTTGATGGAAACCTTTTTCTCTCTGATGAGCTGTTCTGTTTTCTTGTCGAACTCATCGTAGAACGAGTCGTCCGAAGAGATAACGGGATGCTCCATCAGCGTTTTGTAATGGCTGGCCCATGGCTCGCCGTAGAGCATAGCCACACGGCTGCGCAGGCGCAGGAACCCGCCTCCGCCCATGTCGATGGGCCTTGCGGTCGCTTTGCTGGATTTTACGCGGATAGTGAGTCCCATCTTAAGCACCCGCCTCTTTTTTGAGATACAGCCATGTCTGCGGCGTGCGGGCATAGCCAAACCGTCTGATGTTCGGATACTGATGCTCTCCTTCGACGCCGACATACCACTTTGGCTCTGTAGCGTGGATGAAGTTCAAGTGATAGCTGCCGCGGAGGTATCCGTAGAGCTCCCTCATAGTGATACCGCACTCGTCGATGATGGCTCGGGCCTCTTTCGGCGTGAGCTGGTAGATTTTGTCGCAGATGAATTCGCCCCAGAGCTGTCCATCCGTGCCACTGACGACGAGCATGACGCGGAACGGCGTCTCAATGCGCGGCGCTCTGCGCCGCAGCTCCCACTTTTTCGTGCCGTTCAAAATCGCTTCCGCGAAGTTTGCCTTGATGGGCATGAGCACGGTAGGCATCTCGCTATGTGCTGTGTCCATGGTTCTCTTCCCCTTCCATTTCGTAATACTGACGAATCGTCAGACGATGTTGAGTCCGACGACGACGAGCGACACCAGCATGATGACACACAGAACGAGCGCGGTGACGCGCACAAGAGTCTGCTTTTTCTTGCTGCTCATGACTTTGACGCCTCCTCTCCGACAATGAGGATATCGCTAAGGATGCTGTCGAACTGTTCGGCTCGCATCCTTAGGATGTTGTGGTTGTACTCGCCGGTTTCGATGAGATGCAGCGCTTTCTTTGTTGAAATGTTGCGCTCGTCGTAGATGGCGACCATAGAGCGCGTGAAAATGCCGCACGAGGCATTGAAGCGCACGATTTTCTTCGTGGTGACAGCCTCGGAGGATGGCTCCATATCCCGATTCCCTCACTTTCGTTCTTACTTTGCTGTCATTATACCATTATTGGAACAATAGTACAAGGGATGAAACGGGATTTCTGCACCGTGAAGATGGAAAAGCCGCTCTTCCCTGAATCTCTCGTATTCGTTGAGATGAGCGGCTTCGTGCGGTTTTCGATATTTGATTTGCTGGCTTGTGTTGGAATGACGCCCTTTGCAGAGGCTCTCTATTCCCCTTTCCTGCGTTGCGCTGAAGAAAAAAATAAGGAAGCCGCCTGTCTATCACCAAGCGGCTTCCTATGTAGGAATTGCACTCAAACACACGCAGTTCGATTGCAATTCCATTATATCCGCAGCACGCGGCTGCGTCAAACAAATTCTCTCGACGACGTTCGGCGGGATTCGTGGTGTGGCTGCCCTTGGCGGTGGATGGAAGGCGTGCGAAGAGCGGGGTTTGGCGAAAAAGAAGGGGTGCCATCATGTGGATGACACCCCTTCTGCACCTCTGCAAAATCTCTCGAAAAGCCTCGAAATACAGGCCGGTAATGCTCAAATTTCGTGGTATTCGGGGTGTGGGAGCCGAGTTTCTGAGAAAGTGCAGTAGTGGTAGTCTGGAGAAGAATTTAGCTTTCCCGATTCAAAGTTTATGGGACTATTTTTTTGAAGAGCCGAAAAATGGAGGGCTTTTTGCTTTCTTACAACAAAAGTTGTGGGATTTGGTCTATCAGCAATCAAGTAGCTATACAAAGAGGGCAGGTCACCGCGCATGGCGACCTGCCCTCTTTTTTGATTATATTACGCTTTTTTGCCTTTGCCGGCATCATACCGTTCCAGAATCTTTGCGTCTTCACGCAGGATGCTCATGTAGAATTCCTCGTGAGCATTCCAGTCATCAAAGGGAAAAGGCCGAAGGATTCCTTGTGCCTTGTGATTTGCACATAGTTTTCTGTTGTGGTAGAATAGACGCATGGGAAAGTTTAACAAATCGCGTCATGCGAGATTGTTCTCTACCTTGAAAGGGGCGTTAAAATTGAGCGATTTGACACATCACAATTCTATTTCTATGATGGATGAAATCAGAGAATTGTTATTAGCTGCGCGTCAGCGTGTGGCGGTGCAAGTAAATACTGAATTGCTGTCTACCTACTGGAATGTAGGAAAGATTATTGTTGAGCACGAACAGGAAAATAAAGACCGGGCAGATTATGGAAAGAAGACCTTGAAGCAGCTTTCAAAAGACTTAACAAAAGAATTTGGAAAAGGGTTTTCTGTTTCTAATCTGTACAATATGCGTCTATTCTATATGCACCACAAAAAATTCCAGACGGTGTCTGGAAAATTGTCGTGGTCGCATTACTGTGAGCTGTTGACAATTTCAGACCAAGACAAACGCAGCTTCTATGAAAAGGAAACTATCAACTCCGGTTGGTCGATACGCGAATTAAAACGGCAGATTTCCACTTCTCTCTATGAACGTTTGTTACTGTCAGAGGGAAAAACGAATAAGGAAACCGTTCTTGCTCTCGCAGAAAAGGGAATTGAAATGTCTTCCCCATTAGATATTATCAAAGACCCGTATGTATTTGAATTTCTGGGTGTGCCAGAAAACAAGCCAATGCTCGAAAGTGACCTTGAAAAAGCATTGGTCGCACAAATAGAAAAATTCCTGTTGGAATTAGGACGCGGTTTTATGTTCGTAGGAACGCAACAACGCATTACATTGAACAATACCCATTACTATGTGGATATGGTTTTCTACAACAAAATTCTCCGGGCGTATGTGCTGATTGAGTTAAAAACAACCAAACTCACGCCGGAAGCTGCCGGACAGCTCAATATGTATCTGAACTACTACGCCGCAGAAGTGAATGACGAACATGATAATCCGCCAATCGGTATTATCCTTTGTACAGATAAAGATAGCATAGCTGCTGAATATGCTCTTGGCGGTTTGTCTAACAATATCTTTGCTTCGCGCTATGTTTCTTATATTCCAAATAAGGAGCAGTTAATTGCACAGGTGGAAGCGGTTTTGAATGAATGGCACAATTCGGAAAAAGAATAGAAAAAAGAAAAGACGGGGCACGGGGCTATTTGTTAGCTGCCGCGCCCCGTCTTTCCACAGGTACAGTTTAACTGCATACCAATTTTTTTCTGGAATTATGCGAAGGCCTATTCGTTGACTTGTAACGACTAATTTTGTATAATATGGGCTGTGGAAACCTAATGCCTTCCAGCTTTCACACTTGAAGGCAGGATACGGTGAAAGGCGGTCGCCTGACCTCCCGCGAGTAGCGGAAGGAGGCGAGTATCACTCGCGGGGATTAAATCTCGGGAGGTGATACATATACTTCAGGAAATTTTCTGGCTCGTTTCGATTTTCTGGATTTTCATTCAGATTCTCGATATGTTTCGGAATGAAAAGAAGTAAGCCGTCTGTCACGAGCAGACGGCTTACGGTTTGAGGTTCGTCCTCAGACTTTTTCAATAGCTGTATGTTTGTGGCGACCGTTGGGTTTCCACCACAGGGGGTGCTTGTTACCAGCAGGCATCTCCTGTGCTTTTTATTATAGGCGGCGAAGTTCAAAAAGTCAAATGATTTTTCGCAAATGGCCTTTCGTGCCGCTCTTCGATTTGCCGCCCCTTTGGGCTTTCCGAAACGATGGAAAGAAGTAAGCCGTCTGCTACGAACAGACGGCTTACTGTTTGAGATTTTCTCAAACGTATTGTTGACTGTATGTTTGTGGCGACCGTTGGGTTTCCACCACAGGGGGTGCTTGTTACCAGCAGGCATCTCCTGTGCTTTTTATTATAGGCGGCGAAGTTCAAAAAGTCAAATGATTTTTCGCAAATGGCCTTTCGTGCCGCTCTTCGATTTGCCGCCCCTTTGGGCTTTCCGAAACGATGGAAAGAAGTAAGCCGTCTGCTACGAACAGACGGCTTACTGTTTGAGATTTTCTCAAACGTATTGTTGACTGTATGTTTGTGGCGACCGTTGGGTTTCCACCACAGGGGTGCTTGTTACCAGCAGGCATCTCCTAAGTCTCATTATAGCCGGGACGCCAAAGAATGTCACATCTCGCGTTCTTAAAGGACTTCGAGGAAGTAGTCTCCGCCGACAACGCTATCTTTTCGTACGAAGGTGCTCTCATTGGATTGGAAGCCATTCTTAATGCACCAGCCCGCCATCTCTTCCGTTTGGACAGATTGGACGACGATGCGATGGATGCCATTCTTGCGGCAGAATTCTTTGAGCCACTCAAACACGGCAGTCATGCAGCCTGACCTCTGGTGCGTAAAACAAACACGGGATACCGTCACCTGGACATCCGACAGAATCAGTAAACGAAGCTCCGTCCAAGTATCTGGGGAGCGCAGCCAAATGCCAGAAAGCTTGCGGTGAGGCTCAACATCGACATGGTCTTTTTCTTCTATGATAGCCGACAGTGCCGCGATATCATTGTTACTGAATTTCACAGGCCTCATACAATATCCCCGCTCTTCCTTTCGACGCTCGGCGTGCTTATCGTCGGCGTGGCTGGTTCACTCAACAGCCTGGTTCCCTGCTATAGAGGGCTCCCCTGCCCTGCCGAAGCGCGTCCTGTGCTGGTATTATACCACGGGGCCTCGGACGCTGCAAATGGTGGCGCAGAATGGATGAGAACATCCTTGTGGCTGCTGTACCCGTTGGGAGCTTTCCTATGGACTCTGAGAGCGCTCAGGACGCTCTGGGTATGGTGTTGCGGTGCGGCGGCTTGTGCTCTTGGCTGAGTGGACCTTTGTGTTGGAAGAGTGGGGGATGCTTGCTGACCGATGGTGAGAGAAGAGCGGTGCGAAGAGCGGGCTTGTCGAGAAAATAAGAGGGCCTCATCATGTGGATGACGCCCTCTTTTGTGCCTCTGCAAAATCTCTCGAAAAGCCTCGAAATATAGGGCTATTCGTTGACTTATAGCAGCAAATTTGGTATAATATGAACTGTGAAAACCTAATGCCTTCCAGCTTTCAAACTGAAGGCAGGATACGGTAAAAGACGGTCGCCTGACCTCCCGCGAGTAGCGGAAGGAGGCGGGTATCACTCGCGGGGATTCTATCTCAGGGAGGTGATACATATACTTCAGGAAATTTTCTGGCTCGTTTCGATTTTCTGGATTTTCATTCAGATTCTCGATATGTTCTGGAATGAAAAGAAGTAAGCCGTCTGCTCCGAACAGACGGCTTACTGTTTGAGATTTTCTCAAACGTATTGTTGACTGTATGTTTGTGGCGACCGTTGGGTTTCCGCCACAGGGGATGCTTGATACCAGCAGGCATCTCCTGTGCTTTTTATTATAGGCGTGTTGAGTGAAAAAGTCAAATGAATTTTGCTAAAAGCGAGCAAAGCGAGCTCTTGTGGTATCCTGTGTTTAGGAGACCGGCGGAGAAATAGGTGGAAAAGAGGAAGTTTTCGTTGACATTTTGAGCCGTCGCGCATATACTATGCGTAGGAGATAGGCTTCTATTTCCTACTTCGCTAAACGATGACGAGTGACGGTTCTGACTCGTCGGTAAAATAAAAACTGACCGGGCGAAGATGACGAGTGACGGTTCTGACTCGTCGGTAAAATAAAAATTGACCGAGCGAAGGACTTATAAAGGGTGACCCATGATTGTGGGTCACCCCTATTTTTCCACTGGGGGTGTCGTTTTTTGGAATATAGTGTAGACGTTTCACTTTTGTCCTCTGATTTTATGGTGGCCTATCCTGGCGCTTCGTATCCAGAACTCATGTGTAAGCAGGGGCGTTCATACACTTGCTTGCTCGTTGATACGCACGATGAGTACCTCATCTGTATTCCATTTCGGTCCCACATTAGGCACAACAACGCCTACATATTCCAGAACACACAAAGGTCAAAACACTCAAGGTCGGGGCTTGACTATACAAAGGTTGCGCTGATTAAGGACCCAAAATACATCGACCAAACAGCAAATGCGATTGTTGATAATGATGAGTTCAATGAGGCTATGCAAAATCTCCCGCAGATTATTACGGATGTCACAAAGTATATCGACAAGTATCGTCATCATGTAGATGGGTCCGCTGTACTGCATCCAAGAGCTTACGCGCGTGACTATCAGTTTTCCACGCTCCCTTACTTCCACGATATCATGGGACTTGATGCTACCTGAACAAAAAAGAAGGCTGCGGTGCTTTCCGCGGTCTTCTTTTTGTAGACAGATGGCTTATTTTGTGATTCTCTTGGATTTGCTGTCCCTTTTGGCTTTGCGAAACGAGGAAAAGAAGTAAGCCGTCTGCTGCGAACAGACGGCTTACAGTTTGAGGTTCGTCCTCAGACACAAGTTAGTTTATGTTCGTGGCGACCGTTGGGGGTCCACCACAAGAGGTGCATGGTTGCAACAGGCATTTCCTGTGCTCTTTATTATAGGCACTGCGAGGCGAAAAGTCAAACAGCTTTTGCTAAAAGCAAGCTTTTGTGGTATCCTGTGGTTGGGAGTCCATTTTGCGGACGCTTACGGTGAGATATGGATGTTGTTCTTGCCGGACTTCCCTGCCTGTGAGGCCTTTTGAAAAGGCCGAAGAAACCACGGATGGCGTGTAGGCTGTATTGTTGCCAAAACGGAGGAAAAATCACATGAAGATTTTTGTTGCCGGTGCGCGGAGCATCACGGAATTGGATGACGATATGCAGGAGCGCGTGAACTCTATTTGCGACAAGAACAATGACATCATTGTTGGCGATAGCTATGGCGTCGATGCCGCCGTACAGGAGCTCTGCGCGAAGCGAGGATACAGTAAGGTCACGGTGTACGCCAGCAACGGCGATACCAGGAACAATGTCGGGAACTGGCCCGTGAAGGAAGTTGAGGTCGACGCCTCAGTGAAAGGATTCGACTTCTATCGTCAGAAGGACATTTCTATAAGCCGCGACGCCGAGTGCGGCTATATGATATGGGACGGCGAAAGCAAGGGAACGCTATGCAATATCATTAGCTTGGCACTACAAAACAAGCTGGTTCTGGTCCGGCTTGCGCAAGTGAAGAAAACCGTGCAAATCCGTACGGCAGACGACTTGGCACGCTTAATTGCCGCGTGTCCGGCGGCTACGCAGGAGAATTTCAAAATGTTTGAGCGTCAGGCAAAAGAACGTGAAACGCAGGCGGCGCAGATATCTCTGTTTTCGTGAGAATTAGAAAAGAAGGGGCGAGAGAAGCTATAATAGCTTTCCTCGCCCGTTTTATAAAAAGCAAAAAGATGGAGAGAGCATATCGCTCTCTCCATCTTTCTCTTGTTCAAATCTCTTGGGGCGAAACCCTGTGATTAGGCCCAGCGTTCGTCAACACCGTTTGTACGGTTGTAGACCGCAACGCAAGACAATCCGTAGGTCTTGCCCATGAGGATTTCCCAGCTCGATTCAATCAAGAAGGTGTAGCTCTTGCCGGGCTGCAGGCTGGAAAGGTCGCATCCGGGAGTCTTGAGCATGCTGGCATAGCCGGCAACATCAGCATCCTTGGGGACATTGATGGTCAGATAACCGTAGTTAAGATACGTCGAATCACCAACGGGGTTCGTGAAGATGCAAGACACATCCGTACGGAAGGTAGCAGTAATGCCATAATACTTCTCCATGGAGTAGGAGCGAGCCATGGATTCACAGATGGCCTTGGCCATGAAGTTCATCTTATCTTCCAGGGTGCCGGTCTTGGTGTTGAAATAAAGTCCGTTGGGGGTTTTGAGTTCGTAGTCGTAAACGGCGCGGGTATTGCGCAGGACGTACTCGCTCATATCCTCGTACTTGCTGCTGCTGGTCAGCATGGCCTTCTTAGAGTCCATGGCGTGCTGCTGCCAATAGTCGCGAACGGAAAGGCTGTGGAGCTGGTCGATTTCAGACGGGCTCAGAACATCGTTGTAAATCTCAACGGTGTTGTAGGCCGAAGAGAAGCTGACCCACGCACCGAGCTCCTCCGCAACAGCGCGGATGGGGACGAAGGTGCGGCCATTCTGCAGAACGGTGCTCGTATCGAGCTCCTTGGTGCTTTCCTTGCCGTCACGGGTGACGGTCATCTCGTTTCTTCCGACAGGGAGAACGATTTTGACCCCGTCCTTCTCGATGACAGCAGCGTTCTGCTTGCTGCTCCAGGAGACCTTCGCACCGAGCGCCTCGGTGACGAAACGAACGGGAATCATCGTGCGGTTGTCAGAGTTGACAAAAGGCTTCTCATCCGGGAACTCGACGAGGTAGCCGTTGACGCGGACATCGGTCGCGGAAGAGGCGGTCTTCGGACCGGCGAGAGCCGTACCGAAGGACATCGTGCAAACCATCGCAACGAGGAGGATGGTTGCAAGAATGCGAATTTTTTTCATTGGATATTCCTCCTTAAAGTGTTGGGGTATCTTTTGGATGAGTACATTATACCACCCGGCGTAATACGAGTGCAAACGGTGAACGCACTTTTTTGCAAAATTCCGTAATTTTTAGAATGCAGGGAGCTGCAAATTTGCAGCTCCCTGCAAAAGGTGCGCTTAAGGTTTAGTTCTTGTCGCCGGTGAAGTCGTCCTCATACATGCTACCCTTGATGGTGTACTTGAATTCCACAACATAGGGTTCAAGGATGTCATCGGGGTCTTTCTCATTGTGCGCATAGACCGTGACAACCCACTTGTAGTCGCCATCTGCAGTCTTGGGCGGGAGATAATCAACTCTCGCGCCGGTGACGGAATCCTTGTTCACGGGCATCACCCAGCCGCTGCCGGAAGGCTGCAGCGTGTAGGTCTTGCCGGTGGCGGTGTTCTTCGCGGTGACCTTATCGACGACTGCGTTGGTCGTCTGGATGTTGGTGACCTTGGGAGCCACACCGTAGCCGCTCTTCGTGGAAGGAGCCTTGCCGTTCGCGCCGACACTCATGTTGGTGCCGGTCACTTCGCCGTCAACGCCATCAATGGTGGCCTTGATTTCGAAGGAGACAACAACTGCCCAGTTATTCTTAATGTTCTTGAGCGTGTAAGAATTATTGCTGGGCTTCACGGAAGAGGCGTACTCGGACATGTAACCCTTATCCATGTCGAACGGGACGATGACGACGCTCTTGACCTGGTAACCCTCATTAGGCGTCATCCTCACAGTCACGCTGCCACCGGGCTTCACCGTGGAAGTCGCGGGAGACACGGAACCGTGGCCGCCGCTGACCTGAGCGAAGACGTAATACTCTTCCTGCTTGACCTCAGGCGTCGGGTTAGACGGGGTCGGCGGCGTGGGCGGGGTCGGCGGCGTCGGCGGCGTGTAATCCGTGCCGCCGGGGATACCGCTACCGCCGGTGTAGCCGTTGTTCGTGCCGGTGAACATGGAGCCGTTCAGGCCGCCGGTGTAGCCGTTGTTCTTGCGGAAGTCTTCGGCTGCGTCGTGGATTCTGTTGCGCTCCGCGGCGGAGCAGTCGTTGGGCAGCTCTTCGAACTGTTGACGAATCTTGAAGATTTCGTTGATTTGTGCCTGCGTCAGGTCCTTAGCACCAGGTTGGGCTTCGTGCTCTTCATCGGCACGGACCTTCCACGTGTCGCCGGACTTGTCGACCCAGTAGAGCTTGCCGCCTTCCCAGTAAGCAACTTCGCCATTCTCGTTAGTACGAGAGCCGATGTTGTCACTGTAGTCATGGTTGATGATGTCAGCGGCGAGACCTCTGTTCAGCTTGTTCGGGTCGTTATCAAGGACCTTAGCGACAATGCTTGTTAGAGGGTCATCGGAAGAGACTTTTCCCTTACCACTCGCTGCGTTCGTCACTGCGTTGATGACGTCGCGGCACTGGTCAGAAGAAATCTTACCGCTACCACTCGCTGCGATAGCTGCGATAATGAGGTTTGCCTGACCGTTCGAGATGTCAGAGCCCTTGCCATTATTGTAGCGGTTACCTGCCGAGGAACCTGCGTTACCGTAGGAACCGCCGCCGTAGTTGCTGTTGTTGAGAACATCACTGAGGCGCGTACCGTTTGTGGAGCCGTTCAGAGGAGGCTCCTTACCGCCGTACATGTCTTTGATTTTCTCGTTACGTGCGGCTTGGGCTGCCTTGTACTCGGGCGAGTTGGCTTTGCCTGCCTGTGCAAGCTGAGCCATCTTCTGTCCGTAGTCCACGTTCTTATCGTAGGCAGCCAGTGCAGGGGTGATACACGTTGCGAATACTGTCATCACTACCAGTAAGGTAGCAATCAGACGATGCTTCCACCATGCGTTTTTGGTTTTACCCATCGCACATTCTCCTTTACTTTAGATTCCTCTGGTACGGCGGGCGTTCGGTCCGAGTGTCCATCCAACGCGGACTTTGCACTCGCCGCCAGTAGGTTGGATTGGGAGCATACACTTAGCTCCTCGTTGTAACTATACAACAAAAATTTCAATAATACAACACTGCTTTTCGATTATTTTTCAACATTTATTGAGTTGATTTGTTCGCAAAACTTGTAATTTTATTATAATATTATACCGTTAGAGGAACAATAGGAGCCTTTCGATTATGTCGATAATGGAATAATGTCACAAAAATAAAAGAGGACGGATATCCGTCCTCTTTTGTTTTTGCTTTGTGGAGTTTCTATTTGGTTGCGCTTTTTGGCATTCCCCTGCTTGTAGTAATTCTATCGTGCCCCATTTTGGGAACGCAGGAACTCTTGCTCGGCGGCCTGGATGCGAGCGAGTGCAGCCTCGAAGCTGTCGTCTTTGTCCCGCTCTTGCTCTGTCATCGACACCGTAGGCACTTCGCGGCTCTGCCCCCTGTCTATTGCCCGTGTCTCCCCCGCTTTGTGGACCGGCGTTCCGGTAGGCGCACCGCGTAATACTGACGAATCGACAGAGCTCGGCGCAGCGCCATTCCGTATAACTGACGAATTGACCTTTGCAGCAGAATCAACGCGATTCCCGCGCAGCGGCGGCGTTAATCCTGCTTCCGCCGCACAATCCGGACAGTAGTTGAGCCACTCCCCGTCTTCTTTACGGACTTTCCAGCCATGGGCGCGTCCCCAGGCACGGGCCTCCTGAAAGGAGAGGAAGCCCGCTTCCGCCATGTACTCGCATATATCACAGGTGAGCTGATACTGTCCAAAGCCGAACCTTGTGATGCTCATGCCGTTTCACCGTCCTCGCTGTCGCCCTGGGCTTTCTTTTCAAGCGCCGCCCAAAGCTCGTCGGTCTTGAGCGTCTTGCGGTAGCGCATGTGGAAGTTGCAGATATCCTTGTGGCAGGCGGCTTTCATCGGGCAGTAAGTGCAGGCGTTGCGGTCGAGGCCGCGGCTGATGGGGTTGCCCTGCACATTGCCGGAGGCGATGCCGTCGACGATTTCCTTCATCACAAGGTCCGTGTACTCGCTGAGCGTGTCGAGCTGTTCTGCGGTGGCAAGGTCGCCGGTCGGATTGCCGTCCTTGCTGTACTTGACGGGGATATAACGGCCCTTGCCGTCTTCGTTGACGTGCTCCATCGCGTTGAGGACAGCCTTGTCGTTGAGCAGGATGCCACGGCGCTGCTGCATCTTCTTGTGCTCGGCGGAGACTTCGTCGTCATCCATCTTCGTGTCAGAAGCGACGATGGGGTCCTTGGCGGGCACGTAGAGCATGCCGGCGCTCTCGCTTCTGTTATCATAGCCGAGCTTCTGGAGCGCGCTCTGGTACAGCGGGAGCTGCATGGAGAGGCCGCAGAGGAAGTCCCCCATATCGAACGTCTTAGAACGGCCTGTCTTGTAGTCCATAACGCGGAAGTAAGCCTTGCCATTGACCTCACAGACATCGACGCGGTCGATGATGCCGGTGTAGGTGCCATCGAGCTCATTGCCCTTGATTTTGATGCTTGGGAGCTGTGCGTTCTCGCCGCCGATGCGGAGCTCAAAGTCGGTGCCGTGGAAGTCGGAGGCGCACATTTCATCATGCAGGCTCGTAAGGATGCTCATGACCTCGCGGCAGTTGCGCTTGAACATTGCCTGGAAGCGCTCCGGCTGAGAGTCGAGGCCCTTCATCTGCGCGTTCTTGTACTCTTCGATGTACTTCTGCGCGATGGCGCTGACCTCTTCCCTGCTCACGTTCTGGAAGCCGCTGTGCTCATTTTCAACTTCGCGCGCGGTGCCTTCAAGAACGAAGTGCGTGAACTTGCCGAAAAGAGGGCTGCTGAGCTTGCCGCGCGGCGGCTCGCGGAGCGCGAGGCCGTACTTGAGGAAGTAGTGATAGCGGCAGGATGAATACGTGTCCGTGCGCGTCGCGGAAAGGTTGATGACATTGCCGTAAAGGCCCTTGATGGACTGCTTGCTGAGGTCATTGAGCGTCCAGTCGGCCTTATCCATCACGCGCATCGCCGTGTTCTGCAGCGCGTCGACGGTGGAAAGAGACAGCGCGATGTCCTCGTACTTGTGCTGGCGGGAAATACGGCCAAGCAGACGACCGGCCATTTCCGTGCTGAGGAGGTCTGCATCATAGATGCCGTTCTCGCCGCATCCGCGCTCAAAGTCGACGCTATTGGGAGACGCGAACATATTCTTGATGCGGAGTAAAAGATGCGACGGCGTTGTCGGGGCGGCAGGGTCACTCGCATAACTGAGTACGAGCATCTTCTGCGCGCCGTGGATGACGTTGTCAATGTCGCAGAGACTGCGGTACACCAGGTCGTCCGACGTGCCGGGGAGCGAGATTTGAAACGCGCGCAGAGCGAGGATTTCGTCCGGAGACAGGAGCGAGCTCGCCTGAATGTACGCGGGGAACGAACCCTCTTCCGCACCGGCGATATAACGGAGCTTCGAGTCCGTATAACGGGCGTCGCCGATAGAGAACACTTCGATTTGGTCGACGCTCACGGGGACAGTGGCGATTTTGTAGGCCTTGCAGAGGAGCTTAAAGAGCTTCACGAAGTCGCCCTGGCTCTTTTCAAGGTGCCCGATGGAGCCGTACATCTGCTCCATGGCCGTATTGAGCACGCTGCTGACCTGCGAATACTCCATTGCGAGCTGGTCGCGGTCGGTATCCATCAGCTCATCGACGATTTCCTGCAGGTGTTCGGTCAGGTGGATTTCTTCAAGGAAGTTATAGAGCGCAATGATGTAGTCGGCGACCGTCGCTTCCTTTTTGAGTGCGTCCTTGAGTTGGATGAGGGGGGCGAGGCCGCGCACGCGATATTCGTTGATGGCCTTGAGACGGTCGGCATCGTCGCCGCGGAATTCATGGCCGTAGCCGTCCGGATGACCGGTCCAGCCGGTCGATTCATCCGGCTCCCAGCCGTTTCCGTGAATGAGCCATGCGCGGACGTAAGTTTCCAGCGTGTCGCATTCCTCGGTCGTGAGATTGCACATGCCGCTCTTGATGTACTGCAGCACATGCTCCGTCTGCATGCCGCGCGTCGCGCTGTCGAGCGCCGCGAACACAGCGAGCATGATGGGTTTCTTCGCGATTTCGTCTTTCTGGCTGTCGAGGTAGATGGGGATGCCGTAGCGGCGGCAGACCGTCGAGAGGATGGGCGCGTACTTATCGAACTCGCACAGGACGATGGAGATATCGCGGTAGCGGTATCCATTGCGGATAGCTTTCATAATCGTGCCGGCGATGTGCTGGCACTCCTGATACGGGCTGGGGTCGCAGAAAAGCTTGATGTGCTTCTCTGCGCCGGGGATAGTGATGTTCTTGACGACCGTGCCCGAGCAGAGCGTCTTCTGCAGCGCGGCAAGCGCGGGATGCACCTTCGTTTCTTCCCGGGTGTCCGCGATTTCTGCTTTGAACTTTCTCTGGAGCATTTCTGCCGTCTGCACCGGGATTTGATGCGCAGGGCTTGTGTCATCCATGCCGTCTGCCGGGAGCGTCAGCATGACGTAGGCGGACTTCTTGATGATGGTGGAGAGCAATTCGAACTGCTGCATCGGGAAATCGGTGAATCCGTCGACGAACCAGGCGGTGCCGGTGAGAAATTCTCTCTCGTCGAGGATGGCGTTCAAGTGCGTGAGTTCCTCGGTCGCGTCTTTCGTGCCGTCTGCGCAGAGCTCTTCATACTCCGTGTAGATTTTGGAGAGGTCACTGAGCTTGCCGCCAAGACCTGGCTCCTTTTCGAGCATCTGCTTGGCTGCTTCGGCGAGCATGGAGAGCGTTACGCCGTGCATCTTCATCGTCGTGTAGGTGCTCAGGAGCATTTCGAGGAAGTCCGGGCGGCGGGCGCTGGCCTTGTAGAACGTAAGGTCCTTGATGACCTTGTCTACGGCGACAGTCATTGCCAGCAGGCGCGCACCGTCGCCCATGAGCTCTTCATAGCCGCCGCACTGCGCGTAGACGAGACGCGCGAGGCGCTTGAAGCCGACGACCTGAATGTACTGGTTGGAAAAGCTGTTGCCGAGCTCGATGCAGCACTCCTTGTCCATGACATAGGTGGACTGCTCCGGCGTCAGGACGTAAATCTTGCTGATGCCCTGGGCCTGCATCTCGCGGATGGTGTCCATCATGGCCTTGCGGCGGACGTCGCGATTCGCATTTAAGACTAACTCTAACATTGGCTTTTCCTCTTTCATGTGATTTATCTTGCTGGGGCTGCGGTGATGGTTCCTTATCCGTTATGCGGCAACGCTGATGGTGACGGCGAGCACGGTGAGAAGTGTGAGACTGATGGCACCGGACAGCCAGCCGAGCACATAGGCGAATGTGCCGCCGATTTGGCTCTTAATGGCGTTTGTCCTCTGCAGGAGCATAAGGAGCACACATAGGATACTGCTGCAGATGAGAACAATAATGCCTGCTTCCAACGTGAAAACATTGCTGGGGTCATGGTGATAGGCGCTGATGGCGGCGAGTCCGCCGAAGAGGAAGAAAATGGCCCCGATGACGAACCATAGTCCTCCGAAAGAGAAGACGTAGCGCGAGTAATATTTGCAATCCATCTTGTCCAAAAGCAGCGCGGCGGCGCAGATGATGAGACCGCAGCAAAGGATGCCGAACCCAATTCTGAAGCAGGCCGCAGGGTCAGCCAGGCTGAAAGGTGTTGAAACCATGGTGTTGCTCCTTTTTACCGTTTAATCGACTTCAATGACTTCGTCTACGAACTGCTCGAAGTGGAGCCATCTCGGCGACTTCCAAAGCTGAGCGGTGCAAATCTCAAGTGCCGCCTGATGGACAGAGGCGTTGGAACGCCGCTCGGTCGGGAGTCCGGCCTGCCGGACGAAAGCCTCTGTTCTTTCGAGAAAACCTGCGCCGAGGATGCGCTCGACGGTCTCTTCCGCGAGCTTCGTCCAAACGGAGTCCTTCACGTCGCCGATGGTGCAGGCGTAACCGGTCCGGTAGCTGATATTGCGGTCTCTGCCGGTCCCGCTGACGATGGCGCAGCCTGTGTGATACTGGATGTCGAGGTCTTCAAGAGTTAAATTTTCTCTGCTCTCGACGTCATTGAGTGTGTCAATGATTTTGCTTTTACTCTGCTCCATTTGCGGGCTCCTTTTTGCTGACGGCTCTTCCAATTTTGTGGTTGTTTTATGTATCAACCACAAAATTGGAGGCCTGTATTGTTTGTTTGAATATCACACTTTCGCGCTCCGTGTTTTTCTCCATGTTCGTCGATATAGTAATCTACAAATCCGTTATGTCTGCCATCCGACGCGGTAAGTACGAACACGTTCCCGTTGTGAAGGGCGAGGCTTCCCGGCATAGGACGCCCCATATCCTTGTACTGCGGAAGGTGAGGTTTTACTGTGAGCTGAGATACTTCTGCTTCAGAGTGGCTTACTCGGTACTCTACCAAACTGTCGGTCTTTTGCTCAATCGCCTTGTTCCGGTTGGAAGCAACAACCTTACCACCGGCGTCGATGTATTTCCGTTCGATGTTGGCCTTATGGCATGCCTGTCGGTCATGCCGCCGGAATTGTCGGATATCATACGGAGCTTCCTTCGGAATCGCAACTCTGCTGGTATCGGCAAGCACCGAACAAGCGATACAATACGCATCCAGATAGTGGTCCTTCGGAATACTGTGGTCTTCCCTGAAAGCATATGTATTCTGTCCCGTTGTCGCAAATGCGTGCTGAGGGAACAGTTCGGTTAGCTGCTCTGTAAGCTGCGGGATGATTTGGTTCAGCACACTGAGAGCATGGTACTTCTTATTCAGCCCCGCTTTCTTAGTAGCAAGTTTTTCCTCCCACGATGCTTCCGTGTGAACGAGCCGATGGTGTTCCTCGCATAAGCCAACCCGGTTCTCTAAGGTTTCACTACCGTTCTTCCTTCTTGGGATTACGTGGTGATAGTGGTCGATACCATTTTTGCAGAACAAGCAATGCCCATCCTGTGCGGCATAGACTGCTTCTTCTACGCTTCCCTGTCCAAATAACGGTCCTCGCTGATACTGCCACCGCTGGATGTGCGGGTTGTCCATCGCCATGAAGGCAAACCGGTTGACTTCCAGCACAACATCAGTAATAGGCAGAAACTTTTTGAGCTTCTGTACCAGATTGATGTGAGTCAGTAATAAATGGTTCGCCGTTGGTGTGAGCCATCCGACAGGCCTTTTCCGGTTATTAAACCGTGCCTCCTTATTTCGGATACCCTTACAGGTAATAGGCTCTTCACAACCGGGCAGCAGGCGCTGAAACGCTTCCTTCTGGGAAGTAGTCCCGTTAGTCTTTGCCCTGCGCTGTCGCTTGCAGCGGCGCTTTAAGCGCCGGTGTGCCATACGGAATTGCTTCCTCGCCTTCATCAGCTTGGGCACATCCTTGTTCCGAGTGGTGAGTTGTGCGGTAAAGACGCACTCTCCATCTTCACGGATGACAGCAGCACCGATGTTCGTTCTTCCTGGGTCGATACCAAGATACAGCGACTGTGTCTCTTCTGTGGACTGATAGGTAAGCTGAATGGTGAATGGTATTCTTTCTACGACCCGTGCCTTTCCTTCTTTTAGAAGGATACGGACATGGCCGCAGCGGGTCGTAGGCATCAGCGGCTTTCCACTGGCGCTTAATACATAAACTGCGGCCATCGTCCGTTCCTCCTTCGATAAGACTCTCTCCATTACTGAAGAGGTAATTGTTTCCCTTGGCTTTTCTGATGAATTTCTCCATCAACTGGCATCCGCTATGCAGTGCCCGGGACTGGGAAAATCCCGGGGTGCTTCCAGTCTTTCAACCTTACGGATGTCTTTGCCTGTGCTCTTTCAATTCATGGGCACAACCATTAAGTTGGAAGAGCCTTGCTGACTTCTGCGAGATAGCGCTCTGCCGTCGGCAGGAGGCTTGCGATTTTGCTGACGTAGTCGAGGTTGAAGATGGAGCGTTCCCACTTCTCTTTGTCCCAGCTCGATGTGCAGTTCGTGTAGAAGTGATTCGTGCGGGCGGCGCTCCCGAAGAGGCCCTCGCGCAGAGTCATCAAGCGGAGGAACTCTTCCCTGCCGACCGCGGCGTAGAGCGTTGTCTCGACCTCTTCAATGGACTTTGCTTCCTTGAGGGATTCGACCATCTTCTTCCAGTAGGACTGCAGGCGTTCCAGGATGATGTCTTCGAGCGTCATATCGAGGTATCCGACATACTGCACCTGGAAGCGGGAGGCGATGAGCGCCGTGCGGTCCTGCTTATCTTCCCTCTTGCTGTAGAGGCGGACAATGGGTGTCCCCTTTTCCACGCTGTTCGTGGGAGCAAGCACATGCCAGCCGCTTCCAACTTTTTCAAGGTGCTCTTTGAAGAACGGATGCTCCGGAGAGATGGTGACCTTCATCAGAGGGATACGCTCTTCAAAGAGCGAATGCGCTACCCACTCGATGATGACGTCGTACTTCTGCTGGATTTCGTTGATGTCCTCGCTGAACTCCTCGAACACGATGTCGGAAGCGAGCTCAAGAACGGGTCGGCGGGAGCCTTTGCCCGAGGTGAACCGGCGCTTCTCTTCGGGGTATTTTGAGAGCTTTCGCTCAAGCCGATTGAGGTGCTGCCGCATTGTCTTCATGTTGAAATCCTCCTTTTCCCTTGCGCTTTCTTTATGGTGTTATTATACCATTATCGGAATATTCGTGCAACCAGAGAGCGCGTGTTTTGGCTGAGATTTTCAAGTGAACATAGCAAAGCAGCATTACCGGATTTTTGCGGTAATGCTGCTTCGAATCAAAGGATGGGGTCCTCGATATCGCTGTAGTCAGGCGCTTCGACTTCGATGCCATTCTTGTAGCTGAGGTCAAAGATTTCGGACATCTCGCAGTTGACGATTTCGACGGCGCTGTCCGCGCCGGGCTTGGTGAGCGTCGAGGTCGTCGCCATGTAGACGATGTTGACGTCTTCATCCCAATCGTCGGTCACGATGATGGAGTGGATTTCGTAAACCGTGTTGCTCTCCAGCGCGTCGATTTTGACGATGGCGTGCTCTTTCTCCCAATACTGAGAGAGATGGATGGTGCTCTCAAAGCTCGCGCCGGAGGGCACTTCGCCGGTCGTCAGCGTGCTGTACATCTCAAAGCCGACGCCGGGCAGGTCGACGAACTTCGTTACCATCAGCGTGCAGTAGTCATCGTTGTAGAGGACATACTCTGGCTTCCAGCCGAAGGCGTCTTCGTCGATTTTCGTGATGTCAAAGGGCAGCTCGCTCAGGTCGGGCATCTTCGGTGTGTCGGCGTCGGTATCGTCGGTATTAGCATCGTCCGTTTTGGCCTCCTCTGCCGGGGTATCCGCGGGGGCTGTGGTGTCCGCCTCGGCGGGCGTTTCTTCCGTGGGTTCGACCGGTTCGGCATCTTCCGTCGGTGCTGCAGAGCCGTCTTCGGTGTTGGCTGTATCATCCGTTGCTTCCGGGGCCGGAGCAGGTTTGGTGTTCTCGATGGTCCACTTCTCCTCCGCCGTTTCATCCGTCACCTTGTGAGACATGATGCCTTCCGGCCATTTGTTGTAGTAGGAGTGAAGCTCTGCGACATCGTCGCCGCACTTCGTGTAGAGAGAGCCGACGTCATACGCATTGAAGGCCTCGGATGAAGAGTACGACTGCAGGCGGTCGTAGACATGGATGTCGTCGAACGGGATACGCTTTTCTTCTCTGTGAGAGAAAACGGACGTCAGCACGACCGCGAGGACGATAATGGCGACAACGCCGCCGGCGATGGGGATGATTTTCTTTTTGTACTTGGTGAAGAACTCTTTTACGTCTTCTTTGAACTCCTGAAAGTCCATGGGATATTCCTCCTTTTTCTATTTAAGTTTGTTCGTCGTCGTTGCTGGTATAGCACGAGATGATGCTGCCGATGGCTTCCGCCGTCAGTTTTAGGATGCTTTCAGACACGGCGAAGTCGTCTTTTTCGGGCGATAGGACCAGAAGCACGCTCTCGTCATTGACTTTGTAGCTGTACAGGAACTCCTGATTCGTGCCGATGTTGGGAAGCTGCCCTTTCTTGCCTTCCATGGCCACCTGATAGACGCAGGCGAGCGCCTGACTCGTACTTGTGACGAGCTGCTTGTCCTTACCGCCTGCGTAGAGCTTTGCGGCCATATTCGTGGCGCTCGGGCCGTCGATTTTAGTGCCGTTGAAGACGCAGGCGATGACTTTGCCGTCCATGGTTGTCTCGTAGGTGCGAAGGAAGGCGCAAATCTTTCGGCGAAGCTCCTGCTCCGTGTCGATGTCAGGAAGGAACCCGATGAATCGCTGACCGCCCGTTTGGATGATGCAGCATTCATACGCGATGTCGTTCGGCAGGCGGAGCTTATCCCGAACGACTTTTGGAATATTGTACCGCCCGGCGACGTCCGGTTTTCTTTTTATGCCTGTCCGTTCAATGCGGCAGGTCACAACTTTACTTGCCAAAATGGGCCCTCCTTTCAATCATCATCAATGTCGTGCTCCGGTGGTCCGACGCGGATGACGAGCACGACGGCAAAGGCAATCAGAATGAGAAATGCCGCCCACAGCGAAAGATTGCTGTGCGGGAGCTTCAGCGCCAACTTCGTGAGCTCCGAGATATAGACCGCCATGCACGCACCGAAGGTGAGCTCCGTGATGCAGCAGATGGGTGGAATCTTCGCCCTGCAATAGCGGCATCTACCGCCGGAGGCGAGGTAGCTGATGACGGGGATGAGGTCGAGAAGGTGGAGCGTGTGCCCGCAGCTATCGCAGTGGGAGCGCCCGCGCATCCAGGACTCCCCTATTTTGCGCCGCATGATGTAGCAGAGATATCCGCTCCCGATGCAGGAGCCAAAGAGAAAGCCGAAGAAGACCGGAAGAAATGTGTAGACGAAATATTCCGCACTCATTCTTCTCCCTCCTCTGCTCTTCTGCACATCTCATGCCATGCCTGCACGTACCACTGATTCTCGATGTCTCCGTCTGTGATGTCGGCAAAATCTGCCTCGCTTTGGATGCGCGCCCACCAGCTCTCTGCGCCGTAGACGATGCGCCCGAGCGCCGGCACGAAGATGGGTGGCGTGCTGTACTGCACGATGCGCAGCACTTCCGTTTCCTTGCAGTAACTTGCGTAAAGGTCAGAGCCGATATCGTGGAGCAAAAAGCCAAGATGCGTCTTCTCGCTTTCACCCGCAAGGCGGACCTTGACGAGCTCGGCCTTTTTGCCGTCTGCTGGGATATCCATGTGTGTGAGTACGAGCTCTCGGACCGTCAGCGGGAAAGTGAGATACCGGCTGGCATAGTCGGGGCAATTCTCTTTTCCGACCTCATGCTTTTCACTGCACGTCGCCCAGCTTTTCGGGGCGCTGGCAAGGTCCAGCTTGTACCGCGCGCAGGTGTCGCACGTCTTCTCCGGATTGCGGATGTGGGAGACAAGGTCTTCGCAATCCTCCGGAAGCTCGGCGAGCTCACAGAGCTTGCGCGCGATGTCTTCCATGTGGAGCTGGCCTGTCGAAACGCAAAGCGCCAGCTCTGTCAGTCGCGCCCGCAGATTTTCGTTTTCGTTCAAAGTGGTGTCCTCCTCAGGTGCCAAGCACCGGCCTGGTGTTCGGCAGCATATATGCGCGGAAGGTGTAGTCGTTTTCCTCGACGGGAAGCTCTTTGCTCTCGGTCACGATGGACTCGCCGCGGCAAAGGCCCCACTCCCCTTCTCCGTTGTCATACTCAACGTAGACAGGCGTTCCTTTGAGTCCGTATAACTCACCGGAAGAGAGCGGATAGTGCTCTGTCGCCACGGCGCGCGCCGCAGTCTGCGAGATTTGAAGGTTGAGCTGATAGACCCGCTTTGAGATGTTCGTGATGAACAGGTTTCGGAACCGGTCTTTCTGCTTGATGCGGTACGCCTGGTCCTCTGCCGCGTTGCGGCGGCTGATGAGCGAGAGCAGCTCACGGTCGAAGTGGCGCGTGCCGTTTTCCTTGCTCGTGTGATAGCCAAGGAGCCAGAGGACGGAGACGCCGAACGCATAGGATGTCGTGAGAAGCTGCTGAGTCGTTGGCTCCATCTCAGGATTCTCGATGAGGATTTCCGCTTCGCGGGTCTTGATGTGGCAGGCGTTGGCGAATTCGTCCAGCGTCATGTCTCCTTTGAGTTCCTGTAAGCGGTCGCTCGGTAATACGAGAGGAGAAACGAAGCCGAACGCGGTCAGCTCCTCCTGGTAGTTGTGATGCTCCGCACGTTCCGCGCGCGTGACTGCGCCGTCATCGGAACGCAGGTTCCGCCTTTTGTTAATGGAGTCTGATATGATTCCCATGAGAGCACCTCATTTCACGGCAGAATGGTCGATGTGAGGAAGTAAATGCAGTAGGACGGGAAAACGAAGCAGGCGACCGGGAACCGGCAGCCCTTGAGTTTCCCTTTCTTCGTCAGCGCATGGTAAATGGCGTAAATCAGAATGGTCTCCATCAGGACGATGCCGAGAGATAATAGCCCGAGCGCGAAGCTGAGTGCGAGGTACAGCTTGATATCCCCGCCGCCGCTGTGCTGATGGAGCGCCTTTTCGGCAACGACGATGATGAGCACCATTGCCGCGAGATTGACGAACTTCATCAAAAGAGAACCTGAGGTGAAAAATCCTGCGGCGAGGATGAGGATAGGGATGGCGTTCGGGATGATTCTCTTTTTGTAGTCCGTATGGCATGCGACGGCGAGCAATACGCCGATGGCGATGCCGGAAAGAAGCGGCAGATAGCGGCTCAAACTTCGTCAACTCCCTTTACATTCTTATTTTAACGAAATTATACCGCTATCAGAACACAAAAGCAACTGGTGAAAAGGCAAAAAGTGGGTGATTCCTGTTTTCTAATGGGATTTTCCCACGCCTCTGGCGCTGGATAGCGTCAAGGCAATCCTCTTGGTGTTGCCAGAGCTTGTCGATGCACTTCGGCTCCTGGAGCATATTGAGAAAACGCCGCTCTTTATCCGGCTCGAGTATTTAAGATTTGATGTGTTGTTCCCACAAAACTTAGTTTTCAGGCAGGGATAAAAACCATGCCTGTGTTCTTTGCGAGAAGCGCACACCTCTTTGTTAAAACCCTTGTTCCTTTCGTAGAATTGTAATAGTTCGGTGTACCATTATTCCGTCCTGATGACCCCTTAAATACTCCAACAATCCCATCAAAATCCATCACCGCCCCCGGCATGATACGAGCCATGTCCTTGTACTGGGGTGAGTGGGGCCTTACGGTGAGCTGCGATACCGCAGCGTCGCCGTAAGCCTCGCGGAACTCCTCCAGACTATCGGACTTTTGCTCAATGGCCTTATGCCGGTTTGCTGCAACGACCTTGCCATCCAGAAGGTACTTCCGGTCAACCATTTGGCGGATGCAGGATTGCCGGTCGTGCCGACGGAACTGCTTCAGCTCAAAGGGTTCGACAGGCGCGGAGACCTTCGTATCAGCATCCAGAATGGAACAGGCGATACAGTAGGCATCCGTGTAATGTTCCTTCGGCACGTTCTTGGCGATGCGGAAGCCCTTGGTGGACTTACCATCCGTGGCATAGACATCGTAGGGAGTCTCTCTTCCGAGGTATTCCATGAGGTGTGGGATAATCTGATTCAGTACACTCAGGGCGTGGTACTTTTTATTCATACCGCCCTTGCGTGTGACCAGTTTCTCCGCCCACGCCTTGTCCTTGTGGACGAGGGCGTGGTGCTTCTCGCAAAGCCCACACCGGTTTGCCAGCGTCTCGCTCCCACCCTTATGGCGTGGGACGACATGGTGATAATGGTCAATGGGCTTCTTGCAGAACAGGCAATGTCCGTCCTGTTGTGCGTACACCGCATCCTCCACGGAACCCAGTCCGTACAGCGGACCCTGCTGGTATTCCCACCGATGGATATTGGGATTATCCACCGCCATGAAAGCAAAGCGGTTGAGTTCCACTACCACCTTCGTGACAGGTAAGAGCTTTGCAATCTTCGCAATCAAGTTGATGTGGGTCTGCAGCAGGTGATTTGCTGTGGGCGTCAACCAACCCGCAGGGCGGCTGCGGTTATTAAACCGCGCCTCCTTATTGCGGATATAGTGGCACACAATGGGCTTCTTATAGCCGGGGAGCAGTCTCTCGATGGTGTTGCTTTCCACGGTAGTCCCAGTAGCTATCGCACGACGCTGGCGCTTCCTGCGCCGGCCCTGTGTACGATGCTGCCTACGAAATGAGGCACGCTTCTGCATCAGGAGAGGTACTTCCTTGTTGCGGGTCTCCAAATGTGCGGAGAACACGCACTGGCCGTCCTCCTTGACGACAGCAACGCCGATATTCGTCCTGCCGGGGTCGATGCCAAGAATCAAGTCTTGGGTGATGTCAGGGGTGTCATAGTTCAACTGGATGGTAAACGGGGTGGTACAAACAACTCGTGCTTTCTTTTCCTTCAGGAGAAGGCGCACATAGCAATAGCGAGTTGTCGGCATCAAAGGTTTACCGTCTTTGTTTTGCACATAGACCATTGTCATGTGCGCTCATCTCCTTTCATAGTAGTGTCTCACCTCCGGAGGAGGCGGTAGTGTCTCCCTTGCCTCGGCGTATGCTTGGCAGAGCTGCGAGCTGGGAAAACCCGCAGGTACATCCATCGCCTCTACCTGAGGGACTTACATACGTCGGTGTGGCTGTGACTATTAGACTTTTGTGGGGTTCCACATCAAATCTTAAATAGCCCTGAGCGCAAGGTGGTTTTACCTTGACCACGCCGCTTTTCCAGCACACTTATTTTTCGAAAAGCAGGAGGAGCTTCCGCCCCTCCTGTTGTGTTGAAAAATTAGTCTCGAAGGAAGTATGTGTTTCGGTCTGCCTCCTGCGAGGAAGGCTCTTCGCCTCGCACATAGACGGGGTAAAGCCTCCACCCGTTGTCCGCATAGGCATCGGGAACGATGACGCGCTCGGCGTCGAGGACTTCCACTTCCGCTGCGTCCAAGGTCTCGCAGGGGGTGATAGAGACAACTTCATGCTTGAGCAGGTCAACGACACACTCGGAGGAGCATTCGGTGCGCCCGCCATCCCAAATAGACACATATCGCGCAGCCACAAAGTTGTCATTGGATGCTGCGAACCGGTCCATATTGCTATCAATGAACTTCTGGGCGAAGAATGCGAGGCACGCGGCGTACTGTGCGGCCTTCATGCATCCGCTCATGCTGTCATCCATCGTTCTGACGGAATAGATTTCCATACGCTCCCGCGTACCGACCTTCTGAGACGGCATCCATCGCCCATCCAAAACGATGTCAGCGTAGTACCCTTCATTGCTGCCATGAACGCAGTCAACATGGATGTCGAAGTTGGAATAGACCAACTCTTCATCCGCGGCAGTGGTACGGATGCTGGAAGCATTCCGCTCAAACTGATTCAGTAGATTGAGAACCTCATCATCAGCTCGCGCAACGCTCTTCATCATCTCCTTAGCGCCGAAGATGATTTCCTTGACGGTCAGGGGCTTGTGTTCGTTCTTTTTTCTCATGTTTTCTCCTTTCTTGATAAGGACAGGGGAGAGGGCTGGAAGCCAGCCCTCAACTCCATATCATATCGCACTTGTTGTCGGCACAATCCTGCAGGATGGCTTTGAAATCTCGGAACTTGGCGCAATCCTGACGACCTATATAGCCGTACAGGACATTGTCGTCATAGTCGCCGATGATTTTCAGCAGCTCCTTGCAGGCACCGTAGCGAATAAGGCCCTCACAGTCCGGCTGAAGCAGGAAGTCTACGACCTTGAAGCTGACTTTTTTCTCGGCAAGGAGCCGTTCAGTCTCAGCATCAAAGTCATTGTAGGCCTGCCTGCGTTCCTCATCGCTCATGGAAAAAGCCTTCCGGAAGATGTCTTCCAGCTTGCGGTAGTGGGATGCCCAAGGGTCGCCGACAAGGTCTGAGACCTTGTTACGGAGATTGGAAAAACCTCCGCCGCCAAGGTCGATAGACCGACCGGTCTTTCGGCAGCTTATCGTGACGCCCATGGCTCAGTCCTCCTTCTCAGGCACCGTCTCCAGTGCCAGCTTCGAGGGGCGCTTTTCCCAGTAGGCGGAACGCTCCGCAACAGCCATGTCGATGAGCCAGAACTCGTTCGGCTTCTCGAAATGCTCCGTAGAAAATCCCTCATTCAACATAATGTCGATAGACCACGGGCCGCTGAGACCCTGCACATTCTTCATATGCTCGGCCACCAGTGCTTCCACCTCGCCGCGATACTTCTCGAACTTCTCCTGCATCTCATCCCTCATCGCATCGAACACGATTCGGTCGGTGCGGTCATAAAGGTGAGGATAGAGGTAGTCGTAGTCCCAGTAGTTCGCAGTGAAGATGACCTCGTGGGTGTCGAAGTCGTAGAACACGCGGAACTCAGTTCGGAAAGGAAGTCCGCCGTAGATGCACGGAACCATTTTGCTCATATGTAGAATCCTGTCGCGGAACACGAACTCCGTGTCGCCGTAAGGCCCCCACATCTTATGCTCATACTCACTGTACTGAATGCCGATGATGGCATCGGTCAGTGCGTTAGGAGTAGGTGCCGGCATACAAGTACGCGCATCGAACTTGTTGGAGTACAGGCTGTTCTTTACGAACAGCAGATGTCCCTTCAGCGGAGAGGCGTTGAGAGTGGGGATGACAACATCATCGACCCACTTCCTTATGGCGGGATAGTCCTCCGGACGCTCCATGCAGAAGTGTCCTTGGAAAATGTTCCGTCCCTCCTCATCCAGCTCTTCCGGCACTTTGATAATGACGGTCTCCGGCACACGAATGCCACAGTCCTTCACTAAAGGCCACCAGAAGGAGAAGGCATCCTGCTCCTCACGCTGGCTCAAAGCGCAGCTCTCGTAGCCGTTTTCGGCGTACTTATCGAGCCTTTTTGTGCCGAACAGCTTCTCTGCCATATTCGTTCTCTCCTTTCTGCGTTTTACGCCACGTAAGCACTCACATCAACGCCGATGAGCCGACCAACTGCCAGAGCTGCGTCTTTGAAGGTTTGGTACTCTTCCGATGTGTCATACTCTGTAGCAGAGGTCTCGAAAACCGTCTCGGCCAAAATCGCGTTGAAGTCGGGGCTGTTGATAATCTCCGCGTCCCAGTCGTACAGCTCGCACAGCAAGTCGCGCTCGTGCCCGTCTAAGTCGTTGTCGAGATAGACAAAACCGTGGGCGACGCGGAACAGGCCGGCGCCGTATTGGTTTACCTGTGCCAGCTCAAAGACGTTGTGACCGTGTTCCGGCGCCTCGCGGCGGAACTGGACGCAATCGGAGTCCGTACAGACCCAGTTCTTCTTAGCAGCCACCATTACTCGTCACCGCCCTTCTCGACGCGGATATTTAAGATTTGATGTGTTTTTCATTGTATTTCTCCTTTCATTTCAGGCAGGAATGAAAACCGTGCCTGCATTCCGCGCAAGAAGCGTACATCTCCTTGCCCTTACTTTCTCTCCTTTTGTTGAGCTATAGTAGTCGGGTTTGCCGTTATGGAAACCATCTGCCCCTTGAAGAACTCCAACATTACCATCAAAATCCATCACCGCACCCGGCATGATGCGGGTCATGTCTTTGTACTGGGGCGGATGCGGCTTTACGGTAAGCTGCGATACCGCAGCATCACCGTAAGCCTCGCGGAACTCCTCAAGGCTGTTGGACTTTTGCTCAATAGCCTTGTGCCGGTTCGTTGCTACCTGTTTTCCGTTGAGATAGTATTTCCTATCAACACGTTGCTGGTGACAGGCCTGCCGGTCGTGCCGGCGGAACTGCTTCAGCTCAAAGGGTTCGAAAGGTGTGGAAACCTCAATATCGGTATCCAAGATGGAACACGCGATACAGTAAGCGTCCGTATAATGTTCCTTCGGCACGTTCTTGGCGATGCGGAACCCCTTGGTAGAACGTCCATCCGTGGCATAAACATCGTAGAGCGTCTCGTTTCCGAGATACTCCATGAGATGCGGGATAATCTGATTCAGGACGCTCAAGGCATGGTACTTTTTATTCATACCTCCCTTGCGTGTGACCAGCTTCTCCGCCCACGCCTTGTCCTTGTGGACGAGGTCGTGGTGCTTCGCACAAAGCCCACATCGGTTTGCCAGAGTTTCGCTCCCACCCTTGTGGCGTGGAACGACATGGTGGTAATGGTCGATGGGCTTCTTGCAGAACAGGCAATGTCCGTTCTGCTGTGCGTACACCGCATCCTCCACGGAACCCAGTCCGTACAACGGGCCCTGCTGGTATTCCCACCGACGGATATTGGGATTATCCATCGCCATGAAAGCAAAGCGGTTTAGTTCCACCACCACTTTTGTAATGGGCAAGAACTTTGCTACTTTCGCAATCAGGTTGATGTGGGTCTGCAGCAGGTGATTTGCTGTAGGTGTCAACCAACCCGCAGGGCGGCTGCGGTTATTGAACCGAGCCTCCTTGTTGCGGATGTAGTGACACACAACGGGCTTCTCGCAGCCGGGGAGTAGTCTCTCAATGGTCTCGCCCTCCACGGTAGTACCAGCGACCTTCGCACGCCGCTGGCGCTTCCTGCGCCGGTCCAACGTGCGATGCTGCTTCCGGAAACCGGCACGCTTCTGCATCAGGAGAGGTACGTCCTTATTGCGTGTCTCCAAATGTGCGGAGAACACGCACTGGCCGTCCTCCTTGACAACAGCGACACCGATATTCGTCCTGCCGGGGTCGATGCCAAGAATCAGGTCTTGGGTAATGTTAGGGGTATCATAGTTCAACTGGATGGTAAACGGGGTGGTGCTGACAACTCGTGCTTTATTCTCCTTCAGGAGAAGGCGCACATAGCAATAGCGAGTTGTCGGCATCAAAGGTTTACCGTCTTTGTTTTGCACATAGACCATTGCCATGTGCGCTCATCTCCTTTCGTAGTAGTGTCTCACCTCCAGAGGAGGCGGTAGTGTCTCCCTTACCTCGGCGTATGCTTGGCAGAGCTGCAAGCTGGGAAAACCCGCAGGTGCATCTACTCCCTCTACCTGAGGTGCTTACATACGTCGTTGCGGCTGTGGCTATTAGACTTTTTGTGGGTTTCCCACATCAAATCTTTAATAGCCATCCGGCTCCACACGACCACCGCCTTCAAAATCATTCTGATAATGATGATATTATACCGTTAATGAGGCTATAATTGCAACCGGTGAATGCGCGCTTCGCTGTTTCTTGTTTAATATTAGGGACAGTATTTTTCGCAACCGTCCCGGCACCCTTTCTTTTGGCTCGCAGAGACGCTCCCCGATTGCGGACGCGCACGCCGTATGGTATACTGCGGGCAAGAGATAGCGTGCTCCATCAAAAGAAAAAAAGGAGACAAGAGAAATGACAGAGGCAATGAGACCGTATCTGAGAGATAGGAAGCTGGACGTGCCGCTTCGCAATAAGGACGACTCGGTGGCACTTATCCTTGAGTGGTTCCTGCATGGTATCAATGAGGTGGAGGTCCCCGACCGTATCGCCGGGCAGTTGGAGGATGCACAGTATAACCGGGAGCTCTATGAGAAGCTCGGCTGGCAGGAAGAGCGGCACTTCGATGTCGTCAGTTCGTTCTGGAGCGTGTTTGCCTGCGCCGTCATCGTCGAGGTACACGAGAATGTGTACCCCTGCAGCCGCCGCTACTATACGTTCCCGGACTACGTGGGATATTTTACCCCGCGGATTTCCGGCGGGAAGATGGGCTCTGGCAAAGGCAAGGACAGGAACCCGTCGTTCGAGGAGAAGTATTTCTCGAACGAATACCCGGCGATTCGGAAAGTCGTCGACGGCACGGTGGCGGCTTATCCTAAGCTGAAAGAGCTTGCCGCTCTTACCCACTCTGTCGCAAACTTCAGCCCCTGTCCGGCGTATCCGTTCAATGGAGCGAAGGGCACCTCTCCAAGAGTGCACGACTTCCTGCCGCTCTTCGCTGACTTCATCGAGACGCACGGAACTCCCGCCGCGCCCGAGATGGGTCAGTCGTGGAAGAGCTGGCTCATCCGGAACAGAGAACGTCTCTTCCTGGAGAGCTACTATGAAGTCTATACGGCCTCGGATGGCAGTGAACATATCCGTGGTATCCCATTCTTTGACGGCCAGTCCTTGACCCAGCCCCTGCCCCAGACGAAGGAGGAAGTGACGGCTTGCCTCGATGAGATGGTGCGCCGCATCTATGACCGTGCAGAAACGATGTCCGATTTTGCGTCCCTCAAGAGATAAGTAGGTAGTGGAAACACAAGTACGAGAAAGAAGAGGTGCGGATATATGATTTACGCGGCATCGGACCTGCATGGGCAGTGGGACAAATATCAGGAGCTTGTGAAAAGGCTGGCTCTCAATGATGGAGAGAACGAGCTCTACCTTTTGGGCGACCTCATAGACAGAGGCCCCGGAAGCTGCAAGATACTTCTGGACATCAGGAAGAGAGACAACATCCATGCGCTGTTTGGGAACCACGAATACATGGCTGCGATGTGCCTGAGCTGGGTCTTAAAAGAGATAACCAAAGACAGCATCGACGACCTGACAGAGCTTCAGATGGAGACGCTGGATGAGTGGATACTCAATGGCGGCGGTGCGACGATGGCGGAGCTTCACAAGCTTACGGCAAAGGAGAAAAGAGCGGTGTTCAACTGCATCTGCAATATGGACCTTTACGCCGAGGTGGAGACCTCAGGCCGCTCTTTCCTTCTGACACACGCAGGCCTCAATCACTTTGAGGCGCGCAAGGACATCTGCGAGTATCAGTTGCGAGATTTTATCTTCGGGCGCTCGTTCCTTGAGCAGGAGTTCTACCCCGACCGCTATCTGGTCTTCGGACATACCCCAACGAGGGAGATTCACAAGATGCTCGGCGAGCCGCCGACGGATGACATCATCTTTCACAAGAGCAAAATCGCCATCGACTGCGGTTGCTGCTACGATGGCGGACGCCTGGGCTGTCTGAATCTCGACACGTTGGAGACGTTTTATATTTGACTCTGCGTTTTCGTCAGTATTAAAGGTTTGACCTCGAAACCTCTAATACTGACGAAAGAGTTATCGTTGGTTTTAGAAATGTGTTTGGGGCGCTTCTTATCCCCGCTCTTCCCCTACCACGCCCATCCCGATTGAGGCGCTCTGCATCAGCGCCCGATAGAACGAATTGGAGGTAATGTATGAACGAAAAGTTAGAGCAGCAACTGCAGACAGATTTTCCCTTTATGGCGACCAACAAGGCCGATGGTGAAGAGAATCTGTACCGCCGTTATGGCTGCGACTGTGATGACGGCTGGTACGGCCTGATTCACGACATGTGTCAGGCTATCTCGAAGCGATATGCCGAAGACGGCCTTCCGGTCGACCTCATCCCTACGCAGCTCAAAGAGAAATATGCGACGCTTCGCTTCTACTACACCTTTGAAGGTGCACAGGGCGGAAGCGCTGCCATAGACCTTCCTGGCGGTCAGAGCATGCGTTTAGCGCCTGAGGCCGGCGCGCCGCGGGATGAGCGCAGGGAGCTCCTCTGGCGCGATGTGGCGCAAATCGTCCGTGTCTACGAAGCGAAGAGCAGCACCGTCTGCGAAAAGTGCGGAAGCACAGATGGGGCATCCATCCGTAAGGACCTCGGCTGGTGGCGAACTCTCTGCAAAGACTGCTACGAGAAGCGGCTCGCGCAAAAGGCACGGAAGGGCAACTGACGGTCCTCCCCTGCGATGATGAAAAAAGAGCGGCACCTCAAGGGGTGCCGCTCTTCTCGTCTTTCTCGGCTTCTATAGCTCTCTGCACACGCCACCACATCTTTGGCGACTGGTGTCCCGCGATGGCTTTCTCCTGCATGACTTCCTTTTTCTCCGGGTCGATGAAAAGAAGGAATGTGTTCGCGTTGAGGAGCCGCGGCGGCTCACAGAGATGGTGCATCATGCTCTCTGACGTCAGGACGAACGTGTGGCTCGTGCGCTCTGCGGTGATTTCGTTCGAAAACGCCACCTCTGCGACAAAGTCGCGGAACACGGCGTCGAGCTCGCTCACAGGCATTCTCCGGCAGCCTTGGAAAGAGAAGAACCTCTGTGTGAATCGTCCTTGCGTAAGGAGACAATACTTCTCCTGCAAGGCATCCCCCTCAACGAAGCACGCCTGCCCTCTTTGGATGGCTTCCTCAACGGACATACTGAGGTATCGCTCGGTGACGATTTCGCGGAGTTCTTTCTCACTAAGCACTGCTCCGGGAAGTATTGTCGGTTTCTCCCCTTCACCGGTGACGAGCCAGTTGAGTGTGACGTCCGTGGCAAGTGCGATGCGCTTGAGAAGCACCTCGGATGCGGTCTTCGTTCCGCGTTCAACAGTTGCAAGATAATTTGGCCCGACGCCCACCTGGGCAGACAGTTCTTTCTGCGTTAATTCCTTGCTTTTCCGGGCGGTCCGGATACGATATCCGATGCTGTCGTGGTCGATATCTTTGAGCAAAGTCGTGTCACCATCCTTTTCATTCTTAAATCTACGTCATTATACCGTTATTTAGCGTCAGATACAAGCGCCTTGGGCGGATTTGGACAAAAAAAGAAGAGCGCCACCGGGTTGGTGTCGCTCGATATTCTATCATTGAGGGTTATGTTGGCAGAAAGAGATGGTGGACAAAGGAGGTGCGAAAAAGGCAGCGCTGAAAAAGAATGGAAGAGCGGTTCTACCTTTCCGTCGTGCCGTATTTCTCAAGAAGGTACTGGTTGTACTCCCTCTTGAGGAGCTGCTCGACGATGGACTTTTCTTCCTCTGATGCCGTGCCCCAGGAGATGCCGTGCTTGCGGCAGAGCCGCATGAAGATTTCGAGGTGCTTGTGACTGTCCTTATTCTGCGCCGCCGGAATGGGGCGGTTTCTCTGCGGGCGTCTTTTTGCATGGGCTGTGTCTCCATCTCGTGCGGGAGCTCTGGTTCATGGAAGAGCGGATTTCTTGCTGTCCCCTTCCCCATCATAACATAAAAAGAAAGGCGCTGCACCCCTAATTTGGGATGCAGCGCTTTATCGGTTATTCTTAGCCAAAAAATGGGCGCACATCGCTGAGTGGCGTCCCGTACTTTTTTGCCAAATACTTTTCGTACGTTACGCGGGTAATTTCATTGACAAATGCTTGTTCTTCATCAGTTGCTTTAGTCAACGAGATATCAAATCTGTGGCACATCTTCATGAAAATTTCCAGTTGCTTCTGGTTATCCTCATTTAAGGCAGAGTCGAAATAGTCTTTTGCTGTAACATTGCTCTTATTCACGAAGTGGTCCCTCCTCTGATTTAAGATACGTTGTAAAGATTTCAACAGCGCTCGAATCCGCGATTAAGAATCTTGGCGGAGCTCCGGGAGTCGTCTTTGCAATAGGAAGAGCGTTATAGTGTTCTCGGTAATGTTTTTCCAGCTCTGTTGTTTTAGCTTCCAAAACGACGAGACCATACAATCCAGCATCTACAGAAAGTTTAATTCCATACGCAATAAGAATTTTTCCAATGCCTTCGTACTTTCTTTTCTTGGCAATGGTAGGATTGCTTTCTGGATGGCTTTCCATATAGATGATTTGAACAGCCATGTAATTCTGCTCTATCAGATATGCAGCAAGTCCTATCAATTCATCTGTATCTGCAATTTTCAGCGCATATGTTTCAAGACGAGGGTTTGAGATATACTCTGAATCCCAGTCAGTTTGCCATGCGGGCTCGGACGTTGTTTTTGCTGCGTCTTCTTTCGTCATCTTTACGATTTTTGCCAAAACCTGTTGTTTGGTGTTTGCGTCAATGACGAAAGGGACAAAAACTTTTCCTTTACTCACGTTTCATATCCTCCTTTAAGTATTATACCACAAAGATTTTCTTTGCCAAGTAGATTTTCGAAATAGTGGCACGCGAGGCGTTGCATCTCCATTTCGGGATGCAACGCCTCGTGGTCAAATAATTGCCAAGCCTCCTACGAGAGAGCTGCTTCTGCCTGCTGTTCGTACAGCGTGTCCATCTCCTGCCACACCGGGCAGTCGATGCAGACGGTATCAAAGTCCTTCAAATGGATGACTTCTTTTCCGCGCTGCATCATGTGGTCGCTGTGAGGACAGGAATCGCAGTAGCGCCAACAGTCGTCGACGGTGAGGTAACGCTCTGCACGTTCTTCGTGGGTCATTGTGTTCCACGGTCTTGCGTCCGGCTGTACGTTGTGGTGAGCCAGAGGGCACGTGGTGCTGACGCCGAGAAGAGGAGGCAGATTCTCCGCTGCCGGCTTATTCGTGTGGCCGCACGGATATCCGCAGATGCACTCCCCGCCTCCGCAGATGAGCTCTGCGATGCGCTCGGGTGTTTTGCGCGCAGGATTACTCATCGAGTGCACCTTCTTCCAGAAGAATGTCATCGTCGAGGTCGAGCATGGAAGTATGCCCTGTCACCTTAACGAGGAGATAGTTCTCCGGTTCGACGCCCACGATTTCGTACGTGCTGCCGACGAGACTCGGGCTGTCGACGAGCTTGTTGGAAATGACGTCGAGGAAGTCTTCGTACTCACCGTTAATGGCGTCCTGCAGGTTGATGCGGACGACACCGGAGATGATGTCACCTTTCTGCTTTTCGATGATTTCGGTGGCGGTATAGGGCTTTTTCAAGACCTTCATACCACTGGATGGAAAGATGAGAAGCGTCGGTGTATCTTCCGGCATATCGTACAGAAAGTGGCAGACGTCCATATCGCTTACCGCGACATAGATGCTGTCGTTTTCTGTCGACAGGAAGGATGCCGTATCCACCTGACTCAGAACCTTGAGGGAAATGACGCCGCTGGGTCTCGCGAAATCCCACATGTTCCAGAATCCATATTCGAGAATGTTCTGGATGGCGGTGCTGAGTTGGACAGTTGCGACTTTTTCATCATAGGTGATGCCTTCGAGAAGGTCGTGTCCACGCGCGGAACGCATGAGTGTGACGACCTTCTGGTTGTTGACGAAAGATGTCTTTACGACGGCGAGGTTGCTGGCAATTTGCTTTTTGCTGAGATACATTTTGAAATCCTCCTTTTGTTTTATTTTTGAGAAGCTCGCGCGCCATCACTCTTTAAGGCTGGCGCGCAGGTCGTGAATGATGTATTCCACATCGTTCAGCTTGCCGGTGATGGTGAACGCGCGGACGAAATCGTTGAGCAGCATATGGTCTGCGGTGAATCGGGCGGACAGATATCTCGCGGCATCATTGGCATTGATAAATTCCTCTGTTGCCTTCTTATCCGACACGGTGATGGTGGAAATCATTTTCCCCTTCTCCATGCAGATTTTCGAGATGGTGCCGTAAGAGTCGGTGCCGCGCGAAATGGCTGCGAGTTCATTGACACGCAGAACGGTCTTGTCAGTGCTGCAGTCCTGGCAGCTTTCGACAATGCCCTTGATGAAGAAATAGAACTTCGTCTTCTTTGCTTCCTCCAAGAGCTCCTGTCTGGTAATGACCTGTACGAACTGACTCATGATAGAATCCTCCTGAAATTTGATTTTGTAGTAAGAAAAAGGAGGTGGCTTTCGCCACCTCCTTGGGATGTGTTATGCGTTTTCGGACGGCGTGCACGCCTGCACTTCCGGTTCCGGTTCGAGGAACTGGATGGAGTTGCATATGACCTTGCAGCCGAAGTCGCTGTGTTCAACGTTGCCGATAACGATGAGAGCCACGCCTTCCTTGAGCTTGGGACCATAGGCCTCGTAGGCCTGCGGGAAAACGGTGACATCCAGCTTGCCGGTACGGTCTTCAATCGTCATAAAGCACATCTGCTTATGAGATTTCGTCGTCAAGTCACGCTTCTGCGTGATGACGCCCGCGACACGGACCTGTTTTCCATCTTCGACGTTTGACGGGTTGCCGTCTTCATCATCGCAGAGGTCAATGAGCTTGTGTGTGGTCTTCCCTTCCACTTCCTGCTTGTATTCGTCAATGGGGTGACCGCTGATATACATACCAGTCGAGTCCATCTCCATCTTGAGAAGTTCTTTCTTCGAGAACTCCGGAACATCCGGATACTCAGCATTTTCAAGGAAGTGATTGACCTGCGGCGTATTGTCCTCAGCGTTGCCGGAGAAGAACATATCCTCCATAGAAATCTGCTCCTCCACGTTTTTTTTACGTGCGGCAGAAGTCAGCTTGATGAACTTCGGCAGAGCTTCGAGCATCTGCGAACGAGTCTGTTCGCAGTAGTCCATAGCACCGGACATGATGAGCGCTTCAATCGTCTTCTTATTGCAGGAGGCGACGGTGCGTTCCATCAGGTCCTTGAGGTCCTTGTAAGGGCCGCGGCTGTGGCGCTCCATCGTCAGCTCGTTCAGAACAGCCTTACCGGTGTTCTTGATGGCGAGCAGGCCGAAGCGGATACCGTCCTCTTCCACGGAGAAGTTCACCTGGCTGATGTTGACGTCCGGCGGTAAAACCTTGATGCCTGCGGTATCGCAGTCGCTGATATACTTCAGCAGATTCTTGGTATTACCTTCCGAAGCGGCGTTGCTCATCAGAGCTGCCATAAATTCACGCGGGTAATAGCAACGCAGGAATGCGGTCTGATAAGCCACAACGGCATAAGCAGCAGCGTGGCTCTTATTGAACGCATAGGATGCGAACGATGCCATCTGCTCCCACAGAGCTTCTGCTGTTTCCCTGGGCACGCCGTTTCGGACACAGCCGGGAACGACGATAGAGCCGTCTTCATTCAACTTACCGTTGATGAAAATTTCGCGCTCCTTCTCCATCTTTTCCTTCTTTTTCTTTGCCATGGCGCGGCGGACGAGGTCTGCGCGGCCATAGCTATAACCAGCGAGCTCACGGACGATGGCCATGACCTGTTCCTGGTACACGATACAGGAGTATGTGTAACCGAGGATAGGCTCCAGTTTCGGGTGGAGATAGGTCATCTTTTCCGGATGATGCTTGTTCTCAACGAAGGTCTGGATGGAGTCCATCGGACCCGGGCGGTACAGTGCGATGACAGCGATAAGGTCGTCAAGACACGTCGGCTGCAGGTTACGAAGCGTACTGCGCATGCCATCCGATTCAAGCTGGAAAACACCAGTCGTATCGCCGCGGCTGAGCATCTCAAAGACGCGAGGGTCGTTCATCTGCAGCTTGCCGAGAACGATAGGCGCAAGGCCCAGTTCTCGGCGCTCGCCGTTGACGCTTTCCTTGCAGTCTTCGAGCACCGTAAGTGTCTGCAGCCCAAGAAGGTCCACTTTCAGCATACCGGTAGCTTCCAGAGAGCCCATGTCGAACTGAGAGACCAGGCGACCTTCCGTCATACGGACGGGGACGTAGTCGCTCAGAGGACCCGGAGCAATCACAATGCCGGCGGCGTGCGTCGACGTGTTGCGCGGGAGTCCCTCAACACTCATAGCGACATCGAGCAGCTTCTTGACGTTCTCTTCTGCCTTGTAGCGCTTTTTCAGCGTCTGGTTCGAGTCGAGCGCCTCGCGCAGGGACACGCCCTGCGGAATCTGCTTGCTGATGTTCGTATAGAACGAACTGTCAAAGCCAAGGGCCTTTCCGACGTTCTGGATAGCACTGCGAGCCGCCAGCGTGCCGACCGTATTGATTTGCGAGATATGGTCCGCGCCGAATCGCTCAGCGATATGGGCGATGACAGCCTCGCGGCCATTCGGGTCGACGTCGATGTCGATATCCGGCATCGTCACACGCTCGGGATTGAGGAAACGCTCAAACAGAAGACCGTACTGAGTCGGCTCCAGCTCGGTAATACCGAGGCAATAGGAGACGCTGCTGCCGACGGCGCTGCCGCGACCGGGTCCGATACTGATGCCGTTCTTCTTTGCGAAGGCAATGATATCGAACACGATGAGGAAATAGTCGACGAAGCCCATCTTTTCGATGACTCCCATCTCCATTTCCAGTCGAGGCAGGTACTTCTCCCACCTGTTGCCATAGCGGCGCTTCAGGCCGGCGGTGCAGAGCGTGCGGAAATACTCCTTGTTTGACTTCCAGCCTTCCGGCAGAGGGAACGTCGGCAGCTTGTAGCCGCCCTGTTCAACAAGCTCGATTTCCACGTTGCACTTATCCGCGATGACCTGCGTGTTGGCCAGTGCCTCCGGGGCGATAGAGCCGAAAATCTCGGTCATCTCCTCTTCGGACTTGAGATACCAGTGGTCGGGGTTGCCATAGCCGAGAGCCGTTTCATCGGTCACGGTCTTACCCATGCTCATGCACATCAGAACGCGCTGAGCAAAGGCGTCCTTCTTCTCGACATAGTGAACGTCGTTTGTGGCGACGAGCTGAATGTCGAGGGCCTTCGCGAGCTGAATCAGCGGGAAGAGGACCTTTTTCTGGTCTTCCAAGCCGTGATACTGCAGCTCGATGTAGAAGTCCTCACCAAAGATATCTTTGAGCTCCTGTGCTTTCGCATAAGCGCCCTCTTTGTCTCCTGCGAGCAGCTTAGCGGGGATATCCCCCTGCAGGCAAGCAGAGAGGCAAATGATGCCTTCGTGGTACTTCTTGAGAAGGTCCATGTCGATGCGCGGCTTGTAATACAGGCCGTCGGTCGCAGCGATGCTGGCCAGCTTGAGCAGGTTGTGATAGCCGGCGGTGGTCTTAGACAGCAGGACAATGTGCCCGCATGACTTTGTGGCTGCCGACTTCTCATAGATGGTGGTCGGTGCCGTGTAGAGTTCGCAGCCGATGATGGGCTTGATGCCGACATCCTTACAGGCGTTGTAGAACTCGACAGCGCCGAACATGTAGCCATGCTCGGTGATGGCCAGTGCCGTCTGACCAAGCTCTTTTGCCTTCGCAGCGAGCTTGTTGTAACGGCAGTGCCCGTCCAGTAACGAATACTGACCGTGGCAGTGAAGATGCGTGAAACTCATTTTGAAATCCTCCTTATAACATTTTAATTGATTTCGTCGGTATTACAACTTCAAACTCGAAATCCTAATACTGACGAATGATGGAATATATAAAAAGACACCTACCTCGTGAAGAGATAAGTGTCTTGATTACAGAAATCAGATTGTTGACTTGGCTCCCTTGGGAGTCTGGATGATGACGTTCCGCAGATACTGCGGCAGAATGATGACTTTAATACAGGTATAATGTACACCAAATCAGAACGCCCGTCAACACGAAAATAGAAAAAACTGTGTTACAGCGGATGATAATTTTGCTGCATTGCAAAAATGCGTGAGTCATGTAGGTCATGGTCTATTAGCCAGCCCCGAAGTGATGTTGGATTTGTGGAGCAGTTGAAGACGACGGTTTCCCCGATTTTGAAACGGTACCTCAGTATCGTCGGTTTTGGTGCATAGCTAACGCAATATCCTATTTAGGCGATAAAACTATTGACATCCCATTTAGGATATGCTAATATTTAAGCATCCCAAATGGGTGATGCCCCCTGCTGTGGGCCTAACGTGTAAAACAAATTTTGCTATAAGAAGGTAAAAGCCATGGAGAACAAATACATTTATGAAGCACTGGATGTGAAGGACAAAAAGGGCAGCTTTGCTGCTTGCGAGGGTCTTTGGCAGCCTGCGACGGAGGATTCCGTTAAGGCCATCGTTGAGCGCGTGAAGGCATGCTGCGAGACCGATGAAGCCGTTCGTGAGAAGAACCCCGGCTATGTCGGTATCGCCCGTTCCGCCAAGGATTATGAATGGGAGAACGTCAAGAAGCGCCTCGACGCCGGTAAGGTCGTGGATGGCCTTGTTCTCTACATCCGCAAAGCTATGCCAGATGCTCCCAAGTGTCCCGAGTGCGGGTGCAGCATCCTGGACGGCGGCTATCATGTCCCGACCACCGGCGAGAACATCTGCTCTGACTGCGGCGCGCCCGGCGTTCGGACCCACTGATAGAGAGGTGAGCAATATGGATAAGGATTATATTTACGAGTCTCTCGACGCAAAGGATTTGAAGAGAGAGAATAACGGCAACTTCGCGGCTTGTGAAAGTCTTTGGCAGCCGTGCTCCGCAGATGGTGTCAAGCAAATCGTGTCCCGCATTCAGGATTTCTGTGAGTTCGACGCCGACTTTCTCGCAAAGAACAAAAACTATGACGGCATCCCCTACTCCACCGAGGATTATAAGTGGGAGAACGTCGTGAAGCGTCTGGACGCCGGCAAGGTCGTGGATGGTCTCATCACCTACGTCCGCAAAATCATACCGGATGCACCTAAGTGCCCGACTTGCGGGTGCAGCATTCTGGATGGCGGGTATCACAATCTGTTTTCCAAGAAACTGTTCTGTTCCAGTTGCGGTGCACGCTTGGCCAAGGAGCTTTCCAGCGCGGACGGCAAGACCCGCATCTATGTCAACAGCATTCATGTCACCTACGTCAATAAGGCTCTCTATGCGTATTTCCTTCGCGAGACCGGTCTGACCGACTTCCCCGGCTGGGTGCGCGAGCTCGCCGATGCTGACTTTGGTATCTATCTCTGCGATGAAGAGAGTGTCGACCAGCTCAAGGAGGCTGTTTCCGAGGCTCTTTACGACTCTATCCGTGAATGGCTTCAGTATCGCATGCGTCTTGAACTCGATATGTGAGTTTTACGAGAAGGCCCTCAAATATCCATCTTGGATATTTGAGGGCCTTGTTCTATACCGGCGGCGTTGTATTCCACGTTGGCAGTCCGGTCTGCACCAGCGCCCAGCTCGATGTATGTGCGTTAATGCGGAGCGAGCTTTGTTCGTTGCTTGGTATAGCCAGATGCACGATGAGCTTTTTCTTCGCTCCCGGCAGCATAACGGCAGCCACTTTCTCTGTTTTGGAAGCGACGTTGTTTCCTTGTCCGTCCGTCAGATACACGACCGTTTGGACCTGGTAGGCGAATGTATGCGTATTGTTCTCGACCTTAATCGTCGTATAGAGGCATTTGTTGTTCGCGTCCATTTCGTGCGAAAGGATTTCTGTGTCGACGCTGCCCCACGGAGGCAGCGAGAACCAGGTGATGATGAGAAATAAAATGAACCAGATGACTCTTCGTGACCCGGATGGCCGCCGGCGATGGTACTGCGGCTCATAGGCGTAGTCGTAGTCATAATCGTATTGCCGAAGTGGGACCGCCATAGTGAGGAGCTCCTTTCTCATAGCAAAAATAAAGAAGCCTAAAATATCCAACTTGGATATTTTAGGCTTCCGATGTATCGGGAGAGGCCGACGGCAAAGTGTGACGAGTCATAGGCTTTACCGCCGACAGGGAGTTGGCAAAATTAAGTGGCGTCACGAAGTGCGGTGACGCGGTCGATTTCTTCCTTGGAATGCGGTGTTCCGCCTGCGTTCATCTCGATATACCAAGTCAGAACTTCTTTCTTCGATTTGAGGTCGTTGACATGCACGCGGACGGTGTTAGTAATGGACAATCGGTCTTCGAACTCTCGATAGTACGAGCCAAATGCAGGGAACTCGTTGCCGAGAAAGCGCAGAATGGCCGTGATACGCTGCAGGCCGTCGACGCAGACGAAATCGTCGTATGCGCCGTCGGGTACGGCGTTGTGCCAGGACGGTTTGTTGAAGTACAGGTCTCGGCCTGTGCGACCGCCGCGGAGCAGAAATTCGATGTAGGCGATTTCCTGCTCGCGTGTCCAAACGTGGCCACGCTGGAAGTCAGGATTGAGCTCAAGACCGTCTTTCTGTTCGTCGGCAATCCAATCTTTGAGGAAAGGAAGAGAGCAGTCGATGGCATAGCTGCCGTCTCTCGTGAACCGCGGAATTTCTTTGAACTTCGTATATTTCATAGTGAGGCGCTCCCCTTTCTTTCGATGGTGCTATTATACCACATACGATAGGAACCTCGCAACGAGTGAACGTGGAAAACGAACATTTCGAATAGTTTTTTCAAAATAATGTCTGATGTTTCAATAAGGCACTTGATTTTGCAATTTTCTGGTGTATGATTATAGCGAAAGGATGTTGTGCGAGATGGGGATATACCATTACGTTGTCTTGTCAAATTACGGGGAGAGCATTTTCCTGATAGACAGGTTCCCGAGGCGCTTTTCTGAGCTTGCAAGGAACGTATTCGACGAGAACGATGTTCGCGTCTTTGGTGTGTTCTGCTGCCATGACCACGCGCATCTTGTCTTTCGCATTGTAAATCAGTGCCTTACGCCCGAGTACGTGATGCGGCGCATCATGTGGGAGACGGAGCGAGCGCTCTCTTGTGAGTTCTTCTATTACCTACGAAAGCGTGTTCTGTGGGCGAGACGCTATTTGTCCTGGAACGCCTACAAAGTCCTCTGCAGACGCTGGTGAATCATACATAAGGAGGAGACAAATCGTCTCCTCCTTATTTCAAATTGTTTTAACTTGGCTACGGTTTGCAGGTGCCGCAGGGGTGATAACCGGCATTGACTGCCTCTTCCCTGTTGCTGAACGTGATGCGGTTGGACTCTTTTGGAAGGTTTTTGCAGGTCGGCGTATGGAATGTCTGAGAGTTGATATTGCCGATGTAAGGCTCCTCGCTGCTTCCGGTGGACATCTGGCCGGAGCCGTCTGCAATCGTTGGGTTCAACTCCTCGCTCGTTGCAGACTTTGCGGTCTCCCATGTGAGCGTTTTGCCATCGGAGCGGCAGGTGATATCGCCCTGTAAGTCTGTGCGGTAGACGGTCACGTCAGCGTCTCTGAGCTTACTCAGGGTCTCTTCGTGAGGGTGCCCGTAAGAGTTGTACTGTCCGCAGGAAATGACAGCGTAAGTTGGTTCGACTTCGCGCAGGAAGCGATAGCTGGTCGAGGTAGAGCTGCCGTGGTGGCCGACCTTGAGGACGTCAGCTTTGACGTCTGCTCCGGAGTTGAGGAGGTCTTCTCCCGCCGTCTGCTCCATGTCACCGGTGAACAGGAACGTCGTATCACCGTACTCGACACGCAGGACGATAGAGTTGTTGTTGGGGTCGGTGTACTCCTTCGTCGGGCCGAGGACAGTCACCGTGGCGCTGCCGATGTTGAAGGTGTCGCCCACATTAGGCACTTCAAACTCTGCGCCACCCTGTTCAAGATACTTCACTGTGTTCTGAAAAGCCTTGGACGTATAGCTGGTCGTAGAGCAGTAGGCGGTCTCCGCGTGAGCATAGTTCAACGCACCAGCGAGTCCTCCGATATGGTCTGCATCCCGGTGTGTCGCTACCAAAACCTTAAAGGTGTCGATTTCGCGGTCTTTGAGGTAGGTGTACATGGTGCTCGATGCGCTCACATCGCCGCCGTCGATAAGCATATACTCACCGTCACAGGAGATGAGGGAAGAGTCGCCCTGCCCGACGTCGATAAACGTCACAGAAAAGTTGCTTGTCTGTGTAGAGTCGGTCTGGCCTTCGCTCGGGACAGGAATGTCTGCTGGAAGTGTTGTAATGTCCCCACATGCCGTAAACGTGAGTACAACGCTCAGCAGCAGTGCGATAATAATATTTCTATGTCTCATGTCGTTGTTTTTCCTCCTGCCGCAGCGGTTACCAGTTGATAGGGGTGCTGCCGGCCTTGATAAGTTCGTTGTTTGCCCACTGGAAAGGCTTACTGCCAAAGAAGCCGCGGTACGCGGACAGTGGGCTCGGATGGGGGCCCATCAGGACTGGGTGCGTGGCTCCGCTATCGTGAACGACTTCTCCGACCCATACGGCGCTGCCCAGCGTCATTGGTTTTACGCGATAGAGCATGGCCTCCCCCGTGGACGATGCGATGTCGATAGCATGGTTGCCCCAAAGGATAGCTACCATGGGCTGCTTCATTGCAAAGCAAGCGGCGACGATGTCTTTTGTCACGCTATGCCATCCAATGCGCTTGTGGCTGCCGGGGGCGTGTTCGCGGACGGTCAGTCCGCTGTTGAGAAGAAGCACGCCCTGGCGGGCCCAGTCATCGAGCTCGCTGCTCTCGCGCTTCACGCCGATATCGTCTTCCAGTTCTTTGAAAATGTTCCGCAGGGACGGCGGGTACTTCACGCCTTCCGTAACAGAAAACGCAAGTCCATTTGCCTCATTCGGCCCGTGATAGGGGTCCTGTCCCAAGATGATGACTTTCACCTCTTCTGGTGCGGTCAGCTCCAGTGCACGGTAGACCAGATTTGAAGGCGGGTAGATGGTGTTCCCTTCTGCACGCTCCTGCTCAACGGCGGCCATACAGGCATCCGCTTTTTCGATGGTTTTCCTGTCAAGGACTTCCTGCCACTTTTCTGGGATGCAAGGTATAGTCGTCACGGTCGTAGTTCCCTCTCTCTTTTGGATATCACTATTATACCATACGGCGAAGGTGGTCTCAACCAGTGAACGCCTATTATGGAAAAAACTCCCGAGGAAGTGCCTCGGGAGCTTTTAATTTTGCTGGCATCAGCCGGTGGTCCAGCCCATCACGGACAGGTGTCCGTTGACGAGTGCACGGAAGTCGGCGTCCTTTTCGTCGAGCCAGGAGTAGTAATCGGTAAGAGCCTGATAGTTCCAAGTTGAACCGTCCGGCGGGAAGGTCTTGAAGACCCAGTTAGCGAGCTGCGCCGCGCTGTAGGTGTTCAGCTCGGATTCCGGGATGTTGGGATACTTGCTGGTCGCAGGTGTCACTGTGCCGGTCTGGCCCTGATTACCGTTGTTCGTCTGACTGCCGTTGGACGGAGGCTGCGTCTGTCCACCATTCGACGGCGTGGCGGGATTGGTCGCTGTGCCGTTCGGATTGGTCGGGTTCGTGGGCGCTGTTGGCGTCTGCTGGTCATTATTGTTCGTCGCGTTGTCCTTGACAACGGGCTTTGCGGGTTCCAGTAACTCGGGGTGGTCTTTCACATAGGCGATAGCTTCATCGTACTTACCGGAGAACGAAGCATCCTCCTCGGCCTTCTTTTCGTACCAGTCCTTGAATTCGTTCAGAGCCTGCTCGTTGACGCTCTTATTTTCCGGGAACTCGGAAAGATACCATACAGCAAGCGCCGTCGGCGTCATTGCGTCAAGACGGTCGGCGTCGATGTAGCTATACGACTTCATAGTGCCAGGCGTCGTGTCATCGGCTGTCTTACCGTTCGGGTCATCCAGCGGGTCGTCGATGGGGATTTCGGGACCGGGAGTTGCCTTGTCATCCCAAATGGTCGAACCAATCAGCGAGTTGGCCGCTTGGATGCGCTGGTAACCGGCAATCATCAGGACGCAGGCGAGTGTGGCGCAGAGAAGCACGCGAAGAACTGCATTTGCGCCGTTCCCCGATTTCTTGGACGGGTCTTGCATTTTCTTCTTGCGGGCGGCCTGCTGCTTCTCTTTCTTGGTGAGCTCAACGCGCTCGCGCTTGCGGCGCTTCCACTCTTTGTCCGTGGCCTCTTCGATTTCGCGGCGCAGGACTTCGCTCGGGTCGTAGGTGCCCTTTTCGACGACGTCGTCATCGAAGTCGTCGTACTTGTTCTTTTTCTTGCGCTTCTCGCGGGGAGGCTTCTTTTCTTTGTGCTTGGATTTCTTTGCTTGCCAGCCCTCCTGGATTTCAGGCGGCTGCATCGGCGTCATTGGCTCCTGTGCAGCGCCCCACATCGGGTTCTGCGGCGGTGGCGTCGGGTAATCGCCCGGTGCGCCGGTGCCCTGGAAGCTCATATCCGTGCCGTCAGGGAACGGCACCTGATAAGGCGGCTGTGGTGGCATCTGAGGAGCTTCCTGCTGACCCCATGCGTCGTTCCATTGAGGAGCTTCCTGTGCGGGAGGCGTGGGCGTATTCTCTTCCGGCCATGCACCCTGAGGCAGCGCCACAGGAGGTTCCGGTTCAGACATTTCGTTCAAAAACGCTTCGTCCTCCGTCATCGGCTCGGGCATAGCTTCGTCATACGGAGATTGCGGCTCTGGAATCGGTTCAGCCGGCGCTGCGGATTCCACAGGAGCAGGTTCCGCGTCTTCTGCGGCAGGAGCGGACGTGCTTCCTTTTGCCCAGTCGGGTATAAAGTCATCACTGTCTTCCGACGGCGTTTCCGGCTCGGTGAATTTCGCGTCATATGGCGTATCATTCGCCAGCCATGGTGATGTATAACTCGCAGGGGCCTCGGCTTCCGGAGCCGCCTGCGTGGTTGGTTCCTGTGCAGCCGGGGCTTCTTGAGGCTGCGTCTCCTCTAATTCTGGTTGCGCTTGCTCAGTATTACCCGGATTGTCGAAAAAGCCCTTTTGCTCATTCTTGTAGGAACCGTAAAGCTGGTCAAATGCGGACAAGCGAGATTACCTCCTTAAATCTTTCGAAGAGAACATCAAGCGGCGGCAGGATGCCCATGTTGGTCAGCATGGAAATGACTACTGCCGCAAAGATAAGTCCCAATACAAGATTGGCACTTGCTTTTGCGAATCGGTACAAGATAAATGCGACGAGGAGACCCAACACAAGGCTCCAGTTGTTTTGGATTAGGTGCGTCCAGAAGTCAACGAATCCGGACACAACGGCAGCTTCTTCTGACATTTATCGGAATCTCCTCTATATTTTCTTACATGAACCCTTCGGGAACGCCCTCAGATGCGTGGAATCCGCCGTATGCAGGCTGCGGAGTCTGGTAGCTCGGTTCTTCGTGCTCCTCTTCCTCATAGGGAGCTTCCGCCTCTGGCTGCTGTGCCTCCTCCGGCTCGACTTCTTCTGCCTCGACAGCGGATTCAGTCGATGCGATGCCGTTGAGGATGTCCATGTCGCTCTGGTCCATTTCAATGTTAAACTTGGACGCCTGTGCCTGGATTTCTTTCACGGTGCGGCTGCGGATGTCGCGGACGACGCGCAAGAGCTTCTGATACTCCTTGCTGTCGGCTTCGACAGGGATTTTGATGATTCCTCTGCTTCTGCCGCTGCCGCTGGGAAAACCGATAAAGGTATCCTTTGCTTCGCCGCTGAGGATATCGTTCATGGATTTCACAGCATCGAGCTGCGAGGAAATGTTCACCAGCGCTCTCTGCTGGGCTGTGTTCTGTTTGATTGACGGCATAATATCTATCCTCCGTATTGTGATACGGGAATCGCTGCGATTCATGGAATCCGCCTTGATAATTGCATATTATAACAAATATAAGAATAAGATTCAATGAGATAACGCAACTATTTCCGACATTTACTTGCTTTTATTGCTTTTTGCGACACACCGTTTGCACGGGCGTGCTTTGAGAGTTTTTTCGGCGTATTTTTGGGCGACACGCTCCGCGTTCTTCATGCCGGAACAGTATTTGTCTGCGTGATAGATGTCCCGCCGGTTCGGGTCCATGTAGACGAACTGCGTGCCTTTTGCCTCAACCGGCTGCGGTGCTTTCGCTGGTTCCGTGCGCAGCGTTTTCGTATAGAGCTCAATGTTGCAGCCGATGATGGTCTTGTCTCCTGTTCCGCCGGTGAGTTGAAGAACACGCGCTTTGATTTGCTCTGCCTTGGTGGCGTCGGCGAACTCCTTGACGGTCTCGCTGCGCAGCGTTCCGATGACGCCGATGGGATGACGGACCGTGTAGATGGTCTTGTCGTTGGTCTTCTCGCAGATGATGCTCAGTTCGTCTCCGGCAGCAACGTATTTGAGAAGGTTCTGGCGGTTCGTCCCGTCCGGATTATCGAAGGTCACGCCGGACACCTTTGTGCGCAGGGTCGTTTCCTTTGGCCTTACGGGTACGGCTTCTGCATTCTCTACTGAGATGATGAGTTTGTTGAGATGTCCTTCGTCACATTCGATGGTCAGTGTTCCGTGCTTTTCTTCGTCGAGCGTAAAACTGACGATACGGAAAGCGGTGCATTGGCACCCCGGGGACAGGCAAATGAACTTGGATTCCTTGCCCATGGCGGCCTCCTTTCAGCAGCCGAGCTCAGACATCATGGCGGCGAATTCATCGTCGCAGGCAGAACCGTCTTCGCAGACGGAGCCCTGCACCTCGCTGATGCCGGTCGGGTGCTGTGCATGGTTCCCGAGAAGGCCTGCATTCATGGCTGCAATCAGCTCGCCGTCGCTGAACCGTCTGGTCTCGCGGATGGTGCCGATAGGGAATTTGAATTCAAGGACGTAGTAGCGGCCATCCGGATGGATGTAGATGACCTCTCCCCTATTCGGAGTGTTGCTGGTATCAGAGACAGCGCACTCGGGGCTTGCGACGATAGAGTCATGTAATTTGAACATCAGGTATCGCTCCTTATATTTGTTTTAAGGGATAAAACGGAATTCCGAAAAGTTGTCGCCGAAGCGCTGGATAAGGGCGACGAACTGATTGAAATATCTCTTCGCGATGTTGACGACCATAAGGGTGTAGACGCCACCATTGAAGCCTACATCGTAGAGGAGGAACAGAAAGAACGCGCAAAAAAGAAGTGATAAAAGCGTGTTGATAGGAGACTTATTGATTCCCATAGCCCTTGTCTTTTCCCTTCTGCGGAATTATCCGCGCTCGTTTCCGTCCGTGCGGAAGTTGGTGGATTTGAACGTCTGCGTCCAGGAGAAGCCGTTGCTTCCGGTGATGCCCATGTAGCGGGCAAGTCCGGTGTTGAGCTGGACCGTCACATCAACGGAAATGGACGCGACTTCACCGCGGTTATTGACGCCATCAAAGCCTTTCTTATATTCTCGGTTGCTGTAGGTAACTGTAAATAAAGTTTCGCCGGTAGAGTCCTTGCGATAGCGCGCTCCGCCGTCTGTCTTGCTGCCACTCCAGTCGGTAATGCCGAGAGTGTTATCGAGGTAAGAGTACAGGCCTTTGCCGTTTTGGTCCGCATACTGAATGGTGTAGATTTTGTCCGCATGACGAGTCGTACCATCTTCAACACAGAGGCAGTTGTAGCCGTCGGCGCGGAGGCGGTCGTCCATGAAGTATTCGAGGCATGCGTTGACCGCGCGCTGGCAGCGCACTTCGACGTTGTACTGTGCGTCGAAGAACTGCTGGAGCTCCATGAACATCCAGAAGAAGATAAGGATGGCAAAGGTCACGGAGACGGCGATGATGGTCGTGCTGCCGCGGCGCTTGCGCTTTGTCAGAAGTTTTCGCATCGTGTTTGCCCTCCCTTGCTCAGTTCCAGTTTGCGTTGGATTTCCAGTAGATTTCAGACTGGCCGTTCACATAGACGTTGATGGGCAGCTTGAGCTTGATGCCCGGCGTTGCGGCGTCTTCATCCAAAGCGGATTCCTGGTCACTGGGCTCTGCTCCGAAATAAGCAAGCGGCAGCGTGTAGAATGCCTGAACGTGAAGCGTGAAGTCGGACGGGTTCGTATATGTGCTGGTGTCCTGTTCCATCTCGCGGAGCTGGAGAAGAAGTCTCGTGCGGCCCGCAGAGTTGTCGCGCGCCCACACGTTGACGGTCGAGATGGTGTCGGCCATCACCTGCGCCTCAAGTTCATCTGCGTTGGGCAGCAGCTCCTTGAGTATATCGTTTTCCTCTTCGAGCGACTCAGAGATATAGCCGCTGATTTCAATGGAGCGCGCTACGCGCTTTGCGGCGTAGGACACCTGATTCTGCTGCAGCGCATAGCCGAGAATCATCATGCAGTTGACGATGATGACGCAGACGACGGCGACGGAACCGAGCATCTCGACGGATGCGCTGCCGTCAGTATTACGAAGCCACGCAAGGAAGCGTTTGAACATGGTTTTCATTGTGCGTATCCTCCCTTATCAGCGCCAATAGACTTCGGACATACCACTGACGGTCGACTGCAGCGGCAGGTCGATGTTGAATCCGGCATATCCGAGCGGATGGATGACCGGAATCTCGAAGGTGACCTTGCCCTCGACCTTGAAGGTGCCCTTGAGCTGGATTTTGTTTCCCGGAAGCGAGCCCTTAATGTCATAGATGCGGACGGGTTCATGGTCGTAGGTGAGCGATTCGCTGGACCCGACGTAGGACTTAAAATTGGAATTCATCGTCGTCGTACTGTATTTGCCAGCCACTTCGACCTCTCGGGCGACACGCTTGACAGCGGTGTTGACGAGGTTCAGTTCTACGGCGTACGAGAAAATGATGAACGCAACGAGAATCAAGCCGAACATGGATGCACTGGCAAACAAAAACTCGATAGATTCACTGCCGCTTTCGTCGCTCCAGAATGTTGCGGCTTTTGTCTTCAATTTCTTCCACATAGGCGGATAGCCCTCCTTCTTTCTTTCGTATTTCGGCGGATATGTCCCACGGCGGGACAAAAGTCTGCGTGAACAGGGTCGTAAGCTGCCCGCGACAGAGAACGGAGCAGTCCTGCCGTGGGACACACCCGCCGGAGCGGGTGTGTCGATAGCCTCCTGGTTGGAAGCTGAGGCGACTGATTAGGTCGTCTTCGCGCCGCCAACCATTTCCTCGAACTTGGTCTTAGCCAGGTCGATGATGCTCTGGAAGAGCTGGGGCATGAACTGGTTCATCGCGGCGATAAGGAGGCCGACGATAACGACGGCGACGACGACCATGCCGATTTTCTCGGTGGTCTCGGAGCCGGAGACGTCGTTCTTAGCGGCGACGAACTTGTTCATGAGGTTGATGTAGAGGCCGGTGAGGTTGTTGGAAAGCGTCTTCATTTGCTTTTCCTCCTTTTTGAAATTGATTCTGGCCAGAGCAATTTGTTGTGTTATGGACATACTCATTGCTCATGGGGCATGTCCATCATCAAAAAACTGCGATGCTGAGGCAGGGAAGCCGTATCGGGATACCTCTTCCCTGCCTCACAGGGCAGATAAGATGCAAAGGGGTGGTATCCCTTAGAAAAGGGAGCTTGCGCTTGTGACAACGGCCATAATCATGATGTAGAACATCATGACCACGAGGATGACGCCGCTGGGAAGAATGGCGCGTCTCATCTGGCCGGGGCGCTTGTCGAGCTCCTTCTGGATGAGGGAGCGGTGCAGCGTGGTCATATCCTGCGCGAGGTACTGCAGGGTCATTGTGGCGTCCGTGCCGCGGTCAATTTCGATGAGGGCCGCGACGAGACGGGAAATCTCAGCGGAGTTCATGCGGTTATCGAAGCGCATCAGCGCGCGCTGGACGTTGGACGTCTGCATGTCCGCGAGAAGAACTTCGAGCTCCGAGCGCATGGCCGGAGAGGCGATGCGGTTGTAGCGTTCAAGGACGCGGATGATATCGCGGTCCGTATGGAGACCGGACTCAATGGAGCGGATGAACTGCGGGATTTCGTCTTCGATGATGGCGTACTTATTTTTGAGGGTGTCACCGAGCTGGTCGTAGTTCTTGAAGAACAGGTAGATGCACAGCAGGATGCCGCCGACAACAATGAGCGTCGAGTTCATCGAAGAGCCGATGAGAGCAACAAGGATGCCGCTGATGGAGCTCAGGATTGCCTTTGCGTAATACTCCTTTGCGTTGAATGGAATATCCGCGCGGGCGAGGTCTTCGTTCATTCTCTTCTCTGCCGACTCAGAAAGAGGAATCAGCGGCGCGACGATTTGCAGAATGTTGTAAAGCGTGGTCGTCTGCCAGATGTCGTGCTCTCTCTTGCGCCAGCGGATAATCGTACTCAGGGTCTTATTGGGCTTTGAGTAGATGTCGTAGCCGACGATGGCCAGCGTGGGATAGAGAAGACCGATATACAGGAAAATAAAAATGATGAGCAGTAAAGCACTTTGCATGGTGTCATTGACCTCCTTTCCCTATCAGCCTGTGATGGGCTGGTTGATTTTGAGCGCGCGTCCGGTCGCCCACACAAGGGAGCCGAGAAGTGCGATACTCAGGACCTTACCAATCAGGGTACGGACGAGGTAGTAGTACCACTGAGGCTGGACGAAACGAATAAGCAGCGGCGCGAGCAGGATGATAAAGAGAAGCGTGAAGTAGTCACGCCACGCCGCCGCGATTTTGCTCTCGTTCTGGCGCTGTGCTGTCTTGGCGTCATTCATATCGTCGAGGATAGGCATGAGGTTGACGATTTGTGCGCGGTCGGACTGCGTCAGGATGAGCTGGTCAATCCAGCGGGAGAAATAAATGTTGTTTTCCTTCGTCTCAAGGCGGCGGAGGTTGCGCTCGACGTTGGCGCTGACGAGCTTGCAGTCCACAAGGAACTCACGGAACGGCTTGTCGTGCTCAATGACGTCGATGGAGTTTTCAACGGCCTTTTCAATATCGAGCGTCGAGAGATACTCGTGGGTGATGATGCGCATGGCGCTTTCAAGGTTCTCAGCGAGCTCACGCTTGTCACGGTTGCCCTTGACAAGGAGAACGGCGTGCGGGAGAACGATGCTGATGCCGGCGACGAAGAAGCTGACGGTCGTATCGGTGAAGATGAGCTTACCGAAGAGGAAGCCGCCGATAACGCTTGCAACGAGCAGCGCGCCGTACGTGCGGATGTCGGTGTTCGTTGCCTTGACGAGCGCATGCTCGCTGGAAACATAGCGCTCGACGCGGCTCGGCTTATGGCCGAGGATTTGGTCTCGCTGCTCTCTCAGTCGTTCCTTCCGCAGTTTCTTCTGCCGCATTTCCCGTTCAACACCGGTGTTGAGGAAAATGGCAGCTGCGATGAGGAAGAAAATGACGCTGAGGATAAGCTGGTCGAAGTTTTTAATCAAATCGAAGTCACCCCTCATTCATTGAGATTGATATTGACCCCGCCTGCGGCGGATATCAGATAGATAATGGACAAGAGCACAGATACGATGGCGGTGACCATCAGAATCCTGTAGTCTTTCATAAAGGAGAATCCCAGTCCTGCAGCAAACAGGAGCATGCAGCCAGAAAGCGCCGCCGCGCCCTTCTTGAACTTGGAGAAGAACCCGGAGATACCGGCGATGAGCCAGACGATGCCGGCGATAAGTACCGGAAGGCCGCGGATGTTATCCTTTGCGTGCAGCGCGAGCAGACGGAACGTGCCGAGCTGAATGCTCTGGAGCAGGAGAAATCCGCCGCCGAGGATGAGCGCGATTCCTGCAATGATTTTCAGCGCGTAGAACGGAAGCGGTTCATCCGGCGCGTCGACGAACTTCGTGAAGTTCGGGTCGGCATCCGGCGCTTCTTTCGCGGCTGTGTCCGGCGGCTGGCCGTACATGGCGCGGACCTGCTTTTCATCGAGCGGCACACCGTCTTTGTAGAGGTGCCCGCCGGGGCCTACCTGCGGGACGTTCCGTGGCGGGACGGCACCGGGCCACTGCTGCTGCGGCTGACCCCAATAGCCGTAAGGCGGTCCCCCCTGCTGGGGCGGGAAGTAATTGAGGTCAGAGCCAAAACCGGGAAGGTACTGCCCGTTTTGCGTAGGCTGTCCATTGGGGTTTTGTGCTTGGTTATAGGCCTGGAACGACAGGCCGCAGCGCTGGCAGAAAGCTGAGCCGTCAGGCTGCTGTAAACCACATCTTGGGCAAAACAAATTCAGATGCCTTCCTTTCGTGAGATTTAGAGGAGCTCATAGGAAATCAGAACTCCTCGGTATTGCCGACAACGGCTTCGTTGGAGTTGTTCATGCTCTCAGGTACCCAGTCTGGACGTGCGAACTGCTTCACGCGCTCCAACTGACCGCAGTTATCGAAGATGCGCTGGGCGAGTCGGTCTGAGAGGTGTCCGACGCGGGCATGACGACCACTGATTTTGATAACACGACCAGTTTCATCGCGCTCGTAATTCGAGATTTGGAGCTTGAAGATGTAGTGACCGTACACGACGCCGTTTTCCGCGCGGTCGGCTTCGTAGATGCCGGTGACTTTACGGGTGCCATCGCGGAGCTGCTGGCTGGAAACGATGAGGGGGAACGCGCTGACGAGGTTTCGCATCAGAAGGTCTTCGGAAAGGTCGGTCTTCGACATCTTGCACATCGTCAGAAGTCGCGTGTAAGCCTCTTCGCAGTTATCTGCGTGGAACGTGCTCCAGACGACGTGGCCGGTCTGGGCGGCGTTCATGGCGTTCAGAGCTTCTTCGCCGCGCATTTCTGCGCAGGTGATGAAGTTCGGGTGGAAACGCAGAGCCGACTTCAAAAGGTCGGGCGCTGTGATTTGTGTGTTGGACTTGGCGTCGCCGGTGACTGCCGTGTAGATGGCCTTGGCATCCGCCGGAAGCTGGAGCTCTCGGGACTCTTCGATGATGTAGACACGAGCCTTGCCGAACGAGGTCTCCACGTAGTTCGTGAGCAAGTAGTTCAAAAGGGTCGTCTTACCGGAACCCGTAGCACCGACGATTGCGCCGGAGACGTTGTTCTGGACGCAGAGTTCCATGAAGTCGAACTCCTCTTTCATGGCGGTCGCCGTCTTGATGAAGTCCTGCTTGGTGATACGAGCCTTCGTCTGCTTACGAATGGAGATGACCGCGCCCTTATCATCGCGGATGATAGGAGGAATCATGGCCGAGACACGGATGCCGTTTTCCATGTAGGAGTCGACGCGCGGGTTCGACGCATCGACGACCATGTTGCCCTTGCGGACCATACGCTTTGCCACGTTGAGCACGTCTTCTGCGGTGTTGAAGCCCTCTTCGAGCATCGAGTCACCGGAGCTTGTGCGGACGATTTCGATTTGGTTCGGCCCCGGGCCGAAGACGTTGATTTCTTCGACGTCTTCATCGGCGATGTACGGCGTCAGAAGGCCGATGCCGGTCATATCGTCGTAGATGAGCTGCTGATACTCTTCGATGACGTTCGCGTCGATGGGCGGACGGTACTTCTGCAGCAGGCTGTAGATGATGTTCTTGAGTTGGTCCTGTGCGCCGTTCTTGACGACGCCGGCCTCATCCATCGCCTTGGAGAGCACGCGCGTGTACTCTTCGGACGTCGAGACGTTCGTCTGCACGTACTCAAGGACATGGGCGTAGGAAATCTTGTTGGACTGAGCTGTGACGTCCGCGCCCTGCTGCACCGCCTCGCGGATGCCCTGCTCGCGGCGCGCGCTGTTCAGCGCGGCCAGTGGGTCATACGCTCTGCCGCCGAGCACATGCGTCGTGTGGCGCGCAGTAGGAGCCTGAGATGCGGGTTGAGACGGCTGGTGGCTTCCCTGCTGCTGTTGCGGCTGCATAGGAGGCTGGGCTTGTGGCTGCTGTGTCGGCGGCTGAACGGGAGACCGCTGCATGTTCTGCGGCGGGTAGCCCGGCTGAGCCGGTCTCTGCGGAGCTTGTCCCTGTGGGGGCTGCTGCGGAGGCATCGGAGAACGCTGTTGCTGTTGCGGCTGCTGCATCCAGGGCATCTGGTACATATAGCCCTGCGGGCCGGGAGATTGCTGCTGAGGCTGCTGTGGAGCCGTCTGCTGAGGCGGGTTGTACCACGGCGGCATCTGATTATTGGGGGCATTGGGTTCGTTGCTCATAAAACCACCTCGCTGAAAAAAGCGCCTACTTCCCCTCTTTGGGGGTTGCTCAATAGCAGGATAAAAACGTGCTGAGAAATAGTAAAAGCACAGGAGAATCACATCTCCTGTGCTTTGAAAATTCCTATATTGAATTGGTTCAGCGCGCTTATCTACACTATAAGATGGTACAATTATATCATGGATAATCTCCAATACAACTCCAAATTTGTTCCTATTTTGCTCCTATTTGTTCCAGAAAATCGGAGGGGCGCTTTTGTTTCATAGGTGAAAAGTTCAAACTAATCAAATAAAAAAAGCAAGCCTTTGCGACAACATAGGGCCTGCAGAACATCCGCTGAAAAGATGCTTCCCTGCGCCGCTGCCAATCCTGAAAGAAAGAAAAAAGGAAGCAGCGCGGCGCGTGGATGGAGGGGCGAGAGCTCGGTTTGAGAGGAAGGCGTTTGAGAGCTCTCTACGAGAAGCAGAGAAACATGGGACGGATGATTTGAGGTTATCCGCATAGAGTCGGCAGCAGCGGCGGCGGGAAGAGCGCCGATGGAGACGTATTCTTCCCCTCCCGATGGGAGAAAAGCCAGCACTGCCGGTCGTTGACCCTATGCTGTTGCAAAGGCTTGGTATTAGAAGTGAGATTGAGTTCGTAAACCCCACGGTGTCGGGTAGGGCGTGCTTTTTAGGGCACGCCCTACCCTTTTCCGCTTGAGTGGGCCAAGTCAAACGACGTTTGTCATCTGTTCTTGTTGGTACCGCCAATGAGGTAGTAGTTGAAAATCGACGTGCGGTAGTAGTACGAGTTGGCGTACGCCTCCTGCGTGATGTCGATTCCGCCGTTGCCGGCCTCACCGGTAATCAGGTTAGCAGATGTGGTGCGGGACGTGTTGTCCAGCTTATCTGCCGCCTCGACGATGATGCGCTGGCAGTTGGCGGGCTTGGCGAACGGCCCTGTGTAATCAGTGAAGTCACTGACTGTGCCGTCCGTCTTTTCAATCGCATAGCGGACGCTGGCCACACCGGCAATCGGGTCGGAGACCACGACGGTGATTTGGTCGTTGACTCGGTTATAGGAGATAGCGGCGACGGGCGGCGTCACATCAATGGTGATGGGTGCCGTCAGGCTGTCGCTGTACGTCCTATGCTTGAGTTCCGCATCGGAATACTGTGCGACGACAACAGAGATTCTGGTCGAAGACTTAGAGGTGTTGAGCTGAGCAGCGTCGATGTAGAAGTAGCCGGTGCCGCCTTCGTTCGACACAGTCTTGGTCGCGGCGTCGTCCCAATAAATCGGGAAGCGCTGGCCGGTGCCGAGCTGAGCGTAGCCGTACAGGTAGCCGGAGCCATCGGGATAGGCTTCCACTTCGACCGGCAGGCAGGTGATTTCCGTGCCATTGACGTTCTTCGTCACGTACTCGTGCTTCGTACCGTCAGACTGGATGTAGCTTACCTTACCGAGCTTATAGCCTTCGATGGAGAGGATGGAGGAACTGATGAGCTCAGGCTCATAGCGTCCGCCGCCATTGCCTCCGCTGTTTGTACCTGTAATCTTCTCATTCTTTGTGGTGATGTTGCCAGCCGCATCCTTGACGCGGATGACATACGTCTGTCCCACATTGAGCATGGTCTGGACCATTGCCACATCACTGCCCTCGGAGCTTGCTCCGATAGTCCAGGTCGTGCCGCCATCGAAGCTGAACAGAAGTTCGCTCGGCTTGCTGGCGTCGTCCTTGGCGGAGGCTGTGACGTTGCAGAGGGTGCCGTCGGAACCACTCTGAATGATAGCGACTGTCGGAGCTTCCTTATCAATCTTGTCGATGATAAGCTGCTCAGTGGTCTCGTTGCCTGCCTGGTCGTGTACGGTGACCGAATAGCTGTCGCTTGCCTTGAAGAGGACGGTGTAAGTGCCATCCTGTCCGGAGACCGGCTGTGCAGCGCCGGGCAGGAAGCCCTTAGTCGCGAGGTCGGTCCTTGTGGGTGTGACAGTGATATTGACGGTGTCGCCCGTGACGCCGGAGAGGGCATCCGTGACCTTGATGGTGATATCTTGGTCGACGCTCGTCCAGGAAGTGGGCATACCGCTGAATGTGACGGTCGGGGCGACGGTATCCTGACGGATAATGAACGACTCCTCTTCCGAGACGACCTCTTCGTCGAGCGTATTGTACGCGCGGACGTAGAGCGTCTTTTCAGCGACATCTCCAACATAGAGGATGGAACCTGTCGTTTCGAGCCACGCGGAAGTCTCATCGTAACGATACTGGTAACCAACAGAACCGGAGCCTGCAGCAATGGTGCTTCCGGTGACGGTAAAGGTGATTTCGCTGTTCGTCCACTGGCCGGAGGTGACTGCCTTGCCGCCGGAGGAAGCGCTGATGGTGGGCTTGGAGAGCGAGCCGACGACTGTCAGCTTCGCAACGTGGGTCTTCATGGTGAATTCCGGCGTGCCCTCATCGGCGTAGGCCACGCACCAGTAATAGGTGTTGGTCATGTCCGTCGTTGCCTTGGTAATCACGAGGTCGACCTTGTGCTCAGTAGCGCTGATGTCTGTGACGACGACCTTGTAGTTCTTATTGCCTTCGGTGATAGCCGTACCGGAACCGTTGGCAGAGTTGGCGTAGTACCACTGATAATGGAGGTTCGTGCCTTCGATAGTCGTGGTGAATGTGCCTTCAGAGTCAGGCTTCACGATGATATCGCTCAGCTCGACCTTTTCTCTTGGCTTGAGGTTCTTGACGGTCACACTGACGGTGTGGTTATACTCCGTACCATCGTAGTCTTTCAGCGTAATACTGACGGTCGTGGTGCCGAAGTTGACAGGAGTAACGGTGACAGCGCACGTCGAATCGTCGACCATCGCCCAATCGACGGTGGCGACCTTCGGGTTGCTGCTCGTGGTGACGATGCTTTCCGGCTCGCCGTCGAAGGTCGCGTACACGATGCCCGAAGTCGGGACCGTGAGGTCAAGAGACTTCTTATCGAAGGCGACATTCTGCATCTTATCCATCAGGCCTTCCACAACGACAACTTTTTCCTCAGAGACGTTGCCGGCGTCGTCGCTGGTCCAGATGTGGTAAGTGCCGTTATCATCGTGGCCAGCGAGGTGAATGTTGAACTCGTAAGTTCTGCGTCCCTCACCTGTTGCGGCATTGATGAGTGTATCGTCCTTCGTGAACGAGCTGGTCTGGTCATTCTCAAAGAGAATCCATGCGTCGTCTCCCTTGGCGGGAATCTCGGGAGCCTTGCCGTCGACTTCCTTCGCATAAGCGTATCCCTTCATTTCAGAGAAGCCGTACTTGGAGTCGGTGTAGGCATCCATGACGCCGGTCACCTTGATGTTCTTCTCGTTCGCATGAGTATCGCCCGGGTTATCGAGCACAGCATCCTCAACGGTCGGGACACCGTAATCAATGTGGGTGATTTCGAACGGCTGGACGGCGATAGGCGAATCGAGCGGTCTTCCTGCATTGTCGGAGAATTCGAGGTGATACCAGCCATTCTCAGCAGCGCCGAAGTCCACGCGCCACAGTCCTTCCTTGATGCGCGTGCAGGTGAAGTTCTCACCGTCGACGGTATCTTCGGACAGCTTGTAACGGTCGTTTCCTTCCGCATCGCGGATGATGCTGTAATCCGTGTCGTTCTCGCCCTTGAAGTAGACGCGAATCTCGTCAACACCGGAGTAGGTGTTCACGTAGAGGCTGACGGGCGTGGGTTCGTTGACCCACACATCCTTGGCGTAGCGGACGCCGGGAACGACATCGTCTTCGCCCGGGTGGATGCTCGGGTCTTCGAGCTCGATTTTGATGATGTGCTCGGTGATATCGGACTCAACGAGGACCATGCCTGTGTTGACAGCCTTTGCATAGAGGTGTGTTCCTTCCGTCGACTGGTCGAATACCAACGCATCCTCGTAACCAAACCAGTGGATAAGGTCGTAGGAATAACGATACTCGATAGAGCCGACCGTGCCGGCAGCACGGGAACCGCCGATGGTCACATTCAGAGGTGCCTGTGTCGACCACGTATCCGACGGGATGAGTGTGTTGTCGTTGAGACGGCCTTCAATGACCGGTGCCGAAGGCTTACCGCAGACGTACAGGTAAATGCCCTTCTCCAGCATAGTCGTGAACTTTTCTGTCTTGACCTCGCAGAAGAAATAGTAACCGTTCATATCCGCCGTAGCAGTCGCGGTGTACGTGCTGTTCGTTGCGCCTGCAATAGGAATCTTCTTGGCACGGGAGTTGACAGCATAGTACCACTGGTAGGTGCACTCCGCGGGGTTGCCATCCTTAACGATGCGAATGGTGTCGGTCGGGCCCTTACCAATGGAGAGAGTGAAGTCAAAGCTCTCGGCGGTGATGCAATAGCCCTTCGATTCCATGATAGGCGCGAAGTAGACACGCAGATGCGTGAGCTTCGACGTCACGGAGTAGCTATCCTTCTTAGCGATGCAGAAGTAATAGGTATCGTCGAAGTCAGAAGATGCGGTGAACTCGTAGACGGCTTCCGTAGCGCCTTCGATATGCTTGGCATTGCTGCCGTCGGCCTCGCAGGTGTACCACTGGTAGCTGTCTGGTGTGCCGCCCTCTGGCTTGGCATCGAGTGTGACGGTCTCGCCGTCCATCACTTCGACGGTCTCATCGTTCATCAACTCATAGATGTAGTCGACGGTGACGGGATACTCGCCGTCGCGACCGGCAGCGTCTTCGGCATACACGGTGTAGATGCCATTTCTCTGAACTGTCGCTGTGTAAATGCCACCGGAGAGTCCGAGCGGCACCACGTTGCCATCCGCGTCCTTAACGGCAACGGAGGTGATGAGAGCGCCATCGGGAATGGTGACAGTGAAGGTGAAGGTCGCCTCGCCGTAAGTCGTGCCGTCCTCGGCGGTCTTACGAACGAGAGATGCGGGGTTCTTCAGAATCTTGATGTCAGGTGCGCCGATGTTCTTAACGAGAATCGTTTCGAGGCCGACGTTGCCGACGTTATCAAGACCGGAAGCGCTGTAGTAACCGTTTTCATAAACGGTGATGGTATCGGAAATCTCATTGCCGTCGGGACTCGGTTCTTCGCCGCCGGGCGTATCAGGCTTGATGACGTCTTCAGAAGGCGGTTTCGGGTTATCCGGGTCCTTATCGGTGATGGTGACAACTTCATACACGGAGCCGATGTTGCCCGCCTTATCCTTCACGATGGCGGCGTAGAGGCCGCTTTCCGTGACAGTGACGGTGGAGCTTCTATCGGTGATGATATCCTCGGTGTAATCATCGTCAGTATCACCGGCGTCGGGGTCAGGTTTGATTTCCGTCTCGCCTGGGTCAGGCTCGGGGCCAGGCTCAGGTTTATCAGGCTCGGCAATGTTTGCGACTGTGATTTTAACGATAGACACGTTGCCAGCTTCGTCCGTCACGATGGTGGAATAGACGCCGTTCGAAGTGACGTTCGTCGTATCCTCGCGATTTTCAATGATGGTCTCCGTGTAGTCTTCATCCGTGTCAGGCACGTTGTCAGGCTTGATTTCTGGGGTCTCGCCCGGAATGGGAGGCTGTTCTTCTTTGATATTTGTGACGGTGTAGGTGCGCTTGGTGATGTTGCCTGCCTCATCCGTCACAAAAGCGGTGAATTGTCCGTTGGTCGTCACCGTCTGATGTCCGGTCAAGTTATCACGGATATCTTCGGTGTAGTCCTCATCATCGCCGGGGGTATCCGGCACAAGGTCGCCCTGGTCGTCCTTACCGGGCGAGTTGGTGTTCTTGGAGATGTTCGTCACTTCGACATTCTGGTAGGTGACGTTGCCTGCCTGGTCGATGACCATAACGGTGTATTTACCGTTCGACGTGATGATGGTGTCATCAATCAGCGTTGCGATGATATCTTCCGTATAGTCTTCGTCGGTGTCAGTGGCGTCCTTATCTGGGAGGACATTGCCGTCATCATCCTTGATTTCTTTCGGGATGATGTTGTCGATGGTAATTTCGCGGATAGTTCGGTTTCCAGCTTCATCAATCGCGATGACGGTATAGACACCGTTTGACGTTACAGTGCCGCTGCCTGTTTTTGAGGTAGCAGCCTGCGCCACCGTGGTGAAGCTGAGCATCACGCAGAGCATTGTCAGTAATACTGACGGAAGCTTTTTCCTGCGGCATTTCGGGGAGCCGGGGCCCGATGGCTTCGGGCTCCCACGGGGATACCAGTCAGGCCGGTGCCGTACGACCTTCAGTAGCTTACTCAAAATTTCCATGAAGCACCGTGTCCCTCCTTTCCGACGTTTCAAACACAAATCAGATTTGCATATTCGCGCGCGTTCATGGTCTTTCAGTTCTCCGGCTCAGCCGGTCGTGAGCCTCTTCCCTGCCGTATCTGGTTTTAGAAGAGGTCACGACCGGCCTTGCCGGGAAAGTTAGAGGCTTGCGAGTGGGATGCGCGATTTGTGATTGAACTTAGTCGCCGGTGGAGGCGGAGCTTGCAGGCTCAAGGCCAACGACGAAGTAGCCGAAGTAAGCGACGGGGAATGTGACGCTGTCGCCTGCGTTATTCAGCGTGTAGTTGGTGATAGGAGCCATGCTGCCAGTACGGTTGAAGCCGTAGATGGCGATGCGGGTCGCGTCGTAATCCGCGGGAACGGGGATGGTGACAACGCCCTTGTTGGAAGCGGAGATTGCGTAGTCGGTCTTCGTGTCGTCCATGACGTGGATTTCATAGAGCTCGAACTTCTCAAGAGCGGAGTTCGAAGTCGCAGCGACGTAGTTGCTGATGGCGCTGTCGCCGGCGTCGATGGCCGTGTTGAGCTCGAAGGAGTGAGTCTCATTCTTACCGACGTAGGTGGTCGTGTAGGTGTCTGCGGTGTACTTGCCGCCATCAGCCTTGATGTGACGGACGGAGAGGTCAACGGTGTTCATATCCACGCCCTGCATCAGAGGCACGTAGCCTGTGACGTTGGAAGTTGTGTTGCTGTCGTTGGCATCTGCTGCGGTCTTATACCAGTTGATGGACTGTACACCGGACACCTGGTCATTGGCTGTTGCGGTCAGGTCGACGGATTCCGTAGACTCGAACTCTGGGTCAGCGGAGATGCTGACGGTCGGGCTGGAGTTATCGACCTTGAGGATGTACTTGACGGGTTCGGAAGCCGTGTTCGGGTCATTGTTGATGATGGCACGGCAGTAGAAGGTGACGATTCCTTCGGTGTTGTAGGTCATCTTCGGCTCGGTGTTGCGCCAGGTACCGGAAGCCTTGAGCTTGTACTGATAGGTCGGGGTGACCCCGTTGTCGGTCGAGCCTTCAGTGACGATGATGGTCAGCGGACCCTGCGTCCAGGTGTTACTCTCCAGCGCGTCACCGTTGCGGTCGATGACCGTGATGGTAGGCGTGATGGCGGAGGAGTAAACGGCGAGAGCTGCGGTGGAAGAAGCCTGCTCGTAGTACGGGGAAACTGCCTCAACGTAGAAGTAGTAACCGTTCTTATCGAGCGTCACGATGGAACCATCCATCTTCAGCGTGGAAGAGTTGACGGTGGATTCAATCGTGTAGCCTGTCATTGCACTGGTGATTTCCGTCCACTGACCACCCTTCTCGGTCGCGTAGTACCAATGGAAGATAAGATTGTCGTTGGAAGAGGCTTCGACGTTCCAGGTGACATCCTTACCATTGTAAACGCCCTGAGAGGCAAGGTCCTTCGTGAAGAAGACCTGAACGGTGACGACCTTGGTCTTGGTGGTAGTACCATAGGTGGACTTGATGTTGCCATTCACGTTGGCGAGCATATCGTAGAGGTAATCGGTGCTGACATAGACGACAGAAGAATCAGCGAGGTTCTTGAAGGCGTCATTGCCGACAGCGCCGAGGCCGGAGCAGCCGGAGAGGTTGACGGAAGAGGTGCCGGAGCAGTTCTCAAAAGCGCCGTCCTCAATGTTCTGCAGGCTTGCCTTTGCGGTGGACAGGTCGAACTCGGGGACTTTGACATCGTCGCGGAACGCGTACTTACCAATTTCTTCAACGTCATGTCCGATTTGGACTTCCACGCACTTATCAAAGCCAGCGAAGTTATAGTTACCGATACGGGTGATGCCGTCGCCGACATAGATGCGGGTAACGGTGCTGCGAACGTCGTTGTTAGAGGAACGCGGCCAGTTGATACCTTCCCGAGACTGGAAGTCAATCATCTCGCCGGTACCGACGACGAAGATGCAATACTCGGTATTGATGCTCGCGGGGTCAGGCACGGTGTAGTAAGCGATAATGGAGCCATCCTGCTTCTTGGAGACATCCCAGGAGAGGTTCGTGTAGATAACAGTTGCGTTGCCGGGCCAGGAGCTGGGAGCGGAGGAGAAATCACCGACGGACATCTTACCGAGGACGTAGATGATTTGCTGCGGTACCCAGAGACCGAACGCATCCGCGCCGATTTCACGGACGGACTCAGGAATGGTCATGGTGCGGATAGCGAGCGTGTTGTAGAACGCCTTATCACCAATATTGGTAATAGCCTCATCGTTGCTGATGGGGAAGTCTGCGAGGTTCATGCAGTTTGCGAACGCCTCAGAGTTGATTTTCTGGAGCTTGATGCAGTTGCTGAAGTCGGCAGACACGAGACGCGTGCAGCCCTTGAAGGCAGCGTTGTGGATGTAGGTCAGCATCGTGCAGTTGGCGAAGTATGCACTCTCTAAGCGGTTGCAGTCGAAGAATGCGCTGGAGCCAATGCTTTCGAGCTTGGAGCCTGCATCAGCGAAGACGCTCGTAACGTACGGGTTGCCATCCGTGGAGTAGAACAGGTTATCGGGGAGCTTCGTGACGTTGGCGGCCAGCTCAACGGTGAATCCGCCGGAATCCTTACCGGCATCGGTGAAGATTTTCGGGTCAGTCGAGTCGATTTTTGTCGACTTGATGTAGAGGGTCTTCATGCCCGTGCAGCCAGCAAATGCGAAGCTGTTGATGGAGCTGATTCCCTTGCCCAGAGTAAGGTTCGTCAGGTTCTTGCAGTTATAGAAGAGGTAGCCGGGGATGCGGGTCGCATCGTCCTCGAACACGACGGAGAAGCCGTCGCTGGCACCGGCGTTGACGAAGACATTGGAGTCGGCGGTCAGGGAGCCGGTGGAGAAAGAGCGGACGTTGCAGAGGAACTCCTTGAGGGCGGAGCAGTTGTAGAATGCGTGCGTGCTGAAGGTCGCGGCCCCCTTGCCGATGCGGGCGAAGGTAAGAGCGGTGCAATCCTCGAAGGCATAGGGGCCAACGGAGGTGACATCGTCTTCGACGCAGACCTTAGTCAGCGTTTCGCGAATCTCGTTCCAGGGCACCTGCGTCTTATCGGCCCATGTAGTCTCCATCGCGCTTGCACCGGCGACGTGCAGGTAATCTGCCTTACCGTCGTTGTTGGAGTCGAAGGAGTAGGCGTAAAGGTCGGAGGTGTTGGCGTAGCTGCCGGTAGAACCGATAGCTGCGGTGGTGTTGTTCGCTGCATAACGCTTGAGGAGTCTGCCCTGCTCAATGTCTTTGAGGTAGCAGATACGGAAGACCTTAGTATCGACGCTGCCGGTAGCGGCATCGTTGATACCGGTGTAATCCGTGAAGTCAGTCATCTGCTGCTTGCCGACAATAAGGAGCGTAGCGTTCTTATCGCCCTGGAAAGCGTTGCCTTTCACTTCCGTTGCGCTGCCGTTGATGGCGATGTAACGGGCGGTGGGGCAGCCCGCGAAGGCAAACGGCTCGATGGACTGAACGCCGAGACCGCAGTCGACCCAGTAGAGGGACGTGCAGTTGGCGAAGGTGTAGGTGTTGATGGTCGTGACCTTATCCGGGACGCGGAAGAACGTGATGCCCTTGCAGTCGAAGAACGCATATTGACCAATGCTCGAAACGGAATCGGGCAGGACACAGTCAGAAAGACTTTCGCATCCGGAGAAAGCATACGCACCAATGGACTGGATATCGCCGTCGAAGGTGACCTTGGTGATGGTGTTGCGCTTGGAGTACCAGTCAACAGCGCTTGCCGAAGCCCAGTTCTTCATAAGACCCGAACCGGTGATGGCGAGTCGGCCATCGGAGTACAAAGTCGCGGTCATCGCGCCCTTAGTGACACCGATATCCCAGGAGAGACCGGAGAAGATGACTTCTGCGCTGCCGGACCAGTTCTCACCAACGGTGACTTCAGCGAGGAACGAAGCCTCATCCATGAAGTCGTTGACTGCGATGGATTCGAGCTTATCGCAAGCGAAGAACGCTTCCTTGCCGATGTTGATGACCGTCGCATCGAAGGTCATGCGCTCCAGGAAAGGATGTCCGTAGAATGCGCCCGATGCGATGGTGTTCACGCCAGTCGCGAGCGTATAGGCAGCGTCCTGATGCTTACCGAGGTAAGCGATGATGGTGAGGTTATCTGCAGTATAGAGGTTGCCGTCCGCGTTGACGCGGTAAGCAGCGTTGCCGTTGGGTATAGCGACTTCTGCGGTCTTAGAGCCGGAGAATGCCGCTTCGCCGATAGAGGTGACGCCGGTGCCGATGTTGATTTTCTCGACCTCCGCCTTATAAAACATGAAGGCGGGGATGCTGGTCACGCTATCGGCGATGGTGATGGTGGTATCGACGCTGTCAGCGAGGCCGCTGAACGGGACGACGTCGGCGGTATGAGCCGCTGCGGCGGTTGCGCGGTAGGAGATTTGCTCAACGGGGTTGCCCGAGAACACGCCGCTGCCGAGCTTGGTGATAGTCGCCGGGATACCCGCTTTCTTGATGGAGCAGTTGGCAAAAGCGTAGCTGCCGAACTCGGTCACGGGGCAGTTCCACTCGGCGTCCTGTGCCTCAAATGCGGTGCAGTTCGCGAAGGCGTAGTCGCCGATGCGGGTGAGGCCGCTGCCGAAGGTGACTTTTTGAAGAGCGGAGTGCCCATAGAAGAGATAGTTGCCGATGGTTGTGACCGTATCATCAACAATAATCTCTGTTACTTTAGAACCGTATGTTGCAGACCAACCAGGGAGCGTGTTTGCAGTGAACGTATCGTAAGTAGAACCACTTCCTGCGAGGTTGATGAGGTAATTATCTCCAGAGGTGTTGTAGAGATAAGCATTTACGTTATCGCCAACTTTGAATTTGTCGATAAAGATACCGTAGTCCTTAAGTGTTGCATCATATACGATATCTGTGAATCCACTGTGTCCTGCACTTGTCAAACCGTTATTGCTTGGGGTGAAAGTATTTGATGTCTTCCCATAAACGTATGCCGTGCTGGGAGATTTGAGTGAGTAGAAGGAGTCGGGAGAGATATAGGAGATTCCACTGCCAAACCATGCTTTCTCCAGTGAAGGATTAAACGAGAATGCACCGTACTTGATTTCGCAGGTGTTAGACACTGAGCCTAAAGATACAAGCTTGATTTTGCCGTTTTGCAGTGCTGCTGTACTCCCAGTGTTTACAGAATTCTTGTCCTCGGAAAATTTTACGGATGCAGATGCCGTTGTCTTTACTGACTGGTTTGACGCGTTAACATTGTTTCCCGATGTAATTGTATGAGCTTTGTTCCAGCCAGTTAGGTAGCCGTTTGAGCTTGCTCCGTATGCAACAATCGTTCCGTCTTCAATCGTTCCGTTTCCTGAAGTATTTGGAGTGGTCACATTTGTAAGGGAGACTGTACTTGTAACGCTTCTATCATCTAATCCGAACGCGGCGACGCCGATGGAGGTAAGCTTAGTGTTTGTATTTGTTGTTACATTTTTTATGTTGATTCCAGAAGGAAGCGAAATAATGTTCACGTTGCTTTTTGCACCGTATGTTACGTTCCCAGATAAATTTCTGTTTGATGCAGGAATAGTGAACGTGTACGAGTTAATCTCGTTGTTATAATTGTATGATGCCTGATACACTTTTGACTTTGCAGGGATGTTGACTGTTGCTGTAGTGGAACTCGTAGCAGATGGGAAATTTGAAGATATCGTGTAGCGAATACCGGATGAGAACATTTTATCTGGGATAGCTACTACTGATTCGCCAATGGTAATATCACAACCGTTTCCATCTGCTCCAAGATTTTCCAAAGGATGGCTGTAATTTTCAATCTCATATTTAGGATTTAATGTTACCGACTGATTTTGGAAGGACAAGCTGCCGCCTTCTGGATTCGCTGCGTTCGCACCATTATTATATACTTGGCTCATGTAGTAAGAACCGGAGCCGTTTACAGAATAATAAGCACTCCACGTCGTCCAGTAAACTGTCGGGTTTATCTTTATCCCGCTGATTTTCTCTGTAGCTGTTGCTGACCATGCGGAAGTTGGATTTGTGAGGACAAGTGAGTAAGTTTCAATAGAGCTTGCGATATCTGTGCTTTTGCTGTTAAGCTGAAAATTTTCACACTTCTTTAAGTCCGCAAGCGAAAGCTTTCCTACAGATAGTGAGCCGGTGTTAGTGGAAAATGATTTAATAGATGTACACTTGTAGAACGCTTTGTCCGAGAGTGCAAGTTCTTCGGCCCTGTTGCTTAGGTCCACAGAAATTAGCAGCGCATTCCCTTCAAAAGCTGATGTCCCGATAGAAGATAACTTTGACCCTGCTTCAAGAACAAGCGACATGGGCTTCGTTGTCCCGATATAGGATGTCTGAAGGGTTCCGTTGATGGAGGTGATTGCCTTTCCAAGAGTCACTTTGAAGCCAGATGCAGAGCCCATACCGTTCATGGCGTTGCTGTTTTGCTTAAACCCAATAGCCCCAAGATAAAGCTCCTGGCAGCCAGAGCAGTTTTTGAAAACTTCATTACCGTAGTTAACAGAAGTTGCTCCAACTGTGAGTTTCTTCGCGCCGGTGCAGTTTTCAAAGGCATTGTCTCCAATGGATGTTGCGACAGGGATATTGATGCTGTCTGCGCCAGTGCATCCATAGAAGGCGTACTCGCCGATGGTAGTAGCAACTGGAAGGTTGATGGTTGTAACGCCAGTGCATCCATAGAAGGCGTACTTGCCAATGTTTGTTGCACTGCTAAGGTTCAGCGCGAACGGAGAAGTAAAGCCGTAAAACGCATAGTCGTTGATTCCTGTCAGGGTTGTCGGCAGCTTGACATTGGTAACGGAGGAAAGACCATAGAACGCATACTGCCCAATGGACTTGGACTCGATTTGGAGCTCGACATAGTTGTCAGCAGCCTTAGAGCCAACGGATGCGTCCCAAATAGGAGCAGTCATGTTGATATCGGTCGTGTTTTCCGTGAAGATATAGCCAACGCTGACGCAATCCTTGAAGACGAATCCGCCCCAGTTCGCGATGGAGATAGGAATGTAGATTTCCTTGACTCCCGCGCAGTTCAGAAATGCGTAATCGCCGATTTCCTCGACGGAGTTTGGAATTTCAATTTTCTCAACATTAACCAGGTCGCTGAAAGCGTAGTTGGTAATCTTGGAAGTCGCAGAAGGGAACTGAATTTCCGTGATATAGTTTCTGTACTTATACCAAGGCTGGGAGCCCTGCGTCCAAGAACCCATCGGTCCTTCGACGTCTATTTTCAGGATGCCGGTATCAGTGTTGACTTCCCACACCGTACCTTTGGCCTTGCTTCCCACGATTTCGGCATTTGCCGTCGTCGCCATGGCGAGCATGGTGGTCAGAGCAAGTACCAAAACAAGAAGAAGCTTTGTAAGTTTCTTTCGCATTTGTGTGATACCTCCTGTCAAAATAACTTTTGATTTGCGATAAGGGAAATGTATTCCGACCCTGCGTGAGAAGCAGGGATTGTTTACCCTTCTGGTAGCTGCTTGTGTCTACACAAAAATCGGGGGTAAAGCTGGTTTGCCATTTAATCTACACAAATATTGCACCCTTGATATCGAGACCTGTCCGCGCAGCAATGAAGAGAGTTGCATGATATAGTAGCGGTCATTTTCGCTCATGTGCAATTCGATTAAAATTGAAATCATTTGGCCGAAACAATCAAATTTTCCTTTTCTTTTGCTAAGAAAAATCGATTTTCTTGTGCATTTGAAATGTGAAAGTGTCAGATGCTTTCGGCTTCTCTGTGACCTTCCTATTTGTGGGCGGTAAGATTTGTGTAGATGGTGTGCCAGGATTCAGGGGCCTACTTTTGTGTAGATACCCGAGCCCCTATTTTTGTATAGATACGAGAGCAAGCTGCTCGTGGGGGCGAGTTTTGTGTAGTTACTTGCTCAGGTCTTCGGAAAGCAGCTTGAGGAGAGATGTCGAGGAATCAGCCTCTTCCCTGCCCGTTGCGATGGTGAACTTCGCCTGGATATCTGCGCCGTTCGGAGCACCTGCGAAAATCACGGAGCCGCCGCTGGCTGCGACGTTGATTTCCATGTCGTCAGAATCCATACCTTCGAGCTCACTGCCGGAGGAAAGGAGCTGAGAGCAAATCGCAGAGGCGTCTGCATCCGCGTTGAGCTTTGCGATGAAGATGTAGGCGTATTCGGAACCCTCGATGGTCTCTTCGGCAGACGGGACGTGCTCCCAAGCCTGCATGTCCGTCAGAGACTCCGTATCGACATCGTAGAAAGCCTCGACGATGTTGCTCATTTTCTGCAGGTCGCCGATATTGGCGAGGACGTCTGTTTTCTTGACTTCCTGCATGTAAGCAGCGTGTTCGTCTTCGGCCTGCTTCTGCTGCTCGACGACGACTTCATCCAGACCGGTGTCATCTTCGTCGGTCTTCTTGTTGCCGCATCCTGCCAGCATCGCAAGACACATCGACGCGGCCAGAGCCATCGTGGCTATTCTCTTAAACTGATTCATCCTGTTTCCTCCCTCTTATTTATTCTGCGCGTCAAACACTGCGTTCAGCAGTGCCGGCAGAACAGTGTCTCCTTCGTTGCAGGCAACGGCGTAGATCTGATAGTCGAGATAATCGTCAAGAACTTTGACGCCACTCATCAGAGAAGCCTCGCCTTTGGTAATAGCGATGGCATCCACATCGCCCTTGTTCAGAAGCTCAAGGCACTGTGCTGCAGACGAGCATCCGAGGCGCGTCAGGCCAAGACCGATGCCTTCGAGATTTGTGTAGGCGGAAGAACCGCTGATAGCTGCTACGCGCTTGCCGTCAAGGCCTTCCAAATCTTTGATGGAGCTTCCCTTCTTGACGACGATGACGTCGCTCGTATCGAGGTACGTTTTCGACCATTCGTAGTGGTCTTCCCTGCCGTAGCTATTGAAGCCACTCCAGAGGCAATCGACCTGACCGGTGGTGAGTGCATTCTCACGATTTGTCCAGTCAATGGGCTTCACAACAAGCTCCCAGCCATACGCCTTGCAGACATCCTTCATCAGCGTGTAGTCGGTGCCAGTGTAGTCGCCGTTATAGTCGATGTAGAGGAAAGGCGGAATATAGGCGTCGTTGACGCCGACGGTGAGGGTCGTGCGCTCTGCCGCTGCCGTCTTGAGAGACGGCGTCAGGCCGGCAGTGGACTTACCGCCGGATACGCAGGCAATGATGACTGCGATGACCACAATGCCCGCCACGATGCCACCGGATACTTTCGCGTTCTCGGGTTTCGTAGCGATGTGGAACCAATGGACGATGGTCTCCTTTGCTTTGGACAGGAAGCTCGGAGTCTTTGGCGTCTCCCCTTCCGCGCTTTCAGCAGAGGGCGTTTCTTCATTAACTATCTCGGTCTTGATGGGCTTGTTGGCCTTTCTGAAAAGGCCGCGACCCAGCTTCTGCGTCGTGATAGTTTTAAGCTCCTCTGTCATCTTCTGCTGGGCATCCTCGGTGCTCTCAGCACTGATGGTGTCGTCGCTCGTGACGTACTGCAGGGCCTTGTTCCACGTTTCCAACGGGAACTCCTGTTTCTGCGCTGCCAGCGTGACTGCTTCTTCGGAAATGGGCTTATGACGGACTTTCAGGTCTTCTACCTGCGCAAGGCCGGCAGCCTCCCGAAGGGCGTCGAGAAGCTGGTACTCCGGAGCGTCAGTCCAGTTGACGGCATTCTCGTTTTCGGTCATTTCTTTCTTCCTTTCTATATTTCATGGCGTATCCCTGTGCGGTGTCCATCCACCGCACAGGGTACTGTTACGCTTTTATTTGGGAGCCTTCGCAAGGCTTGTCTTGCCGCTGCCGTAGAGGTAGTGGTCAAAGAGGTTTGTCCGGTAATAGTAGCTGTCGCGCGTGTTTGCTGACTCCGTGATGCTGGTCGCAACGGCCATATCACGAGAATCCGTAACACTGACGTTCTCTACCTTATCAACGGCCATGACCTTCACTTTGCTCGTCGTGGTGAGTGCGATTTTGCCGGTGTAGTCGTACCAGTCGCTTGTGCCGTTTTTATCGGTGATTTGGTAGCGGATGGCTTCGATGCCGGAAATCGCATCACGGACATTGAGCTCCAGCGTGAAGTTCACGCTGTCGAAGTCCATGTTGACCACGGGCGGCGCTGTGTCGATGATGACGCCGGCAGACATCACGTCGGTGTTCTTGACAACGGTCAGTGCTGCGTCCTCATACTCGGTCAAGGTGATTTTCAGTGAGGCATTCTTGAAGCTGCTGCGGAACGTGCTCGGGTCGATGACGAAACGGCCTGTCGCACGTGTCTGCGTGCTTTCATCCTTACCGTACTCACCCCAGTAGATGGGGAACGTCGCGCCATTCAGCGTTGCCTTACCGGCGAGATAGCCGCCGTTCAACGGCTGGCCTTCGATTTCGACCATCAGGCCGGAGACCGTCTTACGACCGGAGCCGTAGGACTGGTACTCGTGCTTGACGCCTGCGGTATCGAGATACACGCCCTTTCCGTCACCGGAGATAGCGCCGAAGGTGTATCCTGCGACCGGGCAGGTCGAAGTCTGAATCAGAGGATACTCAGAGCTATGGGCGAGGTCGTAAAGATTCGGAGTGATGCGTTCGGTAGAGACATTGCCCATCTCATCGCGGCAGGCGACCGTAACGGTCTTGCCGACCTTGACTTCGCTCTGATTTGCCGTTGTCCAAATGCTGAACTCGGGATACTGCATGTTATAGTCGAAGCAGTATTCGAGCTTATCGCTCGGGGTGACGGCGTCCACGCCGTACAGGCCAACGATGATAGATGTCATATCGCTCGTGGCAGTCAGATACGAGACGTTCAGCGCAGGCGCTTTTGCGTCGACGTTCTGGACCATGAATGGATGATAGGTCTCATTGCCAGCCTTATCGCGAACTTTTAGGCCAACGGCTTGCGCTTCATCGAAGGTCTTCGTTGCGCTTGCCTGCCAGGTCTCGCCGTCGTCAAAACTGTAAGCCATTTCGTCGAGACCGGAACCGGTGTCCGTCGCCGTGACAGTGATATCGATGGGCTGCTTCTGCCACTGAGTCGGGATGCCAGTGATGCCCGTGATAACGGGAGCCTCATTATCCAACTTGGATATTTCGGTATCCTTTTCACGGATGTTGCCGGCTTTATCGCGAACCTTGAGGTTGATGACGCCGTTTGCCTTTACTTCGTAGGTGCTGTTCTTTGTCCAGCCCTCGTTGTTCCAGTTATACGGTTCATCATCGAGGCCGCTGCCGCTGTCCATTGCATTGAGGACACTCAGCGTGACCTTTTCGGAAGTCCATTCCTTCGGAACGCCGGTGACAGTGAAGTCGGTCGGCTCGGTCATATCGAACTTGCTGACGACGACCGTCTCACGGGCGATGTTCCCTGCCGTATCACGAACGGCAACATTCAGAGCGCCATTCTCCTTGATAACGAATGTGGAATCATCTGTCCAGGTAGAACCGCCGTCCCAACTGAATGCGAGCTTTGCAAGGCCGGATTCGGTATCCTTTGCGTCGATGCTCACGACTGTCTCCTGATTCGTCCAATCCTCAGGGATGCCCACGAGCTTGATTTCAGGAGCTGTGGTATCGACTCGGTTGACTTCTGCGGTCACCGTCGTCTCGTTGCCGGCAGTGTCGCGCACGAGAACGGAGTAAGTACCGTTTTCGGTGACCTGCTTGCTCAAGGCCTTCGTCCATGTCTTGCCGTTATCCCAACTGAACGGCTCGCTTGCGAGCTCCATGTTGTCGGTCGCTTCGACAGTGAGCGTTGCGGCTTCTGCCTGCCACTCGGTGGGATTGCCGGTGATTTTTGCCGTCGGGGGCGTCTGGTCGATGTAGGTAATGTTGATGGTTTGCGTCGTTGTGTTGCCCAGTGCATCACGCACGGCAATGACGACGTTCTGATTCGTCTCGAACATCATCGAGTCGGAATCAGCCCAGGTCTTGCCGCCGTCAAAGCTATAGGGCTTCGAGTTGGTGAGGCCGCTGCCAGCATCCAAACCGGTGATTTTCAGCGTGACGAATTTCTTTGTCGGTGCAGTCGGATTACCGGAGACGGTGAACTCGGGACCGACATTATCGAGCTTCCATTCCTTCGTAACGGTGTACTGAAGGTCCTTTGCATAGGTGTTGTAGGCACAGACCATAATGCTGACTTTGTTGCCCGTTTGAGGTGGGACAATGTCTGCGGAGCTGCTCTCAACATTTGTCCAGGCCTTGCCATTATCGAGGCTGTACTTGAGCCCCTCGCTGCCGGTGCCGTATACAGCGCCGGAGCTTTCAATGTGGATGCTGTCAACACCAAGCATCCAATCGTTACCCTGAATCTCAGCGCCCTTGTAGTAAGCTGTGACGGTGGGCTGCGCCTTGGGGTACCCGAGAACACTCAGTGTGGCGGGCGTTGATTTTTCAACACCGTTGTCGTTGCGTGCTCGGCAGTAATACTGCATCTGGTCAAGCGCGATAGCTCCGGTAAGTTCCAGAGACGACTTGTTTGCGCCCGGAACGGCAGTCCAAATCTCTGCGGTCGGCCCTTTCTGGAACCAACTGTAAGAAAGGCGGTCGCCTCCGGCAGAGGCTTCCACCGATAAAGTGACGGTATCGCCATCTTTTACGGAGGTGTTTGCTGTGTCCTTTGTAATACTGACGTAAGTCTTATCAAGCGTCAGTATTACGGAATCGACTTCGAAGTCCGTGTAAAGGACTTTGTCTCCGAAGAGGACGTTGCCGCTTTCGTCGGACTTGACGGTGTACGTCTTATCCATCAGGAGCTCCAGCACCATGCTGGCCGATTTGCCGTCGCTTGCGTAAGCGGTCAGCGTGTAATCGCCGTGGCCCTTAGAAGCAAAGTCAGTCGGGAGGCCGGTGCACTCAGAGAAGCTCCATTTACTTCCGGCAACAGGCTTTTCTTCATCGGCACCAACGGTCAGGACCGGCGTGCTCGCCGTGAAGTAGCCTACTTCCCTATCGGCATCGCTGCCGGTGTCCTTGGTGCCGCCGAACACACAATTTACGGTCGCAGGCTTATCATAGGTGATGTGGTAAGTCGCTTCTGCGGACTCACTCATGCTGATGGATGATGTTTGTTTCTCCTCGCCGTTCACGTACCAGGTGACGGTTTTGACATCGGCGTCTTTGTCGCCAGAGTTGATGTGAGCTTTCAAAACAAGCTCATCGCCGATGGTCGGTGCGGAGCTTCCCTGTGAAGTCTCAATCGAGGCGTCCGCGTGCAGAGTGTTCGTGCGAACCTCTTTTCCAGAGGCCGTCGTGACAACGCTTTGCGTTTCCCATTCTGTCGACTTCATGAAAGCCCCATCAGCCTGCATTCCTGTGATGGCAGATACCATAGCAGTGCAGGCGAGCACGGAAGAAAGAAACATCGCTGTGATTTTGCCTTTTTTGTTTTGCATTTTCTGTTACGTTCCTCCTTCCGTTGTATTGACTTTCTCCAATGAGAGCTTCTGTTGCAGCAAATCAAACTGTTCTGCTGTGGTAAGGCCCTCGTTTTCAGAGATGATATAGCTGAATGTGGACATGATTTCGTCGGTCGCATTGCTCACGAGGATAATGAGACCGTCCGAAGTCTCGGTGATTTGGTAAGTGCGATTTGCGTCGCCCTTCAAATCGTCATCAAGCGTTTCGCTGATGAGGTTGCGCAGGTTCGTTTGGTTGGTCATGGCCACGGTCTCTTCTTTTGGGACGAACTCCTTCGTTCGTTCATCGAGAACGGTGGTTTCTACCGTGACCTTTCGTTCATCCTGCGCGCTGTCTCCCAGGTCAAGAACGACCATGAGAGGCTTCTCAAAGTTTGAGGCCGCTGTACGGGCACCAACATAGACATTTGCTTTCACATTGCCCGTTGCGTTGTAAGATGCGGTGGTCAGGATATCCATAGCGAGGTGATTGAACTTGACCCAATCGTTTTTGACCTCGCGCATGCTGCTTGTGATGCGAGCTTCGCTCGGCTGCTTGGCCCAATAGACCTCTGTGCCTGCGCCATAGATGACAGCGGCACAGACGAGACAGGCGGCAGCAATCTTTACCTTGCTTTTGGAAGATACTTTCTTGGGTTGCTCTGGTTTGACCTTTACGGGTTCTTCTTTCTGCTCCTTTGGAGCCGGAGGAGCGCTTTTGAGCGCCTCTTTGCGGCGCTGTGCCGCCATTCGTTTCTTCTTGTTCGACATCAGGCACCTCCGTTATTCACGGGGTTCCATGACCATGACGACGTCATCGTCAAACTCTGCGTTGATGTAGCCGAACTCTGCGTTAGCGGCGAACTTACCGTTCGGACCAGCCGAAGCGATGATGATGCGGTACTTCGTGCCGGTGGTCGGAATGAGATAATAGATGAGAAGTTCCATATCCCAGGGGTCGGCGTAGCCGGACGTCTCAATGACAGCACCGGTGAAGTCAGTACCAAAGTCATAAACAGGGTCAGTGGCCGCAGCGTCGGGAACTAAGACGATGTTTTCAAGGTCAAGCGGAGAAGTAAGATACTTGGCATCCCATTCCTTGAAGTAGTTCTTGACTTTGTCAGGGTCGGTCGAATCGTCCTTCGAGAGGTAGCCGAGGCCGACGGTGGCGGTCTCGATATCGTTTGCAACGATTTTGAGGTTGCTGCTGACTGTCGAGAGCCTCGCGTTGGCGATTTGCTTACCGCCAAAACTGACGCCGGCAGCAGCGAGGATGCCGATGATGATAATGACTACGACGAGTTCCATCAGAGAGAACCCTCGTCTGGCATAGCGGAAATTTTCTTTCATATAATAAATGCCTCCATCCAAGCAAATACTATTGGCTAACCGATGACATTGCGCTGTGTTGCAATCTGTCCGGTTAAATTGTTGGTTGCGGATTCTCCATCCACCGCAATCCAGACAAGGGAAGACTCAAATCTGCCCGTCAGCTTTTCCCCTTCCAGGCAGTAGTCCTGAGTGATTTTCGTAGTGCCCTTTGTGAGGATGACCTGATAGTAGATGTTGTCGACGGTCATGGTATCGCCCGTCTCCATCGTCGTACCATCTTCCTCCCCGGAAAGGGACAGGGTGAGTGGCGCGAGGACCTTGATGGTCAGTTTGGAATCTTTCAGCAGCTTTTCTGTTGCGCTTAATGTGTCGCTATCAGATACGCCTGCATAAGCGAGCGCATCTGACGCATTGACGAGGGTGTACCACCATGCGTCCGGTTCACCGGCGACAGCCGCAAGCTGCAAACCTTGTCTGCTGGCGTCGCCTTTCTGGATGATTTTGATAGCGTCCTCGTAAATGGTGACGGGGATTTGCGCTGGTTGAACGCCCTCGCCACCATCACCACCCACAGCACCGTCAGGATTATTGACGTCTGCTGTGTTGATACGAACGGTTTGGCTTTCAAGGTCGTTGCGAAAAGCATCTGCGCAGACGTTTGCGAGAGCAATGTAGGAATTGATGTTCCCTGCCTGTTTTGCCTTTTCATAGGAGTCAGTCTTATTGGACACTGTGAGGGTGAACAGGCCGCCTATGCTCATCGTCAGCAGAAGAAACACGACGACGGTGAGGAACAGGTTGCCGCGACGGTATTTCATCATGGTTGTCTGCTCCTTCCCTATCGGTGGATAGTCAAATCAATAATGTCGTTGTCCTCGGTCTGTACATAGACGCGGACGGAATCTCCGTCCAGCGGGGTGAACGAGCACGCAACAACATTGCTGATGACCTCTTCGCTGTCGCGATAGATAGCAGCGCCGAAGCGCGAATAAAGCGTTACTTTGGTCGGTGATACGATTTGGAGCTTATCATCGACCAGCTCAATGTTGGTCGATGACTTGACGTCCTCTTCCAACACATCTACGAGGTAATCAATGTCGATTTTCTGTCCCATATCCTGCTGCGTCTTCATGTTCCATTCGTTGGAGTAAGCCAGCATGTGCATGAGGACGACCAGAATCATGGCAAACAGGGTCATGCTGATGACCGTCTCCATGATGCTCGACATGCCGCGTCGCTTCCGGAATTTAATCATAGGCCGTACAGCCCTCCCTCAGAAACGTCGTGGTTTTGATTTGCGTCGAATTGTCCGTAGGTGTCATCGTGATTTCGACGCGGTAGAGAGACTTCCCAAAGACATCGCCGATATCCACAACTGACACATTGGTGACGAATCCGGTTCGCTCGCCGGTGTTGTCGTTATAGTCGATAGAGTCGATGGGGTCTGCCCCACCGTCGTAGCCACGCTCCAGGTCGGATTGAATCGTCTCAATGAGGTTGACCATTTCGACCTTCATCTTCGTGTACATTGCAGTTTCTCTTGAGTTCTGCGTGAGAACGGCGACGGTCGAGATGACTGCGCCGCCCATGAGGGCAATGACCACGAGCGAGGACACGATTTCAACGAAGGACAATCCTCTACGTCTTTTGCACTTGATTTGATTGAAAAGGCGCACAGAATCCATCTCCTTCGTTTATTTTCGGGGGTACGCCCCTGGGCGGAATGAACCGCCCAGGGGTGGGAAGCTATATGATAGAGAAATCATTCAGGGGCATGAATGACTGAATCGTTTTTTAGAAGTTGACCGGGGATGTGTTGCAGATACCGGTAGCAGGAACCTGGCAGTAGGTAGCAGTACCAGCGCTCTTGGCGACGGTTCCGGTGGTGATATCGTGCGTAGTAGAATCCGCCGCGGAGACGATAGTGAGGTCCTTGGTGGAAGACATATCGTAAGTAACGGCAGAGACGTCACCATTCTCGTACTGGACGAGGAGGAAGACGTCGTCAGCCTTGGCGGCGTTGGTGCCACCAATCGTACCGGCAAGGTCCGTCTTAGCGTCAGGGCCGGCAGAAACAACGTAGACATAGAAGTCGGAGTTGAATGTGCCGTGACGCTCGCCAGAGTCGAAGATAACATAGTAGTTGTTATCCCATGCGTCGGTCTTGGCGGACTTGTAAACGACAACATTTGCAGCGGAGGCATTGTCATAAGTGATGTTGCTGTTCACGTCCGCAGAAATCTTGTCAGAAGAATCGCTCTCCTTGACGAGCTTATAATCCTCCGGCAGGTTGGCATTCAGAGCCGACACGAGGGTACTGCTCAGAGAATCGAAATCGGTCGTGCCATCTTTGTTGGCGACGGAAGGATTCTCGTTCATGAACGCTTCAACCGCAACGGAGAAATTGTGCAGGTCTGACTCGGTGCGGCTGACCTGAGACTTTTTGATGACTGCGGAACCGCCGGCAAAGACGGCGACAGCCAGGATGGCAATGATGAGAATGACGACAACAAGCTCAACAAGAGAGAAGCCCTTGCGCTGCTTGCGCGTCCTGAACATGTTATTCATGTGACATTACTCCTTTTCAAATTGTGTTTTGCCCCAGAACTGATTTTTCACTGAGTTTTTCTCCCTCTTCATACACTTCCAAAACGAGGGATACGCGAGTTGTCAAACAACAGTGTTCCAAATGGGACGCTGTTGTTTGTTGGTTAAGGAGGCTCTGCCTCTGGTGTGTTGAGCCAGTATTCCTTGGATGTGGATTTCGCTTCCGACTTGTCCATTTGGAACACCCCTTTCGACACTTTATATGCTGTTTTATCCCAGCGACGAGGAAACGCTGATGATAGGCTGGTAAACGGAAAGGACGAGCACGCCGACGATAAGGCCAACGACTGCCATCATGATAGGGTTGATTGCTGAAGTCATCGCATTGATAGATTTCGTTGCCTCAAACTCACGGTCATCGGCAAGGATGCCAAGCGTCTTTCCGAGCTTGTTGCCTTCCATGGCAACCTGAATGGTCTGAATCTCAAGCTCTCTCATGCAGAAGACGGGACGGAGAGCTTCGAAAACCGGGATACCGTTTTCCTGATACTCCATTTGTGCGTCTGTTAGGACGCGATGAATGTAGAGGTTCGTGACAGAGTCCGCTGCGCTTTTCAGCGCGACAGACATTTCTGCTCCCGCAAGCACCATCTGCTGCCAGTTACGGAAGAACAGCACCATGGCGTTGTTCTGGATGACCTTTCCAATCAAAGGCAACCCGGTCGAGATTCTCGACATCGACATCTTGCCGATGGTTTTTGAATAAACAACGAGGAATCCAATTCCGCTTCCGAGCAGAAGACCTAAAACCAAACCGTTCTGTTTCATCCAGTCGCCTATGTTCATGACTAACTGGGTGGTGGCCGGAAGTTCTGCAACACCAATGCTTGTCAGCATATCGAGCATGTCGGGAATGACCTTCGTAAACAGGTAAGCTGCCGCGCCGAAGGTGAAGACAAGAACCATTACCGGGTAGGACAGAGCGCTTTTGAGCTTACCCATGATTTTGTTCGCATTCTTGATTTGGTCGCTGATACGGTTCAGGACATCGCCAGTTTTGCCAGCAGCCTCACCGACTTCGACTTGATTGACATACGTTTCAAAATACTTAGGGTAAAGCGCCATGGACTCATGCAGAGAAAAGCCTTCGGAAAGGCTTGGGAGAAGCAATGTGGCTACGCTTCGAATGCCATCTGCCGATTTATCGTGCTTCTTGCCGTCGGGAGGCTTTGCTGCCAGCAGTGTTACTGCTGAACAGGCATCATAGCCGGCGTCAAGAAGCATGGCCATCTTCTGAAAGAAATCGGCAAGGTCCTTTTTCTTGATGGAGGTGAATAAGCTTAAAGCCATATCTCAGCCTCCCGTTCCGAGAAACTCGATTTCGAGATAGCAAAGCGCTGTTCCGTGCTCAAGAAGGTCGTTTGCGCCAAGAGGCGTTTCCTCTTCGTTGTTTGCAGTGGAATTGTCGTCCTCTTCTGTGAGCGTCCACCAGGGAACGAGGTTTTCGTCGTCGATGTTTCGCCACATCCACTGGAGCTGGTTGCCGTCCTTATCGACGGACTGCAAGCGGTAGGAGAACGAATTGATTCGGCTGACCACTTCGGAATCGTAGAGGTTCTGGATGAGGTTTTTGACGTTGTAAAGGCTCCCCTGCACTTCAAGGGAAATCTTCATGGCGTATAACTGAGAACCGGCAGGGACGATATCGTCCACGGTCATCTTGTTGACCTTCAACTGGTTGGCAAGCGTTGTTTCGCCGATGAAGGAGATGTAGGACTCCTTGTCAGAGACGAGGTTGCCGAAAACCTTACCGGAATCGTCCAGCGTCTGCTCGTAGCCATCCTTTTCCGTTTCAGCGGATGTGATTTGCCGGGCGAGCGCAGATGTCGATTCGAGGGAGACTTTGAGTTCCTCGTACTTCGGCTCAAGGACGACCTTTGTCAGTAGCGTCAGTGCTATAGCCAGAGCTAATACAATGACGAGAGCCGTAAGTTTTTTCTTGGATGCCTTGGCGGCGTTAAAATCTGCGTAATCCATCAGACGCCACCTCCTTCACTTGCGCCGACTGTCAGTTCAAAGGCGAACAGCGTTTCTTTGGACGGCAGGGGCACCTGCTCGACGCCGACCACCTTGACTTCGCCGATATCGGCGTTGACGAGAGCTTTGTAGAGCTCAACGGGGCCGTCGGTCGTTCTTGAATAGCCGCGGATGACAATGGTCTGCATTGTGTACGATGTGGCAGATGTTTCGCCTGTGACATCTACGACGTCAGAAGCCTGTTCCCCATCGGTCGGCTGCGTTACCTGGCTCGGGTCAGAGACGGCCTGAGAAGAATCGGTCGTTTCGCCGCCGTAGGCAGACCCCGTGGTCTCCGTCGAGGGAATCATGTCCATCGTGTCGATGGACGCAATGTTCAGGTCTTCATCGACCTGCGCATACACAAACTTGAAAATCTCGTTGTAACGCCGGTCTATGGTACTGAGACTATCGACGCGCGCCTTGGCAGCGTCACGCTGCTGCTGCGCGAGAGCAAGACGGGATTCTGTTGCGTTGGATGCTCTCTCGTACTCGCTTTTTGCCACGATGTTTTCGTAGACGCTGATGCCGGTCGTAATGACCGAGAACACGAGGAATAAACTCGCGACTGTCAGGCCGACTTCAACAAGTCCGATTTTCGTTTTCTTATTGAGCCCCATCAGGTGGAAGCCCTCAATCAGGTTTTCGGGCTTACCTTCAAAGACACGCGCGAAAAGCGCCATGCAGATGCCGAAACGGCCATCACGCTCAATTTCTATATCCTCATCCGGCACGATAACGCGGATGCAGTTGATGGGAAGATTTGTGTTCTTCCATCTTGCGTAGAGGTCGATACACGTAAGGTCCTCTTCCTGCAGCGCCCTGCAGCACTCGATGTACGTGTCGGGATTGGCGAAAGCATCGCCGACAAGCATGATGTGTGGGTTATGGAGAGCACTCTTTCGAATCTCATCCTTGATAACGCCGCAGACCTTGCCAACGAACTCGTTGGATTCGGACGCATCGAAATGCACCTGCTTCTGGCCGCCGGACGGCGCGTCTTTTGTGAACTGGTAGAAGTAACCGGTCGTTTCATCGTTTGCGTACAGAACGAGTTTATTGAGCGCGTCGTACGTGAACGGAATCATCTTTCTGAGATAGAGAAGCGCCGTTTCGGGGGCTTCCAGAGAACAGACCTTATAGCCGTGCTCCTGGAACTCACTGATGAGGAAGTCGACCAGGTCACGCTCGATTTTCGTGGTCGTGTATAACTGGCCTTTCTCGGCCTCAGTGATGAATTTGCCCCATTCTTTTTTGTGCTCGATAACGCCGACGTTTTTGGCGGATGCTGAGTCGCCGGCGTTTGCATCTTTCTTCTTTCCGAAGCTGAACGATTTGTTTTCTTTCTTTGCAATCAGCTTTTCGTCAAGGAAGAAGTCGACCTGCAAGTTATTATCATAGACAATGTACAGTTCCTTTGCCGTGATGCTGCTCATCGTCATGGTGTTGACGATGGCAGACACGAGGTCGCTCATATTGGCGAGTCGGTCACCGCTGAAGAATCTGTCTGCCTTCTGAACGATGGCGCTGTGGCTGATAAGGATAACGCCGCTGCTGACACGACCTTCAACGATTCGTACATCATTGCGAGTAATATGGATGCAGGCAATCTTGTTGTTCTTTCCCAACTTTTTGCCCCTCCTTTTTGTTCTCATAGTCGCAAGAAAGAAATTCTCGTTTCGTGGCTTTTTTGCAATTATCACACGTTTTGCAAAATTTCATTCTTAAATTGTCGTCATTATACCACTATACGAACAGATTGTGAATAGTCTTTTAAGAAAAATTTGACGGAAACAATGCAGTAAAACCAACAAAATTGGCTCTGCATCGTTAATCTTTCGCGCTCTTACGCACAAAATCGAGAGAAATACGCATATTATCAATCGTTGCGCTATAAATTTGAAATTCGTTTTTCCATTTTTGCTATCATGCTTTTGTCGAACAAAATGTGAACGACAATAAAATTTTTAGCGATTCCAGCGCAACGAAGGCAGGCCAATGTGCCGGCTGTAACCGGTTTGTTGGCCTGCCTTTGAGTGAAATTCTTGTTTTCGGCTTAAAGAATATCCGTGAACAGCTTATCGACTTCATCGAACGTCGTAATACCCTGCAAGGCCTTTTCAACGGCGTCCTGGATGTAGGTCTTGTAACCCTGCTTGCGGAGGATTTCTTCGATTTCCGTACGCGTGCAGTTCTTCTGGATGGCGTTACGGAGTTCCGGAGTCGTCATCATAAATTCATTGACGGAGATACGGCTCTTGTAGCCGGTACCTGCGCAGTTGGCGCAGCCGCAGCCGCGCTTGAGCTTGATGACGCCGTCGCCGAGATTGTAGCGCTCGCGCCACGGATGGTCGGCAGGAAGTTCGTACTCTTCTGCGCACTTCGTGCAGACGCGGCGCACAAGGCGCTGGGCGACGACTGCAGCAAGGACGTCGCCGATAGCGTACGGTTTGAGTCCAAGGTTCGTCAGTCGCGAGATAGCGCCGACGGCGTCGTTCGTATGTAAGGTTGTAATAGCCATAGGTAATCGTTTGGAGTATGGGCTCCTCCGGATTTTCCCCGGCTCCACACGGAGCGTGCGGCTTTCACCGCACTCCGCGTTCCATCGTTGGGAGAGACCCAATCGCTTGCGGACAGGCCGGAACAACGGCTCTTACCTCGGAAAAGGCGCTTGCGTAAGACTTACTGTTGGGACCAACGACTTGAGGCCATCCCTCTGCTCCCCATTACAGGAGCGTCAACAGTGCGACCTCTGCTTTTCAGCACCGGTTCAGCAGCTTATCATTCTTCGTCTGCTTACCATCGCCCGCCGGCGACGGCCCGATACCTTTCCTTGTTCCAATGACTCTATCTGTCCATTATGCTTTTAGGTCCTGACTTTGAGCCTGCCGGCTGGGGCTGCCCCGCCGCCCATTACTGAGCTTCGGCAGTCATGGCATTTCATAGATACCCTTTTTACTTTGCCACACCGGCTGCGGCATGCGCCGCAAGCCTCATTTCTAAGGCGTCACGTATAGACTCTTTCATTCGCCAGTTCGTCAGCTTCATGCGAAGCATTCTGACCATGAGCATTTTTTAGACCCCCGGCATATCGGTATCGCGCCTCTGAGGCGGTTTCTCCCGAGGGAGGATACCTTCAGCCGACTTCACCGAGCTTCTGACGGCCAGCGTTTCCGCTTGTGCCGCCAGTCGGAGCTTAGGGCAGGCGTTTCAGGGCGTTACCCCTTTCATTCCACCTATCAAATCATCAGTTCAGCGTCTGCGGATGGACGGCAGTAGCTGCCTGGCCTTTTCAACCAGGAACAAGTCGCACAATACCAAGTGACCGGTATTAGCCGCCTGAACGGTCTGTTCGGCGACCTCAAGAGTACGAGTTTCACCGATACCAATGACATCCGGGTCGTGTCGCAGCGCCGACGGGAAACGGTCTGCGTACGACATGCCCTTTTCTTTCTTGACCTGAATCTGCGTCGTTCCGGGAAGAACGATTTCGACAGGGTCTTCGATGGTGAAGATAGCCTTGTTCTCCGAGAGGAGCTTCTTAAAGCCTGCATAGAGGAGAGACGTCTTACCGGAGCCCGTGGGGCCGCAGAGAATGACGAGACCTTTCGTCATGTGCAGGAGGCGCATGTAGTTCTCGTAGTTCTCTTTCGATAAGCCGAGTTCTTCGAGGCCTTTCAAATTCGCGTCGATGAAACGCATATTGAAGTCGAAGCCGATGGAGCTATGCAGGATGTTGATACGAATGTCGATGCGGTTTCCTTTGTGCATCGTACTGATTTGGCCTTCGACTGGCTGGTCTGCCGTGTCGCCGCCGACTTTTGACATCGTCTTCAGACGGTTTCTGAGGTTGCTCAGGATGTCCGCCTTGATGTCTGCGTAGTGGTAAAGCTCACCGTCGATACGGAGCATCACCTGCGCGTGCGTGTCACTCAGAGGAAGCAGATGCAAGTCCGATGCTCGGCGCGTCAGAGCCGCGCCAATGAGCATGTCGAGGAGCTTTTGCGTGTAGCTCGCCGCCTCTGACTCTGCGATGTTGTCGCCGCCGCTTGCACTGACCTTGATTCGGTCTGCCTGTTCGCTGATGGCGCGTGGCGTCAACTGATACTGAAGGATGACTTTGTACTCCTCCCCCGTAATCAATGCGAAGTCCGGCTCCATACCGAGCGCCGATGCCGCTTTGTTGCGGAGCGAGTCCATTTCCGGGTCGTTGATGACGAATGCCCTTCGCCCATCGACCATCAGAACAAACATTTGGTCCGCAATGGCTTGCTCGACTGAGCCTTCCACCTGGACCGTTGCTGTGTAATCGAGCTGTGCCTTGAAGGCGTTGCCGATTCGTTTCATGCCAAAGAAACTGCAACTGAAATCGACGAGCTGTTCGTCACTGAGAACCTTTGCCCTCTTAAGTGCCGAGTAGAAGGTGCTGTTGCGGACTTCTGCCTGCTCAGCCTGCACCTTCTTGTACTGCTCATCCGTCAGGATGCCGGATTCTTTGACCGCCTGGAAAAATTGTGCCATACGGTCTAACCCCCTTTTGTACTTAGACAAAATAAAATGCCGTTTCCACACACGGGCATTGCGGGACGTCCGTGTGCAGGAACAACATGTCATTTCGGGGATAAAGAGAGCCTGTCAGGTCGGATTTGTCATCCGCGCCCGGCAGGCTCTCTTCGCTTAATTCCTTTTGTTTTTACTCAGGATGTTCAAAATCCTGATAAAGAGGTTGATGATATCGAGGTAAATGTCGATGGCTGAGTCTACCGCATTGTCGACTGTTTTCGGGTATGACTGCGCTTTCACCCAGTCGTACGCCGTGTACAGTGAAAACACGATGACGAAGGCCCAATCGAAAAGAGTTCCCCGATATCCGAAGAGCATCGCCGCGAGCTCAGCCAGAATACCGAAGCATAATGCGTCAAAAAGCGCGTTGCCCATCACGCCGAAGCGTTCGGGCCTCATAGTGGCAGCGACCATCATGCACATGGCAACGACCGCCGCACACACTGCCGCAACGATGATATTCTCCTGCGGATACTCCGGAAGGCAGATGGCCAGCAGAATTCCGATGGGGAGCACGATGAGGTTGTAGCCAATAAAACTCACGACCGGATTCTGTGACTTCACACTGATAATGCTTCCTGCGACGCAGGAAACGATATACCCGATAATAAAGGGCAGCATAGGGATGCTCTGCGCGAAATTCCCGAGCAGCAGTGCCACAAAGGCGTTCATGAGAAAGCCGTAGATGACACAGCATCCGAGCACAGCATTGTACTTTGACTCGCTGATTTCATCTTCAATCCCGCTGTGGATGCGGGCGAGCTTTCTCTCTGCGTTGTCGAACATGATTCTCTTCTTCCTTTCCCAGTTATGGGGGCGCGGGGCGGCGCGTTCTTCCCGCAGAAGCGCGCCGCCCCACTATGGCGAAAGGGCGTATGCGCGGCTTAATAGCCGTTCATGCCGCCCGTTCCGGAGGGAGGATTGTTGGGGTCATCCTGCCAGCCCTGATAGCTCTGCTGGGGCGGATAACCCGGCTGCTGAGGAGGATAGGGAGCCTGCTGCGGCTGAGGCGGCTGCTGGTTCCAGGGAGCGTTCGTCTCTACCGCGGCATCCTGCGCGCGGCGAATGGCGTCCTCCTCCATGCGGCGACGGTCGTTTTCCGACATATTGACGTGGACACTGCGCTGCTCGGGGCGCACCATGCGCTCATTGTTCATCTGCTGCTGCGGCATCGTATCTTCGCCCGCGGCTTCTTTCTTCTTTCTGTCGCGGCGATTCTTCTTCGTCTTCGAGCGCTCCTCGCTCTCGATGTTCAGGAGCGACTGAATGAGCTTGAGAACGGCCTTCTTATAGAGACGCTCGCGCTTGCCGGTGTGAAGCACGAGGGGCTTGCCTTCGTTCTCCCAGCGATACGCGTCGTCGACGAGGCCGAGCTTGACGTCGCACTCGGGAAGACCGATGACGTCGAGAAGCTGCGCCATTTCGCATCCGCCTTCTCTCGTGTTGCAGTCGACGAAGAACGTCTTCGCGCGGATAGCATCGAGCATCTGATGGTTCGCGATATGCCATGTGGCCGCGGACACGCGATGCGGGATGCAGACGACGACTTTATCAGCCTCGACGAGGCCGATGCCGGTGAATGCAGATTCCTTGTAGCTCGTGCAGTCGATGATGACATACGTGAACTGGTCGCGCAGGTCCTCCATCATGTTGGTGATTTGCTCGGTCGTGATGTTGGCGATGTCATAAGCATCGCCGCCCGTATCGAGCTCCAACAGGCACAGGTTCGGACGCGCCTGCGTCAGAGCCTCGCGGACGTTGCGTCCGCTGCTATAGGCTGCGTAGAGGCCCTTGCCCTTCGGAATGGCCGTGCCGTAGAATGCCTGAAGCTCACCGTGGTCGGATGCGGAGACCAGGCAGGTCATATAGCCGGAATCCGCAAGAACGACCGCGAGGTTCGCCGCGAGCGTTGTCTTACCGCTGCCCGGAGAACCCCAAATCGCAAAAAGATGCTTGTCGTAATCCATAGTTTGTAACTCCTTTCCGAGTTTATCCCATTACGCCTTAAGCTGCGGGCTCGTTGGTATCATCCGGCTGGGTGACGGGGTTGCCGTCTGCATCGAGCTCGGGCTCCGTGGTATCAACGGGCTGCTGGGCCGGCTGCTGCGTGGTGTTATCTTCCTGAGCCTCACCCTCAATGTTCGGGTGCAGCACAAGGTGGATGGTACCGGAGTATTCCTCGTTGGCGAGCTTCACAGCCTGTTCGTCATTGACGATGAGCGTTGCAAAGGCAGGAACGAGAGAAGAGTCGAAGGAGGTCTCGCTGCCGTTGTTCAGCTCCAGCAGGGACTTCCACTGACGCTGCAGGGCTGCGATATCCTCCATCGCGCTGTTCTGCAGGCAGTACACACGCACGTTGCGGAGCAGCTCAACGAGCTCCATATCGACATTCTCAGAGTAGCCTTCCGAAGGCTTTTCCGTCAGGACATCGACATACATGCCGTTCTTGACCATGCCGCCGACAGAGGACGCGCCGCTTGCAAGAGACACGGTGATGAGCTTGTCGCCCGGCTGCAGCAGGGTGTCGATAGCGCCATCTGCCTCTTCAAACTGGTCAACGAACTGGTCGCTGTACAGGTTCGTATCACGGCGGATATCATTGGCCGCATACTTGCCGACGATTTCTTCCTTCGTCTTGATGACGCTTGCATCCACGCCGTAACGGCCAATCGTCTTGGTTGCCAGCATGTCCGGGGAGATTTTTGTGCCGACGTTCACGTCATCGATGAACTGCACGATGTCGATGGTCTCGCTCTGAGAGCCGTATAACTTCGGAAGGAAGACGAAGGTCAACAGTGCGGCCATGACGAGAAGAATGATGCTGATGAAAAGTTTGCTGCGGAAGAATCTACGCATTTTTGTCACACTCCTAAATCGTTTTTTGTTTTCAAATGCGGGAATATAAAAAGACGAAGCCCTTACCTGCCCGGGGTTCCTTCCTTCGTTTCCGGACTGGTAAGCACTTCCTCTGATTACCGATGTCAAGTTGGAGGCATCAAAAAAGCCGAGGGAACTTTTTTCGCTCCCTCGGCTCATATGCCTATAGTTCTCCCACACTCGCACGATTTCCGCCCGCGCGTGGGATTCGGTTTTGACCGATATCTAAAATTTTAGATGCTATTATTATAACATGTTGAATCTCCAAAACAACTCCAACTTTGTTCCGATTTTGTTCCTATTTGTTCCAGAAAATCGGAGAGACGCTTTTCCCGCAATCTACCCCCCTTTTTGCCTGATATCTCAAGTTAAAGGGCACTGAACGAAGATGTTTTCTTCGCCTCGTGCCCTTTTATCCTGTTCTCATTTTAGGCGGTAGAGTCAGCACCATTGCTACTTCCAACACTCAACCTGAAATTTCTACTTTTGCAGAATTCGCCGTTTCGACCTGAGCTGCATTTTCGGCGGCGGCTGCCTGGGCCATCTTTTCCTCCGTCGTAGGCCATCTGCCAATGCGATAAATATTGCCGTCGCGGTCGTAGTGTGCACCAGCATTTTTTTCTTTATCAAGGCCATGAACATGCTTCCAGACCGAGGTGTGGAAATACTTTGTATCGACAAGCTCGTGCACCTTCTTGTCCTTCTCATACATGCCCTTGAGATAGTTCAGGATGGTCTCACACTGCGTGTCGTTGAGATTTGCCGTATGATACGTCTCCGGGTTCATGATGCCGAGCTGATAGGCGCACATGCTGCGGAACGCCTTCTTATCCGTTTTCATCTCTTCAGCCATGAAGTTCTCCCACTCATGAATGAAACGACGATGCGTACGGAGTCTTGGTCCGGCCAGCGTGCCGGCGGGGCTGCCCTTTGAATCCGCGCCGACATAGGTATCGCACTGAGGATAGTCGCTGCAGACCCAGTAAAAGTCCGGATGTTTCTTCTTATCGACGAAACGGAAGTCCATCTCATCGTACGGCAGCATCTTGATGGGCTTACCGCATACTGGGCAGACGGGGAGCTTCTTGTCGCGCTTTTGCTTTTTCGACGGATTCTTTCCACGATAATTCTTGCTGACTTTTCTTTGATTCTGATACATGATGTCTTCCGCCGGCAGCGATGCGCGCCGGCTCCTCCTTTCTTTGGCTCTTCCAACTTTGTGGTTGTTTTATGTATCAGCCACAAAATTGGAGGCCAGAATTATTAGTTAGAATATTGCACTTTCGTGCTCCGTGTTTTTCTCCATGTTCGTCGATATAGTAATCGACAAATCCGTTGTGTCTGCCATCTGACGAGATAAGTACGAACACGTTTCCATTGTGCAGAGCGAGGCTTCCCGGCATTGGACGCCCCATATCCTTGTACTGCGGAAGGTGAGGTTTTACTGTGAGCTGAGACACTTCTGCTTCAGAGTGGCTTACTCGGTACTCTACCAAACTGTCGGTCTTTTGCTCAATCGCCTTGTTCCGGTTGGAAGCAACAACATTACCGTCGGCGTCAATGTATTTCCGTTCGATGTTGGCCTTATGGCATGCCTGTCGGTCATGCCGCCGGAATTGTCGGATATCATACGGAGCTACCTTCGGAATCGCAACCCCGCTGGTATCGGGAAGCACCGAACAAGCGATACAATACGCATCAAGATAGTGGTCCTTCGGAATACTGTGGTCCTCCCTGAAAGAATAGGTGTCCTGCCCTGTCGTCACGAAAGCGTGTTGAGGGAACAGTTCAGTTAGCTGCTCCGTAAGCTGGGGGATGATTTGATTCAGCACGCTGAGTGCGTGGTACTTCTTATTCATCCCTGCCTTCTTAGCAGCGAGCTTTTTCTCCCACGACGCTTCCGTGTGAACGAGCCGATGGTGTTCCTCACATAAGCCAACCCGGTTCTCCAAGGTTTCACTACCGTTCTTCCTTCTTGGGATTACGTGGTGATAGTGGTCGATACCCTTTTTACAGAACAAGCAGTGCCCATCCTGTGCGGCATAGACCGCCTCTTCAACGCTTCCCTGTCCGAATAACGGGCCTTTCTGATACTGCCACCGCTGGATGTTAGAGTTGTCCATCGCCATGAAGGCGAATTGATTGACCTCCAGCACAACGTCCGTAACAGGCAATAACTTCTGCAGCTTCTTAACCAGATTGATGTGAGTCAGTAACAGGTGGTTCGCCGTTGGTGTGAGCCATCCGACAGGCCTTTTCCGGTTATTAAACCGTGCCTCCTTATTTCGGATACCCTTACAGGTAATAGGCTCTTCACAACCGGGCAGCAGGCGCTGAAACGCTTCCTTCTGGGAAGTAGTCCCGTTAGTCTTTGCCCTGCGCTGTCGCTTGCAGCGGCGCTTCAGGTGCCTGTGAGCCATACGGAATAGCTTTCTCGCTTTCATCAGCTTGGGCACATCCTTGTTCCGAGTGGTGAGTTGTGCGGTAAACACGCACTCTCCATCTTCGCGGATGACAGCAGCACCGATGTTCGTTCTTCCTGGGTCGATACCAAGATACAGCGGCTGTGTCTCTTCCTCAGATTGATAGGTAAGCTGAATGGTGAATGGTATTCTTTCTACGACCCGTGCTTTTCCTTCTTTTAGAAGGACACGGACATGGCCGCAGCGGGTCGTAGGCATCAGCGGCTTTCCACTGGCGCTTAATACATAAACTACGGCCATTGTCCGTTCCTCCTTCGATAAGACTCTCTCCATTACTGAAGAGGTAATTGTTTCCCTTGGCTTTTCTGATGAATTTCTCCATCAACTGGCATCCGCTATGCAGTGCCCGGAACTGGGAAAATCCCGAGGTACTTCCAGCCTTTCGACCTTACGGATGTCTCTGCCTGTGACCCTTTCAACTTCTGGTCACAACCATTAAGTTGGAAGAGCCCTTTTGAGCCTATCTATCGACTCTGAGGGTGCTGCCCTCGTATTTTTGAAATCTCAGTAAGGCATTTTTGCGGGATGTCGGAATTTCTCATCACACAAGATTGTTTTACTGTTTTACGTGTTGAATTATACCACTTTACAAACTGCTTCTCAACGAGTGAACCGTGTTTTCCGATGGTTTTCAACAGGAAAATGCAAAAAGAGGGCCGCATCAGGGGGAATTGCCGTTTCACAACCCCTGTTGCAGCCCTCTTTGACCTGTGTTATTCCCTTCCGTTGAGAATGTCCGCGGCGTCCTGTGCGAGTTTCCACGCAACGCAATATCCGCTATCTCTGTTGCAGCCGTTCGGCTCGCCATATTTTTCGCAATCGCCGCAGAAGATGCTCGGGTCTTGCAGCTTCTCTGCAAGCGCCTGACGCCCCTCCCTATCCGACTCATCCTCGATGCGAAGGCTTCTGAGCGTGTAATCGGATATGCCTTTTGCGCCGTTTGTGTTGCCCTTCGGGTCTATGAGGTTTTGAATTGCCTCTTCAATGGAGCTGCCACGACCAAGGCAGCCCGGGAGCTGCTGGCTTTTTGCTATCCAGTACGACGCGTTGCCGTCTGTCCGCCGGATGGCGCGCATATCGTGCTCGTATTTCATAGGGTTTCTCCTCTCATAAAAGCTTCCACACAGGGTTTGCCCAGGCGAGCAGTGATGACATGGGCTGAGCAAGCATCAGGAACATGACGATTCGGGCCGGAGTCGCCACAAGAACGCTCGGAATCAGCGGCTGGCCATGGCCGAGGTCATTCTTCGTCTTGATGTGACGAATCACACAAGCGATGATATATACGATGGCAGTCGGAATCATGCCGTAGATAAAACCGACGAGACCATACGCGCCAAAAAAGCCGATAAAGATAATCACGTCGGCTCCACCAAACGCAGAGAGTTCCTCGATTTCTTCGGGCACCTGCGCATACTGTCTCGCATCATTCCACGGCAGCATGCCGCACGAGCTGAAAAGTGTCCATACGGCAATAAACAGAAGTCCAAGAAGTCCCTTTCCAATGCTGCTCTCTACCTCCATCGAGCCGCCGAAGACAAAATACATAAGCGTTTTGATACCCACGATAGCAAATGTGAGAATGATGAGCACCTCTGCAATCGTGCGCATCGTCTTGCCGTGTCTCTTCTCGAAATCGAACGCCGTAGCATCATAGCTTTCCATTTCCGCTTGTACTGCCTCTTCCGTCTTATATGCCCGCTTGATAAGCCAGCGGTTCAGCCGCGTTACCCAGTTCGGGCAGTATCCGATAAAAACCATGATAAAGAGCACCGTACCGACGACGACTGTCAGGAATCTTCCCTGCAACGCGCCTACGAATAGTCCAAGCAGGGCATACGGAAAGGTCACGTAGTCCGGCACCATAGTGCCGTGTCTGTCGTAGATAGCGGCCATAACGAGATAGAACCCCATAATGACGAGGTAAGCAATAAGGTCATAATACTGAGACATCAACGAATCCCCTCATTTCTCTTGCTGCGGGCTTCCAGAAGAACCTGGCAGATGGGCGTACCGTCTGCGTCGCCGATGACGTCGACCGATACACACGGATAGTGTTTCGACACATAGTCCGTCCAGAGTCGTAAGTTCGGGGCTTTGGCACTCTTGGTTTTGATGCCGAAGAACGAGAACGTACCGTCCTGCAGCTCCGGAAGTCTCGTTGTCACGCGGTTGACGCCGACTTCAACGAGCTGGTCCTCATCCGATACGGCACCCACTGGCGTCAGGCAGTCAAAGTCCTTATAGATACTCAGAAGACTGTGCCCCTGACGTTTTGCCAACTCAAGTCGAAGCTCCTTGAGCTTCTCACCATTCTCAACGCCCTCGGCGGAGAAGTAGATTTTCAGTTCATACATGTTTTACGCTCTCCTTTCATAGTGGTCACAGGCTGCACACCTGTCGAGTAAGTCCTTGCCCATTCCTGCAATGTTCTCCTGCCGCAGATGGCAGTAGGTCGAGATATATCGTCCAAAGCAGTCCGCTGTGTCTGTGCAGTGCCGGCAGCTTCTCGCTTGCTGATATCTGCTGTCTCCTCTTAATTCGCGAAACCGTTTTCCCTTTTCGCGGTACTCTGTTCCGTTCGGCATGGGGTATGTCTGGAATTCCATGTCCCCAAGGCCTCCTTTCTCGTTCTTAAAGTTCCTATGATTGTATATTTTAGCATTTTTAAGAACGCCTTTGCAACCAGTGAAGAGTAAAACACGACCCGGCAGAGAGCACGTCTACCAGGTCGTGAAGAAAATTCTTTATTTACAAGCGATTTTCGGACTCTGTTAGAATCTGAATCGTTTCTTTTGGAAAGAGAACAGCAAAGAGGCAGCTCTCTTCTGTTGTCCGATGCTCGCTGATTTTGCCACTTTCGTTGCGCTGAAACGATGATAAAACTTTATGCTCACGCATAGCATCAATACACCAACTGCGAAGGTCTTCATTGACGTCTTCGTTCGACTTCTCAGCGATTCGGCGCAGAGCTTCTGGACTCCATGTGCGCAGCGGGACTGTCGTCCAATCTCCGAATACCTTCTGCATGCCTTTGCCTACCGTCTCGTTTGGAGCAACATCCTAGTCGATGCAGATGAGTGCTGCCAGGACTTCGACATAGCGCATCTTTTCAAACCCGAGGTTGGGAATGACCTTTGCTGGGCTGAGCCTGTCGACTTTGAGAAGTTCCGCGTAGCTCGCTTCTTTCTCCCCTACTCCGTCCTTTCCTCGCTGTGTATCACTGCGCGACATGGGTGCAAGCATAAATGCTGACATCGCGAGAGCGCGCTCAAACATTGTCTTTGCGCCGATGGCATCGAACGCTTCGTCAGTCGTAGGTGCGGTCTTTGCAATCTTCGTCTGCATCATCGTATTACTGACGAAGCGGAAGAACTCCTGAATGAGTGCCGCAAACACGACAATGCAAAACAGGGTCGCTGCAACACTGAACAGCAGCTTCACCATGGATAGCCCGATTTTCACGCCAATGGTGATGACCATTGCAATCGCCATAATGGCGAGGAAGGCGTACACACCATTTGAACTCGAAATGATTTGCCAGAAATCCGAACCAGGCGACGCGGATTTTCTCTCTTTCTCTGACATCCTGTGTCCCCTCCCGTCAAAGCAAGGCTCTGACGATTTCGATGGTTTTTCTCGTGCAGCGATTGACGACTGCCGACGCTGGCATCGGTTCGCGAATCGTTTCTGCAAACCAAGTATCGAACCATCCGGTCGAGTCGATATCAGCCGAAGCGAAGAATCTCTGTGCGAGCTCGTTTGCCTCGCTAACTTCAAGCGGCTGCATTTCATAGTTCAGCTCGAAGCGGCGCACGAGAGCTTCATCCAACCGGTCAAAGCGATTCGTGGTCCCGATGAGCACGATGTTGTTCGGGGCGCGGTCGATTTCCTGCATCAGCGTCATTACGATACGTTTCATTTCGCCCACGTCGTTTTTCTGCCCGCGCGCCATGCCGAGCGTGTCAATTTCATCAAAGCACATGACGCAGGGATGCCCTGCAAGGAACGAGAAGATATTGGCGATGTTCTGTGAGGTCTTGCCGAGATACGCGTCGATGATGTTCGAAATACGCACGTAGAGGAATGGCAGCTCCAGCTTGTGCGCGATGTATCGCGCGAGCATTGTTTTACCCACGCCACTTTTGCCGTGCAGGATGAGGGACGCCTTATACGTAATTCCCTTCTCCTGTAAGATGGCCGAGACCTTGTAGGCATCCATGACTTCTGCAGCCACCTTTTGGTCGGGCTCTCTCAGAAGGAATCGGTCTTCCGGAAATCTCGTAATATCTTCGGCAATCAGCAAGTTCTGAACCTGATATGGCAGTTCAATCGTCTGCTCCAGCGTCGTGTTCAACCGTTTGAGATAACTCTCGCAGAACCATTTATCCTTTTTGAGCGTGTTTGCGGCAAGGACGGCTTTCGCCGCCTCCTGCGCTTCGCGGATATTGCCATTTGAGACCTTGATGATAAGGCTTTGTTCAAGTTCGTTCATCTATTACTCTCCTCTCACCAGATGGTGAAGCGATTCTCCGGTAATAGCGGCAGCGGGTGTTGCGTGGCAATGCAGATGCCTGCCCAAAGGACATACATCCAGCAGACCGCACCAATGAGCCGGTCAACGAGCCCGCCAGATGGCATCAGGTGACTGATGCCCAGTATCCGCAGCTTCCACTTCACAGGCCAGAACGGATGCAGGCCATCTGGATTCAATACATCCAGAATCAGGTGCGTCATAACGCCGACCGCAATAGGCGGACAGATGACGGCAAGCACTGCGGCAAGCCAAAGCGTGTGCGTGATGGTCCGATGCTTTAATACCGACGGGATGACCGGTATGTAACGCCCAACAAGGCTCGTGCTGCTGTCAATATCCGGCAGCAGCGCCCCTATGGCAACACCCGTCGTGACTGCGAGCGTCGGTTCTGCCTGCAGAGCCACGGCTGCCACAAGCCCTGCGGCAAGATGCGTACTTCCTTTCAAGAACTACTTCCCTCATTTCAATCCGCGTCTGGCGTGGAGAGTCTCGGAATGATTTCTTCCGGGCAAATCTCGCCCTCGCCTGTATCGAGAAGCTCATTGATGCGCTCAAGGTCGCTTTCTGTCCTGCCGAGCTTTTCTCGCAAAAGAAGGGCCTCTTTCTTATTTTCGATGCTCGTATAGTCATCAACGTAGAAACGAACGGCGACAACATTGCGTCCACTGCGGATGGTACGGAAATACACTTCGCACTCTGTGCTCTGATTGATGATTTCCACAGCATATTTGATGACGTTGTTGGCAAAAACGCCGTTGCTCTGTCGATGCTCGCGGCGGCGCTTTTCCTCTGCGGTCTCTGACTTCTTTTTCTTTTCCGCCTCTGCTGCTTTACTCATTGGTGTCAGCAGTACGCGAAGCTCGTCGATGCTGAAGCGCAAGAGGTTCACGCCATATTGCCGCGTACGGCAGATAAGTACCTCGTGCAGCTTTGCAGCAGGATAGCTGTTGACACTGGCCGCGATAGCGAGGTTGTACTTCGTGTAATTCCGGCGCTGATTGAGGAAATAGTCAGCAACATCCGGATTGAGCTTCACAGTCATAGCGCCCTGGCGCGCATGCGCCGAGCATTTTGAGAACACATTGACGGCTGATAACTGCGTGCACTCGTTCGTGTCTTTGTCATAGGCCGCGATTCTAATGCGGTAGTTCATGATTTCGTTCACGATGTCACGCATGTGGCTCGTAAGCCTCTGCCTTGAGTAACCGAGCTTCTCCATATCGTCCGCGCTGATGTACACGTCAGGAAACTCTTTTGCTCCTCTTGGAATCTGCGCCGCGGCGATACGGATGATGCGGAACGCGAACATCGTGCCTGATTCCGTGCCGACAACAAACTGGTTCGACAGTACGACCTGTTTGCGCCCATCCAGCAGTGAACTCTTTTTCGATTTTTTCTGGCTCCCTTTCAAGACGACCTCTTCAGCGTGCCTGGCGATTTCCACGAGTGCTTCTTCGTTAACGGCATTGTTCGACAGGTCGATAACGACCTGCTGATTTTCGTCTTCAAACATCGGGATAGGAACTTCAGGTAAGTGCAGCTCCGACATGATGTTTCTCCTTTCACCCACACAACATTCGAATATTCAAAAACGAATACTCGGATTTTCTTTTTGAAAAGGACAGCGAGTGCGACCAACTGAAAGGCGGTCGCGCTTTCTTCCTTTCTAAATATTTCAATATTTCTTTATTTCTTTCTAATAAGGTGTCGAGGGCCATTCTCATAAAATATTTTGTGATGCTCATATTTTATTTTGCGACGCTCATAAAATATTTTGTCATTCTCATATTATATTTTGCGATGCTCATAAAATATTTTGTCTCAATTCCCTTTTGAAAGGGAAAATTCGGCGTTCGCTCATATTCGATTTTGTTGTCATTTATTCGCGATTATCCAGTGATATTCACCGATTTTCTGTATATGCCATCAAATAAGGCCTATTCTCATAAAATATTTTGTCTCGGAAAATCACGTTTTGGGAACGACGCTCATTCTTTGCGGTAAGTGGCTTTTGAAAACGGCGTTGATTCTCATAAAATATTTTGCGAGAGAAATTGACACTTGCGAGGGAAAAATGATTTTGTGCTAAGTCTTGAAACCGTTGCAATTCCTACGTTTTTCAGATTCTCATAAAATATTTTGCGTTGAGTTTTGGGAATGTGTGCCCGATAAAACGGGACGCTTTCACTTGACGAAATCACAGCTTTCGTCCATTCTCATAAAATATTTTGTCTCTAAAAATGGGAATCAGTGGGAATTTCCCGTCGCTGGGTCTGTATGCAAAACAGGCGTTTTCATGGCCATTTTCTCAGCGAAAATCTGCCTTGTGGATAACGCGAACATTTGTTTTCGTATTTATGTGAAATTATACCAATATAGGAACAATAAGTCAATCAAATATTCGTCTAATAGATGCTGTAAAACGGCATTGACACGCATGCTTTGTGGAGAAAATAGCTGAAAATTAAGCATTTTTCTCATGTTGGCAGTGTCCGCATTTCCCATCGTGACCACTGTGCCAATCTTACGCCCGCCCGATTATGATAGTTGCGTTGATATTTCTTATATCATTCTTATTTTACCGTTATTTTAGCATTTATCGCTTGTCATTTGAAGTCTATCTCGCTATACTTTAAGCAAAAACAGCACGTCAGTTCTGACCATTGATGTGCCGAGAGGAATGAGATAACATGGATATGAGATATCGACTTTTGTTGCAGCAAGAGGCTGATGGACTCCTTTTGCCCGAGCAATCTGTCGCGGCTGAGGCCGCCAAATTCTCCAACTGGTATGAGAGTGCCTCCCAGTTTCTCTACCGCACGGGCGGTAAAACTGGCGCAAAAGAATTGGACAAGTACATTCTCGCCCCTACCACGTTGACTGGCCTCTCAGGCGTTGGTGCTGCACCCGCGGAAGCCGGCATCGAGGATATTCCCGTTGGTTCTATCGAGTTTGTGGAGACATTTATGAGCAGCAGATACGGCATCGACCACCTGACACCCATTTTCATTGCCTCACAGATTCAGCCTAAACGGAAGGTCTCCATTGTGATCGGCAGCGCCGGTGTACAAGCCTTTATGAGGCAGAATGGCCTTGATATGGTCTTTGTCAAAAGCGCAGCGCGCGTCAAAGGCGATACGTGTTCTATCATCCAGATGGAGGATATCGACCTTCTCGGGCTCAAGAGCAATGAACCCTATTTTGTCTCGGAGCCCATCGACATCGTCTCCGAATGGCGCATCTTCGTAAAGCGTGGCCGTGTCGTCGGTGTTCGTAATTACGGCGGCGACGAATGGGTCGTTCCTGACCGCGCCGCCGTTCTGAGCATGGTAAACGCCTACCACGTGGTCAGCCCATTCTCTTATACGCTTGATGTTGCCGTCATTCAGAACTCCAATGGCACCGTCTATACGGACATCGTTGAAGTACATAACTTCATCTCCAGTGGGCTCTACGGCTTTGATACTGCCAATGACCTTCTCACAATGTTGATTGACGGTATCCACTGGGAAATTCGTCAGCATGAGCATCGCAAGTAAACTTCGGTAAAACAACAGAAAAGGCAATCGGTCGGATATTCCGGCAGGTTGCCTTTTCTGTTGTTATCGCTGCTATCGCATGGTATAATTGAGTCGTCCAAACGAAACCGGCTGCGCCGACGAAAGGAGCACCCATGAGACAGATTCCAGGTAGCGAGTACATCAACAGTGAAAATGAGGTTTATGACCTCACGAAAGATGGCAAGTGTGCCCAGTGCGGTGAATGCTGCAAGGATGTTCTTCCTCTTGATTTTGTAGAGATAGCCCGTATTGAGAAGTACGTCAAGAGCCACCATATCAAGGAGCAAGACCATCATATCTCGCGAAACGCGGTTGATATGGTCTGTCCGTTTTTGAACCTCGAAACGAAGAAGTGCGTCATCTATGCCGTGCGCCCGAAGATTTGCCAGAAGTTTATTTGCTCAATGTCAAAGAAAGAGGTCGCAGCACTCCAAGAGGAGCGAGAGGACGCCGGTGTAATCGTCTCTATGCGTGCGCAGTTCTTTGACGATAAAGATGACATTGTCCCCTCCCCTTTTGCCGTACAGCGCCGTTCTGACGCGCTGAGCGCCCATTTTGCTCGTAGCCCGCGTCGTGGCAGAAAAGTGTAGTAATCTTTTTTGTACAGCGCAGATTATATTCTGCAACGCATTTTTAGGAGAGAAATTATGAATGTAGTTTTCTTTCAAGATACCGATGCTCGCGTCTTTTTCGCTCCGCGGTACAAGGAGTTAAAAGAGGAAATAGATAGACTGAGTGACGCCGAAGCTGTTTCATGCGACCTCCAAGCAATGAGCGATTATCTTTATGGTAAATACTGCGTTTCTCTTGTTGTTCTTTTGGAGAAAAATATCGAAAAAGAAATTTCAAAGGGTACAGTAAGGGTACCAAACTATTTTCGTTGGCGTTCCTCCGAAAAAGAGTATTACGACGTCGACGGGATAATAATATCCTACAAAATTCCCTTTGATGGGGACCCCAGCCTATTTAGGTTAATTCCGAGCAGTCGCATTATAGGAGCGTTCGGAACAGACCATTTTATAGAGCCACTCGGGAATGAATATGGTAGTTTCACCCTTACTTTCGAATACAGCACGCAAGAGCTTCAGAACAAAGCGGACTCGATGAACGAGTATGTAAAGGGTAAATTTGATGCAGAGTTTAGCGACTATAGAAGCATGATTGAATATGTAAATGTTGAGGCCAATTCATACAACAGCCAGTTGAAAAGCTCTATTCCGCAAATGCTTGCAAATCGCAGGAAACAAGCTGATTCTCTTTTTGCAATAAGTGCAGCGCTTCAGATTCCGCTGATTCAAAGCGGCAGTGCCCCGAACACAAAACCTATCCAGTTAAAGAGAGTTGTTCGTCAACCAAGAGAGAAACCATCTCCTGTTCCAGAGGTTCAGGAACATTACATCTGTGATAGCGACTACGAGAATATCAACAATATCATCTGGATGTGTGGGACGACCATGGAGAAAACAGCAAGGACCTATTTTTCGAATAGCGAAGAGGAACTCCGGGACCACTTATTAGCCGCGCTCAATACTCACTATCAAAATGCAACAGGAGAAACATTTCGAAAAATAGGGAAAACCGACATTCATATAGAATTTGAAAACAAAGCTGCGTTTATCGGTGAGTGCAAAATATGGCACGGGGCAAAAGCACTCGCAGATGCAATCCAGCAGGTTATCAACTACACCACATGGCGTGATGTAAAGGTCTCAGTCATTATCTTTAACAAGAAGAACAGCTCATTTCAGTCGATACTATCGGCAATCAACGAGTTGGTGGAGGAAAATTCAGGTTCCCATTCCCGTGCAAGCGCAGGGAATCGTTGGGAATGTCGGTATCACCGAAAAGATATTGGCACAGACATTTTCCTATCCATTTTGGCCTTTGACCTATATGTCGATGCAACACAATTCAAAGACAAGCGATATAATAGCTAACAGCAAAGGGAAGAGACGGAAAGTTCAAGCGGAAGCTTTCCGTCTCTTCCCTTTTTTACAGGGATGTCTCAGTCATCATCGTTTTCTATTTCAATTCCGCCATCCATTGTCCAGAATTCTTCGTGGTCCTTTCCATCATAATGGCTGTAAAAATGATGTCCACCTTCTACTCGCTTTCCGCACTTAACGCAAACGTCCCAATAGCCGAAGCTATCTTCAAAGCCTGCAGTAACCGTACGGACGTTCTTGCAGGTGCAGTAGCTATATCTGCCGTTGCTAATACTCATATCAGGATGCCCCCTTTACTTTAACCTGTCCATTCATCAACATTGGGAGAAGAAAATCTCTCAGAGAGGCCAATTCTGCATTTTCAGTTATAATCAAATTTTTCTCGCTCTCGATGTTCTTTATTGATGTCGCAAACTTTTGTAGAAATCGCATAGGAGGTAGCAGCATTAAATAATCTTCAAAACCCTTAAAATCAAGACCGAGAATATTAGTACCAGAAGCGAACCCAACGATATACTTATGGAACCATGTCGTTTTACAAGTGCCATAAAGATAATATTTCAGTTCATCCACATCGGGCGTTATTGTAGTAACGTGGTGTGACGAAACGATATCACCATCAAATATATCGGGAACCAGCATTGCCTTGCCGATAATATCCTTAGTTGGGTCAATCGCTGTTTGTTGAGTATTGCACATAATCAAGTCAAACGGGTGGAGAATTTTATCTGCATCATATTGTCCGTTATAAGTTTTGATTCCAGCAGGTTTATAGTTGGAATCCACGCCAAAAGATGCAAGGTTAATCATCGGGACACCATCGCCTTCAAGAGTTGCCGAATTGTAGGAAATTCCTCGACTGGATGTAATATGCTTTCCCAGCCTATCAACTTCCCACCCCTCTGGGATTTCTCTTTTCAGCTCCTCATTCCAGACCATCTTGCCGCCGCTGCTCTTGTAGGGCTTGCCGTTCTCATCAGGGAAGTCGAACTGAACGAACCAGTAATCGTAGAGGTCCTTCGCCACGCCTTCGAGCTCGGCGGCGATGGCGTTGTTTACGGCCATCTTTGCATCCAGCGTTTTAAGAACGAGTGCAATCTTTTTTTGCTCTTGCATACTTGGCAATGGAATTTCTATTTCACCGAAGTTTGCAAGGATAACACGAGGGATAGCGCTGCCTGTAACATACTTATTCGCTGCGTTCTGAACATAGTCAGATAATAGGTAGTATTTTAGAAAATATGGGTCAATTACTCTTTTATTCGGGCGAAGTATTCCAATAGAAGATAGTAAGACAATATCGGCTTCTTCTGTAACGACGAACGCCTTTTTCAGATAGCTGTTTCCATCTTTGATAATGAGAACATCGTCGATTTTAGGCTTGCATCCGTTTTTTACTAAGGCTAAATAATCATCTTTGGTTATATGCTTTACATCACTATAATCGAAGCCGTTGTCTCTCATGTCTTTTGAGGAAAGCATTGGATACCCAATTTCCACTCCTTGGGGGCTAAAATGCGAACCGTCAGTGATTTTTACAGTAGCATCTTTGAGCTTAATCTTATTCATAGGAAACACCTTCGAGTTGTTCAATGATGGTTACCTCTAATTCATGCCCCTTGGCAAACAATGCCGTCAGCCGCTCTTTCCGAGCCGCCATATTTGCATTGAACTCTTCCGGGGTGATGTCAATATGCTCGATTTTCACCTCGAAATACTGTCCGGCGGAGAAAGAGTAGCCTTTCTCGGTCATCTCGTCATAAGGAACAGATACGCTGAAATCGTCCTCTACCTTGCGATTGGTGAATACATCAATGATGCGATTCACTTCTTTGTCGGAAAGGACCGTGCGCTGATTCTTGCCATCCTTCACCTTCTTACCGAGGCTGGAGGCGTCCACCAAGAAGGCTTCCTCTTCCGTGTTGGCATTGTCAAGGAAGAGAATGGAGACATTCGTCCCGGTATTCGCAAAAATATTGGATGGCATGCTGATGACGCCTTTGATAATATGCTTGTCTACCATCCGCTGCCGGATGGCATACTCAATCTTGCTCTTAGCAGTCAGGAAACCCGTAGGAACAACGATAGCCGCCTTGCCGTTCTCTTTCATGCAGTACATGATGTGCTGAATGAACAGCAGGTAAACAGCCATAGATTCCTTCTTGTTGGCAGGGATTTTCGGAACACCAGCAAAGAAGCGGTCCGTCTCAGACCACTTCTGCTCGATGGCATCACGGGTGGAAGAAAAGTCCAGTTTGAAGGGCGGATTAGCTGTCTGATAGGCATACTTTTTCAAGCCAGAGGTCGGCTCATGCTCTGTCTGGAAATGGGCAGGATTCAGCAGCGTATCGCCTTGAATGATATGCCCCAAAGACTCTGTCATGCCGTTGAGCATCATGTTCAAGCGCAGGAACCGTGTGGATTTGGAAGATATGTCCTGCGTATAAACGATGGCACGGTTCAGACCGTTCTCTTGACCGAGTTCATGAGCCAAATGCAGCACCAAGGAGCCGGAGCCGGCAGCAGGGTCGGAAATCTCGGATGCTTCGACTTTGTCGCTCATTCCAACAAGGCAACGGGCGATGATGGAGCTCACAGATTGCGGCGTGAAGTATTCCGCATACACGCCACTCGCCACATTGTAGTCCTTGATGAGGTACTCGAAAATAGTGGAGTAGAAGTCAAAAGAGCCTGCAAACGCACTGGAAAAATCAAATTTATCCTGAGCGATGATGCCAAAGATATTCTTGGCAAAGTTGTTGCGGTTGGAAGGCTCAACGGGAGTGGAAATCGGCTCAAACAGTGGTCTGTGGCTGCCCTCAGCCGTCTCCACAGCAAAGATGTCATTCCGGGTGTTCTGGGCGATGCGAACCAGCGCATCATCGAACTGCTTGTAGAAATCGGCCTGCTCCACATGGTTGATGAGGTACTGGATGGTATCCTCATAGCCGAATGCCACATCGCCAGAAGTAGTGTCATAGAATGCGTCCAGCTCGTCGTTCTCGTTTTTCAGAATTTCCTCGATAGTCTCACCGATTTCTTCCGCAAACTTGGACAGGTTGTACATGAACTTATCGTTCAGAAACTTATAGAGAAACACAGAGGTAATGATGCGCTCCTCTTCGCCCTGATTGGCAAGGCCAGCCTGTGCGCTCAGGGCCTTCAGTTCATCAATAATTTGCTTGATTTTGGCTTCGGTTTCAAAAATGTTGGACATGATTTTTCTCCCCAGTTAGAAAATCCTCATGTTGGAGTAGGCCTCTCCGAGGAAATCGGCATACCAGTCCTTGAGGTTCAATTTTTTATAGAGGCCCGATTTCAAAAGCTGAGTAGTCGTGTTTTTCTTGACTGTGTTCACGAAGGATTCCCGCCCATGCAGAATGAGGATGTTGGAACCCTCAATGTCTTTAACGGCAGCGTAGGCAACATCCGTCAATTTGGCGAGGTCTTCTTTGTCGAACTCAGGGTGCATCTCCGCCACATCGGAGTAGGTTTTGACGAATGCGTAATTGCCGCCATATCGTGCTGCCATCCGTTCGTTTTCTTCGTTGATGCGGCGCAATTCATCCAAAATTTCCAATAGCTTTGCATTGGCTTCTGAGAGATTGTTCAGGTCGATGTATTCCAATTCCGCGAAAACTTTACGGAGCAGCTCATCAAGATTGACAATTTTCTCAGCACCTGTATTCTTGTTACGGCGAACTTCTTTCTGGATATTCGATACGGTTTCTGTGAACTTGTTATAACCCTCAATGTCTGTTACATTTTCAAAGGCTTTTGTCAGCTTGCTCATATCCATGATGCTGATTTTCACTTTGAAAAACTCGTAGACGATTTTGACAACTTCCTCGTTGGAAATCACCGCCATCAAGTCTATGGGCTTTGTCGTAAGGTTCAGGAAGTCAATACGGTTCTGAACCTCTCGCAGCAGCCTTTTGATTTTATCTTCGTCAATTTGGGCTGCCATAGCCATAGCCCTTGACAGAAGAAACTCTGTGCGACAGTCCTTGATGCCGTTCAAGTCCCTGCGGATAGCCAGCAGAGTTTCCTTATTCAAGCCAACGAGTGCTTGAGAGAATTCCTCCAAATTCAAGGAGGTATCGACCATGCCATTCAAATGGTCTTGGTAGTTATGATACTTTCTGTCGATATCCTCTGGTCCGATAACCAAGCCAGCGAGGGACAGATGCTCGTCTGACTCCTCGTTGAAATCATCCTCCATCTCTTTGAGGTACATTTCGATGGTGCGGTCATACTCAGCTTCGATGTCTACGAAGTCTACGATATAGCCGTACTGATAAACCTTGCCTGTATTTGGGTTCTTGTATGGGCGGTTAACACGACTGATGGTCTGGAGGAGAGTGTGCTCTTTGGCATTCCGCAGCAGGTACATTTTCTTCAGCCGCGGGACATCGTAGCCTGTGGTAAGCATCTGATGGACAATCAGAATATCCGGCTTCAAAGTCTTACGGAATGCCTTTTGCGTAGCCTTATTGATTTCACTGCGAGGCGCGTCATCGCCGGAGATAACCAATCCCGCTTCAAGCGTGTCGATATTTTCATCGAACCACTCTTTGACCTTTCGGGCCTGAGGGTTGGACGAACAGACAATCATACCGCCAATCGTAGAATCCGAATTGACAAGGCGGAAATTCAGAAAGTCCTGTTCAATGAATTTACAGAGATTGCTGATGTACGGAGCATCTGTCCGTTTGGTGTTCTTGTCCGTGCCGATTTGGGATTTTTCAAATTGAAGGTTTCTGCGAATGTCGGCCCTAACAGTAGTTCCGATTTCTTCCTTCTTGATGCGAAGGGTATAGCCGTCTGAGATGGACTTATCATAGAAATACTTATGGATGTAATCGCCAAATTTTAAGTTGGAGCGCTCTTTCTTGGACAGCAGAGGCGTCCCTGTCATTGCAATATAGATGGCATCGTCGTCTACCAGCATCAGATTCTTGAAGAATTGGCCTGTTTGTTTATAGGAGCGATGGGCTTCATCTACAAAGAAAATACGCTGGATTTTGGCATCATACACATTCTTGATTTGAGGAAGGGAGTCGGAAAATTTCTGAATGTTTACAACCGTGATTTCACCATTAGAGCGGAGGTCGCCACGCTTAGGGAGTGGGCGCGTCAGCTCTTCCTCAAATGCCTCTCTGCTGTTGACTTCAATCACATTCAGCCCACGGTTTCGCATTTCATCACGCACTTGAAGCAACAGGTCTAAACGGTCTACCACATAGTAGAACTTCGCTGTAATACCTTTTGCCGAGTAGTAATCACGCAGAATTCTCGTGGAGAAAGCCGATAATTCTGTTTTTCCGCTTCCCTGTGTATGAAAGATGATACCCGACTTTCCTCCGCTATCAATGCGTTTCAAAATAGCTTTGCTGGCGAAAAACTGCGGATATCGCATAATGTGCTTCTGAGTAACAGGCTGGCCAGTCTTTTCGTCAATCGTATCGACATAGAAAAAGCCGTATTGAAGCAGATACATCATGCGAGAAATTTCGAAGAAAGAGGTCACGAACCGATTGCACGGCTGAGATGGCTGCAAGTTGGTCTGGAATTCTTCAGTATCTGCATAGCTGGGGCTATATCCGTTATCTTTCAGCACATATCGGACCTCATCCATAGATACTTCTTTGAACCCCGTTGTTTTGGGATTTTCCTCACGGAAGAAAGAGAAAAAAGTGCGGTTTCCATTAGGTGTAGAATAGAAGGAACCGGCACGGATTTCCTCTGCCGGAGCCGCATCGTTGTCCGATTCATACTCCATGTTGTTGCTGAAGGTGATGAACTGGAGCATGTTAAAGTATTTCTTATACTCCGGTATTTGGAGCCGTTCATCCAGCATCCGATGAAATTCCTTCTGAATGCCACCTTCGTTATTTGGCTTCTTTACTTCCAGAAAACCCAAAGGGATACCATTAACGAGAAGTGTAATATCAGGGCGGAAGGAACCTTTTGACTCCGGGCCAAACACAAGCTCATCCACAACAGCAAAATCGTTATCAGCAAGGTGCTTAAAATCGACGAGCTTAACATCTGCGGTTTGGTCGAGTAGCCGCCCCAGAAATTCCTTGCCCATGTCATTGTTTCTGATAAGGTTATGAATTTCATCAATTAAATCCGAAAGCTGCTCTACAGTCAGTTTTTTATCGGCATTGATTCGCTGAATAGCTGGGACAAAGCGATTTAGAAAGATGCGAGTGTTAGTGTGAATGTCAGCATCTTTTAACGATTGGTATTCATACCCCAGCCGCATAAATTGGATAGTAGCAGGAAATTTCACCCGCATATCTTCATTCCAAGCTCTTCTCATGACTCTCTATTCCAGTTAGCCTATTCTCACACCACTTCTCAGGCAGAAGGGTATCATCCTTTACCAAGGCAAAGGATGAGAAAGGGGCCCCTTTCTCAATTTTTTGTATGTTCATTGTACCATGTAAATAGTAAATCCGCAATGAGTAAGGCGATTTGTTGTCATCTGTTGAGATTAACTTAGCATTATGAAAAACGTGTGACTCGGGCCAGGGGCTTTGCTCTTATCCCTTGAGCCATTTGTCACAAATAGACGGCGCACTTCTTTTTATTGTTGAATGGCAACAAATACGCATAAAGAAAGAGAGCGACCCATTACGGGTCGCTCTCCTCTGCATTCATGCAAATTGCGCTTTTAATCCTCCTTCAAGCATACGAAGTAAGCACGACTTGATATAGCGTCCAATAGCCACGGGTACGCTGTTGCCAATCTGCTGCTGTTTCTGCCCGAGCGTTCCGCATACACGGAAGTTCTTCGGCAGACCTTGCAGCGCCTTGGCTTCTGCCACCGTAAGCGTGCGGTCTTCCAGCGGATGGATAAGCGGCGGCTTTCGCCAGTTGGTGATAGTCGGAGCCGGCTCATTCCATGCAAGGCGGCGATAGGTGCAGGAATGGCGATTCTTGCTCTCCGTACGATACTCTTCCGGGATGGAGGTATAGTTGCCTCCCTGCGGAACAAAGCTCATGCGCTTGCGCGTCATTTCGCTTGCCGTCGAGATATCGCCGTAGTTCGGCCATGTAGGGTCGATCTTACCGAGCGCATCGCCGGCAGTGTGCATACCATGGACAAGTCCAATACTGGATAGCGACGGCTTTCCGATACGGCTGCCAACGATGACAGCACGCTTACGGGTCGTGTATCCGCCCACTTTGCAGTCCTGTACGATGCTGGATACCAGCTCGTAGCCGAAACTCTCAGCCTTTTCCTGCACAGCAGCATAGTAGCTGCCATCGCAGGCCGTCAGCACCTCCGGTACGTTCTCAATGGCAAACACCTTCGGATTGAGCTTTTCAACAATACGCATGTATTGCATGAGAAGGTCGGAATCAGGGTGGTCTTCGAGTCTCGTGTGCCTATTCGCGTTGGAAAACGGTTTGCAGGAAGGCCCACCAATGATAACGTCAGGGCTTTCGGTGACCTCTTTATCCTGTGGGAACCCGTCCGGCGTGAACGCCTTATGGACATCCCCACAGACGATATGGTCGCCGATGTTCTCCCGATATGTCTCACAGGCCCCTGCATCGTAGTCGATGGCATATTGGATGTTGAATCGCTCATCCTTGAAGAATGGCCAATCCAAAATACCCGCGCCCGAAAAGAGCGACACGACCGTATAGACGTCCGGCAAATCCTGATAGATTTGAGTGACATCCAGCGGACTTCTGCAAGACGCAAGATACTCGTCGAGCGAGATTTGCGTGCCTTCCAGCACGCCGCTGACCGCCTGTGCATCGCTGAGGCCGACAACCTTTCTGACATGTGCCAGAGAAGGTCTCGCAAACTGAAGAACGATGCCCTTCGCATCAGCTTTCGATACGAGAATGGCATCGTCCATAATACTGAGTCGAATATCGCCCAGCTTTGCGATTGTCTCCAGGACTTCCTTGTTCCGCAGGTCGATGAGAGGGCTCCATGAGGAGCCATTTCTCTTTCTCGATACCTTGTAACGCCCCTTCTCGGATGCTACGATTCGAATGCCCTGCTTTGTGATGAGATAGTCATAGCGGCTGCCGATATGCAGATGCTCTGTCTCGTGGAAGCTGAAGGTCAGGCCTCGATTGCTCTTTTTGATATGCTTTTCCATATTGAAATCCTCCTTTTGTCAGTATTACGATTTTGCTTTTGAAAACCAAAGTACATTCAGTCGACTTCGTGTCCAAGAAAGACATTCCCATCAGACTCGTCGTACGTGGCTTTGCCGGTCGTGCCGCAGTTCTGGCAGGACCAATAGCAATGAAGGTGGCCGTAGCCGTCTTCCTCGTCACCAGCCTGTGTCAGGTCACATCCGCAGACCGGACATCTTTCCGGGTCCTCTTCTACCACCTTGCGAGCAGCTTTTTCAAGAGCCCGGTATTCGCTGACGCTCAACTGGATATTCTTTCCTGCCGCATTGACGACGAGAAGATGTTCCTTATGCGCGCCGGCGCTCTGGAAGTCACGGATTTTCTGCGCTGTCTGTGCCATGGTGCCGCAAGGTTCAAACTCAAGGGTCTGGAAATTTAACACATAAAACATAGATGAAATCCTCCTTTTAATTTGATGTGATGTGGTTGGGGTTACTGTCTAATGCTGCCGCTGCCTTGTGCTAAGTCCTTCTTACTGGGAGGAAGTTCCCAGTATTTAAGGCGCTTAGTTCTGGTGATTTTGATTGGGAACGGCAGTGCCTCATTGCTCTCGTCATAACACGCAATGTCGATTCCGACGTCGCACAAGTCATGGCAAGAGTCGGGGTTTAACGTCTGCAGCTTCTTAACAATCTCCTCACGAGAAAGAGTCAGGTCTGCAATGACCGGATACCACCAGTAGTCCTGAAACCGCTTTGCAATAAAAACACCGTGGCGTTTGCTGCCGCATGGCACTTCTGCATTCGGCGATGCAGCGATATACTCGCGGTTCCACTGGACAACGAGTTCGTAGACATCCAGACCATCGAAAATGCCGTAGCCCGCATAGCCTCTTTCGTAGAGAAAGTTTCCGTCAGGGAGCGCTATGTAGCCGCGATGCCCAATTTGCAGATTGTGTCTGTTCTCCTCGTCGGCGAACATCCATGAAAAGGTACCCATCTTAAATAATCCTCCTTTTGATATTTGTTTCGTCAGTATTAAAAATTTGAACACGAAGTTCTAATACTGACGAATGAGTAATGAATATATAAAAAGGCACCTACCTCGTAAGAGATAAGTGCCTTGATAACATATTGGTGTTGTGATGACTAACTCCCTTGGGAGCCTGAATGATGACGTTCCGTGCATAGCACGGCAGAATGATGACTTTAATACAGGTATAATGTACACCAAATCGAAATATGCGTCAAGTCCCATTTATTTTGCTCTTCCCGTGGGGATTAAGACGTCAGCATACTCGTTCTCCGTTTGCAACAACTTCCAGCCTGCAGTATTATACAAACACATCGTTAGAAACTACCGTCCCCTCAAAAAGCAGAATATTATGATTATCCGTAAAGAAATAGATTTGGAGCAGCCTTTGACTTCTGCTCAAGCAGAGAAGCTGAATGCTTTGGCATCCAGGCCTGTATCCCCGGATGAAGATAGTCCCGAACTCACCACAGAAGAGTTGCGGCAGTTTCGAAGAGCCTCAGCACCGGCCTCTGCATACTTTCCGGGCTATGGTGAGGAGGAGAAAGACGATTGGCATGACCTATGAGTGTATTCGCCATCTACGCAGACTATCGGAAGGAGCGCGACAATATGATTCCGTATTATGTCGTTGCTCTTTCCGCTAAGACGGCATAAGAGCGATTCCGTAGCGCTATGAGCTGGCTGACGATATTCCGCATCAAGCGCATAACTGGCCAAAATGATTCCTCTGCAACTGCTTTCGATTGAACAGAGACAACACAAATCTGTCGCACAGTGGAGCCCGCAGCTCTTCCATCAAATCAAGCGCCATAGCTGGGTGGCCCGCTCTTCTCATCTTCCCATTCTTATCTTGTCGTCATTATTCCATTATCGGAACATTAAGTAAAGGTCCACCTGTGCAGACGTTTGAGAGCCAGTGCGAGTGGGGCCGATTTTGAGGTGCAAATCCCACACTTTTACCATTGCGTGCATCAAGAAAATGAGTGTGTGCCGGACATGCTCGCGGCGAGTCTATCGAGCGGAAAAATAGGCGTAGGGTGCGCGACAATCAAAAGTAAAAGACGCGGGTAATAGGATGCCAGTATTGGAGCCGGTACTATTACCCACGTCTTTTTGTTGTTCGGTATTATGAGAAGCAGGAAATCCTCATGTTCCGGACATCAAGCGTCCAAGCGGGACTTCACAATGTCCTCGATGAGTGCCTCGCGCTCCATGCGGTACTTTGCCTCCGCTGCCACCCAAAATCCGGCATCTGTCCCCTTGATGATTTCGCCGAGTCTCTCGGCCATCTCCTGTGTTACCGGAATCAGGCCGCAGTTGAGCTTGTAATATTCATTATCATCGAGGCTAAGCGCATTCTGAACGTCCAGAGGCGAAAGATTCTGCTCCTTCAGCTTTGCTGCAAGGACTTTGCCCGGATGGGCCGGCATCTCTTTGCCGAACTTGGCCGCCAGCTTGTGGCGGCTGCCGTCTCCGCTCTGCTGGTCACGCAGAAGCGCGAGTCCCACGTCCGCCTCTTCCTTTGTCAGAAAGCACTCCTGACGCCATGCGTACATGGGATAGATGTAAACGTCCGTGATGCAGTCTGTGTGGTTGCGGGCCACCTTGAAGTTCTCCTCGTTAATAGCCTCCAAGGTTCCTTCGACCACTTCGAGTTTGAATGAGCTCTTGTTTTTAACAATCGCGTAGACGGTCGTGCCGACCGCAGGAAGCGTATTTCTTGCGTCCATATGTTTTCCTCACTATATTTTATTTTTCTCTTATTTGTTTTTCTTAGTCTAACACCATTATACCACAGCTATATTTCCATATTCAAGCGATTAAGCCTCGTTCGTTGCATTTATCGCAGCATTAAACAGCGTCTTATTGCACGAAGCATGGCATCTATCATCTTAACGTCCCGTGCCGTCCCCTTTCCGCATAAGTTAGCAACGGCCTTATGCAGAAGCATAATCTCTCACCGCTGGCGAGAGAAATTCAATCATATCTCATGGGCGAGCACGTTTCCGCTCTTCCCCCGCAGGCGCAAAAAAGAAGAGGCCCCCTAACGGAGCCTCTTCGATGATAAAACGTCCTTCAATTTTTGTAGAACTTTTCGACATTGGCGCATACTTCCGCCGTCGTGATGCCCAGATTGGCGGCAGCGTTTTCGACGGAAAGCAGGCCAGCTTTCACAAGTTCGTAGGCCAGTTCACTTCTGCCTTCCTCACGGCCCTCTTTGCGCCCTTTAAGGATTCCTTCAGCAAGTCCCTCGCTATGCCCCTCACTATGGCCTTCGCTATGTCCCTTGCGATATTCTTCGCGTAAGGCTTCTGAGTACGTCATATAAGCTACCTCCTTTTCCGGGTTTCTGCGGACTTTTTCTGTCACAAGTTTCGCCATGTTTGCAAGTTTGGTCTGGAACACAGCCATATCGTTGCCTTCTCGAACATAGTCAAGGAATTCCGCAATCGCCGGCGATACGCCGCTCTTGCTCTTGTACTTTGCATTGAGAAAGATGACATGGCTGCCGTCGTTGTAGACGGTGTCCGTTCCTTTGTAGTGCGAGATTTTCTCGTACTTTGCAAGCCCCAACCCGATATGGTCGAAGTTGCAGATAAAGATGATAAAGCTCTCAGGGAGCTTATCATACCCCTTGTTGCGCTCCAGGATGCGCCGGTCGATGCTCGATTGGTAATACCGGCTCCTCTTTTCGAGCGCATCATCGGTATTCTGCATCTCGATGTCGTAGTGGGTGCTGTTCTCATCGGCGAGGAAGACGTCAAGACGGATGCCGTGGTTATAGGCCGCGTCGCTGATGTCCACCTCTTTGTCCGAGAACCGAAGCGTTGCGATTTTGCAGTCCAGCAGTTCTTCAAGGAAGAGCTTGCAAACCGCCTCCTGCCGCATGACTTCGCCGAACATAAATTTGTCGGAGAGTGGGTGCTCTCTGAATGGTGTTAGTCCCATATGTACCTTCTTTCTATATTATAGCATCTGCGTCAATTACCGGCAAGCGGTAAAATCAAGATGCTATGGATACCTCCTATGTATTGTCGAACGATGGATACCCCTCTCTTGCAGGTCACACCGCAGCGTAGTCCTTGCCGGTGATAGTCTTGACGAGCTGCAGCGCGTTTTCTTCCGTCATCGGAATCAGGGCGTCGCCCGAAGACGACTCTGCAATCATGGAAGCGAGCGCCATGGGGTCCATATCTGCTGCAGCCTTGCCGGCAGGTAAAACCTTTGCAGTATCATCACCCGCAGGGTACTCTTTTGCCTTTGCATCGAAGTCACGGTAGCCGTATGCCTGCGCCAGCTCATTGAGCCATTCAGCGGTCTTCTCGTCTTCTCTGTCAATGGTTCCCACAAACATCACGCCGTGGGAGAAGAGCACTCCGCTCTGGTCATCTGCGTCCTTAATGACGTGGACAAACTCGACAGGGATACTCTCTTCCCCGCTGAATTTGCGGAGCAGCAGGATGTGTTCGTCGGCGTATTCTTCCCAGGGGCCGAGCTGAGTCGTGTAGGTATCGTTCATTGCAAAATCCTCCTATGTATTGTTTTTTGAGTTGGGTTTGTGTGCAGGGGCGAAGGGTGAGAGTTGGGAACGCAAGAGAAACGGGCTGAAAGAGAAAAATAAGCAAAGAGAGCAGAAAGAGCAGAAAGAGTAGGAAGAGAAGAGCGGGTTAATCGCTCTTCTCTTCCTTCATGTCGCTCGCTTTCTTCAAAACTTCAACAACGGCTTTCCTCACATTCCATGAGAAATGGTCGTCTACGAAGTCTTTCTTCAGGCCGCACTTGCTCATACGACTATAGCCATATTTGGCAAATACCGCATCCCATGCTTTCCCTCTTTGGGTCTGCGCAATGCTTGCAATGGCATACTGCGTCTTCTTCGGAAGGCGCTTCAGGAGCCATGACATGCGCCGCAGCGCAGGAAAGCTTTCTGCTTCCATATCCGTTGCGTCCGTATAACCGAACTGCTCATAGCGGCTTTCAAGGAAGTTCCACATCTCATCTGTTGCCCCATAGCAAACCATGTAGGTCGTATGCCCTGCGCCCCTGATAAAGACTGCGCCGTGAGAGCTCACGCCGTAGGCCTCATAGAGGTCGCAGAAAATCTGCATCAGCGCATCGACAGCAGCTTTGCTGAGGGATATCTCTTTTTCCTTCATGCGTTTTGCGACGAGGAATTCGAGCATATCACTTTCACGCGAGGACATCTGCCATGTCACGCTCGTTTCGCCAATCGCAATGATGGGCTCCAGCGCGTAGCGGGCAATGTCCTTGCAGGCAGAGAAATCAGGGTCTTCCTTTTTTATGAGCGCCGCGCCCTGCATATTCCATGGCCATGAAGCAACGCTTTTCACGTGTTCCTGCAAGTAAGTCTTGCACCAGAGCTCTTCGAGCTCATTCGCCAGTTTTACGAGCTTGTCTGTGTTTTGCGTTGGTATTAGCCACGCGTTGTGGATGTTGGTACTCAAAGCTGAATCCTCCTATCGTCAGTTTTACGTGTTGCTTAGCGAAAAGAGGGAGGCGGATTAACCGTCTCCCTCTTCCCTTTTGTCTGTCATTTTGCGATGGGTTCGATGACGATGCGATAGTTGACGCCATCCGCCTCGTTTCCGAGTACCGTCAGGCTGTTTTCACTGTCGCCTTCAAAAACCTCATGTCCCGCAAGCGTCACTGCGCTTTCGATGGTATCAAGGAGGTCCTGTACAGAAGCAAAATCACTCATGGTCAGCACCTTCTTCCTCATCTTTAGTCGCAGGGATGCGGAACGCATCCGTAGCATCGCTATCCGGGTTGGCGGAATCCGCCCAGATGAGGACGCTCACGCCCTTTTCAGGAGCCTTACCGGGGAAGCCGCCGTATTCGTCCGTACCGACACAGGCAATGGACTGCTCGAAGGTCTTTCCGCGCTCACGGTAACAAATGTAAAGCTCCGGATAGTCGCGGTCACCGCCGACTTCCGCGATGATGTCGCCCTTCTTTGTCATCAGCTCGATACGAGCTGTATGACTCAGGTTCTGGTCGTACCAGCCGTCCTTTTCGGAATCACGAGGACCGCTCACCTTATAGCACGGAAGCTCCGGCTCAGCAGCCTTTTCGGTGGTGTCGGACTCGCAGATGCGCCAGTTGACATTGTCGTGGTTGCTGTTGACACAGTAGGCACTGTCGTCATTGTAACCGCCTTCATCCTCCGCGTTGACGATGGACTCCTTATACTGGCGCACCATCTCGGCGTGAGCCGCCTCGTGGGTGTTGAAGAACAGAGGTTCCTTGATTTCGCATTCTTCGACAGACATTAAAACAAACTTTTTCATTTTGAAATCCTCCTTATATTTTTGAAAATCAGCGGCGCTGGTGCGGTTCTCCCGGCCAACGCTCTCCCTTTACGTCGAGCCAACTGATGAAAGGCGATTCGTCTTCGTATCCGTTGTACACGACGGGACGTACTTCCTCACCGTTTGGCAGAAGCACAGGCTTTCCGTACGTCTGAAGGTCGCGCAGCGCATCATGGACGCTCTGAAAGAGTTTGCTCACAATGCGCGAGCCGTGGTAAATGAGGACGCTGGTCTTGCCAAGATAGCGAATCCCGTTGGCGTCGTCATAGGCCATTACCTGCATCACAGGCTGTGCAGGCATTCCCTCTTTCGAGGGAATGCCGTAGCTCAGATAATACTTCATAGCCATATGCTCAGTCCTCCAGAAAAACGATGACGACCGTTCCGGCGCGCTCATCGAGCACAAAGTCGAGAATATAACCGGGGTCGCTCCACATCCCACCGGATTGGCTCGGATTGTACTTCTGTACGAACGCCAGGAGCTTTTCCTTTGTCCCCGGGATTTCGATATCAAATCGTTTCTCGGAAACAAGGGTACCCTTTTCGTTGTACAGCTTATCCCCGTCGACCTTCCAGCCCAGCATGTAGCAGGCGTTTGCAAAGTCGAGCGCACAGTCGAGGTCGAGCTTTTCCTCAATTCTCAGCGTATTCTGGATATCATACACGATGGCATTGAGTTTTGCCCGAGTTTCCATGGCTGCCTTGATATCCGCCACAACGGACTTGGCAGTCACCTTCTCGTTCTTCTCACGAAGATACACATACACGTGCGCCGGAGGCAGCGGCTCATTCTTCTTCAGTCTGTAAATGACCGGAGGATTGAGCACGCCGTCCGTATAGGCGGCCTTGATGTGTGAGAACACCTCAACATTTGCTTTCACGAAGTCGAGGTACGTTCTTGCCCCTTCGTAGATTTCGCGAAGGGTGCTCCACGAAACATCGCAGACGTCCGTATCGACTTTGCCCGGACCGATGGGAAGATAAAGTGGAGACGTCACGTAGCGGTCTCCGGATTTCGTCTCAAAAACGACGATGCGAGTGTACTTAGTCATAACTCACACCTCCTCTTCCTTGACGAGAGCCGGCTTGTCGCGCAGGATACCAAAGCTGCTGAAATTGTTCTCTTCCGGCGTTGTTTTACGCAGGAACTCAATGAATTCGTGCACGGAAGCGTCCCAGACATCGTTCTCTGCTTGGTCGGCACCGAAGTAGTCGCGCGACTGCTGATAGGAAGCCGCAAGCGCTTCGATGGCAGGCTCAGAGAAGATATTCGCAATAGAGCGATGATACTCTTTCTGCGCCTTCTCATCGGCAGCCTTGTACTCCTCAGATTCCGCGTTCGGCAGCTCATCCGCATCAAAGAGCTTTCTCGACAGCGCAACACGCGCGTCTTCCAGAAGGTTCTCATAGCGAAGGAACTCATTCGCCGCACGAAGCGCGTCGCGCGTCATCCGGTACTTCTTTCCACCATAGCAGAACGTGACTGCGATATGGCTCGGGGTGTTACAGCAAAATTCGACCCCGCCTCTTCTCAGCGCGTCATCCATGTTGGTGCACTTGACCTTGCCGACATCGGGGATATCAAAGATATCCTCTTCGCCTTCGCAGGGGTGAAGGACATAGGTCATGCCGTCCTCAGCGGCGGGTGCCCAGAAAAGGCAGCGCCCCTTCTGCTCGGCAGCATCAGGCATGTACAGCTCACCGCCGCCAAGCTCGTTCTCCTCGGCAATGATGCTGAATCCTCTTGCCATATACAGCTTGGCGTCAGCGCCGCACTTAAGGCATGTCCAGATGTTATCGGGGTTCGGCGAGCTCACCGTTTCCAGCGCCTCGTCGAGGACCTCGATAAAATTGCCTTCCAGGTCCACTTTCCAATCCTGCATGACATGTGCCGTTGTCGAAAGGGCTGCGTGGCAGCCGTTCGGGCAAACGTGGATGGTCTTTGCAAAATCATGCTTCTGAATTTTCATTTTGAAATCCTCCTTAAAATTGTGTTTGTTTCAGACAGTAAAATCGTCGAGAAGAACATTGGTCTCCTCGACGTCCTTGATGTGATTGAGCAGCGTTTTTTTGATATCCGGCCAGTTGCGCAGAAGCGCTACGCCTGCATCCGGAAAGCAAAAAGAGCGTCTGAATGCGATAGGGCCATCGTCTTCCGGCAGCATCGTTAGACCGAGGTTGCCCGTCCAACCGCTGACACCATTCGGCGACACGGAAAGATGGTACTCGCGCTCGCGATGAGGCGTTCCCACATACGTTTTCATATCACCGAAGTCAACACTTACTCTCGTTCCGTTCAGGCGCGGGATAATTTCCGCCTTGATGTAGGCTTCGATTTTCTCGATGTTGCTCCGCAGCTTGCCCTGTTCCTCTTTTGTCATTTGAAATCCTCCTTTAGTCAATTTTTTCGATGGTCACATAGCAGCCATCCATGTTTTTGTCATACTGACGGATGTCGTAGAAGCACTTGAAGTCGAGGTGTGCAGAGCCGTCCCTCAGCACTTTGAGAACGACAGCGTCAATGTTGACGTAGCCCTGCGCATAGCCGGGGACTTCCGGATACATTGTTCGAGTAATCTCACAGAAGTGGTCGACATAGCTGATGATGTTCCGCTTGTCGCGCCGCCATGCGATGTACTCTTCACGCGTATCGTCAGTCAGGTCATAAGGCCAGTTGCCGCAGACCATATGGATGCGCCAGCGAAGCTCTGGAACGGTCTTTTCAACATAAGAACGCCCGTCAAGAGCCTTCATCTCATCGTTGCGCGTTCCGGGCTCCCAGTTCTTCTTACTCGCCCTGTGAGGCTTATAAGAATCCGTGTGGAAAGTTACTTTGTAGCTCATTTTGAAATCCTCCTGTTTTTTGATTTGTCAGTATTAGGACTTCGAACTCGATTTTCTAATATTGACGATTGAGTGGTGAATATATAAAAAGACACCTACCTCGTAGAGATAAGTGTCTTGATAACATATTGGTGTTGTGATGACTGGCTCCCTCTCGGGAGTCGAGATGATGACGTTCCGTGCATAGCGCGGCAGAATGATGACTTTAATACAGGTATAATGTACACCAAACAAGAATATCCGTCAATAGAGTTTTCGAGATTTGGTCACTTTATTTTCCGTCTTCGATGATGCGCTTCGCGCCTTTCCAGTTCTTGGTGTAGTAGTTGCTGTATAGGTCACTCACCTTGATGCCGCTCTTTCTGCTGGCTGCATGGATGAAGAGGCCGTCTCCGATGTACATGCCTACGTGGGCAACAGAGGTCTCTCCCGGTGCGTGGAAGAACACCATATCGCCCGCCTGCAGTTCCTCTTTGCACACTTCTCTGCCGTTGTAGGCGTACTGTGGGCGCGCTGTACGGCAGATGCTATAACCGAACTGTTTGTAGACGTAGTACATCATCCCTGAGCAGTCAAAGCCCTCTGACGGTGATGCGCCGCCCCACACATATTCGCCGCCGTTGAACTGAAGCGTATAGGCGACGATTTGCGCGCCGAGAGGTGTTTTCTGGAGCTCTCCTGATTCTACGACGTGCTTTTGGTAGATGGATGATGAGTCCTGCGTGCCAGAATAGTCTTTGCCAACCGCTCTTGTTTGCAGGAGCACGCTCTCCTGCCGCAGCTTATTCAGCTCCTCCTGATACTGGAGATTCTGGCTGACAAGCGACGAGATTTCCGCTATGCGGGCGTTGATTTTATCGAGCAGCTTGTTCTGCGTCATGCGGAGTTGGCGCTCGGTGTAGTTGCGGTCAGCTCGAATGGAGTTCAGTTTCTCGGCCTGTTTATCCAACTTGGATATTTCGCCTTCGATTTCTGTCAGTGCACTTTCATCGTAGCTCATGATTTCTTCGACGTAGTCGATGCGCCCGAGAAGGTCCTTTAGGCTGCTTGCCTTGAAGATGATGGACCAGTATGAGGTCTTCCCTTTCTCTTCAATCTCGCGCACTCTGGAGCAGTAGACGCTGTACTTATCGTCAAGCTCTTGGTTCGCAATTTCGAGCTGAAGCTCCAACTCCTCTATCTGAGCATCGAATTCGTCGACCGCAGCCTGCAGTTCATCGACGCGGACCTGAAGGTCGTCGTATTCTTTCTGCAAATCGCTCTTTTCGCTGTTCAACTCGTTGACTCGCTGGTTGTTTGCGTCAATGAGGTCCTGCCACTGCTGCGCATCCTGCACCGGGTCGGCGTAAGCCGGCATAGCAGTGCTTGCTGAGAACAGTAAAACCAACAACATTGCAAGAGCCTTTTGTACGGCGCATCGCCGGTAATATGATTTCGAATACATGATTTTCTCCCCTGCCGGCTCATACGCGCAAATACTTTCTCAGGGCGATGAGGCTGCCGGTCACGCCAACGGCGAGGCCGAGGAACGCATCCGCGGCCAGAATGGCGTATGCCATTTCATTGAATGGAAGCACGTCCAGAAGCGATGCAATACCGATGCTGCCCATCGCTTTGCCGAGCAGCGAGTATGTCGCGAGCGACACGGCAAACGCTGTCAGCGAGCCTGCAAGGCCGACGATACAGCCTTCTACAATAAAGGGCGACTTGATGAAGCTGTCGTAGGCACCCATCATTTTCATAACTGCAATTTCCTCCGAACGTGTGTATGTCGTGGTCTTAATCATGTTGGTCATGATAACGACCGAGAGCGTCAGGAGCATTGTCCCTGTAAAAACGCCAAGGATATTGACAGCTTTCTTGACGATTGCAAAGCCCGAGGAGACTGTTTCGTCCACACGGGTATCCGCGATACCGTTGATGGACAGAAGCTCCTCAGAGACCTTTCCAGCGTCTTCCTGGCGGTCTATTTCCACGGCGAAGCGGTTTCGGAAGACGGACGGCTGCAGATGGTCTGTCGCCGCATCCTCGTACTGCGAGGCATAGTCTTCAAACGCTTCTTCCCTTGAGATGAAGGTAGCCGTCTTGACGTGGTCTATGCGCAGGATGTTTGTCTCAAGGCTCCGCGCCTCTTCTTCCGTCAGCGTATCGTCGATAAAGGCCAGCATGACGTTTTCCACCTGAAACTGGCGCATGTTGTAGCCAATATTGATGCTCAGCATCAGCATAAAAGAGATAAGCAAAAGGCAGGCCGTCGTGGTCGCGATGGATGTGAGCGTCAGCGCCTTGTGCTTGAGCATCGCATTGACGCCCGAGTGGATATAATATCCAAGTTGGATATCCCTCTTCACGACGCGCCGCCTCCTTCCCAATAGATGCGACCGGCAGAAAGAACAATAGTGCGCTTGCGGAACTTCGCCACGAGTTCTTTTGCGTGGGTGATAACGATGACAGTCGTGTTCTCGATACCGTTGATATCGACGAAGATTTTCATGATTTCTTCCGCCAGCTTCGGGTCAAGGTTGCCGGTCGGCTCATCGGCAATGACAAGGCGAGGGCGGTTGATGATAGCGCGCGCAATGGCAACGCGCTGCTGCTCGCCGCCGGAAAGCTCGGACGGATAACGGTACTCTTTGCCCTCTAAATGGACGATGGACAGCACTCTTTCAATGCGCTCTTCCATGTTTTGAGAAACACCGATGCAGCGCATTGCGAATTCGAGGTTATCCTCTACCGTCATGCTGGTAATAAGGCGGAAGTCCTGGAAGACCATCCCGATGGTGCGCCGCGCTTCGGCCATGGTCTTACTGTCAAGGGCACTCATGTTATAGCCGTTGACGCGGACAGTGCCGACGTCCGGCAGCAGCTCTCCTGTAATCAATTTGGATAACGTCGATTTGCCGCTGCCGGACGCTCCGGTGATGAAGCAAAATTCACCATCATCGACATGGAGATTGAGGTTGTCGACACCCTGGACGCCAGACGGGTAGTAGACGGTTGCGTCTCGGATATCAAGCATCCCGATTGGCCTCCTTCACAAGGTCCTTGATGAGTGCTTCACGCTGCAGGCGATACTTCACTTCTGCTGCGACCCAAAATTTCGTATCTGTACCCTTGATGATATCGCCGAGCTTCTCGGCCATCGACTTGTTCATCGGCATAAGGCCGCAGACGAACTTGTAATACTCATTATCATCGAGCCCCAGTTCCTTCTGGATGGTCAGCGACGAGAGATGCTGCTCATTCAGTTTGGCGGCAAGGACCTTGCCCGGAGGAGTCGGCATCTCTCTGCCGACTTTAGCCGCCAGCTTGTAGCGGCTGCCGTCGCCACTCTGCTGGTCAAGCAGAAGTGCAAGGCCTACGTCCGCCCCGTTCTTGGTCAGGAAGCACTCCTGACGCCACGCGTGCATGGGATAAATGTAGACGTCCGTGATGAAGCCCGTACGACGATGAGAGACCTTGAAGCCATTCTCGCTGATAGACTCCATGGTGCCCTCGACAACTTCAAGCTTGAATGTGCTGTTGTTCTTGGCAATCGCGTAGACGGTTGTGCCGACCGCGGGAAGTTGGTTGTTTGCGTTCATATATTTCCTCCAAAGCAGAGCGTTCATTCTTTTATTGTCGTTATTATACCATTATTGGCACATTACTGCAACCGGACGATGTGGAAAATGCTCCCGCAAGGCAAAAGAAAAAAGGAGCTGAGGCAAATGCCCCAGCTCCTTTCTGCTCGAATTCTCGCTTAATTGAATTCGACTGCTTTGCTGTCATCCCAAATGGTGAGATAAGAGATAAAGCGGTACATCATCGCGCAGAACTCTGCACGGGTGGTCGGGTTTCTCGGGGAAAGCGTCACATTGGTCGTTCCCTCGATAATACCGGTGGCAACCGCCCACTCCATAGCAGTGGTCTGGTCGCCCGTCTTAAGCAGGCCCGCATCGTGGAACCTTGCGAGCTTGCCGCGCTCCTTGCACTCGTAGTTCATCAACCGCGCCATTCTGTAGAGCAGCAGCACCTGGTCTGCACGGGTGATACCGGTGTTCGGGGAGAACTGAGTATCTGCGAGGCCGTCAATCAGGTTGTTGCCTGTCGCCCAGGAGATAGATGCCGCATACCACTCAAACGGAGAGACATCATCGTAAGCCTTACCGCCATACGGTTTGGGAGAGCCGAAAAGTCGGTGAGCAATGGTCGCTGCCTGCGCTCTTGTGATGGTGGATTCCGGCTGGAACTTGTAATCACCGAAGCCATCGACAAGGCTGCGCGCGGAGCAAAAGTCGATGTAACCTTTCGCCCAGCCGCTGCCAAGCAGGTCATCGAATCTCACGTAGGTAGATTCCGTGCGGATGCTGCAGGAACCCGGGATAGGTACGTAAGCGCCCGCTTGATTGATGACAGAGAAGATAACGCTTGCAAAGTCGCTGTCCTTGGTCTTATCATCATCGGCCAGTGCTACGACATCTCCGGAATCCATGTAGTTTGCAAGGAATAGGAGGCCATCCATATCAGCAGTGATAAGCGTCTCATCCACGCCCTTGAGGAAGCGGATAGTCAGCATATCGCCGTTAGAACCCTTTTTCACCACTTCGATAGTGATTTGAGCCTTGATAGCCTGAAGCTCCTTAACGCCATCTTGATTGATGTACAGGATGCCGTACGGGAAACGGATGGTGGTCATAGGATTCTTTGCAGCCTCAGCGAGGTCGTTTTCCGTCAGGACCACGGTCTGTGCAGAGGACTGCTTGAACTGTGCTGTATAGGTCGCATCTTCCGTTGCTTCCACGATTTCAGGATACCATCCGGCGAAGGTGTAGCGATATTCCTTGGTCGATTCACGCGTCGGCGTCTTTCCGCTGTAAGCCGGCTTCGTGCCGCCCTTGACCTTTACGGTCTCAAGAACCTTGCCGTCCCAGTTGACGAAGGAGATGTTGAACTCCTTTTTTGCGAGCTCGGGGTCGTTTAGGTCGCCCTTTGTGGTTGCATTGTACGTGGCCGTGTAGGTCGCGTCCTTTGTGACCATGGTGATGTCGGGGTTCCAGCCCTTGAACTTGTACTTCGTGGTCTTGCCGTTCTCAGTCGTATCGGCTCTTGTCGGCTTCAGTGTGCTCACATCCGGCGTTGCGCCGTACTCAAGCAGCATGCTCTTGATAGTCGAGCCATCCCAGTTCTTGAAGAGGATGGTGTACTTACGAAGGACTTCGTTGTACTGCGCCGTATAGGTGACATCCTCGGTGACAGGAGCGATTTCAGGAGACCAACCGGTAAAGGTGTATGTGTACTGCGGCGTCTGAGCACGCTCCGTGTTGCCGCGATATCTCGGTGTGGTGTTGTACTCATACTCTTCCGTGGAACGAGCTCCGTTGACGACCCAGGTAACTGCGTACTTACGGGTAGCCTCTGTGAACTGCGCAACGTAGGTCGCAGGACCGGTCACCGCCACGATAGGCGTGTTCCATCTGGAGAACGTGTAGATGGTCGTCGCAGTGGGAGCCTTTGTCGGCGTACCGCCGGGATAGACGGGAACGCGTCCGTAGGCACACAGCGACTGAGTTTCTACGCCGTCGACGACCCAGGTGATGGTGCAGAGCTTATCCTCTTCCTCGTACTGGGCCGTGTAGGTGACATCTTCGGTTACGGGTGCAAGAGCCGGTTCCCAGCCAGTGAAGATATAGTTCTTGCTGTCAGTGGAGGGCTTTGTCGTCTCTCCCTGATAGTAAGGCGTCTCATTGTAGAGGTATTCCTGCTGGGTGATAGTACCGTCGTTGTTCCATGTGACGGTGTACTTACGGGCCGTTTCGGAATAGACAGCGGTGTAAGTAATATCACCGGCAACAGGAACGAGTTCCTTATCCCAGCCAATGAAAGTGTAGACCGTCGTGTTGCTTGGGATGTGGTCGGTCGAGCCCTTGAAGACGGGTGTCGCACCGCGGTCATAGTTTTCTTCCGTGATGTAGCCGTTGACGCTCCAGGTGACCGTAAACTGCAGGACGGAGACGGTCAGCTCAAAGGAATCAATAAACTTTCCATCAGTCGATTCAATCGAGATGGTCGTCTTGCCGGCGCTCTTTGCCTGGATGTAGCCGTCATCATTGATGCTGGCCACTGCGGGGGCGGAGGACTTCCACTTACGGGTTATGGACGCAGGATACGCAAAATCGGAAAGCTGCTGATAGTCGCCAACATTCATCGACGTCCTGTAGGAGCCATTTTCCTTTTCTACGATGTAGAGCGTTTTCTTCTGCGTTACATTGAACTGCGCTGTGAAGTACAGGTTTTTGACGACCTCATACGGGTCATTCAGCTTGCCGTTCGTTGTTTCCTTCCAGCCCATGAACTCATACGTGTTCTTGGCATCGTCCGGCTTGGTCGGATTGGTAGGCTTTGTGAAGACCTCACCGTAATCGTAGGTCTCCGTCGTAATGTGGCCCTGTGCATCATCCCAGGTCACCGTATACTGCTTGACAGTGCGGGTGAACTTTGCACGATAGCTCTGGTCTTCGTTTGCCGGCGTAATCGTCGGTTCCCAGCCGTCGAACGTCCATGTATACTGGTCGGTCTCCTCCTTGACGGGCGTGCCGCCGTTGAGAGGATAGACAGGAGTCGCACCCTTGGACACGGTGCTCTCCGTATAGTGGAGCAGGTTCTCCGGGTCATCGTACCACTTGATAGTGGCTTTCGGAGCGGTGACGGTAACGCGGCAGGTCTTGGTCTGGTTGCCAGCCTTGACGATGATGCTGCAGACGCCAACGCCCACGGCGGTGACGTTACCATCTTCGTCCACCGTTGCGACATTTTCGTTCGAGGAGGAGAAGGTGATTTCCGTTGTGACATCGTCCGGCGTCACTTCTGCATTGATAGCGCCGGTGTTGCGGCCTTCGTTCAGAACAAGAGCCATCGCCTCCGGCTCAATGCTCAGTTCTACGAGTCTATGCCGGTCGTAGATGGCGGTGTAGGTCGCATCTCCCGTGCAGGGGACCGGCGTCGGGCTCCACTCTCTGAACACGTAATAATACGTGTTGTCCGCTGCCTTGGTCGGGATACCGGAGTTGGGCTTATAGGTCGGGGTCTCCCCTTCTGCGCAGTCCTCTTCAAACGAGAGATTGTTTTCAGCGTCGGTGACCCACGTGATGGTGAAGGTACGCTCGCCAACAGTAACGGAGCATGCAGCGCTCTCGTTGCCATCGGTGACACGGACGGTCGTCGAACCGGGCTTAACGCCCTTGATTTCGACCGAGGAACCATCTTCAGCCTCGGACAGGATAGTCACGGTTTCGGGGGCATCCACGGACCAGGTGAATTTGCTCTGCTGCATTCCGGCGTACGGAGTCGTCTCGACTGTAAGGGTGTGCGTTTCTTCCGCGGGAAGTCTCAGCATATCATCGCTCATTTCGAGCGTATAACTGACTTCACTTCTCGGAATCGCAGAGTATGTTGCCGTGTAGGTAATGGTCGTACCCAGCGTGCCGTCCACGCTTGTGTTGTCGTTATCCCAACCGGTGAAGGTATAGCAATAGGTGGCATCAACAGGGCGAGTCGGGTCAGCGGGCGCTGTCGGAGTGTCGCCGAAGTAGCAAGTCTGTTCCTTAAGCGTTGTTCCATCCCAATCTTTGAAGAGAACAGTGTACTGGATGCGCTCCACGTCATACTGGGCAACAAACGTGGTGTCTGCGGTGACGGGCCCAATTTCCGGTTGCCAGCCCGTGAACGTGTAGCTCGCGTTGTAGTCGGTATCGCGGTCCGTGCTGATGGTCGGAACCGGGGTATCTCCATCTTTGACGACCTGACGCTCAACGCCCTTGCCGGGCACGTTAAACGTAATCGTGTGGTAGCCTTCGCTGTTCTCCACGGTGACATAGAATGTCACGTCGGAAGAATACTGGCCATCAGAATAGGTGGCGGTGAGCGCTGCCCTACCGGCAGCGTGCGGCGTGGCAATCCAGGTGTCGCCCTGCTGTTCAACAGAAACGATATCTTCTGCACCACTCACGACCGTCGTGTTTTCCGGGAATCCGGTCACTCTCGTGTCGTCCGTCGCGTAATACCCAACATGACGGCTCAGGTCCTCTGCGTTGGCGCTGTCCCCACCGACATAGATGGTGAAGTCGTCAGATTCGAGTTCATAGATGATGCGCTCGTTGAACTGAGCCGTGTAAATCGGGCCTTCTCCGGAAGTAACCTTTGCAGGTTCCGGGTCCCATCCCGAAAAGTCATAATAGACTCTGTTGGGGATACCGGCTTTCGTAGGCGCAGCGCCCGGATACGTCGGTACGGTTCCCACACGATGGGTGGACGCCGTCAGGACACCGTCGATATCCCAGTAGACCTGGTCATAGTCGACGTAGACGGGGATGTCGTAAGTCGTTCCACTGGGTTCTACGACCGTGATGGTCGTCGTGCCCGGAGCTACGGCTGTCAGCGTAACACCGACGCCATCCTGTGCTTCAGCGAGGACAACGGACGGGTCGTTGGGTGTGACTTTGCTTCCGTCTACAAGGTCCGGCGCTGTCAGCGTCGTCATGTTGTTGGGCTCTTCCATCGTCAGGCGAATGGGTGCAGCCACGGTGACATTGATGGTCTCCGTGTACCCTTCGCTTCTCGCTGTGATGGTCGTTTGTCCCTCTTTCAGGGCCCACACAGTGACCGCTTCTTCGGAGTCAGAACCGGTTTTGTCAAGGTGAATGACGCTGCTGTCTCCGACCTCCCAGGTGACCATATCAAGTCCATCTTCCGCGTGCTTGATAGCGGCACCCTCATAAAAAGTTCCGGTGACCGTTCCCATCGACGCCTCATAGAGATTGAGGGTATGGGATTCTGGTGTTAGCCACAACCCATTTTCGATGGGAGCTTGCTGTGCGAACGCCGCCGTCGGGAAAAGCGTCAGCGCGAGAGTTACGACGAGAAGCCACGATAAAATCCGCTTTCTCATTGTAAATACATTTCCTCCTTTTCCTTGCTCCAAAATTAAATAAATCCGCATTCTGATTTCGTAGATTCATTCCCTTTATCCAATGTGAAATCTACGGAAGTATTCTGCTTTATTGTACCCCTTTGCGCGTTTTAATGCAATATTTCATTCTGATTTTTTCGTTATTTTACATTTATTGAGAAAAAGAAAAGCGAGTTGTTCGGAAATTCCGAACAACTCGCTTGGCGATATATCCTCCTACGCATAGTCTGGAAGCATCGAAATGCCAAGTTCCTCAAGCGTTTCAACGACCTCTTGCCCAGACATATCTGAGATAAGCGGCTCAACGATGGAGCTGTCCTCTTTATGCCTCAAGCAAAGGAGAACAGCCTCTTTTGTCGGATGCGCAATGTACCTCAGCAGCTCCGGGTCCAGCTTCACAACAAGTTCCTGGACATCCGGCGTCTGCTTTTTCTCAGGCACAAAGCGAAACGCGCCAGAGGTTTGCGTAACTGCAACCCGAATGATGGGTTTCGTTATGCACCAGAACGGCAGACATGATAAAAGCGTGCCGTCCTGCTTGAGCGCGACTCTCGCAACCTTCGTAAACAGCGACTGAGAAATTTCAAGAGGCAAGTTCGTGTTTATCTTCTTCTCCTCTTGGTATCTTCTTATGCACATCAGGCAATTATCGTCTGTGAGGAACCTTTCCGGAAAGAATGCAATTTCTTTGTAGCTATGCTGCAAAGCGGCATAGCACACTTCGTCCGTAATCATTTCCTCAGGCAGATATGAGAGCGCGCCATCCGTTTCTCTGATAGCAGGCAGAAAATACTTTTCTGACACATACTGCGGGAAAGACAGGATAGCATAGCTCGGAAACGGCTGGCTGGATGTGCTGTTACTCAGTATTGTCGCGTACGTTCCGTCTTCACGTTTCGCACGCTCAAAGCCCAAATCGACGAGTTCACACGAAAGGAGCTCCTCCGGCACATAATGAATGGCACCAGCATCCTTCCCTACTGCAGCAAAACACATTTCCTTTGTTATCATGTGCTTCGGAACATATTGCAGAGGAAGCCCGTTGATAGAGAGTGCCGCAAAAATAAGGCGCTCTCTATCTTCCGGTCCACATGTTTCCAGGAAATCGCTCATGTTTCCGAGCTGAAATGCGTTTTGCTTCAACGCCATCACGCACAGGTCCACCGTCTTATCCAAGTACAGGATAACCTGTCCGCACGAAATGCGCATCGCAATTTTGAGAAATTGCGGCTTCATCTCCTCCGGCGTCAAAAAGATAATTTCCAATGGCAAATAAGAAAGGACGTCTTTTATGACGCTGTCCGATCTATATTTGCAAACACCGAGAAGGCCACAGGCAAGTGCCATTTGTACGCCAAAAATCTTAGTCTGCTTTGCCGCAAGCAAGCAGATATTCTCGGTCTGCACACCGGCAGACAGGATTTCGACGATTTGCCAAACTCCACTTGTCCTATCCGTCTTCGCATACTTTTTGTAGGCGTTGAGAGCTGTGTAGCTCATCTGCTCGGTTCTCATCTCTTCTGGGATAAAAGAGATGGATAGTGGCGACATCTCCAGAACCGCTTCGCAGATTTCTTCGCTCAGCTTTTCTTTTGGCAGGAACGCGACGCAGTCTTGATTCGCCATGAGCACTTGTGTTGCCACAGCCGCCGTCAGAGGCTTATCTTTTGCCAACTTGTTCCACGTTACTCTCGCGGCAGAGAGTCTGTCCCTGCGTTTTTCCGCGATAAAAGACATGGTTTCAGTCAGTTTCATTTCGGCGTACTGCTGCATCAAGCTTTTGCTTTCCAATTTGAAATCCTCCTTTCTTCATGTGCGCAAAGGGTATCAGTAATACTGATACCCTTTGCGGGTTTTGTCATGTCCTTGGTTGATACCGAAGTCTCAGTCCAAGCTCTTTGCAGGCACCAAGGATGTCCGCTGCCGGGTCCGAGCCAACAAGGTTCGTTACCTGCACGATATCGTCCGGGGCAACAAGTGCGAGCTGTACGATATCTATCGTCAGGTCCGAAGGCTTCATTTGCTCAACCAACTCAGGGGCCCTTTCGACAACTTTTTTGCATAGGCCGCGAAAACTTCCCGTAAGCCAGCTCGGCGGGACCTTTTCCATCAAATCCGGGCGCAATTCCAGAGCAGTAAGGACCGTTTCTTCGGTCACAGCCTCAGGAACGTCCTCCGCCAGCACGTCCGAGTCGGATGCTTCCAGTGCTGCAATCAGCATTATGGGAGTGAGGTTCTTCTCCCCGTACCCTTTTCTGTGTCTTGCTTCGATAACCGGAAGCACTCCTTTCTGTGACCACAAAATCGCAGCGACGCAAACATTGTCGGTCACCTCATCGTCTTCCATCCAGTTCAAGACCTCCGGATTTATCTCTACCGCCGAGAGGAAAAAGGATTCCGACCGGAACCGCTTTTCAACACTCCGCAACGCCATCGGAAAGTTCTTCACTGCCGCAAGGCAAACTTTCTCCGTCTGGTCTTCGACAGCCGGAAGGAGCTTTCCATCACGGGATACCGCAGCAAAAGCAATGTCTTCGGTCTGACGGTCAATGATAGGCTTGCGGCAGAAAAGTGCCGAGTATTTTTTGACCGCTTCCAGCATCACCTTCTCAGATGGTGCATCGAGCTGAGTCACAAAATACGGATAGCGCTGGACAGCTTCGACGAGAAAAGATTCGTCTTCAAGAAGACTCTGGCAGACAGCGCCAACGGCGCTGTCTGCTCTCAACTCGTCAATCGTGGCACCTTTGGAAATGAGTTTCAAGGCTCTTATGCGTTCTGACATGCTTTGAAATCCTCCTTACTTTTTAATTCGAGCCCGAGTTCCTCGATGAGTTCACTCAGTGCCAGCGGCTCCGTGAGTTCGATAACACCGTCGCTGTTTTTGAGGGACATGAGCAGAATCTCGACGCTGCTTTCGCTTTTCAGCGCAGCCTTCAGCGTCTCCATTCGCGGATTCTTCATGACCAGGATAACTCTCGGGTCTGTTTCTACTGCAAGAAGCTGCAGAGCTTTTTCTTCTGCTGCCGAAGAGAAACTGCACCGGTTGATACAGGCTGGTTTTTCTCGTATAGCGATGCTTTTGAGCTCTGTCGTCTGGTCTGGGCAGGCAATCCTGTCTATGGCCGTCGGACGCTCTTTCATTGCTCTCGGGAGAATGAATTTCTTCTCTTCTTCCGTCAGCCCCTGCGAGTCGAAATTCTTCGACATCACGACCAGCTCACAGACCCGCTGCGTGCAAAACTGAGTAAGCGGCACACAGCGAATCTCCTTGAAGTTTCTTGCAACCGCAGAACAAATCAGTTCCTCTGTCAAATACTTTTTCTGAGTATGCTTCAAGTCGCTTTTCCCTTCTTGAATAAGCTGGAGCGCCTGTTGGTACGATTCGCCAAAAGTATCGACTTCCGAACGGTTATCACTTTTGTGAATCATAAAACCGCCCCCTTAATGGCATCCTGCAAAATATTGCAGGTCACGCCGTTCAGAGCAAAGCGATTTTTAGAGTTGCCGTTCACGGCCTTAGCAGTAGATATTTCCTCGATTTTCTTTACGGTGCTTGCCATAGACGAAGCAGACTTGAGCGCGCTTTTCACGAGGTCTGCCTGTGCATCCTGAGAGAAATACTCCGGCGTCAGGTTGAAGCGGCCTTCGCTTGCAAGCTGGCTGAACGGTACCGAAAATGTGACCGGAGAATCTGAGATTCGTGTGGTCTTGACTCCCGGAGTGGCTTTGCGAATTTTTTCGCAAAGAGCATCCACGAAAGCTATACGGACCTGCTCAGCTTTCTTCTCTGCCTGAATGGCTTCCTGTAAATTTGCGTTGAACATTTTGAAATCCTCCTTATTTTGATGCGTCAGTATTAGAATTTTGGACTCGAATCACTGATACTGACGGCTTGGCGATAAATATATAAAAAGACACCTACCCGCAAGAGATAAGTGTCTTGATAACATATTGGTGTTGTGATGACTGGCTCCCTCGCGGGAGTCGAAATGATGACGTTCCGTGCATAGCACGGCAGAATGATGACTTTAATACAAGTACAATGTACACCAAATAAGAATGTGCGTCAACACTTATTTTTGAAGTCGTCTTTTCTTCCAGCGCAGTCGCTGTAAAAAGAGAGACGCGGTGCTGCTCTCGCAGCGCCGCATCTCTTGGATGTGAAAAGCCTCCTTTAATTTCTTAACGAAATACCAAATTCTTCGAGGATATCAAAGACCTCTTCTCCAGATAGACCCTGAATATAAGGCTCAACTGCAGCGTAGTCCGCTTCGGAGTTGAGCGCACATCGAATCGCGTTGGCTGTAGGATGCACCGTATCTCGAAGCAGTTCTGGCTTGGCGGAGATAGCTTCCATCTGAATCTTTTCCGTCTGGAACGATTCTGGTACAGAGCGATACGCGTAGACATTTTGCTTTAGTGCCGTCTTAATAAAGCCCTCTGTTAAGACAGCTTCCGGGCACAACGCCAAGAGAGTTCCGTCGTCCTTCAAGGCAACGGATGCAGCTCGTCTAAAACGAGTAGGTGCAATACCGATGGACCTGTGAGGTTCCTTTGCGTATTTTTTCAGGAACTCTGTACAGATATCCACCGTCAGGAATTGGTCCGGAATGTCTGTGATACTCGTGCTGCTGCAGCGAAGAGCCTTCTGGCACTCTCGCTTTGTGATTTCCTGCTTTGGAATGTACGAGAGGCCGTGCTTTGTCACTTGCAGAAATGCGCAAATCGCTTTTTCTGACATACGGGACCAATAGTCCCGGAAAAAGACATCGCCTGCGGATTTATATTTCCCGTTAATCAAAACCTGCTTGTTCTGTGCCCCGACCGCGACGATTTCGTCGAAGAGTTCTTTTGTAATAAACTCATCGGGGACAAATCTGAGAGCACCGATATGCTGCTGCACAGCGATGGAACACAGGTCCTTCGTAAGAAACTCCTTCGGAATCTCCAACAACGAAAGTCCGGTTTTTCTCAGCGCGGTAACGCAGATTGTGTCTGCATCAACTTCAAGCGACTTATCGTAAAAGATATCCAGCATGAATTTAAGGTTGTGCCCGCCCTGCCCGACCGCCTTGAGGCACCTGTCTTCCGTAAGGTCGAGATATTCGATGGCGCGCCCCGCCGTATTACCCAGGGCGATATCTGCATACTCTTCCTTCATGTTTTCCGGTCGGATGAAGATGACCTCATACGGCAGCTCCATCACAGCCTTTTCGCAAATTGCCTCCGTCTGGTCGTGGATAACGCCAAGCAGTCCGCAAATCGAGAACTTGTTCGCATGCGACGCCTGAGAAATAGCCTTTAGGCAAAGTTCCTCCGTTTGCACGCAGCCCTGAAGCACCTCAATGATGCGGTCCACCTGGTCGCTATATCCTTCCGTTTTGTACACCGCCATACACGCCTCTAAGGCTGCATAGCTCAGGGCTTCCGTCCGGAATTTCTCTGGGATAAAAGAGATTGCCGTGGGTGAGGTTGTCACCGCTCCCACGCAAATTTCCGTTGTGAGTTCTTCCTTCGGGATAAAAGCGACACAGTCAGAACAAGCGAGATACGCCCGAACATACGCGCTCTTTTCACTGGCCTTGCCTCTGCCCTTTTGGGACTGCTTTTTCTCAAGGACAGCCTTTGCCGCGATAAGACGCTCTCCTTGGCTCTTCTTGATTCGCTGCTGCGTCTCTTCCATAAAAAGCCTTGCATGTTCAGCCTGGCTCTTGCGTGGCTCTACCATTTGGAATCCTCCTTCTTATTTTTTGTTTTTAATGTAAGCCCAAGTTCCTCGCAAACATCCAGCAGATTTTCACTCTGCTCCGGGTCTGAAAACGATTTGAGCATATTGATGCTCGCAGGGTCTTCGAGTACCAGAGCCAGGATATCCAGAGAAAGGTACGCGGGCGGAAGAAAGCGAATTGCTTCCGGGTCCTGTTTCACAGCGAGCTCACACAGCTTCGATGTCAGCTTTTTCTGCGGAACATACTGGACGCTCTTTCCCTCTGCGCTTAAAGCCACGTCGATGACCGACGCCTTTATTCTGTCAGCGGGGACAAAGCGCAGGCTCATGGGGTCGCACTTCACGATGCTGATGATTTCCTGCTGTGACAGCCTGTCGAAGACATTGACGCAAAAGGATTCTACGCCAACGGTCAGCTCATCCTGTTCAGCGATAGTCAGCGCGTTTCCGTTAGCCTCTCTCTTTTGAGCTTTTCTCTTGAAAATATCTTCCTGCCGCTCGAAAGCCGCAATATACATCTCCGGTTTGACCGGATAGCCTTGAAGTTCAAGGATATCGTCCGGAGAATGGTGGATTGCCGCCATGCAGATTTCATCCGTCAGCTCATCTCTCGGGACGAAGCGAACGACGACTGCTGTTTTAGAAACAGCCTTCTGAATCAGCTCCGGCGTACGAAACTCTTTCTTGACGTCTAAGATAGCATAACCGCTCATCTCATCGTCCGGATATCCTTCCACTGCGGCCATACAGATGGCCGGCGTCTGCTCCTGCACTCGTGCAAGATTATGATAGGATTTTTGAACGGCTGCGATGCAGATTCGTTCTGTCTGGTTTTTGAGGATGTCTTCATTCTCAAAAACTACCCCTGTCTTATCCGCCTTGATTGCCTCAACGACAACATCTTCAGACGGATTTTCCAGTCCAAGAACGAATGGTGGGTTTAGCCGAACTGCGTCAATAAGGAATGACTCATTGTTTAGCAGCGTCGCGTGATTCACATTTGCTTTGAGCATCTGAGGCCACGCCCCTCTGCTGACGAGCTCAAGGGCTTCATCTCTGAAGCTAAAACTTTTCGCCATAAAACAGCCTCCTGCGTCAAAGACAACTCACGATTTGTGTTCTGGAAAGTCTCGGCAGCGTGTCGAAACACTGCACAAAATCCTTGAGAGACTTCGCACCGCTTTCCAACGCCGACATTGCTTCTCTTGCTTCTTCTTCGCTTGGAAAGTGCATACCCAGTCGGAACGATTCTCCGCGACGCGGGTATGCGCTCCATGTGGAGTAAACGCTCTCCTTGGCCACTGGGTACGCTGCCAACTGGTCCGCATAGTTGTGGACCGTCGGATAGTCCTCGCTCCAGTCTTCGAGAAGAATGGTGAAGTCACCGTTTTCTGTCGAATGAATGGTCTTTTTGTCGATAATTTTCATTTTGAAATCCTCCTTGTTTTGATTTGGATTCGTCAGTATTGAAATTTCGGACTCGAATTTCTAATACTGACGGTTTGGTGATAAATATATAAAAAGACACCTACCCGTAAGGAATAAGTGTCTTGATAACATATTAGTGTTGTGATGACGGGCTCCTTTGCAGGAGTCGAGATGATGACGTTCCGTGCATAGCACGGCAGAATGATGACTTTAATACAAGAATAATGTACACCAAATAAGAATGTGCGTCAACAGATATTTTCACGAGTCCAGTTGAAATATCAATTGACCTCAACTGAATAGTTCAACCGCGCAGTTGAACTATTGTGTGTCCCGCTCTTCCCTTTTCCCAATATACGCTGTTGTATGCCTGTGAGCACGAATCACTCTGCCAGCTTTGCGTAGTCGTCGGCAAAATTCGACAGGATACGGTCGACGTCTGACAGCATTTCCGTCTCGGCATTTTCACTGCATTATGACTTCTCATTTTCGTTTATCGTCGCCCTTCCTCGTGTGTCGATTATACCGCTTCTCGCAGGCATCGTAAAGTCCTGAGTCTGCAAGGCTCTTTCGTCATAAAAAGTGCATCTTACTCGTGTTTTCTGCAGTTGTCGACTGAGATTCTACTCGTAATTTTAGCAGGTAACAGAAGTAGATTCTACTCGGGATTTGTGAAGCAGAAAAACGGGAAAAGAGCGGCTCAATCACTGCGCTTCTCTTCGTATCTCACAGTCTCCGCTGGGCCGACAGCTCCTCAAGAATCTTCGAGTCAATGCCGACGAACAGCTCGAACTCCACATACATCCTCTGGTCGCATCCGCCTTCGTTGCGATGCTGAAGGATGGTGTCGAGCAGCGCACCTCCACGGTAGATGCCATCCCCGCTGTTCTTATTCATAGAGATGGTTACCGTCTGCTTCTTCTTGTCATAGGAGACTTCGCTTGCGAGCAAAGAGATTGGCTCTATCGCCAGGTGAAGCATCCGCGGCTCTCGCAGCATAATACCGAGCGTTGCCTCCGCCTCAGCCTCGCCGCTCAAAAGCCCTTCTTCGTTTGTATTGTAGTCTTTCAGCTCTTCCGGGATACCGTGTATCTCCGCGTAGAAGTAACAGTGCAGGTACTCATCGTTATCGTTGAGCTGCATCCTTTTGAACGATGTCGCTTGCAGCGTTAGTTTTGTCGCAGGCATAGTCTCTCCTCTTTTTTCTCTTAGTTCACAGCCGAGGCTCTTCTCACAGGCTGCGCTGATACTCCAGCTCTTCCATCACCTCGGGAGCAACGCCGGTCAGCAGCTCAAGGCTCACGTAAATCGGCTGCTGGCACTCGCTTTCATCTCTGTGACGGAGGATGGTATCCAGCAATGCTCCGCCGCGGTAGACGCCGTCGCCATCTTCTTCGCTCATGCAGATAGTCAGCGTATTGTCGCGGTTATCGAAAAACGCCTTGGTGACGAGCAAGGTGATGGGCTTCATCAGAATATGGAACTGCTGTGGCTTTGTCATCAGGACCTTGAGCGCCATCTCCTCTTCTGCTTCCCCGCCGTCCGCCTCGTTTCTGTGGGTATTAAAGTGGGACAGCTCGCGCGGGAGTTCATGGATATCCGTATAGCAGTAGTAGCGCACATCGGTATCCTCTGCGTTCAGCATCATTTTCTTGTACGATGACACGTACAGCTTCATTACTTCCATAGAAGTTGTCCTCCATAATAATGTCTCGGGATGGAGAAAACGGAAAGAACTGACCTTTCGGCATCTCCATCCAAACCAGATGGCTACACCGAAAGGTCAGCTCTTACTCTATGGTCGTATTGTACCATACCGCTTCGCTCATTGCAACCGGTGAAACAGAAAAATCCTGTTCTCCGGTGCAAATTTGCCATTGAATTTTGCGGCGGAATAAGGGATACTTTGCTCGAAGGGAGCTGATAAATATGCCGGACAATGAGAATGCGCAGGCAACGGCCCACCTCATGGACGAGCTCGCCAAAGGACGCTGCTCCGGTGAAGAGGAAGGCTGGCTGACGCCGGACGATATGAAGGAGCACTTCCGCGCAAGAGCAAATGAAAAGTGAGGCCGACAAGTCCCCGAGGAGACTTGCCGGCTTTTTGGTGCCCCGAGGGGGATTCGAACCCCCGACGCCCTGCTTAAAAGGCAGGTGCTCTGCCAACTGAGCTATCGGAGCATATGCCCGGCTCGCGCCGGGCTGGCAGGGGGGAGACGAATCGAACATCCAACCTTCGGTTTTGGAGACCGCTGCTCTACCTAATTGAGCTACACCCCTATGGGAGCCCCGCTGTGAGATGCGCGGGGCGGAGCAAGAGCGGCAAACAACGCTTCGTATGTAAATGACACGTTTCTCTCTCTTGCAGTGGCTCCTCCAGTTGGGTTCGAACCAACGACACCGCGGTTAACAGCCGCGCGCTCTACCGACTGAGCTAAGGAGGAATATAGCGCGTCTCTTAGAGACGCAGATGGTACTCCCAGCCGGATTCGAACCGGCGACACCGACGTGAAAGGCCGGGGACTTTGGCCGCTTGTCCATGGGAGCATGTGGCTGGGATGGCTGGATTCGAACCAACAGATGACCGGGTCAGAGCCGGCTGCCTTGCCGTTTGGCTACACCCCAATGTGTGTAATACTGGCGGAAACTTTTTTCGCATTCGTCAGTATTACGAATGTGGCTTCGAAAGCCTTCTGGCGCTTTCGGATTGGTACCCGCAGCAGGACTCGGACCTGCGGCTTACTGCTTAGAAGGCAGTTGCTCTATCCAACTGGGCTATGCGGGCGTATCGTACCCTGCTGCGTTGCAAGCCGCTCTCCCCTTAAAAGGATGGAGACACGAAGGCCATTGTGATACAGGGCTATGGTGATGCCAGCGGGAGTCGAACCCGCAACCTCCTGCTTGAGAGGCAGGTGACTTAACCATTTCGTCGATGGCACCATGGAAAAGAGATAGGACTATCTCTCTTGGCGGCTCCTGCAGGGCTTGAACCTGCGACACTCCGGTTAACAGCCGGATGCTCTACCCGCTGAGCTAAGGAGCCATTTGGAGCTGGGAGCCGGATTTGAACCGGCGACCTGCGCATTACGAATGCGTCGCTCTGCCAACTGAGCTATTCCAGCATTCAAATGGGAGTGAATGGTCTCGAACCATTGACCGCGCAAGATATTCCTTGAGACATGGAAATAGGAGCCTTCACCGTTTGCAATAGCATACCTCCATGCGGTATAATGAGAATATAGTTATTGGGGTTCAGAAGAAAGCCCAACCAGGAGGTGAATACATATGGAATACAGCTATCGTTTTCGCATCTACCCAACTGAAGAACAGAAAGAACTGATGACTAAGACCTTTGGGAGCTGCCGATATGTGTTCAACTACTTTCTGAATAGGCGAAAGACAACCTATAACGAAACGGGTCGTGGTCTTTCTTTCAAAGAATGTTGCCGAGAGCTGACATCCCTCAAGAAGGAGCTTCCATGGCTGAAGGAGGTAGACTCTACGGCCTTGCAGGCTGCTGTCCAGAATCTCGATAAGGCATACACCAACTTCTTCCGTGGTCTTAAGACGGGCTGTCGTGTAGGATACCCGCAATTCAAAGCCAAGAAACGGGATATTCCAAGTTTCAAGGCAAAGAACAATCGAGGAGCCGTTGCTATCACCGGGAAGAGCATTAGGCTTCCGAAAATTGGCCATGTGGACTGCCGCATCAGCAAGCAGGTCAAGGGAGAAATCCTTTCTGCGACTGTACAACAGGCTAAAAGCGGCAAATACTATGTTGCTATCAACTGCAAGAATGTAGACCTGCCCTCGATGCCGGCGACAGGGTCCGTGGTCGGTATCGACCTTGGACTTAAGGACCTTGCCATCACCTCGGACGGGGAGAAATTCGATAACCCTCACACCTATGCCAAGAACCAGAAGAAGCTTGCGCGTCTTCAGCGGCAGCTCTCCCGAAAAACAAAGTGGAGTCATAACCGTGAGAAGGCAAAGCTTCGTGTTGCTCGGCTCCATGAGAAAATCGCCAACCAGAGAAACGATGCGCTTCATAAAATGACAACGAAACTCGTTCGAGAAAACGATGTCATCTGTATGGAGAACCTCTCTGTGAAGAACCTGGTCAAGAACCGCAAGCTGGCGAAGAGCATCATGGACGCCTCTTGGGGTGAAGTGCGGCGGCAGCTTGCATACAAGACTGTTTGGTATGGGAAAGAGCTCGTTATCGTCGATAGGTTCTTTCCATCCTCGCAGATTTGCCATTGCTGCGGAGCAAAGAATCCTGCTACAAAGGACCTTGGTATCCGGTATTGGGTTTGCCCGAATTGTAGGGCTGCCCATGACCGCGATATCAACGCCGCAGAGAACATTCTCACGGAAGGCCTCGGTAAAATAGGCCTTCCGGCGCAAAGAGTAATTCCATGGTAGGGCGGGACGCGCCCGAACCTATACGCTTGGGGAGACTGCGTAATTCCTCGTGTCACTTCTGTGCCGTGAGGTTGCGGTCGTCGAACCAAGAATCCCCTGGCTTTAGCCATGGGGAGTGTCAAAGTCAGGACCGCTGCCTGCTACGGGATACCGACCCATATTTGCCGCCAAAGGCGGCCTGGCGCAGCAAGGAGGACTCGAACCTCCAACCCCTTGCGGAGCACTCGCTTTCCAAGCGAGCCGACTACCATTATCACATTGCTGCAAGTTTTCCCGCCGTAACTATTTTCACACTATTTCATCAACGGCGACCGCACAGGAAACCGGACGCACCGGGAAACGCGTTACGGACGTTTTGCTGGCGGTGAGAGTGGGCGTCGAACCCACAAGACAGCTTTCACTGTCTGCCTGTTTTCGGGACAGGATAGCGCAGCCACTCGCAATCCTCACCGTGTGGCGGAGTGAACAGGAATCGAACCTGCAGGCCGCTTCCGCGGTCAGACCGATTAGCAATCGGTTGCCTTACCAGTTTGGGCTCATCACTCCATCATTGATTACAAATAGTAAAACAATCCGGACCCACCGCCGGTTGGCTTTGGACCAAAAGAAGACTATTTGCACTTATTTTGAGGCTGACCTCCGCGACAGATATGACGCATATGACACTTATGACAGATAAATTCGAGCCTGTCAGATGTGTCATCGGCATCATACTCTTGTCTTTGCGCACCGGAGAATGAGAAAGACCCCGTCGCAGCAAACGCTGTGACGGGGTCTTGGTGTGTCAGTCTCGATTGTCGGAAAACCGTTGATTTCTCTCAGGTTTTCTCGTGAGAACTTCGACCGTCCGTAGTCCCGAGAAACAGCGTGCTGAAGCGCGCAGAGCTCTGTTCCGAATAGCTCCACGTATTTTCGCTCGTATTGTACTGTTTCTTCATGGTCATGACGAACATCGTAGTTCTCCTTTCTTCAAGTGATGGGCTCTCTGCCCTGTTTCTGCAGACGAGTATAAACTATCTGTAATCGTTTGTCAACAGGAAATTTTCAAATTTGCAAACTTTTTTGCAAAATGTCGACATTGTAAGAATGCAGCTCACTTTGCAGTGACCCGAGCGAGCCGCTCTTCGACCGCCCGCGTCATCCCGCCGTGCATCGCCAAATGCCGCTTAAAGAACGAGATGGTCCCGAAGAAGCAGTCCTCTGCCCCGCTTCCCGGTTTCGCCAGCGCAACAACCGCAGGCTTCCCGCCCTGATACTGCATCGCGTAGTAGTCCCAGTTGGCGCTGTCCTTCGCGAGCAGTGTAAAAACACTGTCATTGTAAAACTCACGAAACCTCATTTGCCGTCTCCCCTTCTCTCTTGTTGTGCCTCTATTATACCATTAGAGGAACAATAGGGCAAACGGTGAAGGAAGAAATAGCGACTCAGTACCGCATGAAGCGCCCGCTCTCATAGCAGTCCTTGCAGATGGAGTAGCGGTATCCCAGCGGGAGTTCTTCCCCGCAGATACGGCACTCGTTGCCGTAGTTCTTGCGCTTCTCTTTGAGGAGCTTGTTTATCTGCTTGCAGAGCGTCTTGCGCGCCTCGGACGTGTCCAGTTCTACGCCGCAGCGGCGCATCATCTGATGGAGGACGTCGAACTGCTTGTAGCGAAGCTCGCAGTCTTCGAGCGTATCGGTGCCGGCTACGGGGAACGGCATCGACGTTCCTTTGGCGTAGGCGGCACAGCAGAAGTACCAGTAGTTCACGAGGGCCGCATTCTGCGTGTCGACCGGACAGCGGATGCAGTTGAAGACCTGCTCGGGCGTCATCTGCTTCGCGAGCGGGCCAAGCGCCTTGAGCAGCTCCAGAGGCTCGCTGACGTCCTCGTAGGCAATGACCTGAGACTCCGGCGGCTCCTGCCAGACGGAGAGAAGACGGGAGAGCTTGATGCCCGATTCGATGACCTCGTTCGGGAACGGGATGACGATTTTAGAGATGGGCGGGGTCGGCTGGTTGAGCTTTTCCTGAATAAGCGTACTCGAACCGACAACGAGGACCTCGCCTTTATCGAACTTACCGTAGCGCCCCGCTCTTCCCGCGATTTGGTTCACTTCGCCGGTCGTGAGCGGTCTCCGCTCAATACCGTCGAATTTTGTCGTTTCGCAGAAGATGATGCGCTTGATGGGGAGACTCACGCCCATACCGATGGCGTCTGTCGCCACCACAACGCTCGTTTGGCCAGACGCGAATTTCCGAATCTCTTCGCGGCGGGACGCAGGCGGCAGCGCACCATAGATGACGCTTGCTTTGACATGGTACTTTTTCTCTAATGTCGCCGAGATATTGAGCGCCGTGCGGCGGGAGAAGCAGACAAAGCAGTCTCCGGGGCTGACACAGCTCAGAGCCTTGATGCTGCCCGAGTAGACGAGCGGCGTGAGTCTCTTGTGTTCTACGACCTCATAGTCGGTCTCACAATCATGGAGGAGAAGCTTGTAGAAGTCGAGCGCCTCGGGGGCGAAACAGAGATGTACTTCCTTCGCGTTGACAGCAAGGATGGCCTTCGTCCAGGCTCCGCCGCGGTCGCGGTCTGCAATGAGCTGTGCTTCGTCGATGACAGCGACGTCGTACCTTCTGTTGGTGTTGAGCATCTCTATGGTCGACGCCGTAATACCGGCGGAAGGCACTTCGATGCTCTCTTCTCCCGTCAGCAAACTGCAAGCAACCCCAGCATCGTTGAGCGTATCGAAGACCTCCAAGGCAAGAAGGCGCAGCGGGCCGAGGTAGACGCCGCTTCTTGCCTTCTTGAGTGCCTCGATGCTCTGATACGTCTTACCGCTGTTCGTCGGACCGTAGTGCAGAACGAAGTGACGGTCGAGCGTCCTTGCTTTGAGGATGAGCGCGTTGAGGTCGTACTGCATGAGCACGTCGCGCACGCGCTGTTTCTTCTCCTCTTCTCTCTGCTTCTGCACGTTTCTGCTGTCCTGCAGCTTGAGGAAGTCCGTCTGAAACTCCGGCGTCATCATCGTCTCCAAGACGAGAGACTCCGGCCAGAGCTGCATCGGCGCTGCCGTATGGTAGTTCGGGTTAGTTTTGAGCTGCGGCGGCGGGAGATATTTTTTGATGAGCGTCGCCGTCCATCCATAGTCGGACATGATGGTGCTGCGCGTAATGAGCTTTTCCTTCGGCGGCTTCGGCTCGGCGGTCTTCTTTTTTCTTTGTCTGGCCGGCATAGCAGCCTCCTTTTACTCTTTTTCGGTCGTGGAGAGCAACATGATACCCTTTTCGAATCCGCCGCGCTCGATGTACTTTTCTGCGCAAATCTCATCGAGCCTATCGGGCGACGCGCCAAGGTCGACAGAGAGCGCGTGGATGACTTCGAGGATGTCTGCAAGCTCTTCAAGGCTTTCGTCTGCGAGGAACTCGGCGACTTCTTCGCAGAGCTTCTCGCGAAGAGCGGTACGGAGCTCCTCTCCCGTGACGGTCTTCGTTTTGCAGGTGTCTCCGTTCTCACGGATGATGTCGGGGATGTTATCCCTGACGAGCTTGTTGTAGGTGATGGTCTTCATGGTGCTGCCTCCTTTGGTGTTACGCGCGATGGAAGAGCGGCTCACTTTAGGTAGATGCGCTTTTTCGGATAGACAAACTCGTAGTCGAGCTGCATCATGTCGAGCGCCTCCTGCGCGATTTCCGCGAGTTCGTGGTACTGGCCCACCTGCTTGCGCTTGCTCTGAACAAGGTCTTCAAGAATGCTGAGCTGGGCATCCGTCGCCCCCTTGACGGCAACGATGCAGCGCTGGATGTTGTTGACCTGCTCATAGGCGCTGCTGATTTCGACAAACTGGATATCTTCAAACATGATTTTCTTCCTCCTTGAGCTGCTGGGCAAGGCGCAGGAGCTCTTCTTTCGTGTTTTTGCTCGGGTCTTCCAGAACGGCGTCCAGAAGCGCCGCGAGGAGCTTTCCAAGCTCGGGGCCGGATGCAATACCGGCGGCGATGAGGTCTCTGCCGTTTACAGCGAGGTCTTTGAGCGAGAAGCACTCGTTTTTGGCTGTAATGTCGCGCGCAAGGCAGCGCAGCGTGACGAGCTTTGCATAGCGGACGGCGTTCTCATGTTCCGCCTGCGCGGAGATATCCGCTTTCCGCAGGACCATGAGGTCGAGGAACTGCTGCTCCCCGATATTACCGAGCAAGCGGCGCACTGCGCGCGGCGTCGGGTCAATGAAGTTATCGTGGATGCGAACGAGCTCCGTCACACTGGCGATTTCCGCATTGCTGAAGCGAAGCCGGTTCATGATATTTCTCACGATGGGTTCGCCTGCCTCACCGTGTCCGTGGAAGCGGAGATGGCGTCCATCTTCTTTGAGCTGTGCGCACTTCGGCTTGGCAATGTCATGGACGAGTCCCGTAAAGCGGAGCAGCGGCTTGTCCGCTGGGATGCTGTCGACAACATGGAGGCTGTGCTCCCACACGTCGTAGATGTGCCAAAGGGACTTCTGGTCGAATCCGACAGTCGCAGACAGTTCCGGGATGACTTGCGTGACGATAGGCTGATACTCCCGCAGGATTCTTGCCGCGTCCTGTCCCGAGAGGATACCGAGCAGCTCTTCACGGATGCGCTCATAGGCGATGTTGTTGAGAAGCCCACGAAGTGCGAGCATCGCGTCTTTCGTCTCCGGTTCGATGACAAACCCATATCGCGAGGCAAAGCGCATAGCGCGCAGGATACGGAGCGCGTCTTCCGAGAAGCGCTCTCTCTGGTCGCCCACACAGCGGATGATGCCAAACCGCAGGTCTGTCTGCCCGCCGAATGGGTCGATGACGTCCTCGCCCGGCGCATACGCCATAGCGTTGATGGTGAAGTCTCGGCGGGAGAGGTCTTCTTTTATGTCCGACACGAATTCGACGGCATCCGGGTGCCGGTTGTCACTGTAGGTGCAGTCCTTACGGAACGTCGTGACCTCGTAGTTTTCTCCGTGATAGCGCACCGTGACCGTCCCGTGTTTGAGACCCGTCTCAATGACGCCGCAGCCGAGACTGCGGAAGATACCTGCCGTCCGTTCCGGAAGAGCGCTCGTGCAGATATCCCAGTCGTTCGGTTCTCTGCCGAGTAGCGTGTCTCGCACGCATCCGCCGACGGTATATGCTTTTTCGCCGTTTTCCTTTAAGGCAGAGAGGATGAAGCGAACGCCATCTCCGCACGCAAAATCTTTATTGTTCAACAGGGATTCCCCCTTTTCTTTCGTTGCATTCATTATATCAAAATCCGACCATAGCCGCAATCGGACAAGGCCCTTTTCGAGTCGGTCTCATGTTTAAGAGAAATCTCCATCTGCTGTACTTTCGTATCCTCTGTGTCCGCTCTTGGCGGGCATGGTGTGATATGCTTTTGGTTTTTGTCCGCTTTTCCGGAAGTTTTCCTGTACTGCTGCAATCTTGTATTCCCTGGTCTCCCACTTTCGACCTGAAATGTGCTATGCGGCCAGGTCCTTTTCCTCCCGAAGAGCGGTTTCTTCTTTCGCCTCCTGATTTCTATACCTGACGAATCGTTTTCTCTTTGCTTTCGTCAGTTTTACGGATGAGTTTTCTCTCCCCCTCTTCCGACTTTTTCCCTTCTGTTGTAGTCTCGTATCCCCTATCGTATGGCCATCTCTGCCCGGGTGTGGTACGTTGTTTGCTTTTTCGCCTGCGGAAGCGTAGTTTTCCTTCCTGCTGCAATTCCATATCCCCTACGCCAACACTTTCAGAGCGAAGTGTGTTATGAGACCGCCGGTTTTCTACCCACCTTTGCTTCTACCGCATTTTCGTATCCCCTTAGCTAACCATTCTGCTTTCGGCTGTGGTATTCTGTTTGTTTTCCATCGGTAGTTGCGCGCTGCTGTTGCAATTTCGTATCCCCGCCGATGCCGATTTTCTATCCGCCTGTGATACACTATTTGGTTTCCCCGTACGGCCCGCCAAAGGCATTCGTGTCGAATTGTGTAATTCGCAGAAATCATTCGCGCCATTTAATGTGATATTTCGATTTAATTCGATTGATTTTTACGTGAATGTCTGTTAAACTACGCTCAGAACCTTTAAGGAGGTTGCATTATGTACAGAAAAATCATTAGCTTCCTGGAAGCGTGGAAAGAGGACGAGCACCGCAAGCCCCTTATTTTACAGGGCGCGAGACAGGTCGGCAAGACGTACTCCATCTTGGAGTTCGGGCGCACACACTATGAAAATGTTGCCTACTTTAATTTTGAGACCAACCCTAAGCTGAATGAAACCTTTGGGGAGGACATCAGCCCCGACTATCTGATTCCGATTTTGTCTCACATCGCAGGCCAGACCATCGTCAAGGAGAAGACCCTGATAGTCTTCGATGAGGTGCAGCTCTGCGAAAGAGCTCTGACCTCTCTCAAATACTTCTGTGAGGACGCGCCAGAGTATCACATCATCGTTGCAGGCAGCCTGCTGGGTGTCGCGGTCAACAGGGCGAAGTTCTCCTTCCCCGTCGGCAAAGTCGACATGAAGACGCTCTACCCTATGGACATGGAGGAGTTCATGCTGGCGCTCGGAGAGGATGACTTAGTCGCGCAGATAAAAGAGAGCTTCAATACCAATGCGCCGCTGCCGTCTGCACTGCACGATGCAGCGATGCAGCTCTATCGCCAGTATCTCGTGGTCGGCGGCATGCCGGAGTGTGTGATGCAGTTCGTGGAGACCAGGGACTATATCCTTGTCCGTCATACGCAGGATACGATTCTTACGAGTTACCTCAACGACATGAGCAAGTACAACAACCTGAACGAAATCAAGAAAACCAGGCTTGCCTACGACAACATCACTGTTCAGCTCTCGAAGAAGAACACGCGTTTCCAGTACAAACTGATTAAGAAAGGCGGGCGTGCTTCCGAGTTCGAGAATGCGATTGAGTGGCTGTGCCTGTCTGGCATCGTCTCTCAGGTCTACAAGGTCGAGCAGGTCAAAAAACCGCTTGAAAACTACCGCGACATAGACGCGTTCAAAATCTATGTGTCTGACCTTGGCCTTCTGTGCGCAAAGAAGGATTTGGCCGCCAATGACGTTCTCTATATGGTCGACGAGCTCGACGACTTTAAGGGCGGCATGGCTGAGAACTATGTCAACGTGCAGCTCTCCATCAACGGCTACCGCACCTACTACTGGGAGTCGGAGCGCGGGGCTGAAATAGACTTCGTCATCCAGCGCGATGGGCAGCTCATTCCCGTCGAGGTCAAATCCGCCGACAACACCAAGGCCAAGAGCTTAAAGGTCTATATGGATACCTACAAGCCGGCCTACGCTATCAAGCTCTCTGCCAAAAACTTCGGCTGCGATGGCAACAAGAAAATCGTTCCCCTCTATGCCGCATTCTGCATCTGAAAAACACATAGTGAAAAGGAGCTGGTGTCCGTTTGGGATGCCAGCCCCTTCTTTTTCTATTTCTGCTGCAATCTCGTATCCCCTGTTGCGAGACATTTGGACTGAGAAGTGGTATGTGGCAGGCGGTATCCCGCCGAAGAGCGGCTTTTCTTTCGTCTTCTGGTTTCTATAACTGACGAATCTTCCAGCCTTTGCTTTCGTCAGTTTTACGCATGGTGTGTCGAAGGCAAAATACTCCTTCAGGCTGTCTCGGGAGCCCCTCGCCCGCTCTTCTTGTGCTTTTCTGTTGCTATTGCATTTCCGTATCCCCTCTCGTGTATAGTTGGGGAGATTCTGAGGCATACTATTAGATTTGCCTTTTGGGCATCTTCTGGTTTCGGCCTATTATTTTGTACTGCTGCACTTCAGGCTCCAAAACAGGCGCTCTCAAGTTGACACTGCCGCCGCGGTCATGTATCATAGTGGTAGAAAGTTTAAGGAGATACACTATGTACACTACGGGAAGAACATTGCCGATTACGGAAGAAGAGCTCCATTATGAACTGAACGACGCTGGCGTTCTCCGCGTTGCAAAGGTGGAAATTGAGCGCATGAAAGCTGCCGGCACCTACACCGGACTCATGCTCGAAATCGAGGATATTGACCCCGTGTCTGCGACGCTGAACACAAACGAAGCAGATGGTCGATACAGGCTTGTCCTTCGTGTGCTGTCGAGCTACGCGCCCAAGACAGTGGAGGAAATCGCCGCCGGTGGTGAGCGCACCTCTACCATTCACGTTGCGAAAGTCCCGCACGACATTGCGCTTGTTCAGGCGCTCATCGACCGCGAGATAAAGCTCTCACAGCTCATCGGAAACGAGCTCGGCGAGCGGGTACGCTGCGACTACCTCAAGTGGCAGATGCTGGTGGATACCGCCGCGCGTGACGAAAAGAAACCCAAGAAGAACATCACCGAGTTCGTCTACTCGTATGGCGAGAAATACTACGCTGCATACTGCCCGAACGAGAAAGCCGCGGAGCTCAAAAAGGCTTTGGCCGATATTTTTGGGACAGAGCCCGAGGAATACAAGAAGTGAAAGGAGTCCTCTCCTTGGATATTTTCAGTATCATCAAATCGAGAGACGTTCGTGACTATATCAGACGGATGGGATATCAGCTTCCTGACCGCGACGCTGCCACGATTCTCTACAATGCTGGATTCTCCCACAAGAGACTAACACGCATGCTGAAGGAGCTCGCAGAGGAGACAGAAGACGAGGCCCTGCGCCGCGAAATCAAAGAGAGACTCGCTTTCGAAGAGCGCTGCTTCTTCCTGTTCCAGCAGAACGACGGGAACTACTTCTTCCAGGTCCGAGAAAACGCTCCCGCCTTTACGGAGCCATCCGGCAACTTTGCCTCTCTGGAGACTGCCCTTTCCTACGCCAAGAGCCATGACACGCTCTTCGATATTGCCAAGTACGAAATCGTCAAAGACCTGAGAACTGCGAAGAAGCCTGTCGTTCATACGAATCCGCGCTTGAAAGGCGACGAGCCTGCGGAGGAGATTCCCTACTGCGGCGCATCCGTTGCAGAATACACCTACAACAAAGATGGCAGCATCATCTCCTGCTGGTCGGAAGAATGCTCGCAGGAAGAATGGGATGCCGTGAACGACTGGGGCGTCTCCCGATTTGAGAGTCGCTTTGTCCCGTTCCCGAACCCCTTCAATGAGGGCGATATCGTCAGCTTTGTCGGCGGCACTCTTCCCGGAATCGTATCGACGTCGCAGAAGGAATGGTCCTCCCTGGTTGCCGAAGCATCGGCTCCCTCCTCTGTCTTGGACTTTGCAGATGCGTCTATCTGCGTTCAGTTCTATTCGAAATTGACCGGTCACTTTGAGCACAGCCATGTGCAGCCTATCCACTTAGAGCGTCTTGAGCTCGATGCCGAGGAAGAAGCGGAGCTTCGCAAGGCTTACAGCAAAGAGTGTACGAGCGCAAAGAATTAAAAAAACAGAGAATACCGCCCACCAGCGCATTTGCCGGTGGGTGGTATTCTCTTGTGTGGACCCATTAACGGGAAAGAATCTCGGTAAGTGCCGGGAGCATTCCCCGGCTGATGACGTAGAGCAGGATGAGGTGAGCGGGATAGAAGACGTAGAAGAGCAGCTTGCCCCACTCGGTATTACAGCGGCCACGGGTACCGTCATAGAAGAGTAGCAACGGGGCTGCAAGAAATGCGCCCGCCTCGTACGCTCCGATGCCAGCGGCCAGAACGGTCAGTGCAACGCCGAAGCGTACCTCTACATAGGTGTTTCTGAGAAGATACAGCAGGATGATGTAGAGCACGCCCGTCTCGCCGTAGTCTGTCTTTAGGAAGTAGGCGACGGCAGAGAAGAAAGCCGTCAGTAGGATGGTGCAAAGCCAGCGCTTCCACTTCTGTTCCATCTTCTCCGCTTCCTGAATGCTGAAAATGGCCATGAGCGCAAGCATGAGCGTTGCATAGACGCTCTGGTGTTGCTCATCATGGAGCGTGCCGAAGAGCGCCAAATCGAATGGAATCTCCGATACCAGTACACCGATGCCGAGCCAGTCAAGGTAGCGCTTCTTGTTGTGCGTCTTCTGTGCTCCCTCTACGAGGAGAAACCCGAAGATGGGGAAAGCGATTCTACCCGCAGTCAGTTGCAGGATAGAGCCGGTCGTATAGAGCGCAGAGACCGTCTCCCACTTCACAGGAAGCAGTCCTGTCGTCTGAATCCAGACGCCGGATGCGATGATATGGGAGATGAGCATAGAGACGCAGGCGATGATTTTAAGAGATGTGCCGGAAAGCCTGGCGCGCTCTTCCGGCACTAAAACTGAGTTTCTCATTTCTTCGCACCAATGCGCGTGAGGATTTCTTTCAACGTTTCTGCGACACTGAGCTCCGTGTTATCGACGATGATGCTGTCCTCCGCGGCGCACAGCGGCGCTTCCTCGCGGTTTGTATCCTGTTCGTCCCGCAGGCGCAACTCTTCGCGGAGCGCTTCGAGGCTGACGCTGTAGTCGCCGTGCAGGCGCATTTCGGCAAGGCAGCGTTCTGCTCGGGTATCCAGGTCTGCCGTCAGGAAAATCTTGAGGTCTGCGTTCGGCAGGACCACCGTGCCGATATCCCGGCCTTCCATAACAACAGAGTGCTCTGCAGCAAACCTACGCTGGATTTTGAGCAGGAACTGACGGACACTGCGCTCTTTTGAGAGCGTCGACGCCAGCATGGAGATTTCTCTTTCACGGAGCATTCCGGTCACGTTGAAATCGTTGACGAAAATTTTTTGTCCGTAGATACCGCAACGCTCTACGCGCATGGTGGTTTTCTTGAGCATTTCTTCGATGTTCCGTTCGCCAGCATCCCTGTATTTGACGGCAATGGCGCGATACATCGCACCGGTATCGAGGTATGTAAAACCGAGCTTTTCAGCGAGGATTTTAGCAGTCGTGGTCTTTCCAGCCGCTACAGGCCCGTCGATGGCGATGGTCCTGATAGGCGTTTTCTCGGCGACCTGCTGCGTTATGGGCCGTCCGCAATGTGGGCAGGCGTTGCGCCTTTTTGCGCACTCCTCACAGAGGACGTCTGTTGGAGCATAGACATTCCAAATGGGCTTGCGGCACACCCTGCACTTGCCTTTGGAGAAAGACGGGGTGACGACAAGCCTCTCGCAAATGCTGCAAAGAGCCATGGGTTTAACCCTCCCTTTCAATATTTTCGCGGGCCTTTTTTACGTCCGCAATGAATTCTGCGTCTTTTTTCTTATAGAAGATGAGGTTGTTGTGGACAAGCAGTTTCATGGCCTCGCTGCTGCCCTCTGGGTAGTCGCCGGCCATGGCGATAGAGGTCACGAGCATGTCGTACGGCTCAATGCCGTTTGCATGACATGTCTTGCAGTAGCAGAGGGATACCGGACCAAGTCTGCTCGCGCAGCATACGACAAGGCGCTCCTTGCCGCAGCAGTCGCATTTGCCCTCGTGGGCAACATCTTCAAAGCTCATGGTTCTCGCTCCTTTTATCTGTCAGTATTATACTGTGTTTTTCTGCCGTGGACAATCGAAACTTGTCGAATAGCGTTATTTAATGACGCAGCCAAACTTTTGCCTCACAGCGGTCTTTACGATTTCGGCGCTGTGCGCGCCCAATTTGGGGAGAGTTAAGAGGCGCTCTCCGCCCATGTCCAGAAGGTCTTTAATGGTCTCCACACCGTTCTGGCGCAGGATATTGTAGGCACGCACGGGAATGTCGAGCATCTCGATGCTGATGGTGTCCAACCCTTCCTCGGGCATCTTCGTGCGCATCACGACGGCGATGACCTTCTGCTTTTCTTCGTCCTTCATAGCCGGACTCTTTTTAATCAGGCCAACATAGAACGCCAGGTCCTCATGCCGGACGCTCTCAATAAACGCGACCATGCCCTTTTCGAGCATCTGCTTGATGCGATAGTGCTGCAGGCGGCGAAGCGGCTGCTGAATCGCGTTATGGACGTTGCTCATTTCCATATTGAGCATGGCGGCGATATCCTTATAGCCCATGTTCATCTTGTAGCGCATGCTGATGACGCGCTGTCCGCGCTCCGACAGGCAGCTCCGCAGCACGTATTCGAGCGTTGCATCGAAGTCGCCCGGCTTATCCGCAAGGACCCTGCCGGATTTGAAGTCGTCTCCAAAGATGTCAGCCAACAGATTGTCCGGATAAAGCTCCTTTTTATCCTCCATGTGAAAATCCTCCTCAAAAAATCGCCGTCAGGATAGCTACGGCTAAGGCCAGCGTGATAATACTGACGGCGGCAATCCCTGCCGTTACCGCAGGCGGCTCAAATGCCGGGATGAAGATATCGCTGCTGTCACGCAGCGGTCGGTGATAGCGCAGCGTCACGCTCGACCCAATGGGGAATTTGCTCTGGCTTGCCGAGATGTTGCTCTCTATCTCGATGGTCTCGCCTTCGTAGCGAAAACTGAGCGTTGGAAAGTCATAGCCGCTCCTGGTGTGTTTGTAGTCACAGACGCGGGCTTTGACTGCTCTTGCGTAGAATTGCTTTCTTGCCTGCGCGGCGCGCAGCTCTTTTACCGTGATGCGCCCTGTTAGGAAAGAAAACACCATAAATAACGCAACCGCCCACAGCGATGCCGTTCGGCTTTCATCTTCGCTGCGCATCGCCGTAATACCGATGACTACTACAATTCCAGCAAGAATCGCTATTCCATATATCGTTTTCCTTCGATTTTTCTTCCATTCTTCCATAGTCGACATTATACCATTATAGGAACAATTTGTGAAGCGGTGACGACACTTTTTGTACCTAAAACGAAGAAAAAAGGGGCAGCTCAGTTTCGAGCTGCCCCTTAATTTGTCAGTTTTCGTCGTTTTTCGGTTCTGAAATGATGTGCTGCACCCGTCCTACTCGCCCATCCGCGAGCCGGACTTTGATGCCGCGATGGTGCTCACGGCTGTTCGTGAGGATGTCTTTGACAACACCTCGTGTGAGTTTCCCGGTCGCTTGGTCGGCCTTAAGGACGATGTCGACCGTTTGGCCTGCATGGATACAGGCCCTTGTCTGGTTCGGAAGCATGATTGACTCCTTTTCACAGGGCCATCTTTTTGAGGGAGAGACTCCTTGCTTTATGGAAAAGCAGTAGTTTTGTATCACAAAAATCGAATCGCACGTTAATTGAAAAACAGAAGGAGTTGTCTTTTGAAAGGAACGGTGCGGAGCCTCTCCCACAAAAACATGGTCCTGTTGGTATTAAATTATGCAAAGAGAATCGCCAGAAGCAGCAGGCTTTCCAGCACGAGGATAGTCGGCAGTCCAATGACGAACTTTATATGCTTGGTTTTGTGATGAAATACCAGCATCCCGAGAATCGCGCCGGGGCTACCACCGAGCAGCGCCAGCGTGAACAGCGTCCGTTCCGGGATACGCCAGGTGCCCTGTCGGGCCATTTTCTTGTCTGCCCCGAACACCGCGAACGCGACGACGCTCATAAACGCAGAGCACAGAAGTAATGCTGAAATTACACGAGTTTTGTCCATAGAATTTTCCTTTGAGGTTCGGCAGCCCCACCCGCTGCCGCTCGGGCTATCTTTTATCGTGCGAAGGAGAGATTAAGAATCGCACTATCCCAACTCTGCAAATGCAGAGAGGCCCGTCTGACTTTGTTCGACCAGGCCGCGATACATACGGAGATGGAAAGACAGCGGCCCATTTCAAAGGCTACCCTTCCGGCGCTCACGGCCAACGCCACATGCGAAAATCACAACTATGCCTGTTGTTACGGATGTCTTCGCCTGTGTTGAGCAATAATACTTTCACAAAGACGATAAACAAACTCTTTTGTTTTATCTTTAATCGTTTGTTTATTTATTGTTGCTCAATTTGGGCCGACCATACACGAAGGACTGTGCCCCCGCTCTGGAGCATATCCGCCAGAGCTTGCTGGATGTTTGTGATGAGTTCGCTATTGCTGAGCGTCTGGTTTGCTTCGACGAACGCTTTCAGCTCCGCTTCGCTCCATGAGAACTCGAATATCCCTTCGGCGTTCTCACGGATAGCTGTCAGATATTTCTGGAGCATCTTCGTCTTTTCCTCTGTACCAAACACTTTGACCTCGTGTTTGACGGAAAATCGGCGGAGCACCGCAGGGTCTATGGTTTCCGGGTGGTTGGTGGCTGCCATCAGCACGGTCTCTGAGGGCATACAATCCAGCAGCTGCATCAGTGTAACAGACATCCGGCCTAACTCCTGCCCGGCAGCGGATGAATCCGTCATGTCCCTGGAACGGGAGAATGCGTCGAGTTCGTCGAGGAACACAAACCCATTCGGCCCAATCTCCGAAATGGCGTCGAATATACTCCGAAGGTTCTTCGCACTTCCGCCCATGTAGGAATCGAGGATTTGGGACAGGTCGACCATGTAGAAGGCTCTGCCCAGTTTCTTGGCCATGTGCCGTGCAAACACGGATTTCCCGCATCCGCTGGAGCCAAGAAGCAGCGTTGCATTCCGGTATCGGATACCGACAGAATTGAGCTCCTGGCAGGTGTTGGCCATAGACAGGATACGTTGTTCCAGTGCAAGCTCGTCTTCGGCAAAATAATAGAGCCTGTCATCGAAGGTATTTTCGACATCCTCCGCTATCAGCAGCTGCTTTGCCTTCGCAGGCAATTCCATCCACTGCGGCCGATTGTTGATATTATCGACTACACTTTTGCAGAGCCGCTTGTTGGCTTCGTTTCCTGGTTTTGCCATTTCCTTTGCGCAGATGACTTTGGCAATGGATTTTGCTCGTTTCTGGTCGGATATAGACACTGCATGGAGCAGGTCTCGAATATCATCGTTAAGCACGTTATACTACTCCCCTCTTCCGCCGCCTGCTTCCAGCAGGACGGCGTTTCGTTCTTTTGTGCTCTGTCTTTGGTTCTGAGCTGGTCAGCAGCACTCAGACCTCCCGGGCAGTGTAGATAGCCAAGGTCGCCAGCAGTATTGCACTGACCACAAATGCCACGGTGCTTATAGTTTCTTCCAAGCCAGACGCCACATCGTGGACCAGGATAATGCCGAGAAGACTGAACGCACAGATGAGCGCGTCGAGCACAATTTCGAGTAGTCGTCTCACTGCAGTTCCGTTCCTCCCGGGACGCGGTCGAGCGGGATACCGTTCAGTTCTACACCGTCATCGGCTCGAACGAGGATATATGGGATTCCGTCGATGGTCCGCATCTGGACATCATGGGCCGCTTCCCGCTTCAGGCTGATGGACACATTCGGTGTAGACACTTTGTACTTCACCAGCTCCATCATGTTCTTTGGTTCCATCTCCGCGTCCTTGCCGAACGCCTCATCGAATGCCGTCGCAAACAGTTCTGACTGATGCAGCTCCATGCCGCACTTCTGTTCCAGGATTCTCGTGAGGTCTTGTTTGTCCAGCTTCAGCGGTTCCTGTCCCCGTTCTGCATCGGTTTCACTCGCCTCAGTCATCAATGCCAGTTCGCTCTGCAGCTGACGGACGACTTCCATTCCGCACTCATCACCCAGCGCAGTCCGCATGACTCCCGTGAACTTCTCCCGGGTAGTCTCCTCCCCTGCCGGCAGCTCACAGCCAAAGAGCGCCTTGGCCAGCCGGTCGGCAGAGCCGTTCTCTGTCATATTGGCAAAGAACAGTGCGCTGTTGATGTCAGTCATACGCTCGTTAAATGCCGGGAACATGAATCCATACAGCGGAGAGCCGGATACCTGTCCGTTGCTCTTATTGTGGAAGTCCTTTGAACTGGTGATATAACTCAGTTCGTCTTTGCTCTGCTTCACCGGGCAGATAGCGACGAGGAAATAGCTGAATACTTCATCGGATTGTTCCGCGTCCTGTTTGTTTGGGACATCGTACGTCTCGAAGTCCACCAGAATGAGATAATTCTGTTCCATCGTCACATTCTCGATGATTTTGTCATAGAGCGCAGCTCGCAGCCCGCCGTCTTTCATCCGGCTCTTCCGCAGCGCCATCAGCAGTTTATGCTCTTCCGAGTTCGCAACGAAGTTGACGTCCATCTCCAAGTTGAAGCTCTTCGCCCCCAGCTGAGGCGCAAGTATCTTCTTGAAAATCCCGAAGTATTGGTTTCCTTCCTGTTCGTCCATATCCAGCGTCGGTACGCTGAAGGACGAGATTTGCTCTCTGGACGCTGATACGAAGCATCCGAAAATCGCAGATGCCGTCGTCTTGGCAGCCGTTGTCCTGCGTTTGATTTCTGCTATCTCTTTTTTATTCACTGTTTTGTCTCCCTTCTCCGCTTTTGTATATTGTTGATGAATAATAAACAAACAAAAATAATTAAAAATTATTTGATTCCATCGTCCAAACTTCAAAGCGAAGTTTGAAGAGGCTCCCCCAGAACTTGTTCGTTCAGACCGCGATAATAGTGAGGCGTCGGCGAAATTGGCACAGCCGGCTTTTGTGGCTCACGGTCAACCCTTTTGCGAAACGGACATCTCAATGACTTTTTGAGATGTTGGTGCGGATGACCGGAGTCTGACCGGCTTTCTTCGCGTCACTGCGAAGACATCCACATATCTTGACCCTTCGGCCCTCCGGTCCCACCTACCGGAGAATACCGCCATCTTTGACCACCTCAATAGAGGTAGGCGGCTCCCTACTTTATTCGTCCAGATGGCGATATACAATCGGAGCGGACAAGAACTGCTTGCAAGATTCTTACCCAGGGGCTCACCATCGACCCGGTGAAGCTGCTCGCCTCTTTGGCAAAACGAGCAGGATTACGCTGCCTTGCGGCACCGCTCATGAAGCGGCGTGGAGAGACTCACGCCTGGAGCGGATGACGGGGCTCGAACCCGCATTACCGGCTTGGAAGGCCGGTGTCCTGGCCTTTGGACGACGTCCGCGTGTGGTTGCGGGGGCAGGACTCGAACCTGCGACCTTTAGCTCATGAGGCTACTGAGCTACCAACTGCTCCACCCCGCGATATATGTTGGATTTGCTTCGTAAAACTAACGATATGTTTTCCCCGGCGGGGCCGCCGTAAGGAGAGAATCATCTCTCACTCACGATGGGGTCTGCCGAGCCGAAAATCATATCGTCGATGTCGCCGTTCAAGAGTATCACCTGCTTTCTTTTTTAGATGGGCGTGAGGCGGAGACAAGGGAGAATCAAGAACTCCGCCCCACGCATGGAGAAAAAACACCACGAACCCTGTCAAGGCCGCAGATGGAGCTGGGAATCGGATTCGAACCGATGACCTGCGGATTACAAAGCCGCTGCTCTACCAACTGAGCTATACCAGCAAGAAGCGGGGGATTTGGGAAGGAGGCACCTGCTGGCCGAGTCCGCGCTCCCCCGAACGCGGAAACCTGTGTGGCTGGCCGCCCGGCCAGCAGGTCCGAAAGCAGAATAAGTTAGTAGTAGAGGAAGACGTTATCTGTCGCCTCCTGGATGGTAAACGAGCCTTCGATAATGTCAACCATCTCGTCTTCGTCGACGCCTCCGGGCAAATCACGCGCTACGAAATACCGGTCGAAATAAATGGGAATGTTGGTATTACGCTGAGTGCCCTTTTCTCTGATGATGACCTCGGCCAAGCACAGAATCTTGTCGGGTTCCTCGTCATTTTCGCATGCAGGCAAGGTCATCATGTTAAGGTCGACTTTTCTGAGCTCAGAGTGGTCGTACTCATCGAGGAAGCAGTAGCCGGCGTCTCTCATGTTGAACTGGTCATGTTCGTAGAACGAAAGCACACGCTTGTTCGTGACAACGATGGCTTCCAGAGCCTGCGGCGCAGATAACTCCGGAATGAAGGCATCTTCATCATTATTGATGCCGTGGCCTGCGTAGATGGCGATGATAGTTTCATCAGCGGCAAGCACTTCCTCGACTGCACGGATGAAGCGGATGTACTTGATACACTCATCATAGGACTTATGTGCAATGAGGAAGTCAAAGTAGCTGTACCAGCCGATATCTCCATCGAAATGACTATCGTCGGCGACCAGCGAGTCGAAAGAACTCGCAATGGCAACAGCACGTCTCCTCGGAGTAGCGATGACGATAGCTTTGGCGGAACCGTTGTCGAACTCAGCCTGCGTCGGTTCTACGTCGACCAGTAAGTACCCAAGCTCAACGAGCTTGTCGGTCGGAAGCTCCGCGCCCTCGTCGCCCTGCAGCGACTTGATGCTCGGTGCTTCGATAAGGAACTTATCCATGAGCGCCTTCTGCTCTTCACTTAGCTCCTTATCATAGCGGTATAAAAGTGGAAATCCACCGTGGCCATACGCATGGCCGGAAAAAAGTCTTTTCAAATTACCAACTCTCCTCTCCCGAAAAACACACATGCAAGAGAACGTGAAAATCTTCATTTTTCCCTTGTATTGTTCCGATAATGGTATTATATCACAAGAAAATCTTTGCACAAGTAGCGAACGCGATTTTGGCGATTTCGACAGGTTCGTTCATAGTATGTTCGATTTTGCCATCTATTGCGCATATATAATAGAACATACGTTTTAGATTTTACCCTGATTTGAACGATTTTTCGAGTTTTATTGTCGAAAACTCGAATTGCCATTATGCACATTGCGCGTTTCGATTTTCACGTTTTTAAGCAATTATTGCGCTGTGGACGCATACTTTTCAAAATCAGGGTTATAGAGCTCCCTGGAGTTTCTGGCGAGGGAAATGCTCGGCAGCGCCGCCGCCTTTTCGACGTATTCCATCGCGTCGATGTAAGTGATGAACGTCATCGCAATGAGCGTGTAACGCATGTCCACGAGATAGAGGAAGTAGTAGTTGAGCTCATGCTTATCTTTGCTATACGGGCGCGTAATACTGGCAACCTGCTCACCCATGTCATTGTAGACAGGCATCTTCAGTCCTTCCTTGCCCATGTCGATAGGATAGAGCGTGTAGCTGTGGTCGGCAAGGTACACGGCATAGCGAGGCGCGTCCGTGGTCGTCATGGACTTCTGGAGCTTCGTGACGGTACCGATGACAGTGTTGCGTTTGGACTCGTACAGGTTGTGTGGATTGGAGACATTGAACTCCTTCTTGTCATACGCGCCATAGGTCATCATGTTGAGATGGCCAGTGGGAAAGAGCGCGACAACAGGGCCGTTCGCTCTGGTGCCGATTTGGATATGGGCACCTTTCAGCGGCTCGTCGCATTGCTTTACAGTCGACATCAACAGCTCTGTGTTTCCATTGAAAGCTCCGAATCTGGAAAGAGGGTTTGTCTCACCCCGATTATGGCATACAGTCAAAACCACTTTTATGACCTCCTCTATGAATTTGCGATGCGCGTTACTCGCGCACAGTGATGGTTTTTCTGTGTTCTGCGAGCAGTTCCCGCAGAACGACTGCGATTTGCACGCTGTCCGCATCAGCGTCCCGCAGAACGATGTGCGTTTCGAGCATGCCCGCGCCGGTGAGTTCCGGCTTTTGGAATATGCGTTTCTTTATGGCTGAGAGGTACTTCTCCCCCGGCTCGACGGTGATTTCTATGACGTTTTTCTTGACGCCCATGCGCATCGAAGATTTGAGTTCGATGTCATGGATATCATCCCAGGGAATGGACGCGAGGCGATACTCAGAGACATTGTCAACGATTCCGTCGTCATCCGCTACGAGCAGCACGCCCTTCGCTCTCATGCAGCGAATAGCGCTGATAAGGCAAAGCATGGACATCACAAGCCCAATGGCGGAGAAAAACTTAAAAAGGATGTAGACGTAGTCGTTCCCACCGAAAAACGCCATGAAGATAATACTGAACTCTCCGAGAATTCCCTCATCCCCTGCCCGCAGGCTCGCCGCATCGCGGACGGGCAGCGCAAGGCCAAGCAGAAGCAGGATAGAAAGGATAGAGAACGCCGCAACATAGCCGCCGTAGTGCTCTTTCTTCGGTTTTACTTCAAGCAGCGGTGATTTTATCTCTTCCATGATATTTAACTCCTGATGAGCCAGAATTTTTCGGAATCCGGGACACTGTTTTTCCTCTGCCGTCTTTCCCAGCGTTTGCGGCGGTTGACGCGTGTCGGGTCGTCGATACCTTCCGGGACGTCATCGTTTGTCGCCGGTTTTACAGCAGCCGTTTTCCGCTCTTCCCCATTGTTTTCATCGCCCCCATTGACCTCATCGACCTCTTCCTTTTCATCGTCTGTCTCCATGTCAACATGCTCCCAGAATTCAAGTGCGGTTTCTGTCCGGCTGCCGTCCGGATTAAAGAAGTCGTTTTCCCTTTCGTCGAGTTCCTCGCCTTCAATGTGGATGCCGCGGTTCCAGTGGTTATTGGGGTCTCTATACGGTCTCAGCAAGTCATCGTCTGATTTCAGGATGGCCCCGACCCAGCCATACTCCATCTGAGTGGGCGTGACGTAAAACGCATCTATAATGGAAGTCAGCGGCGAGCGCAGCGTCACAAACGTCAGCGCAGCCATAATGGGACAATGCGCCGTCAGATAGTAGGTATCGTCCTCGTCCTCTGAAAACATAAATTCCATGGGAGGTTCTTCCATAGCCAAGCCCGTTCTATCTTCCGGGATGAAGGTCGCTTTGTCTCCTCTTCCGATTTTTTTGCAGGCATCCATCACCGGGCTGCAGTCAACGAGAGCATCTGCAATCCTGATAAAATGGTTGATGATATCTTTTTCCGACAGCGTCCAGCGGAAGGTCGATACCTTTTTCCCGTTCGGATTGTCGACAGGATTTACGATGGTGTAGACCTTGTTCTCTGCATCATCAGGGGACGACGTTATGATGATATAGTGATATCCTTCATCGGCAATCATTTTGTTTCCGCGGTAGAGTGTTTTCTTGCAGATATACATGGACGCTCTTCCGCCATCCTGCAGCGAGTATCTCTTCGCGTATACGGAAAACTCCTGAAACTCTGGTTTTGGAAATACCATGGCCGTGCACAGCTCCGGAGCATCGACTCTGCCGGCGTCGCCGATGATGCGTTCCCGCGTTTTCTCCTCATCTGCCCGGAAAATACGAAGTGTTGGACGCTTCCCTTCCCCATTCATCTGAACGATGAAGAGCTGCAAGCCGCCTAATGCGTAGTCCGCGGCAACCATCGCACGGATGTCTGCGGTCTCGATGTATTCCTTTGCCTTATGATAGTCAAGAGGCTGTGATAAATCTTCGAGCATGCTGCCGTCGAATTTATCGCAGCAGGGGACGTTTCCGTCGTCATCAGGGGCCGCAAGGTAGTCCAGCATCTCATCCGGCTCCAGAAGCGACAAGCATTCAATGTAGATTTCCGAGACTTCAGAGCCCTCTTTGGAAAGATGCTCTACAAGAACCGGATATTCTTCCTGGTCGTTTCCGACGCGGCGGAAGATGACGTAATTGAGCGGGTCCTTATTCGTCCTGACGGTGTAGATTTCTCTATCACAAAGGCAGCACGGGAGGCACTCATCCGCCATCTCTTTCCAGCGCTTGACGAGATAGGTCTTGTCGAGCGCCTTGAGCAGCTTCTTCTGATTTTTGAGCGTCATGATGTTGCCGTTTGGCCTGGACATCGGCGGAACAGCATAGATGACGTCGTTATAGCTCGATTCAATATGAGGCATGTTGAATCGCTCCTCTCTTGTTGGGCTTTGCTTGTTTTTTGCAAAATCAGCGCAACATATTCTTATATTGTCGATATTATACCATTATCGGTACGATTGCAAGCGAAGAGTGAAAAGTTTGGCCGGTTATGGCAGCCGCTTTATCTCCTCGCTTCTTCGCACGTCGAATGCCTCCTGATAGGCCTTGGATGGCAGGCTCGATTTTGCGGAATGGTTGATATAACTGAACTCACCAGCCGCGCCGAATTCAAGGCTGTCCATATAAGAGAGGAGGACCGCGATGCGCTGCAGGCAGTATTGGTATGGCTGCGGGAGCCACATATCATAGAGCTTTGTCGAGTAGGACATCATCTCATGCTTCTCAACGATGGCGACCTGCTCACCGTTCCGGTAGACTGGGAAGCGGTACCCCTGCTTTCCCATCGCGACTACGAAGGTGTGATAAGTCTCATTGAAGTCGTCGAAGTCGGCGGTGTATTTGCAGATGCTCGCCTTCCCCGTCACCTTGGCGATGGCGGTGGGCACCCAGACGGACGTCTCCCCCACCTGCTCGTTCTTTTCGTTGATGATAGGACACACCTCGTCTTTGGCGTACCCTTCATCCGGCTTTGTGAAATAGAGACGCTCAAACTGCATATCTCTGACGTTGACGCCATAGACGCTCAGCATGGGCGCGAACCCGTTGGTCGTGATATGGTGCTCCATATAAGAGCGGTCCCGCCTGGGGATGATATAGTTCGCGACGACCGGCACCGTTCTTCCGGTGACGAACTGGTAGCACGGATACCGGCTGCGTACGCTTTGTTCAATGGAAATGTACACGGAGCGTTCTTGCCCCCTTTCTGTGGGTGATAGAGCTGCTCGTTAATGGAAAATGGTCTTGCAGGCTTCTTCTAAGTGAGCGATGTCCTCCGTCTTGCCTGCCCGGATACGGACGCAGTTTTTGATGGCAAGCAGCTCCATGTAGCACTGAGCGAACACGGCTGCCTCGATTTGCTGTATCCTTGCGTTTGGAGAGAGATAGATGCTGAACAGCAGCTTCGTATCGTCATCCGACGCACCCGGCGCGTGCGGCGCGCCCCTCTTGTCGATGATGCCGGCGATGTACTTCTTCCCTTCGCTCACGAGCGCGTAGAGCTCACGCTCTCTGCCGCGGATGACGTCGACGGTGTACTCCGTGCCGTCAAGGAGCATCGTGACCGTGGGGAATCTGCCGCCGGTGAAGAGCGGCGTTTTGCACGAGACACATCCGACCGTCCGCTTGATGCTTGCCCAGAAGACGCACGGAGCGGCTTCCTTGTAGGGGAAATGTGTCGCCGGTTTCTCTTCGCTCGGCATTGCATCCCGGATGTCGTAGTGGATGTCGTCGCACATCTCAAGGTGGTAATATGTCGTGATGTCGTTTTCTGTCGAAAAATGGGTGGAGATGGTCCCGACCGGAACGTCATTACCTTCGATTTTAATGACACGGTCATCCCCGTTCAGGAGGATGTCCATGCGCATGGAGGCAGTCAATGGCATAAGTGAGCCTTCTTTCGTCTATTTTCCCTAATACTGACGAAAGATTTCGGCTTCGTCAGTATTAGGCCTTTGGTTTTGAATGCAGGTGCCGTTTCGTCGGTTTTACGACGTCGCTTCCGGCCTGAACGTGATGTCGATTTTCTCGATGCGGTTGATGGTACCGGGTGAGAGCCACTTGATGTTTCTCTTGTCTCTCGTCACTGCCGTCAGAACGACTTCATCCGACTGTTTTCGACAGAGCTGGAACACCTTCGGGTCCTCCTTCACAGCAGCCAGACACAGCTCATCTGTCTGTGTGATGCTCGCGATGAGCTCCGGGTCATAGTGCAGCGCATAGAGCCGCAGCTCAATGGACGGCTGTCGGATTTCCGTGATGGCATCCGGTTTCTTCTTCAGGACGATTTTCCAGAGCTCATCTGTCATCATGGACGGCGGGAAGAATACATAGAACTCTGCGTTGAGTCTAAGCGCCTGACGGCACATCTTTTCTGTTTTGAATCTCGCCGGCATGACGCGCAGGATGACACTGATATCCTTGTCGACGGATTCTTCGAAAGCCGCGTCGCAGAGCTCCTGCGTCAGCAGCTTTGCCCGTGTTGCCTGTGGGATGGACCTTGGCGAGAACGACATCTCGTAAGGAGATAAGTCGTCGACGCCGTAGCCCGTCAAGAGTCGCAGAAAGAGCGACGGGTATTTCTGCATCATGACGTCTGCCAGCGTCTCTGTGACGATTCCAGCGCGCAGAAGGTCTTCCATTACGCTGCCGCTGCTGTCTGCCATGACAAGTGGGACATAAATCTCATCAAGCTCCTTTTCCGAGAAGGTCTGCCCCGCTTTTCGGCGGGCCTCTGTGATTTGCGGCTGCCCTTCCTCGCAGATGTAGAAGGTCCAGTTTTCACCTCTTTTCCGCTTAACGTCAATGATGTAGTCGGTGTCTGTCCCAAGCTCGCTCGTGAGCAGGATAGCAGCTTTCATCAGGTCTCTGTCGATGACCTGCGGGTCGATGTACTGCAATGCGGACGGGTCATTGGCAATGGCGGCAAGACAGATGTCTTTGGTTTGATGCGCGACCCACTTGAGCTGCCCTCCATCCTCAGAGGCGAGGCGGAGGCACAGTGCGTGTGTCTGACGTTCAACGGGTAACCCTTCCAGGGTCATAATCGGTGTATCACTCATATGGTTTCTCCGTGGTGGTCTAAGGTTGGTATCCGCAAGGGGGGGCGCAGGACGCCCCAAAATAAAAGCGAAAAGCGTCGAAAATTGACGGGAAATGCGGATGAAAAAAGAGCGGCTTGGTTGAACCAAGCCGCTCTTGCAGTAACTCACGCTATTATTTTATCACATTATGATTCCAAAACAACTCCAAATTTGTTCCAAGATGTTCCTATTTGTTCCAAGGATAGAGCCCTGTTGCTTTGCCCGCTCTTTGCCATCTTTTGTGCAGAAAAGCGCACGCCAGGACGGAATTTTGCATGGCGTGCGCTTGCTGTGTTATTCGTTTCTGGATGGGCTCAAATATCGCGAAGGAGCTTCTTTTCTACTGGGAAAGAGCGGTACGCGGCGATTTTCTGTTCAAGCTCTTTGACTGCTCTCTCAGTCGCCTCTCTTGCGCAGGCCTCACAGCAGGCAGGAGCAATGGCCGGCTCTCCGTATAACTCACCGCGATAGACCGTGTAGACGGTATCCTCCGCACGGATGATTTTTCCGCAGCTACAGCATTTCGCTATTTCCATAGACTCTCCCCTCTTTTCCACGACGTCTCTATTACCGAGTAATGACCTCAACAACTTTGCAGTCCCCGTTCTCAAGCGGATAGACGCCGTACTCGCATGAAGCCGCTTTGCCGCTCTCGACCCACGCAGGGTTGGTGGCGTCGGTGCCCAGGTCACCGTTCTCTGTCTCGTAGACTTCCCGTTCCCTGCCATCCGGGTAGCGGATGATGCTGCCTTTGACGATTTCGATGCCGTTTTTGTCGAAGTAGTGCTCTTTGCCGTCTTGCATCAGCTTAATCATGCTATTCTCTCACTTCTTGCTATTATCGTTCTTCTCTTCGTCCTTAGGTCCGTCGTTCTCTTTGTCCTTGAGGTAGAACGTGCGGCGCATGAACGGAGAGACGTAGGTCTCATCTGTCTTCAAGTCGTAGCCCATCTTTTTCGCCTTGGCCCGTGCTTCGTCCGATGCGACCTGACCGGCAGGGAGCTTGCGGATATAACCGTTGATGGAGCGCTCTTTTTCCTCGTACTTGGTAGGGTCATGGCGCGGGCCAGTCTTTTCCTCCGTGCTCATGAGCGGCGGATATGTGATGGCGATGTGACCGGAGCGTCCGTAGCTTATAGCTTCGAGGGGATAAATGAAATTTGTGAAATACGAGGGAGTCTTTTCGTCTGTGTACTCGTCGTCATCAAGGACTGCGACCGCGTAGAAATATAGGACGAGCGCGTCAATGTATTTTGAGACAGGATGGTTCGCGTTCACCTCGGTCGGCGAGCACAGATAATCCAGATTGGTATTATAATATCCGACAATATCGCCGATTTCGTTTATCGACAGGCGGTACAGAAGGATGACCTCATCGTCAACGACCATCTCTTTGAGCAGGAGCGACCTCAGGAACGTCGAAGGGTCGTTGAACACTACGGTGATGCCGTTGCTCGCGAGCGTCCGCCGGCGCGATGTGTGCAGCTTCTCTCGCAGCTTAGCTACATCCAGTTTCGTGTCACAAAGCATCAGGGACTTCACATTACAAGTGAACTGATGCTGAGGCATGATGTCATAGGTGTACTCGTTGATATACGGCAGCATGGATAGGCGCATATTCTGGAAATAGCGCAACTGCTGGTTCAATGTCTGCACATCTTCCGGTGTCTCGACATTGTAGAACCCGTATTTCCGGTGGACCGTGCCAAAGTCGACGCCGTTCGGATAAAGGTTCTTGTATCCGCGGATGCCGTTTGCAATGCACGTGATTTCCCATGTCGGCAGCAGGCTGAGTGCGTATGGGTCATGTATCGTCATGCCTTTGCCGTCTGTTGTGACACCGCAAAGGGCCTTGGTAGAATCGAGCTTCTGCGGTCTGACATAGGAAAGCAGCAGGCAAATCAGGTCAATATAGGCATTGACCACGCGCTCGTCGATATTCATTGCTTCCGCTTTCTGTGTCTGCAGGCGGCGATAAAGGCTCGCAAATTCAGCGAATGCTTTCAGTCCGCCCTCCGTATTTTTAATTTTTGCCGCAAGGGCATTACACCACTTGTGGAGGCCCTTGGCAAAGGCATCCGGTGTCAGAGCGGCAGACTCGACGCAGCTTTCAAAGTAGCGCGAAATGAACTTATACTTTTCGTCTTTGCAGAAGACATAGACGGATGCCACGACTTCGTGCGGTTCGATGCCGTCGAAACGGGCAAGGACCTGCACTGCGACAGAAAACGCTTCTGCCATCAGCGCCCTCGTATCAATGTCTTTGTCTTCCATCATCTTGGCGTAATGAGGGAGATATTGCGGTATGAGACGATACGATTCCCTCGAAAAATCCTGCATGTGCATTACCTCTTTCTGTTCTCGTATCATGGATTATACCAACGATTGCGTTGGTGGTCAACCAAAGAGCTCAGGAATTTGGTTGGGCTGCAACGTCCGATTTCCCGCGCTCTCCGGTTGAGATAGTGTTCCTAATCTGGTATAATAGGGGCGTAGAAAAGAGATGGCTGTCGCTTGAAACGAAGAGCGGCAGCGGGAAAGGAATTCTATGCGAATCATTGAGTCGACCGCCGGCTGGCTCGGGTCCATGCTGGATGGGCTCACAGAAATGGAGCTCTACGAGCTCTTCGATGAGATTGCCGAGCAGCTTGCTTCAGATATTGCGTCCACCAACCCGATGGTCGAAGACTCCGTCACGTTTGAAATCGCGCGCCGCGCGAACAATAAATTTGCAAAGAGGATGGGCTTAGTATGAACAAAAACGAATTGTACCGCATCATGGCTGAGCAGAACTCTCTCAAAGATGTCGTGTGGCTCAAGGATGTCACGACGGAAGAGAAGAAAGAAGAGCTTCGCAGTCTCGGCTATATGGTCGGTTATACGGTGGACGAATGGTGCGAGACATACCCCAAAATCAGTCCCGAACATGTCATCTGTACGAAGAGCATTCTCTACCCTTCTGAGCTGATGTACTATGACGCCTCTCATGGTTTTGCATTCAGGCTGTTTATCTACGACCGGCAAATCTTGACCGGCCCCTTCGCTTCGGATGAAAAGCGGGACGAGGCGTCTGAAACGGAGAAGCTCCAGAACCAAATCGTCAAGAAAATTGCCGAGATGGAAGAAGCACACCGCAAAAAGAACTATCCGACGCTTCTGGCTCCCACCTCTTCGGAAGGCTCCGGCAACATGTCGATGTGGCTCATTTGCGATATCCTGAAAGCAGACGGCCCGAGTCCCGCCCTCTACGACACATTTATCTCCTATTATTCTTTCAGCGACAGCGGCGCTGCGACCCTGATGGAGCGCGACCCGAACGCACTGCGCGAAATCGTCTCCGGTCGTTCCGCGCGGCAGGAGAAAGCCTCTCAGGACGCCATGGCAGACTTGCCCGATATCATCACCATCTACCGCGGCGCTGGCACCAACAGCACGCCGGTCAACAAGGCTATCTCCTGGACGACAGACATTGGGAAGGCATACTTCTTTGCCTCCTGGCGCTATGATGGCAAGGAAGCTCGTATCTATACTGCCAAGGTCAAGAAGGAAGATGTCATCGAATACATCACTGACAGAGGAGAGAGTGAAATCATCACCTTCCCCGAGTGCATTCTGGACATGACCTCCGTTGGCTGCTACACCATGGATGATTTCACTTCTGCTGTCATTCATTCTGTTCCCGGCTATGACGGCACAGCCGTCAATGAGGTCTGTGCTTCCGATATTTTGAGTTATGTCCAAGAGGCATACATGGGACGGCTCGATAAGGAAGGCGACCATGACGAAGCGCATTCTGTACGCGTCGCGCTTCTGTCCTGCTTCCTGTTCCGTGTCGGCGTCATCCCTCGTATCGACAGCAAAGATGCCGACAAGAAGAAAGAAGCCTGCAAGGTGTACAAGCAGCTTCTCCGCGCCGCTGCCTGGCATGATATGGGCCGTGATGATGACCTATCTCGTGACGGCGAACATGGAGCCGCCTCCTATGAGCTGTGGCGCAAAGACAGCGGTAAGGACGACAAGGTCATGGAGTTTCTGATGACCTACCACTGCCGCTCAGATGAAGAGGCGCAGGCCTATTTCCGGAAGAAGCTCTCCTCCCGCAAGGGCAGCGACCTTATCTGGAAGGCCTATACCATCCTCAAAGATGCGGATGCTCTTGAACGCTGCCGCTTTGGTTCTATGAGCGATGACTTCGTAGATGTCAAATATCTGAGAAACGATGAAGCGAAGCTCCTGCTCCCTGTTGCGATGCTTCTGGTAGACGCAAAGCTGCGCGTAGATTAACATGGAAAGAACACCTCCAAAGGTTTTCCCTTAGGAGGTGTTCTTTTAACGAAGTTGTGCCGCTCTTCCCGTGAAACTGCAGGAAGAGCGGCAATGGCGGCCCCTATATTATAGGGGCCGCCATAAGTATAGTGCAATCAGGTAGAAGGACGGGTTTTGTATTGCGCCGCGGCTACGTCACCGTCAACCGTACCGCCAGAAACATAAGCTTCAACAACAATCTTGTAAGTGCCAGAACCAGCCGTGGAATTGTAATACACCTTACTATTCTGGCCGTTGGCCTCCACAGTCATCGACGAAACAAAGGCAGTGGTGCTCTTGTCAGTCCGATAGAGATAAACTTTAACTTTCTCGTTTGTATTATTCTGGTGCCAATAGCGAATGTAGTTGCCGTTGGAGGAAGCGGCGGCAAACTCAACAGAAGTCCAAGTGCCCTTAGTAGAATAGGCCTCATCTTCAAACAAGGAAGCAAGGGGCATAATTCCCCCCTCTGGAACGGTAGGGTCTACCGGACCAGTTGCAAAAGCAGAAACAGAAAGCGACATTGCCATGACGAGCGCCAAAGCAAGGGACAAAACCTTTTTTATCATCTTCATTTTTGATTACTCCTTTCGGTGCATAACACAAAGGTTAATACTTACAATTAACTTCTACACCATCACCTTACCTTTCTCCAACAATCCATAAACAAAACCTCACTTACAGGAACATTATACCAATTCCCTTTCGGATAGTCAAGCATAAATCGTTTTTTGTTGGATATTTAGTCTAATAAGAAAATCCTATCTTGTCTATATTTTGTGTAATCCGAATATAGCAACTCTATTTTACATCAAAACCTAACACCTGTATATATATCGTCCCTACTATAGGAAATAGCCCCGGCTGCACCCCCTGTCAATGGTCAAGATAAACGGCCCATGTGCCGCCATTGACAGGGGGCGCAGCCGGGGCTTGTCGGTAGTCAGGGGGTGTCAGCCGCAGGCTGGCTGACACCCGCGCAAATATTTTGAAATCGTTATTTACAATTATCTCTGTTTGTGATATTTTAGATTTAATAGGAGGGATTTTTATGGAGCAGATTGGAAAGCGTCTCCGGGCCTTGCGTGAGGGTGTCCGGCTGACACAGGTAAACATGGCGGAGATTTTAGGCGTACAGCAATCCAGGATAAACCGCTTTGAAACAGGCCGCTCCACGCCGCCCCCGGAGGTCTTTATCAAGTATGCTGATTACTTCAATGTGTCGATGGATTATCTCTATTGCCGCACAGACGAGCCACGGGGCAAGCTGTACGACTACCAGCCCCAGGCCCTAAAGGACAAGACGGAGCAAAACCGGGAAATGAGGGCGTTTATTGAAATGTGCTTTGACCCAAAAGCCCCCGTCAACAAGCGTCTGAAAGAGGCGCTGTTCCGTATCATGGAGGAGGGGGAGCAGAAATGAAAGCCGTGATTTATGCCCGGTATTCCAGCGACAACCAGCGGGAGGAAAGCATAGAAGGCCAGCTTCGGGAGTGTACGGCCTACTGTTAGAAGAACGACATTACCATCTTACGGACATACATTGACCGGGCCATGTCCGCCAAGACCGACCACCGCCCGGACTTCCAGCGGATGATTAAAGACAGCGCAAAGGGCCTCTTTGATGTTATCATTGTTTGGAAACTTGACCGTTTCGCCCGCAACCGCTACGACAGCGCCCACTATAAAGCCCTGCTTCGGAAGTATGGCGTTAAGGTGTTATCCGCCACGGAGAACATTTCCGAGGGGCCGGAGGGCATTATCCTGGAAAGTATGCTGGAGGGTATGGCCGAATACTACTCCGCCGAGCTGTCCGAGAAAGTCATCCGGGGCCATACGGAAAATGCCTTGAAATGCAAGTATAACGGCGGCACGCCCACTTTTGGCTTTATCATCGACAAGGAGAAATGCTATCAGATCGACCCGCACACCGCCCCTGTAGTGCTGGAGAGCTTCACCCGGTATGCCGATGGAGCCACCATGAAAGAGGTCATGCAGTATCTTGTGGAAAGCGGCTTTACCACAGTACGGGGCCGGAAAATCGACTTGAATTTTATTGCCCGTCTGCTAAAAAACCGGAAGTATATCGGGGAATACAGCTACCGCCATATCGTCACCCCCGGCGGTATTCCCGCTATCGTCCCGCAAGACCTTTTCGACAGGGTACAGCAGAGGCTTGAGGCGAACAGGAAAGCCCCGGCCCGTCACAAGGCCGAGGACGATTATCTTTTGACTACGAAACTCTTTTGCGGCACCTGCGGGGCTATGATGGTAGGCGAGAGCGGCACCAGCGCCAGCAAGGGCCGGAAGTACCATTATTACCGCTGTGTGAATACCAAGAAGCACAAGACTTGCAACGCCAAGCACAAGAGCGTCCGCAAGATACCCCTGGAAAATGCCGTGGTAAGTGCTGTTATGGCGAAAGTGATGAATGATGATTTTGTGGAGTATATAGCTGATAGGGTGTTGGAGATACAGGGCATGGAAAGCAGTGAGCTTCCCGCCCTCCGCCAGCAGTTGGCGGAAACAGAGCGAGGCATAGAAAATATGCTGAACGCCATCCAGATGGGGATTATCAACCAATCCACGAAACAGCGCCTTGACGAGTTGGAGGAACGGAAAAAGGAAATCGAGTTGCGTATCATCCAGGAGGAAATTAAAAAGCCCATGCTCTCCCGTGAGGATGTGACATTCTGGATTTGCCGTTTCCGAAAACTCGATGTGAGCAGACTGGAAGAACGGCGGCGGCTGATTGACAGTTTTGTAAACTCCGTTACCATCTTTGACGATTACCTTTTGATTACTTTCAACTACAAAGATGGCGAAACAAGGCTTGATTTTAAGGATATTGAAAGTTCGGATTTACAATCGGTCGGGGGAAGAGATAGGCTGCGTGTCGACATCCCCTTTCGTATTTCAACATGTTTTGTCCTCCTCTCTATCAGGTACCGAAGGCTGCCTGGAATGCCGTCATCAGGTCAACAAAGTAGTTACGCGACAGGTACGGGAAAAGACAGTGCTTGCGGACATACACTTTCACCGGCTTTCCGATGATGCTTTGTCGAACTGTGTTGTTAAGACACCAAAGCGCGCGGGAAACGGTCAGGCTGGAGACGGTATGGCTTTTCCCCGTCTTTTCGTCGGTAATGACGCATTTGGCCACAGCACAGACTTCGTCGACATCCACATCGGTGACAGTCGCCGTGATGCACTTCCCTGTTTTCTTGAGGTGTTCCGCTCGTTTCCTGTCGAACCAGGCGTTGGTCGGATACGGCAGGAGATAGAAGCAGACCCACAGACAGCCGACGCCGACCGCCGCGGAACACGCCTTCAAAAAGGTGGGCGCAAGGGCTTCCTTTCCAAGGACAAGGAAACCAAAGCACATAATAGAACCAATAATGCCGAGAAGGAACCCAAAGGTCCCGAGCCGTCTGTATATTTCCGGGACGCTATACAGGCTTTGTCCTGCCGTTTCTTCGAAAAACACGGTTGCATGCCTCCCTTTATTTCTAACTCAACGCTATTATACCATCACAAAAGCTATATGGAAAGTGTAGAAACAGAAATAGAGCCGCTCTTCCAGAGAGAAGGACTCTCCCGTGAAGAGCGGCTCTATTTGTCCATGATGGACGCACGTCAAAACTGACGTGTTTGCTCCGGCTTTAACCGGTTCCTCAACTCAGCTCCGGCACCGGACTTGCCGATGATATGGTTGAAAATGCGGTCAAAGCATTCGGAACAGACAAAGTCCTGGCAGGTCATGTATTCGCTGTCTCCGTTGCCTTCTTTCAAAGAGAGGACAGTCTCATACGGCACTTCTGGGCATGTGCCAAAGACATTGTACATGCTCTTACCCGGCTGGGCCTTCTTCAAACAGCAGCCGCATATATCATGCAGGCTTTCAATATCCTTATCCGGTTCACCCTTGCATTGGCGCATGGCACGCAGGGATGAGACAATCATGTATTGCGCTGTACTCAGTTCTATGCGCCCATCTCGGTAGCATCGGATGACGCTCTCGATAACGCCGTTCAGGCCTGCTCTGATTTCCTCGCTCATACTCTGTACGCTCCTTGTTCAGTTTTGGGGCGATGTAGGCTGCCTATGATGTCTTTGTTCGGTATTATATCTACATAGACGCTGCAGGGCAAGAAACGCAACGAAAAAAGCCGCTCTTCCTGAGAGAAATCTCTCGGGAAGAGCGGCTCATAGTTTTGTTCCTCAAACGTCTCCTTTGGTAAAGAGCGTATCGAGGTCGACGTAGTAGGTCTTGTAGTGCGGGCGTTCGTCTCTATTAACATAGACGCGGACGATTTCGCCGACGAACGGACGGTCTGGTGATTTGATGACGGCGTCGCTGCGGAAAACGGTGGTCTCCTTTGTGAGCGGGTCGTAATACTCGCAAAGGAACGCCATCGCAGGGCGGCCATTAACTTCAATCGAGTTGTCCCGTATGACGTCTATCACCTTTGCGGTGAGGTACTTCCCGCCTTCCAGCAGCGCCTTCCGCTTTTTGACGGCCTTTTTGACCGAAAGGAGCATACCGATTCCGACGGCACTAAAAGCAATGCCGATGACTGTAAAGCTGAGGAACAGTGCTCGTGGTTCACCGCTTATAACGGCCTGCATCTTCCGGAACATGACTCCAGTCACGATGCCGACGATAAAGAAAATGAGGCCAAATACGGTGAATCCTATTCCCATCGGTAGCAAGAATCTCTTTTGAATGTCGTTCATTGTTGAATGGGCGCGCCAACAAGGGAAGTGGAAGCGCCCTCCTCCCTTCTCTATATCTCTCTCAGCAGTATTGTATCATGCTTTGCGGAAATCGGAAGAGGAAAGTCTTGCAACAAAGACAGCAGCCTGTGCGCGGGTCAGCGTCTCATCTGGCGCATACTTGCCTGCGCTGACGCCATCGACGATACCAGCGTTGGCAAGCGTCATAATGGACGCGTAATACTGATTGTTCTTGGAGACGTCCTTGAAGTCAGGCTTGCTGGTGCTGACGGCGTACATTTCCTTAGGCAGAGCATTGGCAAAGACATACGCCATCTCTGCACGAGTGGTATAGGCATCAAAGTTCGTGAAGTGTCCCTTTACGATGATGCCGTTCTTCTCGGCGTAGTCCACATACGGCTGATACCACTTCTGGCCGCTCACGACGGAGAAGTCCTTGCCGTCCTTCAGGTATAGGCTGTGCAGGCGGGCCGCCATAGCGATGACCTGACCCTTGGTGAGGTTGCCGTTGGGGCTGTACTTGTTCTTAGCCGTACCATCGACAATACCGATGTTGAAGGCACGTTCAAGCTCCGTGGCGTACCAAGCGGAAGCAGGGACGTCCTTGAAGCGACCGTCGTACTTGTTGACTTCCGCGAAAACACCGTCGACGACGTGTCCATTCTCCCCAGCAGCACCGAGGTAACCGACAACGGTAAGGAACTCTTCGTCAGAAGAGGCGACGGCGTTGATTTTGACCGTCTTGCCGTCCGAGGTGTACAGGCTGCGGTCGCCGTCGATGCGCTTGACGCCGCCGGGGAAGGTGACTTCAATGGTGACCTGCATGGCCTTGAGCATCTCTTCAAGCTCCGCATCATCGACCGTCACGGTCGCGTCTGTGCTGTCCGCGGAGGTCTCGGGGTTTGCGTAGGCGAAAGTCAGGGAGACCGTGTTCTTTCCGTTGGAGACGCCGGTCTCTACCTTCACAGAGGTCGTATCGCCGGTCTCTTCGTTCGTTTTGCTCAGAAGCTCTTTGAGCTCCTGCACATTGGCGAAGGACTGCGTCTCTTCAATGCCGGTGTACGGCTCACCGTTAATGTCCTTTTTCTTGATGGTACCATCCTGGTCGGCAAACGCTTCTTCCGGCGTCTTGCCCATCTCTTTGAGGAACGAATCCGCGATGTACATGGAGGTCGCCACCTTGCCGCTTCCATTTTCATTGAAGACGATGCCCACATTGCCCGAGAGACAGCCGGTCAAGGACATGACCATCACAAGGGCAAGCATCAGTGCGATAAACTGTTTCATGCTATGATTTTAGGGCGCTCCTTGCTGAGTGCCTTTCTCCTTTCTAAAAAAGCGCTTAATTCGGCAAGAATCTTATCAACCTGTTTGTGTAATTATAAGATTCTTGTCGTTTTTTGTAATTGGCTCAGCCGTTCTTTTGCTCAGCGGCCTTATAGTCGCTCTCGTTCCAAGAGTTCTTGGAAGGCTCCTTCTTCGGAGCTTCCGCCCTCTTCTCCTCCTTGGCAGGCTTTTCTTCCTTGAGAGCTTCCTCCTTCGCGGGCTCTTCGGCCTTCTCATCCTCTTCCGACTTGGTGGGCTCTTCAGCTACGGGAGCCTCTTCGGGCTTCGCCGGCTGCTCGGCCTTGATTTCGATTTCGATGGTCTTGCGGTTCTTGTACGCAACGTAAGCGGCTGCGGCGGCAAATGCGACGGCGGCGGTGATAAGATGCTTCATGGTTCTTAGTCCTTTCTAAAATAAAAAATTGGTCGTTGGTGAGTAGGGATGCTCCCCGCTCTTCCACCAAGGCTGCTCCATGCGGTAAATGTGTGTCATCTTAGGCCCTGGTGGAAAAGCGGGGCTATGGTTTATCTACCCATGGCAGGCAGGTGAGTCCGGGATTGGATTTTTGATTCGAAGCCTGATTTCTTATACTGACGAATCAAGTGCGTTCTTTGTTCCATCAGTTTTACGGATGCGGCTTCGAAAGACAGGTTGGGTATTATAAATACGCTTCTTTGGCGCGCCGGTTCTGGCCGGTGAGGTAGCGCTTCATGGCGTTGCGCGGCTCCGACCTTACCGTGTGGACCGGAACATCGTCGAACTCAAAGAGGCGGGAACGCGCCGGCAGGAAGGCGTTGCAGGCTGCCGCTCTTTCCGCCGTCTCCCTGTCTTCAGCCCCGCCAATGAGCGTGAAATCAAACATGGAGTGGGCGGAGTTTTCGCAGCAGACGAGAAACGCGCCGTTGGTGTAGGACGTATCGCTGATAAGATATGCCTTATCCGCGCAGGAGACTATATCCCGCACAAGGTCGGAGGAGAGCTCGGAGTGAACGATGCGCCCACTCGTAAAGGATTGGACAGTAATGCTGCTCTTGTGAAGGATGGACATGACGACTCCCCTGTTCGGCAGGATTTGCCCGACTCTGCGGAAGTAGGTCTCCAGGCCTTCTTTCGTGATGCGGAACATCTCTCCGGATGCAGACATGCGCAGGCGGTAAGTCGCCCCATCGCCGACAGGCCCGCTTCTCTCGACGGGATACAGGCGTCCTTCCTCAAAGAGGACGTCCCCTCCTTCGAAGATGGTCTTCGTGCAGGCGAAGAGAGCCTCTGGACAGGCCGGTTCCTGTTCTTCATCGTAGATTGTCCAGGAATGGCGCTCGGCATAGCGGAGCACAGTCGGTACATAGGCGTTGATGTAGAGCTCCGAGGTCCTGCTTACCGTGTTGGACTTGACGTCCGTGTAGCAAAGCATGAGCCCAAAGCCGGTCGTGCGCTCCTTCCTGCGGCTGATGGTCGCAAAGCTGCAATCCCCCACGAGTTTGTTGAGCTCAAGCGGCCGGATATCGTAAAAGGTCGGGTTGCCATCTCTGTCTCGGGAGAATGCTTTCAGCCCCTCCCGCTGTGTGGCAAGAGCGCGGATGGCTTTCTTGTCCATGATGGGATACAGCACCAGGGAGAGATTGTCCTTGATGTTATCCCAAGTGGTGTTGATTGGCAGTCCGTTGTCGTCAGTAATGGTGTATTGGATAGCCTCGTGTGTAATATCGTCGGTCGTGACGCTGCAGGCGTAATACCGTCCTGCCGTTACGCAACAAGGCCTGTCCTCGTCGTTTCCAAGGCGGTCACAGCTCCTGAAGCACAGGAGGAAGCCGGTGGATTGCATGATACAGACCCCCTTCTATTTAGTTTTGAAGATGATGGTACGAAGAGAGCGGAAAATACCCAAGTTGGATATCTCCGCTCTTTGTTGTTTCACTGCTTATGATGCTTAGAACGATGGAGACGCGCCTGAACGAATCTCCCCTTCTGTGTGGCGCAGGAGATGATGGTGTACATACCCATCGCGCCGGTCTTCGGCTGCTTCCAGACGGGGATGATGTTCGTCTGCGCCTGATAGGGCTTTCCCTTCTTGGTATAGCGGATGACCGCGGTGCCGAGGAACGGGATTTTGCCCTTCTGGAAATACTGTACGGTGCCGACTGTGATGTACTGCGTGCCGTTTTTCAGCATTGCCCGGTAGGAGGCGTAGAAGACGGACGCGGTGATAACAAGGACGGCGAGCAATAAGAGAAGTACGATTTGATAGACCTGCATTTGTGTTCCCTCCCCTTTAGAACATACCCTGATACTGGATTCTCTTGGCTGTCTTGATGACCTTGAAGTCAGACTCGCGTGTGAGAAGGTCATCACGCTTCTGCCCTTCGGCGAACGAGACGCCCACTGCCGTATTGCCGCGCAGCTCAACGGCATCAAATGCCTTGAGGAGTGCATCCCGGTACAGCGTCGTGCTGACCGCGTAGGTATAGGGCATGGGGATGGCATTGGTGCGACCGGCATTGCCGATAAGATAGATGCCCGGCCAGCAGGGATTTGCCGCAAAGTCGAGCGCGTAGCTCTCATAGGCATAGCGTGCAGGGTCGAACCAGGAGCGGTTGGCAAGGAAGCTCGGGTTAAGAGAGCAATCCTCCACCGCTGCGAGCCTTGTCGTGAACGTCGCGCCGAACAAATCGGCTTTGTTGATTTGCATGATGAGTGTCGTCATCAAGGCGTGGAACGCTTCGGAGAAGAGAAACTTCTTGGCCTCGCCCTCATTGCGGACACAGTCCGGAAGTGCGACATGGACGCCGCTCTCCTTCGTCTCGATTTCCCTTGGGATAAGCATGCTGTCCCGCTTCGGGGCAGGAATCTTGCTGAGCATGTACAGCGGCTGGATGCGCGGCAGCACATAGGCGGCTGTCAGATAAAAGAGAGGGCACTCTTCTGCGTTCAGGAGTTCCACTCCGGGAATGTCCGAGACGTATCCGAGTGAGAGAATGAGGTTCAGTCCGTTCCGGCTGGAGCGAAAGGGCCTGAAGGTGAGGTCATGGTCGATATAATAGGGGTTTGCGAACATAAAAGCTGCTCCTTTCCGATGATGACGCGCATACGACTAATGAAGAATTATCCAAGTTGGATATTTCCGAGCAATCGAAGCTGCAATACTGACGAAAGGGATACCGTCGTCAGCACTACGACCGTTATTGCAGCAAATGCAATAAATGCAGCAAATGCGCGAAAACAGAATGCAGTGCGCCAAAAATCCGCTCTTCATTCTTATTTTGTCGTCATTATACCATTATCGGTACGATACTGCAACCGGAGCATGCAAATTTTTCGATTGGTTTCGACGAAATTATCGCAAAAACCTTTCATCGGTGAAGATAGGGTCGCGGAAAATGTCGAGTTTGCTCGTAAAAGTAAAGACATCCGTATACTTGATGGCGTAGGTCGCCATGGCTTCCACGTCAGTTTTATCGAGCGAGTCATCTCTGACATCCGGATAGGCGACGTAGGGTGAGCTGCCGCCCCTGGTGTAGATGTCATTAAGGACATTGGCGATTTTCGCCCGATGCGCCGGCGTGTAGAGCACGTAGAACCCCTCCCCCTCCGGAAGATGAGGCGCAATGACACGGTAGATACCTGGCCAGAGCGGAATGAGTTTCCCCTGCCACGAGCGGGCAGAGAGGATAGGGCGTTCCATCATAGCGAGGGCATAGCGCTTAAGGTCGACGACCTCACCTTGCGCAAGGTACGGGTTCAGTGTCAGATACTCCGCCTGCGCCGGGACGGCGAGGAAACCGCTCTTTTGCGGGTAGCGATGGGTATTGACCTCCTGTACCGCAGCTTCGACGAGCGTTTCCGCCTCCTCTGATGCAAGAAAGAGATTTTTGTCCTCCTCCGACTGCACGGTATCCGGCAGCGGAAGGTGCACGCCGGTATAGACGCTGATGCTATTACCGGCCAGGATGCTCTTTGCTCCGATGCGGGAGATATGCGGGTGCATGATAGAGGCAGTGAGCTGGTACTGGCCGTCAAAGCGAGTCACAGCAAAGCAGAGGTTGACACCGGGCTGCGAAGAGCGGGCCGGCAGGATAACGGGCTTTGCCGGGTCAGATAAGTCGATAAGAGACGTTCCATATGGGTTCATAGGGAGAAAGGCTCCTTTCTCAAATGAATGAGGATAGCACAGGATAGCTCCTGGCTGCGCAAGGGTATCTGGCCGATGGGAAGCAGCGACGCCACACCGCCTCGTCCCAGGAAGAGCGGGTCGCGGAAACGTAAAACTGACGAAAGAACGCGTTGCCTTTCGTTGGTATTAGAAATACGGATTCGAACGCCAAATACCTGTGCTTAATTATCATAACTGAGATACCGGCACGGAGGAAAACGACATTTCGGACTGACCGCTATGCCGTGAGGGAATGCGTTCCCGCTCTTCTTGAGGACGCCTTCTGCATCCGCCAGAAGCTTTCCCGGTATCCTGGGAAGACCGTATACTGGGTCCCGTGCAAAGAGAAGCGGAAAGGTGTTCTACGATACGTTCTCTTCTGCCCCGTTACTCTTTCTGTAACTCATGCAGCCTATGGCAGAGGCCTTGGCAGGTGGAAACGCGGAACAGAGACCGGAGCATCCGGCACCATCGAAGAGCGGCACCGCAGGAAGGGATAAGACTTCGCAGGATGGAATCTGAGAAGACTCCTCTCTTCCCTGCGACGTTCTATCCGAGAGGAACCCCGAAAGGAGACTGGGATAATACCAGAAACCAGACAGGGAACCTACCGGAGACCCGCCCGAGAGATATCCAACTTGGATATTTGGGTCTCAGCCAGAAAGAGGTCGTAAACGAGGCAAGAAACTGCTCGGAAACCGACACAGGAAGTATCACGGATATGACCATAGAACTGACTGGAGAAGAGACACGAAACTATGACCGGCAGATATAGGAGAACTACCGCCCCACTGCCAGCCCGCTCTTCCCGGATACGCTTCTTCTACTCTCAAAGGAATGCTCCTGGCAGAAGACAGAGAAGAGCACGGAAGATATGCGGAAGGGACAAAGGACGTCCCCTGGCTGAGTAGGATGGCAGAGGCATTGGAATGAGCGGGAAACTCGCACGGTAAATGACCGAGAAGTGAGATGAGACGAATCGAAGAGCGGGCTCAAGGCAATCCGTAAAACTGACGAACGAAGTGCTGTTCTATCGTTGGTTTTAGAAAGTGCTTGTGAGCACATCCCGCTCTTCCTGAAGGTCCATCCTCTCTCAGGAGAACACCCACTGCTGCAACCAGGAGAAGCTCCATACGAAGCAGAGATGGTAAGGGCAATAGTACGTTCCTGCCTGCGGAGAGGCGCAAGAAGCGGATACCCCGCTCTTCTGATACCGCCCTGTGCACTTGTTAGGAGATAGTGATGGGAGATGCAGGGATACCGTCCCAAATCCTACTTGGAATCACCCCCAGCAAGTGGTTCGTCGGCGGCAAAGAGGAGCAGGTACGGCTGAGATGAGCGCTCATGAAGAGCAGCTCACACGGGCATTTCGTAAAACTGACGAATCGAAGCAATCCCTTATCGTTGGTTTTACGATTTGTCTTGGCTTTATCCGCTCTTTTCCGGTGTATCCCGCCCCACTGCGCACAAACCAATACCGCTCGCAGCGCCTCCGGCGCAGAAGTTATGGCGAACACAAAGAGCGGCTCCTGCCTGCGGGCGGAAACTCGCGCAGCGCCCGCTCTTACGCGCAAATCCGCGAGCCTCCTGCACGCGTTTTCCGCTCAAAACCACTTCTCGAAGTAGTCCCCTGCCCTGCCTACCATCCCCTGTGGGCCCGTCCGGTCACATCAGTCATAACGGTACAGTCTATATGGGAGATACTATCTCTCAAGTACCGCACAGATTTGTCTCCTGTATAGGAGCCATGTCTAATAGGGGATAAATGCGGTATAGATGGCGCAGCACCCATACCGCACGAGGCACGAGCTTCTCTCCACCCCACGTCTTTTGCGCCCTGTCTCTGCAATATAAGAAGCATACATGGGAAAGTGCGGCAGGTGGTTCAGAAATAGGTACGCTTGATGAAGAGCAGGGACAATAGGTTCCTGTCTCACAGAAAGGGCATGGTTCTATATAGGGGGAAGAGCATGTAAAGTACGGATGGAGAAACAGCTCAAGTCCTTCCCTCTCGACTATCTCATAGAGCTGTATAGACGAGCACAGAGCAGGTATGCAGATACCACAGGAAGAGCGGGAAGAACTATGAAGTGTGAACCCGTCAGAAGATGGGTTGAGCATATATAGGGGTATTGCTTCTTGCTCGGGATAGCGGCTCGCCCACTGCCCATCTTTTGGGCTGAGGATGAGTTTGGTTTGGATGGCGAAGAGCGGGAGTGAAGCGTCGGAGTGGAAGAGCGGGGTAATAGAGAGTGGAATTACAGAAGAGCAGAGTGGAAGAGGCAGATTAGAAGAGCGGAGAACGTCAGTATTACGGAATGCAATGGCGTCAGTTTTACAGATTTGCAGAACTGCTTCGTTGGTTTTACGTCATTGCTTTTGCTGGGTTTTACGTTTTGCTTGTGCTCAGTTATGGATTTTGTCTTCGCGGACGTAAGTGAGCTGTGGAAGTTTTGAGTCAGGAGGCAGAAACGAATGCGCTTGAGAGAAGTAGTCCTTCATGCGCTCCAGAGCAAAGATATCTGGAATATCGACTTGATGGATTCCATCCCAGTTGTTCTTATCCTTATCTTCGAAAGTGAGCCGTCCAATCTTTTCGTTGAGAGAGATGGTGTCTAACTCATCGAACGATTCGATGATGAATCGAGCCATACCGGCCTGACGGCCAGCCGCGGAGCAGTCTTCCTGTACGATAATAAGGCGCGTAGTTGTGATGACGACCGTGATGATACTGCACGGGTATTCCAGAAGGAGTTCCTGATTTTCCAGCCGGTGACGGTGCGTCTCGGGACCAATCAGTGGGAGGATGACCTTCTCCCCTTCTTCGAGGATGTTCTCTACGGCGGTGAAAATGCGAAGCGCGTCGTATAGAAAGTAGGTGGTATCTTTTCCGGATTCAGTAATGAACCCGAGGTCTCTCGCCTTATCGTACATCTCAACAGCCGTAGTCAGCGGATAGAGAGGGGCTCCTGTCGGCTCTACGAGCTTCGGCAGTCTGGTGTTCGGGCAGTTGCAGAGCCTCTTGTCGATACGAGGTTCCCCGTATGGGCCAAGATACGATTCGCTCGACATATAGCCGTACTTCTCCAGTTGCGTGATGGCCTCTTCGATGCTGTTAACCGTGTTCGGATTGAAAACGCTGCGCAGCTTGTTCATCGTCTTCTCTCTGTTGGCATTGCCGCCGCAGACAAGGCACATGATGATTTTTGCCATATTGGAAAGGCTCTTGTCCCAGAAAAACAGAGGGAGGTAATCGTAATTTTGCGCCTTGCTTTTCTTTCTGGCCGAACGATTTCTGAAAATGCGTGAGAAGAATGACATATGTGGTTACTCATCCTTTCCATGAAAGTGGAGCTGGGACGGATAAGACCTACCCGCCCCAGCCATGATACTGTTCGTTGCGAAAGATGCTCACATGGAGCTTTCGACGTGGGTGATGAGACCGTACAGGCGGCGGTGCTCGGTGTCCTGCACAGTGATACGGACGAAGACCTTTGCCCCCTGCTGCGGAGGAATCGAGCCGTTCGGGAACGGGCATGCGCACTGGACGCCGTCCTGGAACTTAACGAAGACGGTTGCGGTGCGATTCGGGTGAGCTTCATCAGGCAGAGAGAGATAGATGATTTCGCCAACATACACGCCGTTTGGCTGATAAAGAATCATACCGGCGATACGCGGGTCGGGCATTGCGAGCTTTGCTGAAGCGTTGAAGTGAACGGCGTAGTCATTCTCTTCGTCGCGCTTGATGTTGGTAATGGTGACTGTGATGGGAGAGCCGGGGCTGAAGTGCTGCTTGCAGTCCTGAATGAGGGTATACGAGAGCTCGCGCGCGGGAATGAACGTCTCGACACCGAAAATCTCAATGAGGATGCCGCCACGGATGACAGAGATGATTCTCGCCTGTGCCTTGTCGCCTTCGCGAATGAGGGGCTGACCATCTTTCTGCGTGCCATACCAGAAACGAATGCGCTTACGGCGAAGAGCTTCGACGCGGTCACCGCCGACGAAGAGTGCCGTTTCCAGAGCGCCGTCTTCCGGCAGATTGGTGATGATGAAATCGACTTCAGCGCCGATACGGGCTTCGAGGTATGTCTTGATGGTCTCATCGAGAGTCTTCACCGAGCCGTTGTCCGTGAATCTCTTCCACATGGCTTCGAGGTCGGTGTCGGTGAACTTTTCAATCGGGATGAAAACCTGATACGGGTGATAAAGAACGGTCACGAAGTAGTGGAGATTGTTGCTCTTCTCAGCCCCGCGGTCGAAGATGGTGCGAACGCCCTTGATGGTTCCGGTGAGGATGCGCTTGCGGAGGTACGACTGATAAAAGTCGACCATTGCCTGACGGCGGGCAATCGTTTCAGCATCTTCGACGATACCCATGCTGGTTGCTGCGTGAATGGTTCCCTCTGCGCGATTGTTGAAGCGACCGGGGCGGGCATCCGGGCCAACGGGGAGATTGGTGTTCATTGCCATGGCCTTGAGCTCGTCAAGGGTCTCCGGTTCCTTTGCGGGGGCGATGGGGTCCTGAATAACGAGACTGGAGTCTTCCGAGAGGGCCGTTTCTTTCTTAACGGCACGACGATTGTTGGTAGTAGCCATGATTGGTTCCTCCTATCAAAAATGTTCTTTTGGGTTAATACTTTGAGTGACGAGAAATAAAAAGATGTTGTGAATAACTGTCGATAAAGGTCCTGGCTGGGCGGTGGAGGCTCAGCTCGAATGAAAAACGCTGTCCCTATCGTCCAGCCAGGTTTCAGAAGTCACGTGTAAGATTTTGAGATGATTTACTTGCGTTGCTTTTTGGTTGTTCTATTCTGCGTTTCCCTTTTGGAACTTCAGCCACGTCAGCCAAATCGTCTACGTCCGGTTCGTCAGGTTGGGTATCTTCTTGAATGACCTCATCTGACGGCTCTGGTTGTTGCGGCGCGTACTTTGGCTTGTAGCCTTGGCTGCCATCGGAGACCCCTTCGACTTCACTGCCAGTCGACTTTCTCTCTGAGTATTGGTCTTTGATAGTCCATGCTGGGCAATGCTCATACATGTTGACCGTTTTAAGTTCATCTACGTTGACCAGCTCCGGGTAACCAAATTTTTCAACAGCAAATACATCCGACCCTGCAATCATTACGAGGTTCTTCTGCTGCTGGCCCGCGAGCTTGATGACCTCTACCGGCTGGAGAACTTGTCGCTCTCCTGCCGAGTAAGAATGAGACACGCTGGATGGGACGTTGCCAATGTCAATCATTGGTTTGTCGACTCGCAAGTTTTCAAGTGCGGTGGTCATCGTACCTGTTCGTTTAGACAGGTATTCTGCGGTTCCCATATCGTTGCCGCATGACAGGCACATGAATGTGTAACAGCAGCCAATCAGCGTCTCCCACAATCCATCCGGATAATTTTGCTGCAACTGTGCGAGCGTCTGGAAAATCATATAGATGTTGATTCTCGCCGAACGGACCGTTGCCAGTTTCTTATCGAAGTCCGGTAACTTACCGATGGCGATAAATTCATCCATGATGACGTTGACGGGAACAGGAAGCTGTCCGGAAGGCTGCTGTCTGGAATACTCAACGAGCTTTGAAAACAGGCACGTGAAGAAAAGGCTCGAAATGAACTTAAACGTGTCATTCATATCGGAGATGATGACGTAGTAGATGCACTTCGATTTGCCGGGCTGGATAAGGTCGATATCTTTTGTGCCGGTGATGTTCTTGATGACTTCGTCCTGCAGCGTCTGAAGGCGAACACCAAGTCCGAGTTTTAGGTTACCTTTCATGTTTGGAGACGCTGTGGAGTAGAGTTTCCACGGCCCCTTGAATGGTTTGTTTGCTTCTGGGTCTCCAAGAGGATTACCGTCTGCGTCGGTCGGGCCGCCAAGCAGACTCTCCAGCATTTCGTCCGAGTATGTGAGCAATTCATATACAGAGCCGAGAGTTTTTGGTTTGCCTGTTGCTTTGAAACTGTCGGAAGTAAGAACGTAAAGTATCAATGCAGTCAACAGGTTCTTTTCTCCGTTGGAATAAACTTCATCGCCTTTGGCTCCCGGATTCGATGTGTTGCTGATGATAATGTTTGCGAAGTTCTGCGCTTCAATGTTGAGCTGGCTACCATCAATCTCTCCAAGAGCGTCCCACGAGTCACTTCCCTGTGGATAAGCAAGGTTGAAAATCTTGACGGTATAGCCGTGCTCTTCTGCGTAGACGGAAGTATCGCTGTAGAGTTCCCCCTTCGGGTCAGTGACAATTACGGACTCACCACTTTTGATTGCCTGGAAGATTGCCGGTCGTGAGAAACAATAAGATTTACCACTGCCCGGAACACCAATAATCATCATGTGGCGGTTTCCGTTCGTTGCAAGCTTTTCTCGGATAGGAACACGCTGGCCCGAACTGTTTGTTGTCAGTGCGAGCTGTCCAAGTGAGTTGTACTTGTAATGCTTCCCATCCAGAGGAATACTCACGATAAGGTCTTCCCCTCTTGCACCTGCTTTACTGAACTTGCCAAGTATGATTCCATTTGTCCTATCGAGTGGCTCGACTTCGCAGAAAATATCTTTGATACTCTCCGGTCTCATCAGAGAAGACGTTCCGAAAGTTCCGCTGTTGTCGATTTTGAATCCGCGGTCATCGTCTTCGGTGTTGAAACGGTGTTTGTCTATCCATCTCGTGTACAGCCATAAGCCAAGAGCCGCGTAAATAAGGAGAACACATATCAGCCCATGGAATCCGACTGTGAACAATGCGAACAAACATTTATGCGGGAGAAAGATGCTCAGCCCGAGCTTTTCACCCATGATGGATTTTGGAGAAGAGAGCTGAGAGAGAAGCCCGCCAAGGTACAACGTGATAAAAACAAAGCCGCCGATGATGAAAGAAACTTTGCCCTGATATTTCATCAGGAATTTCTTCATCCACGGTGGCTGCTGGCGAGGCTTATTCTGTTTTTGCGACATAGTATGTATTTCACTCCCCTTTCAGAAAGTTTTGGATTGCGCTTTTGGAATATTGTCTTATGCGAATTGGCTTTACGTTGAAGTAGCGAGTCACGAAATCAGCTTGTCCATCCCAGCAGACAATGCCGACATCTCCGTGCTCCCATTTCATATCAGGGAATTTTGATTTCACATAAGCGAGCTTTGTCACGTTGCATGACAGGAACTCAAAGCAAAGCAGCCCGTTGATAAAGGCATCTGCGGTATAGCCCGCGGGGACAGCTTCTTGCTCCGCTTTTGTAAAGAGCAAGTCTTTGATTTCCCTTCTTGTGTATGTGCTGATAAGCTGCAGCGACAGAATACCGTCTTCAGAGATGGGGATGTACCGCGTTGAGCGATTCGTCAGTCCGATGTTTTTGATGGTGTCGCCCATCATTTTCATCGTTGACTTGCCACCGATGCAGTTTTCCATCACGGAGAGCATTACATCATCCCCTCGGCACATGACGATGGAATCGTAAATGGAAACGCCGGGCGGGAGATATTGATTGTAAAGCTCTGCGGACCACACTCGTGCGAGCATCGCAGTTTCATTCTCAACGGCTGTGGAAATCTTAATGGAAGAATCCACGGTGTTATAGACAAGTGCGGTCGTTCCCTGTGAGAACAGGACACCACTTGCCCGAGACAGGTGCGAACGTGATACCTTTTGCCCCGTCTGGTATTTGATTTCTTTTCCCATGTAGAATGTCGGCTGGTCTTCGATGTTCATTTTCGCGGCAGCGTTTTGCCGAATGTCTATCAGCGATGGTTTCTGCGGGCCAATGTCAATTCCGGCCATCAGCATGCTTGCTTGGGCTCCTGCTGTTTTAATCATCAGTTCCTTATGCCGTTGCGAGTGACCTGCTTGGCCGTCGTTTGTCATTTTCATGTAAAACTCGTACAGCGGTGTATCATTCTCTCTCAGGTAGTTTAGTCCGTTCTTTGTCAGCCTTAGAATCTTGGCATCGTTTCTCATATAAGCGATGAGACCATTGTCAATCATTTTGCTGACCATGTTGCTCACGTATTTGTAAGACGGACTGAGCACATTGAGGTCTTCTCTTTCGGCTGCTGATGAGCATGCAATAACATAGAGGATATCTCTGCACAATTGGTTTAGCTTAATCTTATTTTGGGTCATCATTTGGTACACAGCTCCTACACCTTGTCCGTTTCCACCATCACTTTTGGCCTTGAAAAGCCCAGAAAATAAGGGTTTGACGGATTTCGGATGATGTGGAAAAATTGCGCCGTGAGTCGGTCAGAAATTCCACAAAAAATTGGACCTGAAACTTGCCTCGAAAATCAAAGAAAATCGTGCGAAAATTGGAGGTCTGTTCTTTGCAAAATCCACTGCTTTGCACGTGATTTTTGAATGACGACGAGTTCCGAATAATCTCGCGAATCAGGCTGCGAAAGATACAGATTGCTGCAGTAACAGGAAGCGTCATCAAAGCAAATGAAGGGCAAAACAGAATCTAAAATTGACTTGATAGCGAGATTGTCGTTATCAAAATACGGCTGTTTGTGAGGGTCAGTTTCGTCAAAATGGTGGATAAAAAAGACGTAGGCGTCTTCGATTTTTCTGAAATTTTGCGGCATGTTTGCCGCGATTTTCTTCTGCAAATCAACACAGAAAATTTCAAAAAAGCGATTTGCTGCCGCCCTTGATTTTGTCATTGGCGGCGTCAAAAAAACGCACCGAATGGCACCGCTATCTTCAAAATCGACCATCGTTTGCATATTGATTGGAAGCGCAGGCGTTGTCGTCTGCGCTTCTTCGTATGGCTCATAAGGGGACGATTCGTGACCGCATTCGTTGATAATCGTAAGTGCTTTTGCCATGTGATTCATTGCTTCCATAGACTTTGCCATTCCCCGCTCGATTGCGTTTTCTGCAAGACTGCGGTCTCCCGACGCACAGGTGTTTATGGCGTATTGTGCGGATTCGGCTGCCTGCTTTGCTGATTTTTTTGCGGTATCCAGCTCAACTTGGAGCGCCTCATTCAACGGTTATCACCTCGCTTATACGAATGAGAGAAGAGGCCAAACATAACGCATGGTCTCTTCTCTCCTCTTTAGTTCTGCGGCACAGAGAACAAAATGGACGGGGTCTCGCAGCCTTCTGCGTATTCAACGACACCGTAAAGGCTCTTTGTGTGAAGCTTATAAGGAGCTCCTTCAAGGAGCTCCTTGCTCTTGAACATAATGAAATTTCTCTCTTCGACCTGGGCTACGCTCTTACTTGACGAGAGCATGTGCGCCATGTAAAGCTCAAGGTTTGCAGCCATGCCCATCTCGAAAACTCCATCGTCTTTGCAGCAGATAATGTGATAGATTCGGTTGTTTTTGATGTAAGAAATCTGCGCCGGCGGTGGCCCGATAATAACGCTTGCGATATCGACACCTTCCATATTTTCAAGGAAAGTCCAGAAGGCGTCGAGCCTCAAGCGAGCGTTTGCATCGAACGGGAGCAGCGGGTTTAAGGCGTAAAGTTTTTCGGAAATCCGAAAGACTTTTCTTGCCCGCAGCATCCGCGGAATCAAGGACCTTGTACCGTAATCCTCGGGCAATTTTTTGTTTCGTTCGTAAGCGTATCGCTGACAAAAAGCGTTGATTGCAGCGCCTGAAAGCGGGCCGCAAACTTGCAGACAATGGAGCACAGCGCCTTCGAGTTTGTCGACATTCCACTTCGGCGGAACGTACTCAAAATTCAACTGGGGGGTGGTTTCCATAGACGATGTCTCCCTTCTCTCCTGTGTTTTGGGCGCTCATATTGGCGTCGATTGGTGCTGCATTAGCAAGGTCTTCGTCTTGATTACCCATGTTTGACGGAGCATACATATTGCTTTGAACAGCATTAAAATTTGGCTCTGCTGCGTTGATTTGGCTGATAAAATCGTCATCCGGTTCTTCCACTCTCACGAGATGGTTTCTATCAAAAGAGGCTCGCGCTTCTCCCGGAACCGGTTCATTTACCTCGGCAGCTTGAAGCTGTTCCATAGCCCAGACGCCCATGCGAGCGTCTTCGTCGACTTTCTTTTCTTCTGCCGATTTTTGGACGACGAACTCGCTTCTTTCTACGTTCGTGGGAGGCGTGCCCGTGTACTCGACGCCGCTTTCTCGTGGCTGGCTTCGCGAGGGCTGACCCGTCAGGCGCTCTGCAAGCGAGCTCTGCTGCTGTTCTTTTTTGCGCTGGTTGACGATGTTTTTCAACTGCTCGGGGTCGGTGGTAATCAGTTCTTCCTCCAGTGCAGACGCACGAATGAAGACAGGGACCTTGTTGTTATTGGCGCAGATAAGGCCTTCGCCTCTATCAAAATTGATGATGCTTCTCAGCTCGCTTTTAGTAAGTTGAAGGACTTCTTGAACGCATTTTGCTTCCTGCGGTTCCATGCCGAGAACGATTTTGATTTTCGAGTTAGAAATGATGGCCTTGCCGTACTTGCCGTTTTCAAAGGCAAAAAGGTCGGAAATATCCTGCGTTGCGAAAATAGCAGAGCCGCCGTAGCCGCGAATGATTTTGAAAATGCGATAGACGAAATCTGCTGCACGGCTATCGCTGGAAGCACCAATCAACTGCCAACCTTCATCGATAAAAACAGCCTTTCTCTCAATGCGATTTTCTTTGATTTTTGACCACAGAAAGTCCATTACGATGAACATTCCGACGCCCTTCATCGTTCCTGTAAGGTCCTGCAAATCGAAAACAATGAACTTGTTGTTGAGGTTCACATTGGTCTGCTGGTTGAAGCTGGACGCACTGCCTGTGACGAATTTGCTTAAGATATTTGCTACGCGGCGGGTGTACTTGTTCTCAATGAGAACGTCGTACAGGTCACCGATGATAGGCATTTTTTTGAGCTGCTTCTTCCCCGTTCCGGGTACATAAATGCTGTCGTTGTCGTGCGTGATTTTGTAAAGATTGTAGGTCTTGATGATGGATTCATCGACAAGCTGTTCTTCTTCATTTGTGATGTCCGGAATTAGAATATGGAAGAACGTCAAGAGCTGCGATGTCTTCTGGCTGAGCCAGGAATCGTTCTCTGAGGCATCCATTTCGTCAAGGTAATCGGCAATAGGGTTCATCGTAGGGCGAATGTCCATGATGTTGATACAGTTCTTAGAGCCCGGGGAAATGCGGATATAGCTACCATCAATGTGGTAGCAGGCGCGCTGGAATTCGTGCGCTTTATCTGGCGCAATAATGAATGTCTGGATACCCATGATGCGCATTCTGAGCGCCATTGTAAGCTCTGTAAACGTCTTGCCTGAGCCGGACGAACCAAGGATAGAGATATTACTGTTTCGATACAGCTTGGGGTTAAAAATGTCGAGGTTGACCAGGGAACGGTAGCGTCTATTGATTCCCATGACGATTCCGTTCTCATCACAAATCTCACAGCTTGCGAACGGATATGTGCTTGCCACGCCGAATGTCATTACATTCTGTGCTGCAAATTCCTGCAGTTCCTTTTCATAACAAAGGGCTGGCGTGACAATTCGGAAGGCACTTTCCAGGCGGAATTTAACCTGCTTAATAGAAAGACCTCTTGAGTAAAGCAGGTCGTAAAGCACTTCCATTTTCCGGTCAAGGCCTTCCTTTGTCGCTGCCGTGACCGTGATGAACGTGTACATGTAATAGAAATCTTCACCGTTGGCAAGACAGTCTTTGATAAACTTTGCACTCTGTACAGCGCCCTCGATGGTTTCAAAGTCCGTGTCCGTATCCTCTCTGCTGTTGACCTTGATTCGGTTCAATTTCAGCTTCAAAGCGACCTTATCTCTGATGTTTGCCTTGCTCTGGCGGCGCAGGATAATGTCAATATCGACGCCGTCGCTGGACTCAATGATGGATGAAAGCCAGCCGCCATTTACAGCGGTCGGATACCCATTTCGCTGAACATAAAGGATGGTCTGGTACAGTCCATCGCAGATGAAATAATCGGGATTTGTAAAGTCGACACCACGCGGAGCGATGTAATCTGGGATTGGGATATCTGGATATTCGTCGACTCCCTCGACAAGCCCTTTTCCTTTCATCACGTCGTCTGTAACTCGAAGAACACGGTCAGCAAGCTGCTCCGTGACGCAGGATTGACGATTGTAAAACTGATACAGAATCTCAGCCTGGAAGTATTCTTCGTTCTGCGGAGTCACAACTTCGTTGCCGCAGGCTGCAAGGTTACCTCGAATCTTGCGCGCCATCTCTTCCATTTCGATAGCGATATCATCAATCGTCTTCTCTCGCGAGCTGATGGTCTCGTACTCATAGATGATAAAAAAGCGTCTGGTAAGCGCTTCCTGTTCGCTCAGACGTTCAATAAAATCAATGTAGTTGTCCGCCAATTCTCTGCACTTCGGATGTGTTTCTTTCGCGGTCGCGGCCTTGACATTGTTCACGATTTCAAAGCTGTCAGCTTTTCTCGTGACAATCTTGAACTGCATTTTGATGGGCGCAACTCGAAGCCAGCCAGCAAAAAGATGAATGATGTTATCCTGTTCTTCATTGGAACGAAGGGCAAAGTTGATGGGAAGAGCTTCGAGGATTTTGATGTACCGGTCATCTTCTGTAACAATCATTCCCTTGTAGATTTGCTTAATGGGGATGATGGACTGGACCTCACCTTTTGGAAATCTCTTGATTTCTTCCGCACGAGTTACTCCAGCGCCATCTGTCGGTTCTGATTTCTTTTCATATTTCTTAGCTGCTTCATCAATAGAATTCAGCAGCGTCTTTTTCTTCTTTTTCGCCATGACAATCTCCTAAATATGGGAAGACGAGGTGCCATCAGGCACTCTCGTCTTCCCCAAGTTCGAGTTTTCTTAAAAGCATTTCTTTCATCGCGGAGTTTAAGAATTTGTTGTTTGAAGTCGTGGGACGCTTGCGCTCGGTGCGCTTCGGCTCTGCCGCGCGGTTTGCTTGAGCGGCTCTTGTAGCAGCCTCCCATGCCGCATAATCGCTTGCAAATTCCTTTTTGATATTTGCCGAATTTGCTGCAGCCACAGCCTGCTGGCCACCAGTGCCGTAACCATAGCGTGGAGGCTCCTGCGGAGCTCTCTGCTGGCGAGGAGGTTCCTTGGGCGCTTTATGTGCCTGGGGCTTCTCTGCTTTCTTTGGCGCATACTCATGTTTTTTGCGCATCTTTTTCTCATGCGTTTTTTCTTTCTTTTCAGCCTTCGTCTTCTTTTTATCCGTGCGCGGGGTCTCGGCTTCGAGAACGATTTCTTCGTCACTTTCTGCGTCGGTGAAACAGAGGTAGGAAAGGGTTCTTCTTCCCTTTCTATAACGGTAATAGGCGGCGAAAATCTGGCTTAAACTCTCGCCACCAATTCCGAATGCGCACAAAATCAAAAGTGGGAGGATTGTGATGAGACCGATGCAGACATTGACCTGCCATGATGGAAAACGCAGGAACTTCAATTCAAGGAAAGCAACGGGGCCGCAGATGACAGCCATTTCGATGGCATTTCTCGTTGAGAATCTACCGCCAAGGACGCCGCCGGCATCATCGTAGTTATCTGGAATATAATATACTTCTTGTTTTGCTTCTTCTTCGTAAGCCATGATACGGGCTCCTTTCCGTCTTCGCTATGCGGGTTGACGGACAACAATATAGCCGTCATATTTCGCAGAGATAATAGTTTCATATGAAGAAGAAATCGTCATTTCATAGCCTACGACTTCCTCTTCTTTGTTTGTGATGCAGGTAATTTCTCCTGCGTATTCCGTGCTGTCTGTTCCCGTCATGGTAAATGCGTACTGGCCATCATCTGTAATGGATGCTTCCGAAAGTATTGCTACAAAAGACGCCTTTCCATTGATATAAATGGTGTTGTTCTGGAAGATAAATGAGCCTTGTGAGCATGTCCACCCTCGGGTTGTCAGCATTGTGGCGACCGCTGTTGCAGCAAAAAGGTCATACTCAGATTGACTGATAGCGGGGCTGCCATCTTCATCTACCTGCGGTTCCGGCATTGGCCCGGGAACCATAGTCGAAGTGCCAACGGTCAATTTCATCGACAGGGACTCAACCTTATGTCCTTTCCCTGTGGTATAGTACAAGACATTTTTCTTGCCGTTTTCCGCCGTAAGGATAATCCATTTATTGTTCCTATCTATGCGATAACTGCCTGTGCCTGATATCGCTCCAGAAGCGCTGTATGTTCCATCTTCTGCAAGGGTAATTTCGTTATACTCCCCTTCTTCGGACGAATGCCATGTCGTCTGGAGCTGCGATTCAAGCCGTTCCTTTTTAGCATCGGAGCCTTTGGAAAACAAAAGGACCATAACGATAAGAATGACAGGAAGTCCGATACAAATGATTTTGAATGGCGTGATGTTTTTCATCGTTGCATGCCTCTCTTTCTGCCTTGCTTTGTCTGGATTCACTTATAGTTTGGCGTACAGTAACCGACGATATATGACGAAGACAGGCTGTAATGCTTGCTTCTTACAATATGGCGGTTACCACTGTTGCCTTCAATCGTAAAGATTTCTCCGTCATGCGCGGATGAAACGATGCCTACATGGTCAACGACGCCATCCTGCGGGGGCCAGTCAAAAAAGATAAGATAGCCAGCTTTAGGGATGCCTGCATCGGCACGAAGGACCCATTGTCCCTTATCTTTGAAGTCCTTAATGAATCGGCTGCAGGAGACTTGCTTTGATGTAAATGCTCCCGTTTCATACTGCCCGGTTTGTCCTACGCACCATGAAACGAATGCTGCACACCACGCATCGTTCGCGCCGAGCCCAGTGTACTTTTGGTATTTTCCGCCGCTGTTACCAAGCTCCGCTTCTGCTACCCTTACGATGTCTGGGTAGCCATCTGTAGGGCCGACCCAGTCGTAGTTGACTCCAATAGAGTCAGAGCCATAATTATATCCAAAGCCCGCTGAACCGCTGGAAAAGCCGATTGACTGCTGGATTTTCTGCGTGATGCTATCAGCGTTATCTTTCCAAAGTGTCTCTGAAAGCAGGCAGGCGGATTCGTAGATAACGTCGGCATAAACGGTGTATCCATCGTTTTCTTCGTCGAACAGGTCAGAAAAGATGTCGTCGATTTCCCATGCCGCTTGAATGATGTCCTGCGTTTCTGCCAAATAAATTTGAGGGATAATGTGTTCCTCAATGATGGGGTTGCCATCAGCATCATAGCCGGCGACGACCTCGTAGACATAGATGTTACCAGCCGCGTCTCTGACCCAGTCTGTTCCATAAAGCGCGTTGCCGTTCGGATATTCCGCGTTTGGTTTTTCTAAAAGGGTTTTGCAGATTTTAATAAAATCGTCTGTAGATGTTGTCTCCTGATACTCTTCAAACATGAAGTCGTCAAGGGCATTACTGTTACAGGCGTTGTAGGCACTACAAAGTAAGACCATATCTTCGTCTGGCATCTTTTCAAGGGAATCCCCTTTCCATGGGTCGATTACATAGCCAGCCGGTGCAGTTGCAAGAAGGTCGTCTTGAGCTTCTCTATACGCATCCTTTTGAACATCCTTGTAGAATGCGTTTCTATCGTCGTCGTAAACTTCTTTCAGAGAAGTTTCGAGCTCATCGTCGTTTTCAAACTCAAGGAAGTCACTTTTAGCGGAGAGCTCCTCGGGGTCACTTTGGTGAAGGAAAATATTGCTTATGATGGAAGGTATCATCGAAACACAGGCGATGATAACAATAGCCGCAAAAATGTAGAGCGCAATTTTCACTTTCTGCAGAAGCACTACAGGGTTGTTAGAAACTGCGTCTACACCTTTTTTCAGCTTGCCGAAGGTTTTCTTTGCTGTTTTCGCAGCGTGCACCCCTTTATGCGCAGCATTACTTACTTTCCCTGCGTCATCTTGAAGTGCTTCGTTTGCGTGGTCGTAGTCAGTAGCCATGATTTATACCGTCCTTCCTGGGCAAAGGAACAGAGAGATGGACCCTCGATATCCGAGGTTCCACCTCTCTGCACATCATCCGTTAATTCCGCTTCTTGCTCTTGTTGTTCTTTGCCTTTTCCTGGCTTACCTGGTGAATACTGTTGCTCACATTCGCGTGCAGATTCTCGGATGCGGGGGCATTGCGGGAGAAGAACACAGGAGCCGCACCATTGGACTGAATACCTGCGGTGTGTGCCGCGGAGCCGCGAGACGTTACGCCGCCTTGTACCGCAGCATATCCCGGGGTTCCATTCTGTACGAATGCCGCATTAGGGTTTGGGATAGGTCCATTTCCCTTACTCACACCGAGGTCGACGACGGCATAATCAATGCCGTTGTTCGAGCGAATCATCTGACTGACGCCAGCGGGAACAACATCCTTATTGACGGCGTACTCCAGCGCATTGGCCATAGCATATGTATGTCTGCCGTCTTTAGTATCAGCAGAGAACGTATGTATATCCTGTCCGTTGTTCCAGAGCTTGACATCGGAAAGCTTTGCATTGCCTTCGCTGAATGTGGCAAAGTTGTCTTTCAAGCAGCGAGCCTGGTCGGCAGGAGTAGTTGCTCCATACCGCGGTTCGACGAAGCTTCCGTAACCAGTTGCTTCTTTCGCACGCGCATAGCCGGTGCAGTCAACTTCGTAAACGTCGCCATCGCTATGATACTGTCCCACCGTAAACTGATGACGTGCACTGCCACAGGCATCATTGGAGTATCCGCTGGCCGGTGCAATTTGTCGGGCTTCTTGAATCTCATTCGTCTGCGGGTCGCGCCTCTCGACATTGTAAATGCCGTTGTCCAGCTTGCTGATAGTGCAGGAATCACCGTATTTCTTCTGGACCGCCTCAGCAAGTCCAACATCCTGATTGGTGAGATTTGCTGCGAGGTTACGGCTGGCTGCAGAGTTGTCAGCAGGAGCAAAAGTCATAACGAAGTTGCTGCCATCCTTCGTTGTAAAGTGCTGTCCATGGGCATTATCCAGTGCACCGTCAGTATTACTGCGAATAGTAGCAACAGCGCGCCCACGTCCATCCTGCACTTCCCCGGAGAAGGAACCGTCCGCATTTGCGCGGAAGCTATTCTTGTCAGCTTTCGCAAGGATATCCGAAGCAGTGCGATTCTGTCCCTTCCCTGTTTGAACGGATGTATTGAACGCCTCTGCGATGCAACGACCGTTGACCTTTCCCAAATCGTTCTTGTTGATGGAGTTCGGATTTTTTGCAAAGTCCATAATCTGCTTTGCAGATAGCATACCGTTCTGCGGGACACGAGCTCCAGATACGCCGAGCTTGTTGGCCGCTTTCGAGAACGTATCGGATACCTTGTTAGCCGCTGCCTGTCCGGGCTTGGAGTGATAAGCTGCGGAGCCCAGGTTGCGCATGCCTTGAATCGCACGTCCGGCTCCCAGTGCAGAAGCAACAAGTGCAGCTCCCATTCCACGGCCCGTCTGAGCGGCGTTAAGTCCGAGCGTGCTCATATAAGCGTCGACTCTCTGACCAACGTACAGAATGCCAAAGAGAATCAGGACCCACACAATCATCATTCCGGTCGTTTCTCCTCCGTTAATACCTGACATAGCTGCCATGGTTTCGTTGAATCTGGAGAAGCCGTAGATGAACATTTTGAAGAAAAAGACATTACATATCATCAGGAACAGTTGACAACCAACCATTTTGACCCACGCGCCAAAAATGTTTCGCGTAGATTTGCTCCCTGCAAATGCAAATGCCATAGGTGACGTGTAGTAAAGCACGCCGAGAAGTACATATCGTTCAACCACCTCCACAATGTAGAGGAAGAACTGGTAGGCAAGCCACAGCACCAGCAAAAGAATAATGATGAGCTGGCCCAACGACTTGACTTTTGATATGGGACTTATCAGGTCGACCGCGACACCACCTACGTTGTCTGGGACGTTAGCTCCAAAGCCAGAAGCGAAATCTTTGACCAGTCCGCTAAAGAGGCTGCCCATCGTTGCCTGTTCGCCAAGATTCAAGATGTAGGAGTAAAACGTCGCTGCAATTCTTTCGGCGACTCTGATAAAATCTGTGCTCCAGAAGATGAACACGCCTGCGAAAAATGTTCCCGCAACGAGTGATAACGGCGATTCAGCCCCTTGTGGCGTCAGCATGATTTTCACCAGTTGCCATACGAAGTTAATGAAAAGCAAAACCAATGCCATAATTCGGAAGAGCCCGAGCAGGTCCCCGAAAGACGAAAACATGATATCGAAGATGGAGGACCCACCACCAATATCTGGTTGCAATAATGTGACGACTCCGCCACCAATCATGTCTGCAGCATCAGCAATCATACTGATAAAGGCAGACAGCAAGCCTCGGAGCAAATATTGCAATCCAAGGCCTGCCGCAGTTCCGGCTGCTGCACCCATATGCTATCGTCACTCCTTTCTGTTCTTTGTAGCTTTTTCAACGCGGATTTCTTTTGCGCGTTTTACGATATCTGGAATAGATTGATTCCAGAACTGCTGCGCTTCGTTCGGCGCTTGCTCGACAAACACCGTTGCCTCACTGCCCATGTTTTCCTCTCCAACATGAGGCTTTGCGACAATAGCGCCTTCTTTAATGCTGCTTTCCTTGCAGGCAAAATACGGAGCGCCATTGCCTGCAACAACTTGTTGTACATCCTTAATAAAAGGGTGCCCATCTGCGCCGTTAGCAACAGCATATTTTGCCGCTGGGAAGAACGCGTAGCGCTCCCCCTCCTTTTGGAAGTGAAGAACATCGCTCGCGGACGGTCCACTTACGACAAAGCCCTGAGACATGGCCGTTGGGAAATTGTACTGCGTCCAATTCGCTCGGTCCGCTGTCGAAGCTGGGCCTGTTCCTGGAATTTGACGATTGTGCTCGCACTCCGTGACCATCTTTCCGCCACTATCGAGAGGTACCTGAATTTGACTGTGATAGTAGTCCATATTCCCATAGTGCTCGACGGAGGTCGGCACAGTCGACGGGGACTGAAATTGCGAGGTCGGAGCCCACTGGTGAATGGTTGCTGTACGACCGCCATTTTCAACGACCGTAGATTGATAGACTCCTGTCGGTGTTCCGTATTTGCTGCCGTCGGAAGGCGGAATATTGATAGATGCGATTGCAGCTCCGCCATATTGCTGAGCGATTTCTTTCCTTGCGATTGGGTTATACGTGTTGAATTCTCGCGCTTTTGGCCCGTAGGCAATCGCGCGATACTCGGTATCTCCAATCGTCACATCCCGTCCAGCCGGCATTGGCTGCCCACTGAACAGCTCTTTCGGGACCATAGTGACGCCAACGAAAGAACCATCTTTGTCCCGGTGACTTTCCATCGAGATAGAGTTGTTCTGAATCGTACAACTCTCCGGATTCATAAAGTTCTTATAGATTTGAGGAATCCCTCTTGCCTCTGCAATCACAGTTTTTCCAAGCTCTCGACGCTGTTCCGTCGTAAGTGCTGTCGCATTTTTGGTAAGAGAAACATCATTTGCAGCCATGGTCTTGACTGTTTCATTGATGGAACTGACCGTCGGCATGGTGCGACCGTCGGCAGTCGTTCTAAAGTTTATCGAATCTGCTGCAACAGCCTTATCCCCGCGTGCAGTCTCCGCTTTAACCTGCTGGGAGGCCTTGAACTTTCTTACAGCAGCAGCTACGGGGCCATTGCTTCGTCTGGGAGTCTCTCCACGGACAAAGCGCTCGAGAATTCCGGTATCGAGCACATCGGCGACAAACGCTGTCATCATGTCTTCCCCTGCTTCTGCCGTGCTGATGCCGAGTGTATTGAGGTAACTATCGACCTTTCCTCCGATATAGAGGATAGCGTACAGGAGGACTCCCCACATCACAACAAGGGAGACTTTTCCCATGCTGCCAGCCCCCACCATGGTCGAAAACTGTGCGGTGAGAGAACTGAATGACATGAGTCCCCTGAAGAAAACGGCGATAAAGATGGTATTTGTTATCATCAAGAAGAATTGAGACCCTACCATCTTGACCCACTTGGAAAAAGAGGTTGATGATGACTTAGAAACAAGAAACGTGAACGAAATCGGTGACATTATAATAAGGAGTCCAAGAATAACGTATCTCTGACCAATTTCGAAGACGAATCCTATAAATCTCGTTGTAATCATGAGGAAAACAAAGAAAAGGATAACACTCGCCAAAAGTGTCGTCCCTTGTGTTGGCTCTAAAAACACAGTGTCTTCTTTCATGAAGTCGCTGAGCGTGTCAGCGAGATTTAATGCCGAAAAATCTATATCGACCTGGCCCCACGTCAATAGGAAATTGTAAATAGGAGCACACAGCTTGGTTTCTATGAAGATGACAATACTCGGACCAGCGTAAATCAGAATAGCGCAAACTACTGTCATCACGACCACGCGGACTGGGCTGTCAACCCCTCTGCTTTCCAATGACGTCATAGAGCGAATGATGGCAGAAAAGGTAAACAACGCAAGCAAGCAAAACGCAATGACACGCGTTATGTCCATCCAAACATCCAGGCCGCCAACCGTAATTTCAAAAAAAGATTGGCCTGTACCGATGTCCATTAGGAACATGGAAGGGATACTCGTTCCGAGCAGTCCCATTATCTCGCATAGTGCCGTTGTCAAAGCAGAAAAAAGCCCTATCAGCAGCGTAAGCACCGGTGCAATCGCAAATTCAACGACTGCCTCGGATACCGACGCAAAGATGTCCATAAACTTTGCAAAGCCATCCGCGAGAAAGCTTATAAATTTTTTGAACCAGCCCATTTAGGGAGAACTCACTTCCCTTCTTTTTTTGGCGAGAGCCAGCGCCAAAAATCCTTGATATTCCAACGGTTTTGAGACATTGTTGAAATTGAGAATTGCGTGAAACATTTGGTTGAAAAACGTCGATTTTGTGAAACATTGTCCACTAAAGTGGACAATGTTTCTGCCGGTGTGTTTCTTGAAATGAGGAGCGCCGGCAGGGGCCCCTGCCGGCGGATATAAAATATCCAACTTGGATATTTTTCTTTTACCTTTAGCCTTTGTAGCCGTAATCGGTCGTTGTGTTCTTGATAATGTTCAGAAGCAGGCCGATACAGTTGATTGCCACATAGCAAACAATAATACGGACCAGCCACTGCGTAGCCTGAGCCGCACGCTGCTGGTTTGCGTTCATGCGAACAACAAGCGCAGCGACAACTAAGATTGCTGTCAGGACCGTGATAACACTAAACATCGTGGTATAAATCTCAGACAGCAGCGCTGCAATCTTAGTGCCGAGGCCAGTAATCGTCTCATCGCCGCCCTCCGTTGCAAGTGCTACAGAGAACGAGGATGCAATGACACCGATGCTGATACCGGTAGCGCCGCTGATTCCGAGAGCCTTCTTATCATTCTGCATGGTAGTCAGGCAATCAAAATAAAGGCTCGTGAGCGCACGATTGGCGCGTTCAACCATTTTCATGTTGCATTTCCCCTTTCGAAAAGGTCCAATTTGGATTGGATGTGTTATGAGCCTTACCTCCCTGCCTCCTCAACCGCAGGGCTGTGGGCGCATATTGGAACGTCCGGCGGGCGATACGCCAGGCGCTCCAATACACGTTCACCTGGTTTTGCGCAGTATTTGCCCCAGAAAACGCGAAAAAGCAGACTCAAACGAGTCTGCTTTTCTTCCAAATATACTATTTGACGTTATAATTATATCATGGTATTACTCCAACACAACTCCAACTTTGTTCCAAGATGTTCCTATTTGTTCCAGGAATCGACAGAGACGGTCGTCTCTTTTTGGGCCCATTAAGGCACCCAAAATATCCAAGTTGGGTAATTTGCGTGTGCTTAGATTGTGAAATATCTCAGTGGTATCATGCGTTCAAGGAAAAACAGGAAAATATCCAAGTTGGATATTTGTCCAACTTGGATATTTCAAGATGCCGGTTCAGATGAACTCAGGAAAATAGCTATCGTCATATTGCTGCCGCAGGAATACGAGAATCGACGTCAACTCTGCACGACTATTCGCGCAGCCAAACATTGCGATTGTGAGGTCCCTGCGCGCTTCCTCGATTTTAATGTAGTATGAGCTCATACTCGTATAGTTGAGTTTGTTCAATATGGTTCGAACCGGTGGCTTTCGCGTTCCTTCGATGTACGTCTCGCGAAGAATGTTGTACTCGTCCTCATCTTGAGCCATTAGAATCTTCATTCCGAAGTTCAGAGACGAGAGTGCGATTTCAATTCTTCTGGCGTTTTCAATCTGAGGCAGATAGGTTGACTTAAACCGTCTCTCGTCGTCAATGGACATGAGCTCAAGATTCTGGGAAATTCGTTCAAAGAAGTTTTCCTCTGTGGCAGGCAGCGTTGCGTCTTCTTTAATGCGGTCCTCCAGCTCGCTTTTGATAAGGTCAAGTGTCTTGCGCAACACGCGATATCTCTTGAGCAAGCACTCAACATTCTGATAGTTTTGTTCGCGCACCTTTTTCGTAATGGATGCGCGTCTTCCATTCCCGAGCCCTGGCTCTGTAATGACCCCCGCTTTAAGCATGTAGTCAGCGACACGCTTCTCTGCAGGGACGATGCTCCCCTCTCGTTCGAGAAAGGACGTTGTCGGTTCAACTTGGACACCGACGGCTACTTCACTCATAATTTTCTCCACCCTTTCCTATAATTGCAAAAAAACATCAAAACAAGAACGCTTAACCGTATGGTAGCATTTACTTTTACAGATGTCAAGAACAATAATGGATGACTTCGGAACATATTGGAACATCAGTGTTTTCTTATAATTGGCAAACAATCTCCTGTCTTTCTACGTGAGGTTTCAATCAAACAAGAACGGAGAAAAGCAAAATGTAAATTTTGTTTTTAACGCAACGAACTACAATATCCAAGTTGGATATTGTAGCGCAATAACGTTGGCAATAGAGCGTAAGGGCAAAAAAAGATAGGCCCTGCAGCAAATGCTGCAGGGCCTATCCCCAAATATCCAAGTTGGATATTTTCAAGGCCTCCTACCGTTTATAAGGTGCGTCTTTGGAGCCAACAAGCCAATCATCAAGTCCCTTATAAGCAGGGTCCCATCGCATCGTGCGATGTTTGATGTTGATGTTATCGAGAATCTCGCGAAGGCGTTCAAGCTGTGCTCGAACATCCTTATTCGTGTCTGAGTCCATATCATATGCGATAAGGACTTCCCGAAGTCCAAATTGTACCATTGACTGCAAAGCTGCAGGAACCTTCTTCAGCGCCGAAACTCCTGGGACCGAAATTACATTGCATCCAGTGATATCGTTCACGATAAGAGCTTTCAGCGGTCCTTCGATGAGAATAACATCAAACGGATTTGGCGTAGGGTCCGTTGCAAAGTTCCTGCCAGACCAGCAGCACCAGGTCTCACACTTTGTTCCAGCACGCATCCCCTTTGATGTAAGGTATCCGTACTTTGGAATTGAAGCGTTCGGATGGTCAAAGCGAACTTGGTACCCCTGGATTCTTCCATCGCCAGAGAAATTGGGAATCAAGAAGCCCGAATCTGGAAGTCTTGCAAGGCTCCATTCTCCATTCTCATTGATGCCAAACCCAGGAACTCCGCGCAGGTCAAGGCCCTTATTGATAAGCCGCTGCGGAATAACATTTGCAGACAGATACTTCGGATAGCTGCGGAATCCAATTCTCTGGATGGTAGCTTCGCTCAGGCCGCGGCTTCGAAGGTTATCATGATGTGTGGCGCTCAAAGTGAGCATATCCTGCAGTGCACGGTAAACCTCATTCCGCTGCTTAATCGGAGCAAGAGGTGACATTTCCGTGCGGCTCACACTGGCAGAAGAAATATCCAAGTTGGATATATTCTCATTCGGCTTAAAGTTCTGCAACTTGCCAGCTCTAATGCAGCCTTCCACGTTGCGGACGGGCCAGCCAGTATAGAAGCTTATCAGGTGGTACACACCACCGCTAAATCCGCATCTCGGGCAACTGAACACATTTTCCGCAAAATCAATGTTCAGTGTAAGACGACGGTTTGAGTGCTCTGCCCCACACTTAGGACAAAGCACATTGATATCAGCTACATCCGTCGGAACAGCATCGCCGTCTTTCCCATACACCCTTATGCCAAGCAGTTCCACTGCTTTAGCCATAGAAATGATAGGGAGCTTCTTTGGCTTCGCAGAGTTGCTATTCATGGCAATTTCCTCCTTTTGTTTTTCGGTGGGGCGAAATATCCAACTTGGATATTTCGCCCTCAAACTTAGTTAAGACCGCGCAATCAGTTTAACTGCTTCCGCGCATTCCTTTGTCAGAATGTTCGGGCGATTCACAAGAAGACGAACCATAGACGGCTTCTGCTTCCAGAGCACGCTCAATTCCTGGTCTGCGTATTTCTTGAGCGAGCTTGATGCGCCGGTCTCATTCTCGTTAAACTTCAGCTTAGTGCTCAAAGCCTTTTCAAGCGTCATCTTCGATTCCTCGTTTTCAGAGTTATCGGAAATATCCTTTTCAACTGCATCAGAGGCAGTGGATTCAGCTTCTGCTTCGTCATTAGCAGCAGGCTTCGATTCTGCTACATCCTCCGCAGCTTCAGGAGCATCATTCTGGGGCAGCGCTTCAGTAGTTACTTCCTTTTCAGGTAAAGCAGCACTTTCAGCAACTGCTTCAGAATTTGCAGAGTCCTGAACCGCTGTGTCAGAAGGCAAGGCAGGAGCTGCCATGTCCATGTTGGTCATGGGTTCTGACGCGCTTGCACGCTTCCCTTTGCGCTTTGTCGGCGCGGCAGACGTTTCATTCTTTTCATCCGTGCGAACGCCGTCCGTTACCGAAGAAGCACTTTCTGCCATCCGGTTCACAATCTGGATGGCAGCAGCCAGTGCGTTATCTCGTGCGTCAGCAAAAGAAGAAACGACCTCTTCGTCGATGGTGACCAAGTTGGATGTTTCCATCGCAATAGTTGCTCGCACAAAAAGCTTGCCACCAACATCCGTTGCCAGTGCCTTAACAGAATAGTCTTTGCCGAGAGTAGTAATCATAGTAGTCATTTTGAAATCCTCCTTATAAAATTTATTGTCTTAGACTACAGGGACCTGTATATATAAAAACAGCTCAGAATTGGAATAACCAACCTGAACTGTGTAAGACGAGTACGTTCGACAGAAAACATCGGACATACTATTATATAATGTTGACTGGCCTCAGTGCGAGGTCTGAATGATGACGTTCCGCAGATACTGCGGCAGGATGATGACTTTAATACAGATATTATATTAGACCATACAGGCCATTTCGTCAATACCTTTTCCAGAAGCAATTTCACTTACTTGTGGGCAAGAGACGAGAAATATCCAACTTGGATAATTTGAGGCGCAGAAACTAAAAATATTCTGAAGAAGCAATGAGCATCAGGACCTCTTCGCTGCGAAAGGTGCAGCGAAAAGCAAAACTGTGCCAAACAACTATTAACTCTTTTTAATTACTTAAAAGTAACTGTTTTGTGTTGACATTATGAGCTGAACGTGGTAGGATAAAAGCATCCAATGAAAGGGGGCCTATGGCCATGACCATTACGACTGTTCTCAATTTGAAGGGCGGCGTAGGGAAGAGTACCACTGTTCGTCAGATGGCATACATTCTTAGTGCAACTTACGGCAAGAAAGTTCTCGTATGCGACCTCGACTCCAGTGGTAACGTCTCAGACTCCTTCCAGACCGAAGGGGAAGATGGTGAGCTCGTGTCTTGCCGTCCTGTCCTCGGCGACATGGAAGGAATCGCTGCTTTAATTACGAACAAAGAAGCCGACCCGCACGACTTCATCATTAAGACGACAACGTCCAACGTGGATATCATTCCCGCAAATGATACTCTGAAGAAGGCAGAAGTCGCACTTCGACTCGACCAGCGCTCTCCGCAGCAGTTCCGACTTCAGCGCCAGCTCAAGAAGCTTGGTGATGAGTACGACTATGTTCTGCTGGATTGCCCGCCGGCAGAAGACCTCCTGGTCATCAACGCATTGGTCGCATCTCGACACCTGATTATACCCTGCATGGTCAATCAGGACTCCATGGACGCAGTCGTCCGCACTGTCGGCCTCGCCGTCGAAGAACAGGACTTCAATCCGGCGCTCGAGATTGTCGGCGTTCTTCCAACGCGCGTCTCTAACAATAAGGTAGACAAGGAGGGCTTGTCAGTTCTTGCAGAAATGATGCCCGTAAACCGCTTCCAGACATACATCCGTCAGTCTGTTGATGTAGAAAGAAGCCGTTTCAGCAATCAGTCCCTGCACGAATTCAAGAAGGACAGCAATCCCGCTATTGACTACGACAACTTCGTGGCAGAATATCTGGGGTATCCACCCGTCCACGAAAATGTGCCGTACTACATGAGCTAAAAATATCCAACTTGGATATCGGCAAAAGTCAGCCCATGAAATATCCAAGTTGGATATTTCACCACACCAACCGAAAGGAATGAAGTTGTAAATGGCAAGTAATAAGTTTGCTGGAGTTGGCGCATCTTTCAACCGCAATACCAGTGGGCTTTTGAATGACGCATCGAAAAAGCTCGCAGTCAAGCAGGAAACCGTTCGCTTTTTGCCTCGCGAGAAGCTCCACGTTTCTCCAGAAGAAGGCAAAGTCTATCCTCGCTGGAATGAAGAGGCAAAGCTGGACGCCCTTGCCCGCGATATTGCAGCACGCGGCATTCAGAACCCTGTTATCGTGTATGCGACCGAAGATGGAGAGTACGAAATCCTCGGTGGCCATAGACGTACAGCCGCCAACAAGATTGCCGTCGAAAAGTATGGATACGAGAACGGGGAGCTCGTTCCCTGCATCATCAGAAAAGCCCCTGTTACCGGTCGCGAATTCGAGCGCACCGAGGGCCTCATTCTGAGCAACCTGCAGCGCGACAAGAGCGACTATGAGCACATGATGGAAATTGTGGGTCTGCGCGCATGTGCGGAAAAGCGGAAGGCGGCAGGGGAGGACATTCCAAGCACCCGCGACTACGTTGTCACGCGCCTTGGCGTCTCTTCGACCGAGTTGACCCGATACGAAAAAATCAACGAGAGCTTAACCAACGGCCTGATGGACATGTTCCGCAACGAGTTCATTGCAAGCACTGTGGCCTACGAGCTCGCTCGCATGCCAGAAGATTGCCAGGAGTACATCTATGAAAGCATCGACCACGATGAAATTCTGAGCTTACCGAGAACCGCAGAACTACAGAACCTCTTTGCGGCTTCCAAGCTGGCAGCCGCAAAAGAAGATGGTGATGAGTCTCCGGCACCTCAGGCCCCGGCTAAAGTCGAGATTCCTGTTCCTGCAACTTTTAACGAGGGTGCAGTGATGCTCAACTCCGCATTCACGAGTCTGAATCATGCTCTGAATTCCAACGTGAATATCGACCGCCGCACTCAGACGAAAATCTTGAAAAAGATTCAGAAGCAAATGGTGGCTCTGAAAAAACTGCAGATGGAACTCGCCGCCTACGGATTACTCGATGACGCCGATGGAGACTAAGCCTTTATCTTGTCGCATTTCGCCGGTCATGCTGAATGCTCTTGATAAATGGATTTCGCAAAGCGGCTGGACGCTATCACGTTCAGCCGCAGCGGTCTATCTCGTGCAATCCTTTTTTACATTGGAAAACGGCCAATTTTGGAATGAGATAGACGTCATAGAGTTGAGAGAACCCCTTTCTATGAGCATTCAACTCTTTGTAACGCAGAGTACGTTTGACCTGATTCACACATTTGCAGATGAACATGCAGTAAGCGTTGCTCACGCGGTCAGAGTTATTTTGTACGACCGTCTGTACCACCATGGGGGAGAAGCCGTATGAGAAAAGAAGAGCACGAAGCTTTTGCGGCGCAGAGATATCACGAGCTTGTCGAAAAGGCAGCAAGCCTGAGAAATGAGTCACATCTGTCACAAAAGCAAGTCGCAGATATCCTCGGATTTCGCAGCAACGGGAACATTCCTCTGATAGAAACAGAGAAAAGTATGCCCGGGCTTGATAAGTTTTTGAAAATACTATCTGTGTACGGTTACACGCTCGACATCGTTCCAAAACCCGAGGGCGAATCGAGACCTTAATCTCATGCCGCACGTTCAAATATCCAACTTGGATATTTGCTATAACGTAAAAAGGTCCGTTTAAGCAAGCTGCTTAGACGGACCTTTTTACTGTGTTACTTGTTATTCGAGTGTTTCCTGAGACTTCAGGATGTCACCGAGTCTGGACTGACGGCGACTGACCTCCTCAGTTTCGATTGCTGTTTTCAGCGCAGACTGCTGCCCTACGATGAAAACCTTGGACTTAGCGCGGCTCACGGCAGTGTAGATGAGGTTTCTCTTAAGCATTGGCTTATGCTCATCGCACATGACAATGATGCACGTTTTGAACTCACATCCCTGGGATTTATGAATGGAAATCCCGTATGCAAGCTCAAAGTCCCTTAAGTCGTTCTTGTTATATGTGATGACGCGGTCATCACCGTAGTCGACTTCAAACTTACCCTTTGCAATGGATGTGATATACCCCACGTCACCATTGGAGGCATTCTCGCGGTTTGCCATGCACATGACCTTGTCATGCAGATAGAAGGCCTTTTGACCGTAGCGAATGCTATCAGTGTCAGGCGTGATAACCTTCTCCTGAATGAGAGGGTTAAGCTGGTTGACGCCAGTAGTTGTGCTGCGACGGAATGGGCTCAAAAGGCAAATGTCTTCCGTTGAAAGTCCACGAGCCATTTCACTCTCGTAGCAGGCAAGCACAGCTTCCGCCGTCTTTTCCGGGCCATCAGCTTCGATAAATTGAAAGTCGTCCGTATAATCAAGCGTCGTTGCGCCACGCTTAATACGTGCGCAGTTCACCGCAATCGTGCTGCCAGCCTTTTGACGGTATACCGTTTCAAGCGCCGTAACAGGGACCTGTCCGCTGCCAATCAACTCAAAGAGTACATTGCCAGCGCCGACAGAGGGGAGCTGGTTTGTATCTCCAATCAGAATCAACTGTGCACCGGTTCTCACGGCCTTGAAAAGGGCAAAACAAACCTGTGCATCCAACATGGATGCTTCATCGACGAGAATAAGGCCGGCATCAAGGACAACATCTGTCGAGATGACCTCTTCACCAGCGCTCACGCCCAGTGCTTTGTGCACGGTGTTCGCTGGCTCTCCCGTGGATTCGGACATGCGCCGAGCTGCTTTCCCTGTCGGAGCTACAAGCAGGACCTTCTCCTTGCTATGTCTCCGGAATACAGAGATAATGAATTGCTCAATGGTTGTTTTTCCTGTTCCCGGGCCGCCGATAATGAGGGAAAATGGGGAAGACAGAGAGGTCTTTACAGCCTTACGCTGCTCAGGAGCTAACCGCATGTGCTTCTGATTCTCAAAGAAATAGATATCATCAGTATAGTCTCTCTCCGTGACATCACCTTTCATCAAACGGAGAATCTCAGACGCAATTCCGTACTCGGCATCTGAAGTCGCCTTACGGTAGATGTACTTGCCCTGGGCGCAGGTGCAAATACCTGCATCTAAGAGATTCTGCAAAGCAGATTTGATGACGACATCGTTTTTGAGAAGCCCAACTTGGTTACCCACTTTCACCAGGAGTTCGGAAATGGTAGCAAATGTGTTGCCCACAGTCTCATCACCGTAGGCACTGCCGCCACTCTTTCCTTCGGCCTGGAGGAGCACATCTACGATGGCTGCCTCGACACCTCTTTCACACTGGTGGCTGATTCCAACTCCCTTGGCAATTTTTCTCGCCGTGTTATATGGAAGGTAGCCCTCGATTGCAAAGCGGAAGGGGTCAGTTCTGATTTCGTGGATATCCTTTGCCGCAATAGCCGCTTCTGCAGCGGTTTCTGCTGAATTCTTCGGGAGGAACCGCTGTAAGTAGAAGAAGCATTCTTTCTTCGTGCGGCGTAAGGAATAGGCACGGAATAGTTTTTGCTCCGCATACTTGTTATGGACTTCTTTCTCGAAAGTTTCCTTTCCATCAAGAGAGGCCATGATATCGTCGCCATTAGCCGAATTGATAAGGCTGTTGGCATCCGATTTCTGGCATCCATCAAGATTACAGAGGTAATCAGAAATTACCTTTATGGAGTTCGGAATCTCTTCCTCATAGGAGACAACTGACAGGGTATATCCATTGTCTTTCTTCTCCCATTTATCTCCATATAAAGTGATATTCGTTCCCTTTGTGTACGGGAGCATGACGCCGGTAGCAGTGAAATCCATGCTTTTAGCATCATCAGGCAAGCTGTCTCTCGAAACAGCACGATATGCGCAGACCATAAATGTAAGCTCATCTTCCTTTGCAGGGGGAAAAAGCTTACGCTCTGCGTGGCACTGAACAACAATCATCTTGAAATCCTCCTTTCATTTTAATGGGAATTGGGTGGGCACTTTACGTGTCCACCCAATTCCTTTTTTGTCGTCAGTTTTACAGCGTGTCCGAGAACCAATTCAAATCAAAATTATCCCCGGATTTTGTAGCGGCGCTTTTGCGTTTTCCGACAGAGGCAGGAATCGCGGCGTCCAGGTCGTTCCAATTCATGGTAACAAGCTGGGCGAGCACCTCTGTGCAGCGGAGCCGCTTGATAGCACTCTGCTTCGGCCCTTCCTGGCGGAGCATGTCATTCACACCATTGAAGATGTGAATGGCCTGGCATGTCAGGCTGGTGTCCTCAGGGGGATAGATAATCTCGAAATCTTCGAGAAACTCCTCCAGCGCATCGGCGCTGCAGATACCCTGAAACAGCTGCGCTACATGCGTAGCGCAGCTATACGGGTGACGAATCAGGCGCTTTGCGAGGTCAGAGATACCAGTAAGGCCCTTCTGATACAGAACGGCAATATTATCAGGCATGACCTCAAAGCGTCCCCAAACCTTTTCGTCACTGCCGCGATGTGTTACAGAAAGCGATTTTCCAAGCGGGACAAAGGTCTCGTTAGGGAAGAGAAGGCCAACGCCGAGCGTAATGGCCGTCAAACCGCTTTCGCCAGTGATAAAGGTCGCAATGGGAACGGCAGCACGGAGCTCATCGAGGTCACCGCCACCGGAGACCCATGCGTCTTCATACGCCGAAACAACATTTGGGGCAAGCGCTGCTGCAGTGTTAAACGTCTGGATGCTATCGTCCAACTTGAACTTCACCATCGTGAAGTAATGGGAAATCTCTCCAGAAAGGAACTTGACGTTGGGGAAGCGCTGCGAGAGAGATTCCTCAATGAAGTTGACCTGTTCCAGTTCGCTGCGATTGCAGTTGAACTCAGAAGACCATCCGGACGCCTTACACCCACGAACCATAACGAGCAGCGTCTTCTTCAAGAAACCTCTGCCGAGGTTGATATGCTCACACCAGCTCTCATACGAGCCGGCACGCAGCATATCTCCGAGAACGGCAGCATTATCTCGATGATGCTGCTTCACATCCTTATAGATATAAGGACGTAACGCAACTTTCTCGCCGGTCGGGAGATTGGCAACGATGGGAAGCGCATCTACGCGCTGCGAATCGTCGTATACTTCCTGCCCGCCGAGCACGTCATCCGGGTCCAGAGAGGAAAGGGGCGAGAAGTAAATATCCTTTGCAGGAACCTCGACAAAGCGAGTTTCTTTACCCCACTCCTTTAACGCCTCCATGAACTCATCATGGCCCTGGTTGTCAAACGTGGCGACATAATCGTCCTTTTTGATGCTGATAGACATAATTGAAATCCTCCTTAAAAATTGTTTTGTTTTGAATTGAATATATAAAAAGGCACCTATCCCGTAAGAGATAAGTGCCTTGATGACAAATTTTATGAATGTTGACTGGCCTCAATGTGAGGTCTGGATGTTGACGTTCCGCAGATACTGCGGCAGAATGATGACTTTAATACAGGTATAATGTACACCAAATTAGAATATCCGTCAATACCCTGCAGCAGTATTCGTCAAAGATTTTCACTTTTTCCGCTTGCTTTTGTCGAACTCCAAGGTAAAGTTTGGGTAGTCACCTGAAAAGTCGCAAGTAACGATAGCGTCATACTTCTTTCCAGACTTTGACTTGCATCCTTTCAGAGAAGCTTTCTTGGTTTTCAGCATATCCGTTGCCATTTTTGCAGTGACTTTTTTTCCAAGCGCCGCAAAGAATCTATTATCCTTGTAAAGCTGGAACCGACAATCCCTGTTCTTGCAGCGGAAAGACTTTTCGCTTTCGACGACATCCTGCCCACACTTGGGACATTTGCCAATGACTTCGCAGCTTGTCGCTCCAGCAGAAAAGGTCTCTGCATTGGTCATTCGTCCGGCACCGGATTGAAGAATTGCATTTACCGTCTTCATGACGTCCTTCGCCATGTCTTCTGGCGTCATTTCGCCGGCCTTGATTTTCTCCTGTTCCCACCACCACTTGGCGGAGACATCGACCTTACGAACCGAATCCGGTAAAATCTGGTAGAACTCCCGTCCAAGTTGGGTCGATATCAAATACGTCTTTTTACCCTTTGCTTCCTCACGAAGATAGCCTCGTTCAATAAGTTCGGCAATCGTCTGGCTTCTTGTTGCAGAAGTTCCAATGCTCCCGTTCTCTCCTTTTTTTCCCTTGTCCTTTTGGAGCAGAAGCTTTTTTACCGCCTCATTGTCACAGTATTTACTGATTCGCGTCATGTCCTCAATCAGTGTGCTCTGCGTATAGCGCTGTGGCGGCTTTGTTTCTTTCTGTTTAACCTCCGTTCCCAGCGTGCGTCCGCGATACGTTCCTGCGGCCATGTCGTTCAGTGCAGAGGCATCCTTTTCATCTGGCTGCTGATTCTCTGCGGCATCATCCGAAGCAGAAATACCCTTCAAAAAAGAAAGATATCCCGGCTTTACAATCCTCGTCGAGGATGCTTCGATTTTCCCACCGTTGACAGCCGGTGCAGAGAGTTTTGTTATCTCTTTGATGCACAGCGGCATGAACTGAACGAGATAGAATTTCGCAACAAGCTCATACACTTTACGCTCGTTATCTGTAAATTTAGTAAGGTCCTGCGTAGACTGTGTCGGGATGATAGCAGTATGGGCGGTCAAGTTTGCATCGTTAAAGCATTTGCTCTTGATTTTAGAATCAAATTGGCTGCCGTCAAGCCCCATGTTCTGACATACCAAGTGTATCGTGGTCGGAGCCTCGAAAAACGTCTCCTCACCCAGATACTGGCAATCGGAACGGTTATAAGTAATGGCACTGTACTTGTCGCGCAATGCCTGTGTGACTGCCGCTGTTGTCGTTGGCTTCATGCCATACAGCGTTTCACAGGCCGCGAACAGCTTAGTCTGGTTGAAGGGGAGGGGAGGGGCTTGCGAAACACTGGATTTGCTGATTTCAATTTGTGGGAGAGCCATATTGGATATCTGTTTCGCAACAGCGTCCAAATAACTCTTATCTAACACCTTACCTTCCTCAAGATGCGTGTCATTCGCGCTTGGAACGAAATGCGCCGGAACAACCGCATGATTGACGTCAACATCTACGTCCAGAGTGTAATAGTACGATGTCTGATGGTTTTCTATCGCCATGTCTCTGGCTACGACAAGCCCCAACGTCGGCATTTTAACACGGCCAACAGGGAGTACCCGTCCGCCGCCGTTAAGAAGCGTATAATATCTTGTAAGATTGTATCCAAAAACCTTATCGCAAAGCTGCCGACCAAATGCAGATACCCCATCGGCGACATGTCCTGCGTTGGGACTCATACGTTCCAATGCTTTTGCCATAGCTGCCGGGCAAGTATCGTTTGTGTCCAATCGCATAGCCTTTGTCTTATCATAATGGTGCCAATCCAGGATTTCATCAATGAGGAGCTGCCCCTCCTCGTCAATATCTCCCGCGTTGACAACGACACGCGCTTTTTTGATAAGGTCGCCAATTTGAGCAACACGAGCTTTGTTATTGAACTTTTTTGATTCGATGACCTTGTGGCCCCAGTTGGGGAAATAGATGGGAAGGTCGTCCAAAGACCACTTCTTATACTTTTCGTCGTAGTCTTCTGGGTCTTTCAGCGTGAGAAAATGGCCGGCGCACCAGCAAATGACCATTTCTTCTCCGTGGAAAGATGTCTTGATGATTTGTTCTTTTCCAATATATGTACCGCCGCCAGGTGTTGCGGCAGCAATCGCTTTTCCAAGGTCCGGCTTTTCTGCAATTACAAGAATCAAGAGTTCCATCCTCCATTCTCGGTTTTATGGCATTATACCATCTTTGGTATGATGTGTCCATATCATCTCAAATATCCAACTTGGATATTTTGAGCCCAGTGTCGAAAGAAATTCAGCAATTTCAAGAAAATTTTTTGTATTTGCGCACGCATCGGGTGGACATATCGTTCTAATGCTGGTATAATATAGTCAAATAAAGAACAAGATGTTGTGTCAAGCAATCACAGCTTTTTGGAGGCATTTTAATGAGTAACCCCAGTGAAGTTAAAACGGAAGAGACTACCGGCAGCAAGCTCAAAAAGTTTGTAAAGGAATGGGCTGTCCTTCCGATTACGCTTCTGGTCACCCTCTTCATTTTCAAAGTCATTATCTCTTTTGGTGTCGTTCCGACGCCGTCGATGGAGCCGACGATTCACTCCGGGAGCCTGTATGTCGCCACAAGATATACAAAGCCAGAGAATTTCAACAGAGGAGACATCATCCTTTTCAATCACTTCGACTCGACATACGTGAAACGCGTAATCGGCCTTCCTGGCGATACCGTGTCCTTTGAAGATGGCAACGTCTATATCAACGGCAAGCGTTATGAAGAAGATTATCTTCCCGCCGGTACAATCACAGATAGCACAGAAGGGGAGTACACTGTGCCCGAAGACTGCTTCTTTGTCTTGGGTGATAATAGACTGTACAGCTACGACAGCCGACTTTGGGAGGACCCCTTTGTACACTACGATGACGTAGAAGCAAGAGGCGTTTGGTTTGTCAACATCCCTTGGTGGTCTGGGCGGACCGAATAAGCGTACAAAGCAAAAAATGGGAGCCTGCAAATGCAGGCTCCCATTTTTTCATCGAATATACCGCTTTACCAACTGCACGAGCTGGTCAGGCAATGTATTGATGTCCGAAATATCAATGAAACTGTCACCATAGATTCTGTGAATAGAATCTCTATCATCTCCGATTGCAAGGGTAAAGAGGACAACTCCTTGCCGACGAAGCCCAGCCGCAATTTCGGTCAGGTCCATCTCAGCAGGACGGTCATGATACCCATAAGCATTCGGAGTACCATCAGAAATCACAAAGAGAATTTTGATGGGTTCTTCCGCTTTGAGCAAGTGGTTTCCAGCAAACATAAGTGCAGCGCCGTCTCGGTTGCAATTACGGGCTTGGATATTCAGCAGACGATACTTGTCATCGCGGTCCGGAGTGTCAAAGTCGGCATAGACGTTCAGGTCAACGCTGCCGCGTCCACGTGTCTCTGCCGTATGACCGGTCACAGCACAGCGGATATCGCACTCTTCGCAGAAGAGATAAAGCGTAAGAGCGGCATTCAATGCAGACTTGATTCGAGTTCCTCCCATAGAGCCACTTTCATCAACCAGAATCGAAACCGCCACGCGCGTATCCGGCATAGGAGAGGTGTTCATACGGAAATTACGAAGGTCGTTCAATGCAAGGCGAGTGGCATCAAAACGCTGACCACTGAAAAAGCCGGTGAGAGGCATATTGGCCATATCATCCTTCTTCTTCAGATACGGTGCAACCTTACGTGCCATGACTTTCGCCAAAGCCTGAATTTCTTTTGCCGTTCTTTCGTACAACTCCTTAGTTTCCGGAGATACTTTGCCGACGCGTCTGACAAGTGCACTCATATTCCGGTGGATTGCGCCGAAATCGGTATCGTCCACCTCTCTCTGCAAACTGGCGTTGAGGTCTTCATTTATAAGGTCGATTGCCTGTTCAGTGGCAACTTCCTTTTCAATGACAGCAAGTGCAGACATCAAAGTTTCATCATCAATTTCTTCCTCGATATTATCTTCTTCAATGTCTCCCTCTTCTCCAGCTATCAGTTCAGAATCGAGTCCAAACATGTCAGGGTGAATCGGGTCTTCTGCACGAGTCCTCTTTGTTTCTGAATCTGCTCCAGCACAAGGGACAACAACGGCTCTAAGCACATCTCTTTTGACAGTCCTCCTGCCAATAACTGAGCCTCTCTGACCATCAGGTTCGGCAGAATTGGTGGGCGAAGAGTTATCTTCGTCTCCATTCTCTCCGTCAGAGTTAGTCTTTCCGCCCTTTGCGCTCGTGGAACTCGCATCACCCTGGCTCTTTGCACCAGAGTCAGACGTTTTGTCGCCGTTTTTATCAGTAGCAGAACCATCTTGTGCTTCGTTTCCCTCTTCGCTTTCGGTATTGCCGGTATTAGGGCTTTCATCACCGTCATTTCCGTCAGCAGCGTCGCCTCTCTCGTTATCTTCCGAAGACGAATTTTCAGCTCCCTTGTTATCTTTGTCATCGCCATTTGCGTCTGCTTTCTCCGGCTGTGCCATAGTGGCAATCTGCTTGACAGTACGCTTCTGGCGCTTAGCAGCAGGGCTGGTGGAAGAATCCTTCTCTTTCTCTGTAAGAGGCGCAGGGCTTCCGTTACCGCCGGATGCACCCATTGACGGACTCTGAGAGGTCATCTTTCCAAGAGCGTCTTTCAGCATATCCATCAGTTCTTCAGAGGACACGTTTTCAGAAAGATACTCTTTGTAAAGCGGCCACAGTGTCAGGAAAAGTTGGTCAACGAGATGGCATCTCATATAGCCGGAAGACTCCGTAAAAAGCGCCTGCGCGAGCGGCAGCGTTTTTACCATATACTTCATAGGGAGGGATTTCATCTCTTCCTCAGAAGAACGGTTGCACTTGACGACACCGTACTTCATAAAGGTAAGAAGAAGATTGGAGTAGACAGCGATGACAGCTGCCACTTTGTCCTCCTTATAGCCATCCCAATGGAGCATGGTATCTAAGTCCCTCGCATCTGTTTTCTGCAGTCTGCGGAGATAGTTCAGCGAGTCGAGCAGAATACCAGAGACAGAGTGATAAAGGCATTCCTCAATATATCCGTCTTCACAGATATTATGAAGGTCCTGCCATTTCTCTATCGCCATTCTCAATTTCATCGGGCTTGCTTTCACATAAGCCTTGTAGTCCTCGAAATTGTCCTTGATTTCCTGCGAGCAGTCATCCAGCAGAACAGCAGAAAAAAGGGTGCCTCGCATCATAGCGTCATACACTTCACGAACACGGGCGAAATCCGTAAACCGGATATGCCCATACTCATGGACCATGAGGCCAATGATAATACGGACCTTTCTCAGCTTGCTGCCAGCCCATTCGACAACGTCACTGGCTGCATTGATGTAGATTCGCTTATCATCAGTAAACGCCACATCGTCGCTTTCGGGTTCCCATCCAACCTGGATAGGAGGAAGCTTCCGGTGAATACTCCGGCATGGATAGCTTAACAGCGAACGCAGGTAATGGTTGAACGGGCCGGAGGTAAAAACCTCTTGCGGAGTTACATTGATATCACGCAGTTTTTGATTGATTCTTTTATCGAAATTCATTTTGAAATCCTCCTTGCATAAAATTGAGGCAGGGAGGACGGGTCGTTAGACCCGTTTCTCCTTGCCCTTCTTGACGTTGCTTGCAAACGAGCAATTTGCGCGGTACGTCTGGAGTAAAAGCTGGACATCGTCGTCACGAGTCGTCATCTTATAGATAACTCGGTTGAGGAATGTCGCTTCGCTGTAATCGCCGCGCTGCAGAGAGCAGCACCACGCCAGTAAGCTTCTCATGCCAAACGAACCGCGGATGTTCTTTGCCTTTGCCTCAGCGGCAATCGCCTCAATAGCCTTTGCAGCTTCGAGAACAACACTGTAGTTATTGAAGCCAGTCTGTGCAATCGCACGCTCAGCCATTACTTCCGCGGAAGGCAGGTCCATTTTTAACCCAACCGTGCAGCGGTCACGAAGAGATTCGTTGACATCTGCGTTGCCGGCATATCCCGCATTCGTCGTGAAGACCACGATGGTATCAGGGTGGCGATAGACCATTTTCCCGTTCGGCAGCTCAATACGGCCTTTGCTCTCCAAAAGGGAGTTAAGCTGCGTCAGGACGCCGGGACGCAGCACGGATGCTGCTTCCTGGACCTCCAAAAGCCACCCATTGCGGAACGCCTTCAGAATCTCAGACTCAATGAACTTGTACTTCACCGAGCCAGTCGCTTCTTTCTGTTCGAGGATACATGCCATATTGATAAGGTGATAAGCCTTATCCTCAAACAGCCTGTGCGCTTCCATTGCCACTTCGGGAACGTCAGGTAAATCCTCCTTCTTTTTGCCCATCTTGACCCAAGCGCTTTCCGTAAGATACTGGACCTCGGAATCATCCGGGATATTGTAATGCTCACGGATAAGATTGCGAACGGACTCCATGGAAAGCGCCTCACGTAAGTAAGCTGCCATATTAGACGTCGGCTTCTCATCGCCAAATTGCTTACGAATCTGGTCGATAAGAACGATTTCGTCATCGGTGGCATCCCAGCCGTCGCTCTCAGGAAGGTAGGGGTAAAAAGCTCCGATAAGGTCGGCGCTTTCGTACATGGGGTTCATCGTGACCTTTGTGTACGGGATGCCCCACACATCCGCAAGGAAGCGAGAGCCTGCTGTCTTACCAGAACCTGCATCACCCTCAAGGATGATGTTCGGTGCCAGGTCAAGATTGGGGCGGTGCCAATCAGCAGCAATTTCGCGTGCGATATTGGCAAGTGCCGCATCAACAACGTAGTTATCGCCCATAACCGGGACCATTCGCTTTTCATCCTCAGTCAGGTCGTGGATGGCGAGTTTAACGCTTTCGCGGAGCTGCGAGAGGCTGTTTCCAGCGCTCGCAGCAGCGGCTCGCGCAGCCTCCGTGTTGTTAGACGCATACGGCACTAAGACAGGCTCCTTCAGGAGCCCGAGCTTCGACCACTTTCCATCGACCGCAGACTCAAAAGAAACCAGGTTGGATGAAAGCGAATCAATGTCCTCCAGAGGCAGCACCTTACTGATGTTTCCAGAGTCATCTTCAATCTCACCGAAGTTTCCGATTGCAGGAATAAATCCCTTGGTGTTGGAAATTGCGAAGAACATCGCCTGGCTCAAAAGGGCTGTGGCCTGCTGCGTCGCGGCATCCGTTTCCTCGGAAGCGGTATCGTGCTCCATCAGAAAGTCGAGAAGAATGTTCTCCTTCACGTACCATCCGGCAGGAGCGCCGCTGGATGCAGACGTCGAAGAATCAAGGCCGGCAAGATATTCGCCAGTCAGAACAGCCATTGTGATGGCTGCCTTTGCGAGCACTTTGTCAGTACCTTTGGACGCGCCAACAGGGAGGGCCTTCAAAGGCTCACCCGTGGTCTTGTGAAGCATCACGAGAGAACCGGCGATATCACGCTTTTCATAGTTGTAAATGATAGCGATGACACCACCCTCGGCTTTCGGGTTTGTCGTATGATACTCAATAAATACGGTCTTTTCCGCTTCATTGAAAGCCACATAGTGCTTTCCGTTTCGGAGAGCGTGGAGAGCCTTAATGACATTATTGCTGACTCGCGCGCTGGTTTCCATCTCACCATAGGGAAATCCGGGGATAAGGCCCGGGCGGATGGAAATAGTACGCATGTCGCTGCCAGGCTCACTATTGGCTGCCAGCGCCGGAAGGACCGTGTTCCACGGAGTCTCATAGAATTCGACCTTCTGATTAAAGCCACAAAGGGAAACTGCGAAATCTTTGTAATGTGCATTCTTTGCCATTTTGAAATCCTCCTAAAATTTTAATCGTTTTTCGTGTTGTTTAATGCGTTCTGTCTGAACCATTCAACAGCATCCACATATTCCTTTACGTCCTGCTTTGAAGTTGAGGTAAGCTTCTGTGAAATCACACTGAAAGACTCAGGAGAATCCACGCGAATGCAAATGCCCTCGCTATCGCAATAGAGAATGCCATAACGGATGTCGACCTCATCGCCGATAGACGGCTTAAAGTCCAGTTTCTTCCACCAATTTGCTGCCGCGTTAATGAGCATCACACGGGTGGTTTCTTTGCGGATTTCCCGAAAACCGATTTCGACCTCAGAATAGAGTTCCAAAGCGACATACGGGACAATCGTTGAACCATCTGGTGAAAAACGCCCTTCAGCCGGAGCCTTTTTGATGATTCCGTTTCGCATACAGCGGGAGTAATTTACCACTTTGATATCACCTCTTTTTAGAAATAAAAAAGAGGGCAAGGCGGGTCGTAACGAAAACCCTCCTTGCCCTCGGCCGGCGCTGTTGAACATCGCCGTGCATTGGGATATATTAAAAATCTGTCTCTTACTCAAAGGATAGAATAAGAGACAGACGTAATTTTAATGATGACTGGCTCCCTCACGGGAGTCTGGATGATGACGTTCCGCAGATACTGCGGCAGAATGATGACTTTAATACAGGTATAATGTACACCAAATCAGAATGTTCGTCAATACCAGTTCTGCACATTTCCGAAAGAATTCTCGGAAGGGCTCAAAATATCCAAGTTGGATATTTTGAACCCTGAAGCATCATCCCGCTATTTTTGTAAGTCAAACTGAAGCGTCCCATCATCGGTAATACGGAGCTTTGCCTTGAACGGAACACCTTTCTGGCTCATCATACTAAGCGGTTCTGTTTCCTTGTGGCATACCAGCGCCATGAGTTCGTCTTCTGTGAGGTGGTGCCCGCGAATAGTTGTGTTCAACGAAAACGAGCAGTTGGTATCTGCACATTTCACACCCCACGCATATTCGTTCAGCTTCTTTCCGCATTTCGGGCAGGGGTAGGGCGACTCAAAAGTACGCGATACCTTTCCCTGGTTGAGAATTAGCCGTGCGGCGTATGTCCCTTTAGCTGACACAAAGTCCGTGATAAGAGGCGTCTCACCTTTTGTAACAAGTGCGCCAATGTCGGCGACCTTCATCGTATGCCCAAAGACCTTGCTCGGGATATTGAACTTGCAATTAAGGCAACTGCATCCGCCCTCATCTGGGAAATGGAGCTCGCCGCCGCAAATGGGACAAGCAAAATCAGAAGGCACATAGCCGCCCAATTCGCGCATAGTGTTACTGGCCTCTTCTATGCTGGCCACAATATCGGACACATAGGCGCGGACATCATTGCAGAACGATGAGATAGAACCGCCTTCAGGGAATTGCCGTGATGTGTGGGCGATAGCAGATAAGCGCAAATCCCAGCTTACGATTTCCGGGATATCTGCAAGGATGGTATTGCGGATATAGTTATACGCCTGTTTTCCGTGCTCCGTGATGCGATATGTCCCGTCGGTTTCATCGAGCTCAATCTGCTTCCAGACGGTAAGGTTATCCAATGCAGAGGAAAAGACTCTTGAATCGTTCCAGTAAGCATGACCGCTGGTAATTGCAAGCAGCGTTTCTATAATGCGTTTGGTCGTATAGCGCGGAGGCCTGTCTTTTGATAAGAGCGCACAATCCGTGATGGGGATGGCTGTACCCGCCGGAATCGGCACGTCTCTTGTCGGCTGGTACTGTTGGGTCCCAGCCAAGCTATCCGTAATGACGAGCTTATAATCTCCGCATGTAATGTAGACGGTGATAATATCCGTAAAGCTTCTGGCCTTAATGGTGTCAATCAGTGCATCTGCGATGATTTGGTAAACAGCCGCGCACTTTTGCGGGGCAGAGGAGGGGAGAGGCTTCTCCGTAACAATGACGCCTGTCCTTTGGTCGTTATTGTCGTCGTTATCCCACTGCAGAAAGTTTTCTACATCGCGGGGGATAATTCTTTCTGCCATGTTCGGGTCAGCATTTAGCGCTGATACCGCTTTGGTAACGCGCGATTTATTGTTCCATGGATTACGGTCGGAATCCGTTGGCCACGTTATGAACCCATTGAAATAGAGCCACTCGACGGCAGAAGCCGTCTCCGTCAGCGTCAGGCCTAAGGCATCGCATGCGCGCTGCTGCAATGTTGAGATATTGAGAAGGCGCGGCGTCTCTGATTGCAGGGAATGCTCTGTGTTAGCTACAGCCACAGCGCCGATACCCTTTATCTTTGCGAGCACAGAAGTGCCTGCTTTCTCAGTAGTAGGGAACCCCGATAGGATTCTGGCCTCCACCTCCGATTTTCCGTGGATGGTATAGGGGGCCGGAAGAGAAAGTTTCACTGTCCCGTTATAGATTGCTTTTGCAGGGGATATGAGCTGGCTCTCATCACGATTTTGCTCAGCAATTAAAGTGAGAATCGCACTTTCAAGGCGGCCAACAGGGATAAGTCTGCGAGAGAGATTGTTCTTTGTCAGTGTGTTGGTCGCGTTGCATGTAACAAGCCACTCAATATACTCTCTTCTCTTAGCGGCGGCAGGGGAGCCAACATCGCTGTACCATGTATCAGGCAGAGCAAACGCGTTCATGACATCTGCTTCATTCATCGTACACGGATGTGCTGCTTTTATCGTTCCCAAGGGGAATTTTTGAGAATTACCGGAAGTTTCGACCTCATTCATGAATTGCAAAAAGCAAAGTTCGCCTTCGATGTCGTCCGACGCAGCATTGACGATTTCCGCTGCATCGTGAATGATATCGTGATACTTTGCAAGCTTTGCCTCGAACCCCGCATCGACATAGCGGTATTCGAACTGGTTCGGGAGAAAGGGAATCGGGCGGTCCTTAAAAGAAGCATACGACGCATCGTAATCCGCCATTTTGCAAGGCGCTTTGATAGGACCATCAGAGTAAAGGAAAACATAGGGCATGCCGCGGAAAAAGGCGCGAACGTATCCGTCTGTAATAAGCTCCTGCTCCAGGATATCCCTCAAAGAATCGTAATTGGACGGTCTTATCTTCTGCTTGTTGCGCAAAACAACGCCGTCGATGGCCGTTGCTAAACGCATCGCCCGTTCCCGGCTATTGGTATAGACTAAAATCATAAAATTTCTCCTTGGCAAACGAGGGAGAGAAACGGATTTCCGCTTCTCTCCCTCGCATTTTGGTCGGTTAACCGAGTTTCGACTTGAGATAGATTACGATGCACGTAAATGCGACGACGCCAATAATACACAAGATGGTAGGCAACATGCTGCGGTGGCCCGTATACATGTATTCGTTGTCATCCTGCGGACGACGGTCATCATAGTACCCATCTTGGTTTGCTTCGTTCTGGAATTTCTTTACGCGCTCAGCATCGTGGTCTCCTCCGCGTTTGCGCTTGGAGAGGAAGGATAGCGGGTCCGAATGTCCGGGAATATCGTTCTTGGAATTGTCTTCCTGATTTTCGAACGGCTGCTGTCCGTTAAATGGCATGGGCGCTTGCGGCTGCGGAGCTCCCCATCCTTGCTGTGGGCACTGGTTATGGGGCTGCCCACAAGGCTGCTGCGCCTGAGGCTGAGACGGCTGCTGTGGCCAGGGCTGCTGTGGCGCTGTATTTTGCTGGCCCCAAGGCTGCGCAGGAGGTTGCTGACCCCATGGCTGCTGCGTCTGTGACGGTTGCTGAGGCGGCACCTGAGCCTGCTGAGGCTGTTCCCAAGGTGCGGTGGCTTGCCCCTGCGGCTGCTCCCATGGAGACTGCGGAGTTTCCTCCGGCTGGGGGACATTCCACGGCTGAGGCTGCTCAGCCTGTGGAGGTTCCTGTGCCCAGGGGCTTTCTGCGGGCGCTTCCGGCTGAGGCTGATTCCACGGTGCCGCCTGGGTCTCCCACGGGTTCTGCTGCGCCGGCTCTGCCGCTTTGGGGGATTGGCTTACAGGAGCCGGTTCACTTGCGGGATTCGGCTCCTGACTCCACGGGGCGGCGTTTTGCGCGCCGTTCGGCGCGAAGCCATCCTGCATGGGAGGCTTCGCCGGCTGAGGCGGTATATTAGGCTGCTGCGGCTGGCCATTCCACCCATTCTGCTGAAGAGCCGCCTGCTCCGGGGCAGGGCCCCAGCTCACCTTCTGCTCTGGAGAACCGCCCTTTTGTTTACCCTGCTTGGAATTGTTATTGCCCTGCTGGTGTCCCTGATTTTGCGGTTTCTGCCGTCCCGGCTGGGGCTGGGCATTCTTTTGCTGCCCGCCGTTTTGAGGCTTGCTGTTCTGCACAGGAACCTGCTCGGGAGGTTTCTGCTGCGCCGGTTGAGGCTGAGGCGGCGTCGGCTGTGCGGGAGCCTGCTGCTGGGGAGCCTGCTGCTGGGGAGAAACGTAAGTAGGATGCGGTTGCGGCGGTTCCTCTTCAGCCTGCTGTCCCGCGGCACGCGCCTCTTCTTCACGTCTCTTCTTGTCTGCCGCAAAGTATTCAGCGGCATCGACATACTCCTCCTTCTGCTGAGGCTTTGGCGCTTTCACAGGCTGCTGAGGCTTCTGCGGATGAGGCGCAGCGGCTGGCTGGATTGAGGTGCCGCAAGAGGCGCAAAATCTTGCTCCCGGCGCTAACTGTGCGCCGCAAGAAGAACAGACGTTCGGTGCCGCGTGCGCCTGCTGAAGAGGCTGCCCACAAGCACTGCAGAACATAGCGCCTGCTGGATTCTGAGCCTTGCATTTCGGGCAGGTAATGGGTAATGCCATATAGTTTCACTCCTTAGCGTTGTAAAATTCAAAGGTTATCTTCTTGTTGCTGTTTCCACTGCGATTTGAGTTTTTGGACCTCAGCAAGCCTCGATTGCAAGTCCAGTTGGACGTATTGCTCTGCATAGGCCCGCCCAATGAGGCACATTTCCTTCAAATCGTCATTTGGCATATTGATGAAGATGGATTGCTCCGGCTTTTTATTCTTTACCGGGACAATACCTCCAGAAGAGGTCAACTCCCCAGGACCGGAGGTCGCCACGAATGCGAAGCACGGTGGTATTTCCCCCATTCCGTTTACAACGGATAACTTGACTGATGTAATCGGTTGAGATGTCGTCCCACCGAAGTTTTCAAAGTAAACCGCCCGACGGAACACGTCACTCTGTTCACCGACTTGTTTAAGAAGAGCCATCTGCCTTTTGGCATATGTACCGTTCAACACGTCATGGCAGAGAAGGAGAAAGTGCGGCAAGGGAATATAGATATTGACCTCTCCAGTGATTTTTGCACCTGCGATATTCTCACTGTTGAATGTGCAAAATCGCATCTTCATACGAGGAGCTGGCTGTCCGGTGGAGAGCTTCTTGAAATCCAGTGCATCTATGCAAAGGAAAAAAGCGCGTTTGTTAGTAATACGGTCGTAGATATTGCGGCTATTAAGCGCCGCGTAGCTCGGCTTATAAGACATGTCGCTTATTTGCGGCGAGGAAAGAGCTTTTTCAGGAATGACAACGCGCCTCCTTCCTTGGCTTCGTCTGGTGTAAGGCCGCTGCCTTGCATATCATTTTCAGCCAGTCGCGATGTCAGCTTTCCAATATCAGCATAGATTTTGGCGTAAGTATCGAAACCCTGTAGCTGAGCTGATGCAAAACCAGCATCATTCGAAATGCCGCGGAAATGCTCCACGAGAGCAGAGCGTTCAAACATGTCTTCGCGTCTCACGCAGTTGATGAAATGGATGTAGTCCTTCCACGAAACAACTCGCGGGAACTCTTTTTTGATGCTGATAAAAATGCCGTACAAGGGGACAAGGAGCTTTCCGGCTTCATGAACCTGTTCATCGTAGGTATGCTTAACGTATTTGACGTTATCGACCAGCCGGTCGCGTGCAGCACACTGGAAATCCTCCCATGCTCTCTTCACATCATGGCCCGCCACAATTTGAGGGGCTACATAGATATCGTCTTTCGGAACGCCGCCTTTCTCGGAAATTGAATCCCGGATATAGTTGGAAAGGCCTGCTGGGACAGACATGTGATGCGCCACACGTTCAGCTGGGATATAGGGCTCATTATGAGACATGAAGGGGAGCACTGCCGTAAAAACTGCGTTTCTGGCTGGGTCCATGTTCCACAGTTCATCCTGCTTGGCCTTGTTCTCTTCCGAGGAGGCTTTCAGAATGAAGTTTTGGAGTTCCCTGTCAGTAAAAACGTAGTGCGCCCCTGCGATGGGCTGTCCAATCGAGGCCTTCACCATCTCTTCAATGTCGACAAACTCGACCGTTTTGAGGCGAAGTAAATCGGCTTGAGGGAGCGTATCCATAATTAACGGCAACGCCCGAGCAACAAGATGCTCTGATTCGGGAACGTGTCGCAAAGAAACCACATAGACAGAATCAGGTCTGTCTACAGGTCTATATAGGTAAATTGGACTATTCTTCATTGAATTATTCTCATTTCGTCGGTATTATACCATTATCGGCACACTGATTCAAGATAGAATCTGAAAGATTTTGCGATAGTATAGCTATACTTCGCTGCTCTTGGCCAAGCTCTCCGCATTTTCCCGCATACGTGCCGTGTACTCTCTGTGAAAGTAATACGGACTTCTGACAGGGAGTTGCTGCATAGCGTCTTCGACCGTTGCTGCACGGTCCATAATACGACCGCGCGCCGTGCTCTGAAGGTCTCGGATGCTGATATCTTTGATGCCTGCACCGCCAATCTTTGTGGCTCTGCGAAGCATTTTCTGGACGGTCCCGTGCCGCATCCGCCCTTTTTTGGCGGATACGAAAAGAGGATTGCCGCCAGTGGTTGGCGGGATGCGGTCTGAGAGGTAGGCGTCGATGGCTTCTGCCGTCTCCTCGTCCATCTGAACAACGCGGGACTTGCCGTCATCTCCGCGCTCCACGCGAACAGACGTCAGGTCAATATCCTCCATATCAAGCTGCACGATTTCGTTAAGTCCGAGGCCGCAGCGGAGAAAGAGGAGGATAATAGATGCGTTCCGCGTAGCAAAGTCACCGGTAAGATGCTCGATAATGGCGTCTTTCTGTTCCTCGTTGACTTCGACAGACTCTTTTGTTCTAACCATGTGAGGGCGTTTTGCCTGTGCGATGAACACCGGAACATCTGAGGCATGGACTTCGCAAAGCCAGCAGTAAAATCCTCTCACAATGCTGATTCGAACAGCATAGGACCCTATGGACTCGTTTCTGGTGAAACGACAGTAATCGAGGAAGTCATCCCATTCGTCTTCTGTGATAGAAAGCATTTCATCGTCGGAAACATTGACCATGACCACTTCGTCCGGCTCGCAATCCATATTCTTGCGCTCATGCTTGAGATACTGCGCAAGGAGTCGAAGATTCATATAGTAATTGTATGCCGTCGATGTGGAGACATCCGACTCGTCGACAAGATGATTCAAATAAGAGGCAAGTACGCCTGGCTCTTTGATGTAATTTTTAGTGTCCATAACCCCTCCGAACATTAAAATTTCGTCCACCCATATTATACCAATTATGGAACAATCGTTCAAGGAGTGAATGCGTTATTTTTAATATAAATTTTCGAATCACATCTTCATAAAACTCATTATTTATCGGCATTTTCCAGCTTTTCCACTTGATTATCTGTTCCTATAATGGTATAATAGCTACAAATCAGCAAGGGAACTTGCAGCAACACGATTCGAAAGGTAGGAATAGAGAAAATGAAGATTACCAAGGATGAACTCATCACCAAGATTGCCGAGAAGACCGAGGGCATGTCCAAGGCACAGGTCAACTCCGTCGTGACCGCCACGTTCAACACCATCGCCGATATCATGGCTGCTGGCGATAAAATCTCGGTCCCTCAGTTTGGTACGTTCGGCAGTGCTGAGCGCGCTGAGCGCACCGGCAAGAACCCCGCCACCGGCGAAGCCATTACGATTCCCGCTGCCACGGCTCCTACGTTCAAGGCCTCTTCCGCGCTGAAGGACCATGTGAACGGGAAGAAGTCCTCTTAAGCATCGGCTGTGCTGCCGCAGCTTGCGGCACAGCGGCTTTGAAATAGAGAAGAAGGGAGGCTGCTCATGCAGCCTCCCTTCTTCTGGAGAAAATGTGTTTGTGTGGGGTAAAACCCGTGGCGGCGAGAGTGGGATTCGAACCCACGGGCGCTCATCGCACCGTCGGTTTTCAAGACCGAAGCCATCAACCTCTCAGCCATCTCGCCGTGTATCTGTATCATATCACTTGCGAGTTTTCTGCGCAAGCAGAAATTCTTAAATTGTAGGAATTATACCGTCTTTGAGGTTTATAGCATGGAGAAAGAGAAGAAAATCACTTCTGTCAAACTGGATTTGCCGGAAGGATACGTCAACAGCAAACGCATCATCGGACTGTTCCGTTGGCATGTCGATGACACAGTAATTAGCGCACACAAGGCGTCAGACCTTGTGCTTCGCAAAGTCGGGCGGAAGTGGTATTTGGCTACTTTCGTCCACTTCTTCAACAATCACGACATCGAGTACAACGTCATCAACCGTCCTACGCAGTGGTTCCTGCTGGACCTTCTCACGGGTAAGCTCGTGCAGGCTTACGGCTGTGAGAAGGACGACTTCTCTAACGCGAGCTTCAATGCGAAATATTCAATGGAATTCCTCGACAAGAGCCCAAGGGACATTTCCCGCGAGTATTACAGAGAAGTATACAGCATCTTAGATGAGGTCCGGCTCGGTTTGCTTCACAGAAGGAAGTTTGACGAGAAGACATATCAGCGGTATCTGGACGGCATTCTCATCAATGTCCCAGATGCGTACCGCGAATTCTTTTTGGACCTCAGCGACACGGACGGTTCGAAGAATATCATCACCAGATAGGAAAAGCGGAGCGTGCCTTGTGGCACGCTCCGCTTTTTTGGTAGGCCTTCGGGGATTCGAACCCAGGACCGACCGGTTATGAGCCGGCTGCTCTGACCAACTGAGCTAAAGGCCCAAAAGGAATTACTTGCTGTGATTATACCATATTTCCAAAATGTCGACAATATGAGAATTGAATTTTGCAACGGGCTATTGACAAGGGCATTACGCGCATGTAATATGGTATACGTAATAAGTCATCATACCGCTGCTTCGGCAGAACGTCGTCATTTGGCCTGTTACAGGTAAGTTTTCTTTTCTCTTATACGTTTTTTCAGAGCAATAGCTTCCTGGCTATTGCTCTTTTTATATTCAAAAATCAAGGAGGTAACAAAAATGTACGCAAGAGAAAACAGCGCTGCTACGACCCCGAGCAACTTCCAGGAACCCAATTCTTTCTCCATGGCAAACGCTTTTTCCAATAACCTTTGCGAGAGCATCGAAGAAAATTGCTTTGAGCTTATTTTTTCGCTCGGCATCTTTGCTGGCAGCCGCATCCCCTCGGTAGGTATCGCCAACTGATGGTCTTGCAAAAAACTCGCAACGCGCTGCTCACAGTGAAGAGGGAAGTTCATCGTTCCTTTGCAGATAGCTGTTTCGAAAATATCTGATAGCTGCACATCGCAAAACGAAATACGTGCATTCAAAAGCATGTCCGATATGTTCGGACTGGTTCCGTCCACGCGGGCGAGGAGTTTCTGCCGCAAGACTACAACTTAGAAATTTCTATGTGGCCGGTACGCTCTCAGAGCGCATCCAAAACCAACCCAACATCATGGCAAAAGGGAGAGGCGGAGCACAATGTGCTCCGCCTCTTTTCTTTTTGCAATTTGATTAAGTCCAGCGTTCGTCAACACCGTTTGTACGGTTGTAGGCCGCAACGCGAGACAATCCGTATGTCTTGCCCATAAGGATTTCCCAGCTCGCTTCAATCAAGAAGGTGTAGCTCTTACCGGGCTGCAGGCTGGAAAGGTCGCACCCCGGAGTTTTCTTCATGCCGCCATAGTTGCTGCTGTTGAGAACATCGCCGACCCGTTCCGTTCGCAGAGGAGAACTTCAAAGCTACGAAGGCATACCGGTGCATCCTCACTTACCGCGTTGAGATTTTCAAGAAAAACTCTCAGGAAAGCATCAATGCCCGCCGGAGGAAGCTGCCCATCTACCACATTTCCTCGCTTCTGGCCAAGTATAAGGATAAGCAGCCCGAGTTCCTTGAGCAGGAGCTTTTTGCGCAGCGCCTGGCCACATTTCGCATGGAGTCAGAACTCATTCAGACCGCCAAAGAATACGGCGACGTGTACCGCGAATACATGCTCGTGCTATCTGCAATCGTCTTTATGCTGTATCCCTCTTCAGACACGGAGCTCATCAATCTGACGCAGTGGAAGAGCGAGCCCGTGAAGGAAGGAATGAAGAAAATCTCTCACCTTCGGAAAGCATCCACGCTCTTCAGTGCCGACATCTACCTCGAATCCAAGGGGCCGTCGAGCTGGCAAGCCATTAGCCGCGTGCAGCGGACGCGCATGCGCGGGTTCGAATTCCCCCTTGGGAGCGACGCGAACTCTCTCTATGAGCGGCAGAAGTTCAAGACGATTGGCGCGGCAAAAGACTATATCTCCAAGAAGATGTTCAAGTTGGACCACGAGTTTTTCCGACCGTCCGTTCAATCGCTCGTCCCAATGAAATACGAGAATATGTTCCTGACGTTCGGCCTGTATCTAATGTGCTATCAGTACGAGAGCCGCCCAAAGAGGGCTTAAGGCGAAGCACAAATATCCAAGTTGGATATTTGCGGAGAATTCTTCGAAAACATCATTGACGTTCATTTCGATTTGGTGTATATTATACCTGTATTAAAGTCATCATTCTGCCGTGCTATACACGGAACGTCATCATTCCGACTCCACAAGGAGCCAAGTCAACAACACCAAATTTGTAATCAAGACACTTATCTCTTTTCGAGGTAGGTGTCTTTTTATATATTTCATCATTTGTCAGTTTTATGATTTCGGGCTCGAAGTCGTAATACTGACAAAACAAATCAAAAACATAGGAGGATTTCAATATGTCAGCCATTATCAACGCCAGCAGCCTCATTCTCGAAGTAACGAGAAAGTGCAATCTTCACTGTGCGCATTGCCTTCGCGGTGATGCGCAGTGTGTCGATATGAGCAAAAGCACCATCGACAAACTCATGCCTATGCTGGGCAAAGTCAGCTCCGTCACCTTCACCGGCGGTGAGCCGTCTTTGAACACGGGAATCATTGAGTATTTCTTCAAACGGTTCGAGGAGACACACTCCTATATGCCGTCCTTCTTCGTCGCCACGAACGGTATTGGAAAAGAGCGTCAGCTCGAACTGTGCCGCATCCTGATGGAGGCATACGCCAACATGGACGAAGATGACCGCGAATACTGTGGCCTCGCTATCTCAAGGGACGAGTTCCACGACGACAGCGACGTTTGCAATATCGCAAAGGCGCTTTGCTTCTACGACAACAGCAAGGATATGAGCAATCAGCAGAACTCCGATTGGTGCATCCCCGAGGGGCGCGCAATGGAAAACGGCATCGGAGCCAACGAACGTAAGATGAAGCCCGACTTCTACATCGACAACGAAGACGACTTTATCGATGGCGATACCCCTGATGTCGAAATGCTGTACATCTCTGCAAAGGAAGAGGTCAACGGCGAGTGCGATTTCTCCTATGAGGATATCGACGAGGAAAAGCTCTGCACGCTGGATACGCTTCCTGCGTACTTGGAGCACCTCCGCCGTGAGCTCTCTGCCGACGACGTGGCAAGTTGAATCACGTAAAACTGACAAAAACAAAAAAGAGCGGGTGGGACGGAATATCCATCCCACCCGCAGAATTTAAGGAGGAAAATCAAGATGTCTGCTTCTCATCCCGGTTCCAATACCTTTTCCCCGCGTGCGCTGGTCCTTGCCTGGAAGCGCGCCTATCCGGCTGGTTCTGCCGTTGTCATGGACGACATGACGCCCGACCCGCATCCCATTGTCAATGGAACGCGCGGCGCTCTCGAAAATGTCGATGGCGCTGGTCAGTTCCACACGACGTGGGAGGGTGGTCGCTCTCTCGCAGCCATCCCCGGCGCGGATAAGTTCCGTGTCAAGGCGGCTCTTGGCAGCAAGAAGGAAAGCTACCGAGCTCCCTTTATGGCTGTCATATTCCCGCGCGGCGCAAGTCCTGCGGACTACGATTCCGTCGGCTTTATCCTCAACGAGGATGCAATGCCGTGCCGCATGGACGGCTGTACCGGCGTTCGTATGCGTGTTCTCTGGCCGGACGGCAAAGTCACGTTCCCGTGCTCAAAGGGGTGCCGCCTCTGCGAGGGGAACGACTCCGTTGGCCGCGTTTACCGCATCGAGTAATAGGAGCGTGCTATGTTCGACTGGATTGAAAACTCGTGGCACGAGTACGTTCCCGGTGCACCCGGCACCGGCCCTATGGTACGAGATACCATCTTTTTGAAGTCAGACCTCGGCTACACTCCCATCTGGATGAAGAACTCGCCGTCTCTCGACAACACCTATAAGGCACATCTGGCGTTCTGGACTCTCGTACATCCGAAACTTTTCGGTCTGTCACGAAACGACCTGCTGGATGAAATCGTCAATATCAGCCTTGAAACAGAGGCTCCCTACTGGCGGTACATGTCGTTCGAGTACAGCGGCTTCTTTTCTGCTTCGATAACCGACGACAAGCTGCTGATGTCCTGGGCCAAAGACGGCTTCCAGGACACGGCATCTATCGAAGAGCTCATTCAATGCAATTCCAAGCTGGATTCCGTGAAAGCCTATCTCGTAAACGAGCATTATAGCTGGATGGAGAACGCGCCGACCGCCGTAATCAAGACGACACGCGAACTGGATGATTGGATACTCAAGACGAAAGAGTTCATGCGCCGCAAGAAGTGCGGTACTCCCGTCTTTGACTTCAACATCATTAAGCCTTCCTATCAGGTCGCATCCCTGAACCACCCAAGCAAGTACCGCCAGATGGCGCGGAATTTCTCGGACAAAGATGCGCTTCTGATTCGCTATAAGTCAAAAGCCAGCGGCGGTTATGTCGCGAGCAAAGCAAAGATACGCGATGTCATCTCCGATTCGATTCACGACGCCTGCTTTTTCAAAAAAGAGGAAGCAGTTGAGAAGCTGATGACCCTGGTCGGATGCGGTATCTACGAAGAGGCGTTTTTTGAACTGGTGCGCATTGACACGAAGAAGAATTTATGGGTCGTGCGTATCGAGCAAGAGAGCTCGCGACAGTCCAGCAACATCTGCTACCTTGAAAACCCCGCGAGAGCGGGGAAGAGCGGTGCTCTTCAGAACGTGCGCGGTTTAAGCGACATCGGAAAGGCATACCATTTCTCATCGAAGGAATCTGCTGAGGCGAAAGCAGCTTTGCTCCGCCCCATGTTGGGCATCATTTCCGCCGAGGTGGTCGAAGATGAAGAGTACATCGAAAAATTAAAGAAGGAGGGTTTAATGAAATGAATGACATGCCCATTAAAATAGAAACAGGGCCTTACGAACATAATGCCGACGGCATTTGGGGGACGAGCAGTGTTTGCATTAAGAGAGATGTCTACTCCTCGCTGCTGACAACGGAGCTCTCTGTTTCCGCCGGCAGCGCTGCTGTCATAGGAATTGTCGGAGAGACATGCAGACAGTGCCAAAAAGATGGCCTTGTGTGTGAAGACGTCATGAAGAAGTTCATGGAGCTTTCTGATACGGACCTTGACTACGAGCTCGCCCGCACTACTGCCGCACAGAATAGTGCTTTGCAGGAGTTTGCCAACATCGCCCATGACCTCACCAGACTCGGGACAACTCTCTCTATGTTGGAGAAAGCCCAGCAAATCCGGAATTACAGAATGCCGGACGTTGGCCTTACTGGCTGGGTCGACGAAACGGTCGGCAAGGTGCAGGGCGACATGTGTATGGATATGTCCATCGCGAACGATTGTTTCCTCTTTCGCATCATGATTCGGGAAAACAATTATGTCCGCTGCGCCGGTAAAGACGTGACTGTGTGGGACGTCACCTATACGCTCTCACAGGACATGACGATGTTCCATAATACGTGGTCTCCGGACGCAGGGAAATTCCACCTTCTGGAATCTCCAACGAAGCCTGCGAGATACTTCACCAAGGCAGACGCGTTTGACTACGCACAGCGCCGTATGGACAGCATGGAAAAGACCTATTTCTATGACGAAAATCCTGTTATCCCTGAGAAGTACGCAGAGGACTTCAAGCTCTTTGGCATCCCTCTTCCGGGATACCGCTTCGCTTGAAGGAGGGAAGGAGAAGGGCGGTCATCTGACCGCCCTTCTTTTTTGAAAAATATTTGCAGGAAATTTTCGTTTTTCTGTTGACCGGCATTCCGATTTGGTGTACATTATACCTGTATTAAAGTCATCATCTTGCCGCATTGCGGAACGTCATCAGCCCAACTCCGAACAGGAGCCTGTCATCATTTCAATATTCGTTATCAAGACACTTATCTCTTTTGAGATGGGTGTCTTTTTATATATCCACGAAGCTATCGTCAGTATTACGGTTTCGACTTCAAAGTTCTAATACTGACGAATCATCAAAAAGAAGGAGGTTTTATGATGAAACATCGACGCGAACTCACCTGCACCGCATGCGGAGAGACCATCGAATCCGAAGTCTTTCACTGCATGTCCGGCAACATCCTTTGCACTGACTGCATGGCAAGCCAATATGCTGCCGAGCATCAGCTCGATAGAAAAGCTGCTCTGGCGCAGGTAAAAGACGACCCCTGCATCACCGTTTATCACGACGCGGGAGATTATCTCGCAGACGACATCATGTGAAGGAGGCATTTGCATATGAAGTACATTTACGCGAAGAAGCTGCACACGGGAGACGAAGTTACGCTCAAGAGTGACGGCACCATTTTCCGCGTGCTCGAAGTCGAAGTGTACGACAATGATGTCTACGTGTACGACAATGCGTACAACCGCTATCATCACAAAGAAATCAAGTGACCATCAATGCAGAAAAATATTTTATTTAGGAGGATTCCAACATGAACACCAGCACGACTTACGCTCAGCTCAAAGATGCCTACGGCAAGACCTACGGCTATGCCGCATTCCCCACCGCGCTTCAGTTCGTCATGAATCACGGCTGCGACGCCATCCGCCAGATGTGCCGCAAGGACATCACGGAAATGCTTCCGGACGAGTACAAAAGCGACGTGAAGGACAGCATCGCCGAACTCGCTCTGCTGCTGGCCGACACTGACAGCGAAGTGATTCTCGCTTTCGCGCAGCGCGACAGTCTCCCCATCGAAGATGAGGAACGTCTCCCGCCGCTGCATCCTGACGGAGATAAGGAAGGCATCTGCCCCATCTGCGGCGGTGAAATCGACTACTGCGGCGAACACGAGCTGAACGATACCGGCTACTCCATCGGCTGGGTGTGCCCCGACTGCGGAGCCACCGGTCACGAGGAGTACGGTGAACTGTTCGCCTACCACTCCCGTGTCTGCGATAAAGACGGCAAGGAAGTGGAGGGCCGCGAGAACTAAAGCTGGCATTTGACCCAAAAGTGAAGGAGGTTTCTTTATGGCATCAAGAGCCAAACGAATTACCTTCCGAGACATTTCCTTTCTGCGTTTCAGCTTCGAGGAATATCTTGCTCTTTTGAGGCAGCATAAAAGCTGTCCACAAGAGCGGACAATCGAACTGGAAGCAGAATATGGAGAAGCGGTCATCAGGAACATTTCCTATGCTTATTACAAAAAGACTCTTATCAGCGAGGACGATTTCGCCTTCGCTGAATATTTTTTGGAAGAGCGTGGAGATTTCATCGCCGAGGGGATTGGACGTGTCTATAAACCCGGCACGCAGTTCGCTGCGGAGTCAGCTCAGTGCCAGAAGCTCATCAATAAGCTCCGTGACATTTGCGTTGCTTACGCACCGGATGAACTCGATGAACCAGAAACGGTCGAGGAGGTAAAAACAACACCCAAGAAGACGGCAAATAAAACGGTGCCTGTCTCCACTTGGAATTGGAAAGCGAACTTTGAACAGACTTCGCTTTTCAGTGCATAGAAAAAAGGACAGTCCCTTCGCGGGGACTGTCCTTTTTGTTTTCACTCACCGAAAGAGCGTGCTTTGGCCGATTCAATGATATCGGAGATGGTCTTTTCTTCCTCTTTTGTGAACCAGAGCATCGTGCCGGCGAACTGGCGGAGCATCTCGCGCTGCTCTGTCGTCTTATCGCGCATATCAAAACGCGACCAGCACATGCTGATGGTACCAACGTAACGCAGCATTTCCTTTTCCTCGGGGGAAAGAGACAATGTCTCCGAAAGCGTCTCAAAATATTTGTACTGGAACTCGAATGCACCTTTGAGGATTCGCAGAACGGTCGACTTATGCGCGCTGAAGTACGGGGCCAGCGACGAGATGGGCACAGGAGAATTGCTAATCTCGTGACGCGCAAACCAGTCGATAGACGTCATCAGAGGCGTCTTCTGCTTCGGGTGGCAGCGGATAAAGGCAGAGGCCCTGGACGGCATGTTGTTTCCCTTCGGCGGCGAGACCATGATATCGTCCCAGATGATTTGCAGCAGTTCCTCCGCAGCTTCATCGGAAAGGTAAGGCAGCTTTTTATAGACTAACGCACGGAAGGATTTCTGCTCGGCCTGAAGAGCGGAGTACGGCACCTTATAGATGCGGACATCGGAAATATCATTGAGGTAATAGAATGCGTTGGCCAGTGTTTTATTCTCGCCAAAAAGGTACTTTGCGAGGCGCTGCTTGGTCTCAGCGTTGAAATTGCGCCCATTCTGTTTCGCATTTTTGAGCGCATACAGCGAGACCCCCGCCTGCACTCTCATCGCAGTAGGACCCTTGTCCCAGATGGAAAAGCGTCTATCTTCGGTTCCCATCTGAGAAAGGAACGAAAAAACAAAGTTTTCCGCCGACTCATAGGTCTTTCGCGTGGAGATTTTTTCGAGCATCGTCGAGATTGTGACGATTGTACTGGCGGAAATATACGGGAGCTGATATTCGACCTGATAGAGGAGGCTGCGCTGCAGCAGCGTCCTGCCCGTCATATCATAGAATATCTCTTCGGCTGATTTTCTGCCGCCAAGCAGCATATCGCCAAACGGGTCGTCATAATCCACATCATCGAACGCGATAGGGAAAGCGCTTCTCAGCTTGCTCTGAAAGCCAGGGACCATGCTGGACGTCGGGTCATCGGCAAGCGTTTTGATATAGGCGATGGGGTAGTTAGTCGCCGCAGCGATGCTCTCCATGTTGATGCGGTACGTGTTGCAGATGTCCTGAATCGTCACGCCGTGAGGGATATCGTAGTGAGGCTCTTCTTCTGCAGCGGCCTTTGCCTTCGTTTTACCTTTTGCCTTTGTGGGCTCTTTTACCAGTGCGCTGGTTTTCACGCGCTCGGGCTGCAAAGCATCTTTTTTCTTGCGGGGCATCATCCTTACCTCCTCACACTTTTCGCGTTCGTTTTCTGGAATGCCGCCGGGTAGACAGCCTTGATGGCGCTTTCAAATTTCTGGAGCGCCTCCGCAGACGGGTCGTCGTAGAGCTTCTGCACGTAGATTTTGGGGAAGTTGGTCTCGTTGGCAATGTCTCCTACGCCGATGCCGTACATCTCACACACGCGCTGCACACCATTGTTGTAATTGTAAAATTCCGACTGGTCATCTTCCTCTTTTTCAGGAGACGGCTTTCGGAGGTCAAACGCTCTTGCGTCGATATGCGCCATGCGTTCGTCAAACTCATCACGCGTCATACCGTACTCTTTGCATAAGGCCTCAATCCATTCCTCTTTCGGCGCATCGCACTGCAGGACCTTTTCCCGGAAGACAGAGGGGTGGACCCCAAAGAGAGTGGCCTTTGAGTGGACATCGGCATTTTCATCATTTTCGCGGCGCAGCTCGTAAATGAGCGCACCAAAACGGGAGAGCACCTTTTCACCCCGCGCTTTAGCCGGCAGATTGGGAAGCTCTGCGGTGCTTCCTGCCGCAGAAGCCTTTTTCCGCTTCTCATAGATGAAAGATTCGGCCATGTCATGGCAGCGTGAATTCTCGACACAAAGGAAGTAGTCACGCTCCCAACGGAATGTGCTGCCGCTGAGATACGGCTTGAGATACGCTCCGAATTCGCTCCACAAGCACGCACCCGTGTGTCTGATATAATAGCGGGCCAGCTCGCCGAGCGCTGTCGATGGCTTGGCATCAAAATGGACGTGGACGAAATCAGCGCCCACGTTGATATCCAGGATGCGGCAGCCGTACTGGCCCTGGAAGACTTCTTTGGTGAGTTCCAGAAGACGGTCTTTCAGCGCATCTTTTATGACGGGGCAGCACCCGATTGTCACCGCGACAAAGGAGTATTCAAGGTCGAAGCTGGCATCCCTCGTGGTATGATAACTCATGGCATTTCCTCCATTCTTTTCGAACGCTATTATACCACTATCGGTACAAAACGGCAACGCGGGTTTTGGTGAAAATGTCAACATCGTGCACTTTTCATCCAACTGCGAAAAAGAAGAGGGCTTCACTTGTTGAAAGAGTTCATAATAAATGGTATAATGACAACAAAATAAGAATGACGGGGTGAAACAGATGAAAAGCGGGACTGCGGTATTTCACGATTTTCCATCTTACCTCCACTGGGTCGAGTCCGTCGGCCCTGACGGCTGGAAGAAGATTTGCAGCACTTTGACCAAAAACGCCTACTCCTTTTACATGGGCGGAATGTTCCCGGAACTCAATAACGACAGGGACCTTTCGGGCCATATTCGTGAGGCGCTGAGCGCGCAGTACACGGTACCCAACTGGGCGGGCCGTCCACAAGAGAGGACACTGGACGCCCCTTGGCCACGCGTGCTCGGCGCGATAAAGATGCTGGAGACCATCCACTATATGAACACCATGATGGAGCAGGCCATCAACGTCCGCTTCTGGTTCACGACGGAAGACGGCTCTCTTGGCGGAGACGATGAGGACAGAGCTGAACTCAATGCGCTCGGCATTTTCGGCGTCGCCGGTCTCTATATCGGGAACGAAAATAAGCTCGTGCTCGTTTTTAATCCTGACAAGTATCTGCACTTTACAAAAAAGAAGAGCTATGAGGATGTGTCTCCGGCTGCATTGAGAGCGAGCATCGCAGCGCCGAGAGACGGGGACAGCCAGCAGCTCATTCCGACTGAGGCGGAAGGACTTACGCCTGCCAGCGTGCGTTCTGCGCTGGATGATGAAAATGGACGTCTTACCGAGCTGGAAGCGCACCTCAAATCCGTCAAAGATGGGTCTGCGCCGGAGCTCGCCGAGCTGACGGAAGCAATGGCAAAGCTGCAGCGCGAGCTGGATGAAAAGAAGACTGCTCTCATGGCAGAACTCAATCGCAAAAAGGACGAGCTCGAAGAAAAGAAGTACGAGCTGGAGAATCAAATCTACCTGCTCGACAGTCAAATCTATTCTATTCTCTGCTATGCAGGGGAGACGGTCAAGTTTGCGACCGTGCGCTCGGGCAGGAAAGCGCCCGACACGGAGCCCATCGTTGTCTACCAGAAGCTGCGCTATCTGGATGAAGACCTTGCCCGTATGGTGTCGCTTTATGACATCCAGTGGGGCCAGCTTCCTATGTTCGAGAGCTTCCTTCGTAGCTGTCCCGCCGCGCTCGATGTCTTCGCGCCGAATGAACGCTGTGTCATGTTGGTCCGCTTGTCAAAGACCGGCACGAGAACAGACATCGCGCAGGGGCCCTGCGGAGAGATTGGCAACATGCTTCAGAACTACCACTACTATCACGGCGGAGCCATTGGAATCATTATCCGTAATGGAGAAAACCTTTACATCGGGTGGACGGATGACAAGCGAATCCACATTACAGATGATTTGCTGCTTTCCAAGAACAGCGTCAAGGTCGAAGACGAAAAACCGGCCTCGGAGCCTCACTTCGACTTCCCCGGAGACGAAGAGCGCTACCGCAAGGAGCAGAAAAAGAAGTACCGTGAAGAGCGCAAGGAAGTGCTGGACGGCCTCGTGAGCCGAAACTTCATCTATCAGATTTTGCAGGGCGTCATCGACCGCACGCCGATGCTCCCGCTGCCAAAGGGCGTCACGCTCAGCCGTGAGTCGGAATATGTCGTCTACGCCGTAGCGGACCGTTGGCTTTCCGATACGCGCTTCGGCTCCCTGACGGAAATCATCCAGAGGGTCAATGAGCGCATCACAAAAGGTGACGCCGTTCTCACCACGCAGCGCTTGCGCCCCGAAGCAGCGTTCGGCCAATACTCCGCTGACACTCCCTGGCACAACAGCCGAGGCCGCGGCGAAAGGAACCGCACACATGACACGCAGGTCGAAGACTGCACCATCTATCCGGTCAACCTCGTGGAGTTTGACCCGCCGGAATATAACATCGTCTATCAACTCATGGACCGTGTCGGAGGGAAACTCAAACCGATACGCTACTGGTCCACCGTGCGCGACGGCCTTGACGAGGTGACGAAGGTCGACGGTGTGACCATCGGGGAGCCGGACGAGCATGGGGAGATGGCAATTACCTTTGCCGATGATTCCGCCCGCCTCGACTTCTGCGCGAAGAACGGATTTTCAGAGACCGTCGTCCCGCTGAATATCAAAGTCCGTACCAACCGTCACGTCTTCGTCAGCGTTGAGAAGACTGGCGGCTGGTGGAAGGACTACAAAGGGACCTCCCGCGCCAATTTCGAGTTATATGACGAAGAGCTCATCAATCTCACATACATGAACTCAATCTGTCTCCTTTGGGCCATCAACACAAAGACGCTCGGCGGCTGGCATATCGGCGGGGTAGAAGTCGCATACGCCTACGCTATCCGCTACCTCAACACCGCCATGGACTTCATCCGTGCAAGAGAGAAGAAAGAGAAGGCACTTCTGGATGCCATCGACCAGAGCATCTGCCTCGACACGGAATGGCCGCTGAAGCTCACCGAGTGGAAGATGGCAAACAACGTCAGAGACATCACCGAATACCAGGCAAAGCGTTTTGCAAAGTTCTGCAAGAACTGATAAGATAGCAGTGAGGTGAGATGAAATGGAAGTTCGCAGGTACCACGGGAACATCTTGAGCAGCACCGCCGAAGTCATTGCCCACCAGGCGAATTGCCTCGGGAAAATGGACGCCGGCATCGACCAGGAGATTCGGGACAAGTGCCCCGAGGCCTTTCCGCCGTATGCAGCCGCCTGCCAGAAAGGGAACATGCTCGGTGAGTGCCAGATGGTGAAGACGAAGAGCGGCCTCTACATCGCGAACCTCTTCGGGCAGTACGGAGCGAAGACCGACTACACGGCTCTCAAGGGCGCACTCAAATCGTTGCTCGTGCAGATGCAGGAGATGCGCCTCCACACTGTCGCCTTCCCATACTGCATGGGAGCAGGCCAGAATCGAGGGGAGTGGACCTATATCTATTCCCTCATCCACGACACCTTTGCCCGAATGGGCGTTGTCATTGAGATATGGTCAGAGAACGGATTCTAACGAGAAGCGAAAGGATATAAAAATGGAAATCGAACGAAAATTCCTGCTGAAGTCGCTGCCGGATTTGAAACCGGATTCCCGCAGCCACGTCCTAATTGGCTACGTGGATACAGACCCCGTCGTCCGCATCTACAGTCGGGAAGAGCTCATTGGTGAGCAGAATGGGAAGATGACATACCGCATGACCATCAAAGGTCATGGGCAGCTCGTCCGTGAGGAAATCGAATGCGATATCCCGGCAAACTTCTTCAAGAAGACGGCAGCATTCATTGGGAACGACCTCATTGTCAAGGACTACTACGTCTATACGCACAATGGGCACACCCTGGAAGTATCTCTCGTTGACCCCGGTACGGAGAACGAGTTCCTGTACGGTGAAGTCGAGTTTGAAAGCGTTGAAGAAGCTATGGCCTATGAATGGCCGTTTGAAGGCGCTGTCGACGTTACGAAAGATGATTCCTTCAAGATGAACCGATACTGGGAGCGTACACGTCTGAGATAAGAAAGAAAAAAGGAGAGAGGGGAGAAAGCTATGGAGAAACTCGTTCCCATCGGGAAGAAGAGCAAGAAAGAACAGAAGGCATACCACCTCAAGCAGCGCCGCACATGGGGTGACATGAAGCCTATCACCAAGGTCATGCCAAATGGGAAAGCCTATGTGAGAAGACGTGTGAAATCTGAGAAGCATTTGGATGACTGATGCCACTCAAACGGCTCTCCAGCAAGTTACCGGCAAGTTAAAAAGAGCAAAAAGAAAAGCACCGAAAGCCCTTGGTACACAAGGAGTTTTCGGTGCTTTTTGGTTTTGGACAGATGCGAAGAATGCAGCGCATCAGGCCGTCCGGATGAGCCCGCCGCCGCGGCGCTTGAAGATGACAGAGCCGTCCTCTGCATCTTCGTTGTCGGTGACGACATGGCCGAGCATACAGAACTGACCGTCCTCTGTGCGTTCCATGATGCCTTCGAGTTCCGGACGTCCCCTGGCAATGTTGTTCTCCATCATCTGCACGTACTCATCGACGACATAGAGGTAGGTGTCCATGTGCATCCTGCAGCCATAGACCAGAAAGTCGCCGCTGGTGACCGCGAAGACGAGCCCGCCGTATGATTCGAGCTTGGCGATTTCGTCACTGAAAGGGGAGTCGGACTCGACGACCGACATGAGCCCGCACGAGCTGTCCGTGACATAGACCTCGCCCTTTTGGAATGCGCTCACAACGCTCTCGGGCAAACCGATAGCCCGCATTACCTTAACGCCGACATCCCGACGTGTCATACAAATCAACTCCTGAAATAAAACTGGGCCGCGAGCACTACCTCGCCGGCCCTTTTATTATACCACCCACCGCGCCGCCTCTGCAACCAGACACCCACGAATTAAAATAATGTTTACCGCAGGGCAAGCCCCCGTCACCTTTCGGTGCCGTCCTCGTTGGTGGTCAATATTTCCGTTTTCCGCGCCTTCGGCGCGGCGATGGCCCGCTCTTCTCCCGTCCCTCTCTGCCTTTTCTGCGGCCCGTTCTCTTCGCTTCTTCTCATGCTGTCCTCGCGCCGCCGCAGGCGGCGCGTTCTGTCTCTTTCTGCTGTTCCGTCCCGCTGGCTCCGCCAGCCGGGTCCTTCCTTTGTCCTGCTCTTCTTTCCGCCGCTCTGCGGCCCATTCCCGTCCTTTGGTTTTTCTGCTGCCCTCGGGCTCTTCTCGTGCTGCGGCCCCTTGGGCCGCTCTCCGCCTCTGCTCCTGTCCTCGCGCCGCCGCAGGCGGCGCTTCCTCTCGTTCTTTCCCGTTTCTCGGGTCCTTCCCGTCCTGCGGCCCTACGGGCCGCTTATGGCCTTTCTTTCCGCCATGGCTCTTTCTTTTCTTCTGTTCGTCTCTCTGCTGCCCTCCGGCAGCCAGGACCTTTCTTTCGCCCTCTTCTTTTCTCCGCCGTATGGCGGCTCTTCCCGTCCTTCCGCTCTTCTCTTTCTTTTGTCCTGTCCTTCGCTCCCTGTATTGGGCGCGGCCCATTCTTATGTATGTTTTTGATTTTTTATTTTTATTTATTGTTTTAGGTGCGTCTATCGGGAGGTATAGGAGAAGGGAAGGGTATCGTTTACGGAGAAATTCTGCGCAACTGGTGGAGATGGGGGACGCTGGGGGTGCGGTAAACATTATTTTAGAGATGGGATTGGTTAAAAAGGAAAGGGTAGGGAACAGGACGGACCTGGCTGAGGGTATAAGGGAGAAGAGAGGGACGAGAGGTGAGGGTGGTCCCCGCGAAGGGTGCGGTAAACATTATTTTAATGGGCTCCCCTGGTGCGTGGGGTGCCGGGGCGGTCTTTGGCGGAAGAGCGGGGTCCCATGAAAGGGATGCGAGTACCCGCCGCCGTCTCTCTTCTCACGCGGCTTGGGGCAGGAGTGCTGTTCTTATCGACGCATCGTGGGTATTCTGGAAGCACTCACGAACAGGTGCTTTTCCGTCACCACGATGTTGGGCCATTCATATGGGTCTCTGATGCCTTCGCTCAGAAGGTACAGGGCCCCTTCGCTGATTTCCAGAGACCCATCTCTGCGCAGGTCGAGCATCGACCGCGGCAGAGTTCGGACCAGCTCGTTCAGCTCTGCTTCCGAGAAGCGAAGAGCTGTTTTGACAACGCTTTTGGGAAGATACCGGCCTTCGGCAGCCATTACGAGGTCCGACTCGTAGTCCGCCGGGAAGCTCCACGCGGGCGCTCGGTCGATATCTTCTCTTGTGACGCTCGCCATGTCGTATCTGCGGAGCTCTAAGCCTATCCCGCAGCAGGAGGTCAGCCATTCAAGCGTCGCTCCTTCCGGAACGGTATCGTCACGGCATATCGGCTCGTAGTAGTCAAGAAGGCGCTTGACGATGCCTTGTAGGTACTCCCGGAAGGCAGGCGGCCCGTACTCGGCATCCTCGCTGAGGAGCTTTTCCAGGCGCGCCAGCGCGCTCAGAGCCTCGCGTTCCGACGCAAAGGTCTCTCTTCTCTTGAACTCTTCGAACTTGCTTTGAACATAGCGCATATCCGATTGATTGATTTTCCCTTTCATGATTCGCTCTCCTCGTAAAAATAGTTTACGCTGGGGACGCGTGAGAAAGGGGAAGACAGTGTGTCTCGGGTACTCGCTACGCGATTGTAACATACGGCTTTTGCCGCCGGCACTAAGAATATCTGGGACTTACTGCCCCAGCTCCCGGCGGATATAAAACGCGGCTGCTCCGTGGGTCTCAACGGCCCTGACAAGCGCGCGGTGTAAGTAGGCATCCAGGTTGGTGATGGTCTCCATTCGCTCGCAGATGGCGCGCAGGAGCGCGTAGAGCGTGTAGAGGTCGAGGTCCCGGTAGCAGAGGAGGACGTCTCCCTTTTTGAGGACCTCCTGCCCGATACGGATGTACTTTCCAGGGAAGCTCATGTCTTTGGCCATCTGCTCGATGGATGCGTCCAGCAGACGGTACATGGTCTCCTGCCGGCTCTCGCCTTCCTCATGCTGCGCGATGAGCGAGCAGAAGAGGGGATAGTCGAAGCGGTCCTGCAGCGCTTCATAGCAGGTCGCAAAATCCAAGGGAACTTTTTCTTTTTTTGCGGGCTCCGGCGGCGTGCCGCCGAGGCTGACTGAAAAAAGCTGATTTACGTCAGGATGAGTAAGGGATTGACTTGCGTGCAAATTTAGGTCGTCTGCAGATGCAGCATTTGGATTTTCCACGTGCAGATTTGAAATCTCCCTGGTGCAGGAATCAAATTCACCGGATGCAGAATCTAAACTGCTCTGATGCAAGTTTTGAACCTCACTCCCACTTTCCACGTGCAAATCTTGGGATGCTACGATTTTTGCCCCTTCCGACGGTAGATAATCTCTCAAGTAGAGGCGGTATCCGCTCATGTCTTTTGGCATCTTTCGAAGGATGAGTCCGAGGTTCTCAAGCTCTTTGTAGGCGCTCAGAAGACTGTTTTTGCCGCAGCCGAGCTCCTGCCGGACGGCTTCGTTGTCGAGGCTGCACCACACTTTTCCGTCTTCATCCACCCGACCGTACTGGATGCTGAGGTGAATCTTGTCGAGCGCGATGGCGTATAGCATGATAGACCGCAGCGGGAGCCCGTGCAGCGCTTCATCCTCGAAAAATACCTTCGGGATGATGTAGTACGGGTCCGATTCTCCCAGGATATTGGCTCTTGTAAACAGGGGGAAACCGCCGTTTTTCAGCTCCTCGACACTATGGAAAGGGGAGGGCGGCACCCATTTTCGGAGATACAGCCGCTTTGGCTTCTTCAAAACGCTGTTTTTCATCGGCTGCTCCTTTTCAAGAAGCAATCCGGCCTCGACGAGCCGGGCAAAAACGTCTACGGTCTTTCGTTTCGACCAGCCGATGTAGTTCGCAGCATCCTCTCGCGTATAAATGATATAGACATTGCCGCTGTCATCTATCCAGCTGTTCTTGAACGAGAGCTTTGTGCGGTCCCTCAATACGACGTAAAGGAAGGTCTCATCCAGATTGATGCCGAGCGCAGCGCCGTCCGTCAGCATATCCTTTGGAACGACGTAATACTGATAGCCCTTCGCCCGCCATTTATCTATGAACGGGTATGTCTGGACGATATCCGGCCTCATCTGGGAGCACCTCCTTTCCTCTATACTGAAATCGAGGGGGTATACTTCTACAATTTCATGATGTACTATACCGTCATTTCCAAGATTATGTAAAGATGGTCCTATTTTTGTGTAGATAGATGGCATCTACACAAAAATAGGACCTATGAAAAAATCCTTGATATTTCAATGGTTTTCGGCGCTCTGGACGGGCGTATCTACACAAAAACAGGGGGTGGCGTCTATACAAAAATCGGCCCTGTTCTACACGTTTCTCGGGGCTGACCTACACAAAAATAAGGGCTCATCTACACAAAACTTGTCCCCCTATCTACACAAAAAACGCGGTGCCCGAGAGCCCAATATTCATGCCGGAGAGGATGTATCTACACAAATCTTGCAGGCAGAGCACCCGTTCGACGTCATTTTCTCTAAAACTGACGTATGTTCCCGTTTCGTCAGTATTACAAAACGTATACCCTCCGGAGCTGCTATTTCCCGACACCGTTCGAGCAGGGGAGCGAAAAGAGACCGATTTTGCTGTTTTTGGCCTTACAGCCCTTATATATCAATACTTGTACGGTTATTTTACTTCACATAGATTTTGTGTAGATAGACCCCGTTTTTTGTGTAGATACCCTGATTTTAGTGATGTAAAGCTGTTTTGCCATACAAGCATTGAAAATGCTTGCTTTGTGGCCGGTTTTTGCGCTTTCGCCATTTTCGCCAAAAATTGCCCTGAAAAACGCGAAAAAAGAGCCCTGCCAGCCGGCAGGGCTCTTTCTGGACTTTATTCATCCTCTTCGGGTACTTCGCTCTTCTCTGCTATCCGGTTGGGCAGGATATTGAAGTGGACGGGCGGTGGCGGCGTCGGCTGCCTGTTCGGGAAGAAGATACGCACGGCGACGTAGCTGCGGCGCTCTTTGATGGAATCCCACTTGGCGATATATCCGTGCTTGGCCCATGTGTCGAGAATCGTATGTACGGTCTCTCGGATGCGCTGCTTGACGGTGAAGGAGGACTCCACGCTGCTCCCTTCCAGAGCGACTTCATAGATGCTCTCGTAATGGATGATGAGTGGAGCCGGTTTCTTGTAGACGCCCTCTGTCGGATAGATGAGAGGCGCGACGTTTCGCTGCATCATGTTGAGGATGGCGATGTTGCGCTGTGTGTAGCTGATGCCGATGGAGAGGAAAGAGATAGGGGTCATCGTGATGCTCTTTGTGATAGAGCAGAAGCGGAAGATGATGGGCAAGGCCACCACGCGGTACGACGACACGGGAATGCCCGAGAGGTTCATTGTGATGCGTTCTGCGGGCAGGATAGGGCCGTCCAGTACCGCATCCCCCGGTCCGATATCTTCGCTTCCTGCGAAGTCGTGGAGGTCGATATGAAGCGGCGTGTACATGAGCTGCGTCATGGCGTCGTCGACCATCTTCTGCTGTTCCTGGCTGACTGACTCGCCGTTCGTCTTACCGGTCATGGTGCGGTACAGCATGGAGCTCGACCAGGCGAGGTTGCCGGCGGCCATTTCCGAAAGGACCGCTTCGAGCACCGCACGCTGAAACTCGCCCAGCGGCGCTGCCTTTTCAAGGACGTCGTCCGACAGCGTGATTTTCGCGACGTTATTGACGGACTTGCGGGTCTTCGGCAGCTTTGTCTCATCGCCGGTCCGCTCAAAGGCTGCGAACGACTTGGCGTTCTTCCATAACGGCGTCAGCGCGTTCGTCGTGACGACGGAGCCGGGCACGACATTCGGCACATAGCCTTGCGAGTCCGACATCTTCTGGACCGCTTCGCCGAGCTTTTTCTCGACGGGGTTCCATAAAGCCTGCTGTTCGTCCTGCTCTTTGGGTCCGCTCTTCTTTCTTGACGTGGCCATAGGGCAATATATCCTTCCTACTGCTTTTCAGTGTTTCTTCTCGGGAGAGATTCTATCACGGGGAGCCGAACTTTGCAACCGGTGTTCGTGCTTTGCAGGCCGCTGTGCCGCGCTCTGTGGGCATTCGCGGTGCAGGATACGCCTCTTTCTGGCGTATCTGAGAGGTTCTGGCGGACGTGTAATTCTCTACTATATCATGGTGCACCCTCGATAGGATTTCACGAATGAAATATTTTCTAAGTTTTCTGTTTCTTCGTTTGAGCCTGTTTTCTAATACTGACGAAAGCAAACCCTTTATTATAACTCACATACCTCGCTCTTTGATTTCACACGTGAAACACTTGCTCAAAAAGTTGCCATGTCTGCTGCGGCGTAGTATGATAGGACTATCCATGAGATTCGAGGTATCGGTATGAGCGATATAACAGAGCTTTCCCTTGGCGAAGTTCGCACAGAGTATGTGCAGTACCTGAAGAGCCACGAGTATGCGGAGACAACTGCCAGGACGTCGGCGTATGCGGCGTTTTACCTCTGGGCCCGGCTCGGGCAGGATGCGTTCTGGGATACCGTCCTCTCGGATGACTTCGAGAATATCAGCAAGATGTACATGGAGTCGCTATACTTGAAGGAAGCCGGCAGGGCGGGAACAGACCGCGTGCAATGGGTGAACTGGCGTATGGCGCATCTGCGCCGCTTCCGGCGCTTTCTTCAGGAGCGCTCCGGAGAGACGGTCCCACTGCGCCAGCTTCCACAGAGAGCGCTGCGAAAGGCGGCGGCAGATGGTCTGGATATCCCGCACCCTTCCGCCGAGCAGGCGCAGGCCTATCTATCCCGCTGGGAGACACAGGAAGAGTTCGAGAAGTACCGGCATCAGGAGGATGCGCTCAGTCTGCTGTTCCGGCAGCTCTGCCCGAGCAATGAGAAGATAGAGGATATCCTTTTGAAGGTAGCGACGCTCAATGACTTCTTCAGCACCAATATCTACGGCGTCTATCCCGTCGCGGCGCATATCCTGTCTCTCAGCATAGATGACCGGCTGCAGCGCGGCGATATCTCGCTGGTCGGCGACATCCAGCGAGTGACGGTCAATGAGAAAGAGATTAACTTCTATTCCTTCGCCACGAAGTATTGCAGTCATCACAGGCCGGACGTCTATCCGATATATGACCGCTATGTCGATGATGTACTGCGGTATTTCCAGCGCGCGGACCGTTTCTCGACCATTGCCTCGTTCAATCTGAAGGACTATGCGCAGTTCAAGCAGGTGATGGATGAGTTCAGCCGCTTCTATGCGCTCGGCGATATTTCTCCCTGGGCGCGTGACAAATATCTCTGGATGCTTGGCAAGGAGTATTTCACGAAGACCTTTGGCACTTCTAATACCGGCAAAAAGGACCCGTCTCTGAAATGAGACAGGTCCTTTTTATTATTTCGTCAGTTTTAGAAAATAATGCGGCTAAGAAGATGCCGCTCTTCGCTCAGTGATACGGCTTATTTTCTGGCGTGGAGTGCGAGAATGCAGCAGCCGGGGCTTTCCTGCATCTGCGCATCGGTGCGTCGGGTGAACTCAGCTTCGTTTAGGAGGACGGCGGGCGCGTAGATATCGGCCTTTACGACATCTCCGGTCTTTGGGTCGTAGTGCTTCACTCCATAGATGGCATGAACAGCGCGGCTTTTTGTCATGTCCTTGGAGGCGGTTTGCCGTGCCTCATCCAGCATGGCGGCGAGGCCGGGGTCGTTTGTGTAGTGCGGAACGAGGTAAACGCTGCCGTCATGGACGAAATACTTAATACCGGGATAGCTGCTCATGTTGTATCCTTTCTGCGGCTGTACTGGTTATAGTCCGTTGTCGCTTACCACTCGCGGGCTTTGATTTTGTTGACTGGGTTGGTTTTCGCCGCGGTCCTCATATCCTGGCTGTTGACGTGGGTGTACACCTGCGTCGTGTTGAGGTTTCTGTGCCCGAGTCGCTCTTGTACCACGCGGACATCGGTGCCGCTCTGCAGCTCAAGTGTTGCGACTGTATGGCGGAGCTTATGAGGGGAGTAGGCCTCAAGGCCCGCTTTGAGCATCGAGGACTTGACAAGGCTCTGTACGGCGTCGACGCTGATGCGGGTGTGCTTGCGGGAGAGAAACAGGGCATTCTCGCCCTTCGGCGGCTGGTACTCATCTCTTATGGCCAGCCAGTCGTCAATGGCCTGTACGCACGGATGCGTCGCCCGCAGGCGGGCTTCCCGCTCTTCCGGCGTCTCCTCGGGGATGTCGTTGACATCTCCGCCAAGGTATACCTGCCGCTCTTTATTGCCCTTACCGAGCACCTTGATATAAGGCGCTCCTGTGTCATCGAAGCGCAGGGCGTCGACATTGAGCCCGACGAGCTCGGATACGCGCATGCCGCTCGACAGGAACAGACGGATGATGCAGTAGTCTCTCACCTCGTTGAGTCCTGCGACGGCTGCCAGCAGCCGCTTGACCTCATTTTCCGACAGATAGACGGGAAGGGACTGCCGGTTTCTCGGCACATAGACGCCGATGGTCGGGTTCGAGTCCAGAAGTCCGGCGCGCTCGCAGAGGTAGTTATAGAGTGACTTGAGACAGGCGATTTTTCGCTGGGTCGCGGCGGGTCCGATGCCGTTCGAGTCTCCGCCGTGCGCATGGTGGATGCTCCGCTCGGAGCGAAGGAAGTCCACGTAGTTGTTGATGTCCGTCTTCTTGATGTTTCTCACGAACTCAAGGTCGATGTCATTTATCGGAATCTCCTCAAATGGCATATCCGGGTCAACGGCTCCGCGGTCTCTTTTGATGAAGCGGAAGAAGATGCGAAGGTCGAGGTAATACTCGTTCACTGTCGCATCGGACCGGTTGCACTGCAGCGACATGAATCGCAGGAAGTCGGCTATGAGAGGGGAGGCTTCATCCTTATATTCAAGCATCGGTATCTGGCTCCTTTCTGCGAGCATTCAGGCGGCTTTCTCGAAGCTGCTGCTTCGCCTGCAGCTCGGTGAGTTTCTTTTGGGCATCTGCCCTGACGGTGAATACGGTGTGCCCAATATCGAACAGGGTGAACTCTGTCATGCCGAGCGCTTCGGATGCGCAGACGTACACGCCGCCTTTTACCTCAGTTACTTCGTTGGCAATGGCTAATCCGTAGTCGAGGGATGGGATATAGACGAGCATGCCCTTTTTCAGAGCTTTGAAAGGGAGGACCATGATGCGTCCTTCCTTGAGTGCTGCCTGCAGGTTCTCCAGCGTCGGCGGGATGTACTCGAACGGTTCCACGGTCCGTGTCCGCGTTCTGGCCGGTGTCTCTTTCGACTCGGCGGTCGTGCTTTCCATGTTGATTCCGAGCTTCTTTAAGAAAGCTGTCGGGTCCATTTCCATGACTTCCGCGGTTGCGAGCAGGATGGGCAGCGTCGGAGTGCTGGTGCAGCCCTCGGTTTCGAGCTTGGCGAGATACGACTTTCCGACGCCAATCATCTTGGCGAGCTTTCGGATGGAGATGTCATTCTCTTCCCGGTATTTCTTTGTCAGTTGCCCATAAGTTCTGGTCATGGCACTGCTCCTCTTCGCTGCTCTTTGCAGCGGGTGTTGTCTCTGCCGCAGCCGGCGCTGCCGGCTTGGGGATGGCTGAGAAGCGGATGAGGGACATCCGGTCGTCCCCGCCGATGACATCGAAGGTGAATTCGTCGATGTCCCCGCCGGGATTCAGGATGCTTTTTGCGAGACTGTAGATGGCTTTCGCCCGATAGGCGAGGAGATTCTTTGTCTCCAGTTTTACGATAGCTGACGTAAATCCGTCTTCGCCGGTGTGCAGAACGCGCTCTTCTTCGGTGAGAAGAGGTCTCGATACCGGTTCCGTCAGTATTCGCTCGGCTGCGTCGACGGCGTCCTGATAGGATAGGTCGATAGACGGCTGAGGTGTCCCGTTGAGCAGGAGCTCCCAGCCGTCGCCGCCCTTGCAGGGTCTTACATGTGCTGTGTCGAAGCCGTTTGTAAATTCTCTCTGTTCTTCCATGCGTTCCCTCAGCCCGGATTCTGGTCGTGGGGGATGTCGGCGACGCCGACGGAGATATGCACGTTCGGCACGATGACATGGACGATGGCTCCATACTGCTTAGCGACCTTGCTGGCGCAGATGAGGGCACTTTCACGGCCATTTTCCAGGAATGACTGCGGGCTGTGCGGGTCGCCATCGTAACCGTCGGGATTCTGCATCTTCTTCACGTGCAGGGTGTCCATAACGGAAGGGAGGTTCTGCGCATAGGCGCGTGTCAGCTCACCGGACGAAACGCCGTCCGGGAGGCAGGAGAACAGGAAAACGACGGTATCCATAGCGGGACCGCCGAGATGGACTTCAATATTGACCTGATTCGGCATAAATTACTCCTCGATTTCAATGGCATTTTCCTTGGCGAAAGCCCAGGAAACATGTGGTGGTTCGATATCGTCGGCGCTGCCGGCTGGCATTCTGATGATGGAGATTTCCGAGCAGTGGATGAGCGCCAGGTCTCTGGCAGCTTCTCTTGCATCCTCCAGATTCATGAGGCCGGGGAGGACCCACGGCTCGCCGCAGAAGTCTCTTCCTTCTGGATTTCGATAGGCAACGCCAAACTCAATGTAGTTCGTATTAGGCATGGTGGAGTACCTCCATAGAAGATAGTGATATTATACCATTATCGGGGGAGCGTCGCAAGCGCTAAACGCGGCAAAATTTTCGTTTTGTCGCGTTTTCTGTTTCAAATAAAAATTTCTAAATTATCGTTGGCATTTTGCATAAATCTGTGATATATTAGAAATAGAAATAAAATTAAGCAAAATAACGCAAACAATATGAAAAGGAGAACAAAGAAAATGGCTGAGGAAGATTTGACCATGGACGCTGAAAACGAAGAGGCTGCTTCCGAGGAAGTCGAAACGGAAGAGGAGTCGAAGGAGGACCGCACGGAGCAGAAACACACGAAGTTCCTCGCTGTCGGCGTACGTCGCACGAACGCGGTGCTCGATTCCATCCGCCTTCTGCGGCAGCTCAGCAATACCTCAAGCTACAGCTACTCGGATGAAGAAGTCGACAAGATGTTTTCCGCCATTCAGGAATCCCTTGACAGCGCCCGCGAGAGCTTTGCGCAGTCCAAAAGGATGGAGAAGGCTAACTTCTCCTTCGATTGATAGCCCGATTCTCACGAACAAAAAGAGGGACGCAGCAGCCTTTGCTGTGTCCCTCTTTTGCTTGACGCATTATTCCGATAATGGTATAATTGCACAAAAGTTAGAAACGAAAGGGGAGAGGCGCTTTGACACGAAAAAACCTGGTCATCGACCGGACGTTTTCCAACCGCTTTCTTCGCGGAGCGACCGACCGCGTGGCGCTTCAGTATCGTTCCAGCAGGGGCTTTTCCACGCTTGAAGATGTCAAGAGGGAAGTGGCCTCCTTTTCCAATGCCGAGAACTTCTTTTACGTCCAGTTCCGCAAGACTTGGTACCCCGTTTATCTCCTCGCGGGCGCTGCGACTATCGTCGTAGGGAAGTCCTTTTTCTGCTATGGTTCTTCGGCAGAGCACAAGCAGCCTTATCTGACATACGTTGAGAAAAAGGCCATCAATGTCCCGGAGGTCGCGCACCGGGAGCTCGGCGGTCTCTCGCGCATCTACCCGTCGATTTGCGGCAATACCATCAGTGCTGCGCTCGTGTCCGATTTGCGCACGCTGGATGGAAACGCTGACCTTCCGGTCATGTGCGGGTCTCGAATCTCGGCGCTTACCGCCGGCGCGTCCAAGGACGCCGTCCTTTCCGCATTCGGTTATGCGATGTTCGATACGATGCTCTCACCGTTTCAGATGGACGCCATCAACGGCTATTTTGTCGGCAGGCCTTCGGCGGATGACATTTGGGAAAGCGGCTGCAAAGCGTATCATCCGGTGACAGGTGCGATGGAGTTTTCGGAAAAGCGCCGGCACATCGTGGTCAACAGCCATTCGTGCAGGGCCTATACGCTCAACGAATGGGTCGAAGACAGCGGAAACGACGACTACCTCGCATTGGTAGATAAAAACAGCCCTGCATGGGTGTGAAAAGCTCAAAGAGAAGCGGG